>Ga0179593_1389151_pt1 | contig 10580 bp, 11 predicted proteins | sample CZODoug2_1_08_16_FD_185931 | JGI IMG/M metagenome (GOLD analysis project Ga0179593, IMG submission 185931) | Vadose zone soil fungal communities from Angelo Coast Range Reserve, California, USA - CZODoug2_1_08_16fungal (PacBio error correction) | ecosystem: Environmental > Terrestrial > Soil >... | reverse complement strand
TTTCGCTCTTTCCCCCCCCCCTAAAAACGCCCTTTTTGTGACAAGACCGGTACCTTTGGGTTTTTTTTTTTCTCGTCCAAAACCCACCCCGTCTTTGAGATTGCTTTGTCAGTCCCCCCAACCCCCATTTGTCCGCGGACCCCCAGCTATCGTGACTTTTGATCTTCTTTGATGATTTTTCCCATTCCAGTATCTGAATAGTGAGGAGATCTGAAAGATGCGGCTGGGCTTTGTTGTTTCATTCGTTTTTGCCTCGGCGTGGGAGTCTTTTTCACTTTTCCGACCGCTTGGTCGTCCAGCCACTCCCAATTGCAAACAGTTTTGCGTTTTTTTCTCGCCCCCTCGTTTTTTCTTTGTGAAAAATACGTATCCCCTGCGGATTTTGTCATTCTTAGTGGCTTGCAATGGCTCGTCCCCCGCCCCTTTTTTCTTGGACTCGCAACTTTTTTGCTTCAACAGTTCGTGAACTATGGTTCCGTGTGCTACGTACTCAGGTTTCTTTTTTGCCTTACCCTCGATTTTCACTGCTTTTTTTTCAGCGGTGCCGACAGATGAAATCAACTCGATTTTTGTCCCCCCCGATGGTCGGTCCCGGCCGCCCAGCCCTCGAACCTAATTTGCATGTGTGTTGTGCCGTGTTGATGGCCATCTGACCCAGTTAAGCATTTTACGGCCGGACCGTTTTTCATACTTCTCCGTCGGTCAGACGAATATTACTTTTCCTGTCCACAGTCGCGTTTTGTTCGGGTTGCCTGGTCTTACACCCGCATCCTGCCGAATCCGCTTTCGCTATGACCGAGGGATCAAGTTCCCCCGCGTTCCTCAAACACCTTAATCTTTGCTTCTCGACTTGGTTATTTGCCCCCCCAGGTCACTTACCCAGTAAGTTTTTTGCCTCATGATCTCATTCCCTTCGGGTGTCGGTATTCTTTTCAAATTTCAGCTTGTTTCAATGTCAGCACCCCCCCCTTGGACGTCGGTTGCGCCCTTTTTCAAGGATTGGGCACCATTTTTCCCACGGGCCTTCGACCAACCTTTTAAATTTTCGATGTTTTTTGCGCCTCACTGGTTACCCCAATGTCTCACAACGGGTGTTCTCCCCCCCCCTTTTGATACCCTTACGGTCAACCCCCCGAGCGTTGACCGGGTTGCGTTCCCTTTTTTTGAGAGCTCATTGCCTGCGCGTGGGCTGAAAAATTTGAACCTCTACCCCCCCCCCCGTGCGTCATGGCGTCCCAATATTCAGGGAAGATCGGCTTGTGAAAGACCACACTTTGGCCCAAAAAGTGGAGTATTGAACGTCGATTTCCGGAATTGGGATTCACCTGTTTCTTTCCGGCGTGGCCCGTCAACGTGATCTTTGAATTGGCCCTTTCTCTTTTTCTGGCGGGCGACTTTTTATCAAATGCGATTGTTATAGTTACATTCACGGCCGTGCGTATCACATCGGGGCATTTCCCCTTTGTCAGTGCTCCCCTTTTTTTTTCTTTTTCGAACAGTCTTATAACCTTTTGGTAGGTTGTGGGTAGGCATGGCCGTTGTTTGTGGCTCACTTGGTGCCTACGCCGGCCAATACAGCGTCAGGCGCTTGTCATTGAGGCCATCGGTCGTCACGTTTTCCACTTCCGTGCAACGTTTTTCGTTTTTGGGGGACACACTACGCGCGCTTCTGGAAGAGGCTCCTGCGTTTTCTCGGGTTTAGGGTCTTCTACGATTAATTCCCAATTTTTTTTTTTTCTTTTTTTTTTTTTTTTTTATCTCTTTTGTTTTTTTTCTACCCCATGATGTCCCTTTAGTTCACTTCGACTTTTTTCTTTGGCGGGCGGCTGCCGTTTTGCGGAGACTCTGGCGCCCAAAATTCCATTCTAAGACCTCCACGTTTTCCCCCGCATTCCCTTTTTCTATCTTCTGCACGACTGGGGTTTGTGACCGTCCCACTTCATTTTCTCGGCAATCATTCTTTCCCCCACTCTCCCAAAAGACTCATGTGGCCCTTTTGGTCCTCCCTTGCGTCCTCTCCGTTCCTTTCGGGGTGCTCACGCTATGGCAACCCCTTCCTTTTTCTGGGATCGCCCGCGTTTCCCCTTTCGAGCCAAATTTTTCAAGGTCCAACTTTCGCCTTTACTAGGGTTCTTTCCCCATAAACGTCCCCGGTGCTCAGATCCCGTCCCATGTAGTTTTCTTCGAGGGGCCTCAGTCCGCCCCTCCCTTTTTCAATTCGGTTTCTGACAGACATTGTTGTGAATCCCTGCTTATTCAATTGTGTGGACTGGACACGGGCGTTACGCTATTTCTGGAGATTATTGGTGAGCGGCTCCTGCCCCCCCCAGTTGGTTTTTTGCACCGAGTACCTCAGTTTGGCCCCTAGTACCATGACCCCCGTTTTCCCCCGGGTTGCTACCAAGTGTCTCTCTTGTTGTTCTTCCCTCGTTGCCGCCCCCCTTTGAAAGCGGTTGGTGTGACTGGTCATGTATTCCTTTTGTGCCCGATCGTTTAACATCGGCCCCCCCCCGATGTTGATCGTCCCTTGCTCGGGGTGTTTTGTCAGACCAGCCATTTGCAGTTTCTTTCGGGGACTTCAACCCCCCGACGCTTTCTCAACGTCACGAAGAATCGAACCCTGGCCTTTTGCCCCCAGGCCTCCGGGTGGGGAATGGCTGATTTCACAGATCGACTGCCACCAGCAGAAGGCGACCTCTGAGGGGGACCCACAAAAAAAGCCCTTCCTCACCCGTGGTATGGTTAATTCCGCGTGGAGGAATTTCCCTCTTCTACCATTCGCGCTTGCCTACTTCGAAGTCCCATTATTCGTTTTCTTGGTGACGGCCGGGCTTCGCCCTACCCTCCTTCGTTCGCCCACTCTGTGCGTTCTTGGGCCGCCCCGCCTTCCGGGCCTTGTATTTTCTTAGTTCTGGGCCCAAAACTAGTTTTTAACAATTTTTCTTTCTCCTCGAATCCTTGATTTTTCCCACCCGCGGATTGTTTACGAGCAAAACCGAAGTGCCTCTTACGGATTTCCAAACCCCCTTTACATAGCCCCATAACTTGCCTGGACTTTTCTGACCGTTTACTCGGTTCTTTCTCCAAATTTGCAAACAAAGATAGGGGTACGAATGTGGCTGTGTTGCACACCCCCCCCCCCCCAACCTGTGCCAGTGCCTTTTTTTTCAAAGTTCTTCTCTTGATGGTTGGTTTTGCATGACACTTTCTTTTCTTTTCATCCACTGGGGCGTAGTGGAATTGCCGTTTCAAAGATGTGTTTGATCGGCAGACCCCATTCTGTAGTTTTTTTTTTTTTTGCTCTTTTTCCACCCCCGACACAGTTTCCTCCGGGTACGAACTGGTTTTCCCCGCTCGGTCCACTCAACCTTTCTTTAAGCTTGCAACGCAAGTCAGTTGGTTCGCCCCATCCCCAGGGACTTTTCGTACACGTCTTCCTCGTGGGCGCGCTTTTGCAACTATGCATGGTTGGACTCACTCCCCAACAGGGGGACCAGCCCCCGCGACACTGGTTCCCGTCTTCGCTTACTGTCGTTGTGGCCACGTCTTCAGACCGAGGACCCTTCCCCCCGAAGTTATCTTAGATAACCTATTTTCCACTGGCTTTAAATTTACCGGACGTTCACCAAGGATCACAATCTTCTACTAACGTTCAATTCAGGTTTGGCCATCTTGACCCTTTGCCCCCCCAGCCTTTTTCTCCTCTTTTTTTTTCCCACTTATTCACCCCCCTTCTTGTTTCTTTCATTTTGTGAGTCGGCTATGAAGGCGGACCTGTTTGGAGCGCATTTGGTGTTCCTGGTTCGTCCCTTTTTTTTTTTGGTCTCCCTTGAGAATTACAAGGCCCCCATCAAGGCCACTCAGGGTTTTATGAGGTTTTTTTTTGACTTTCTTGCTTCTGCAGGTCCCAACGGTTCTTTTTCGCGTCATAGCAGTAGACGTTCGACTTTGGACAAGATTTTGCTTCCCCTATGAAAGGGGGTGCTATTGTCTCTTGTCGTTCTTGTGGCTGACCAGTTAACGGAAAGACTGTGTTTGGTGAAACCCCCCGTGGGGGGACCCTAGGTCCCTTTCTTTGCCCTTTATGTGAATTTTCCTTTTTTGCGTCTGGTCCGTCCTTTTCTTGCGATGGAAACCCTAGCCGGTTTTTTTTTTTTTTGTGATGACACAGTCGGTCCCAGGAGGGGTCCGTGTCCGAGGGGGGTTAATTCTTTTGGTGTTCAACCCTTTGGTACTTTCTTGGAGATGTAGTGGGCAATCCTTCGTTTTCGTATGTTTCGTACTGCGTCTTTCGCCGATTCGTTTTGTTTTGAGCAATGGCCGTTAGTCTTTTCGTTTCCTTTAGTCCTCGACGGCCTTTTTTTTTTGGTCAGTTCTGCCGTCGTTTTCGGTCATCTTTCCAACAGCGAGAAGGGTCTTTCTAGTCTTCCCACCTCTCTGGACCGGCCCCCCCTCGTTCCGATGACTTTCCTGATGTCATGACCCCTGGCATGACTCTCCCGGATAGATACACTCGAGTGTTGACGGGGGGTACCCCGGTGAAGCGGCTTTATTGTTGCGTTTTGACCCCTTCTTTTGGCACCCCGGCAGGTTTTTTCCAATTCCGGTCCAGGTCTCTCCCTTTTTTTTTTTTTTCTTGCGAGCTTCAATTATGCAATCGATCGCCTGAATGAACACTGGCCCCCCTAGGCTTTTCTCTCCGGCTTGTTTTTCCCCCCTGTCATTATCCCCCCTTTGGCCTTCCCGATTTCTCTTGCTGATCAGGCATTTCACGCTTTTTCATTCCGGTGCGTCGTAACGATTCCGAGCCGTCGGAGTCCCGTTTAAATTTTTACCCCAGCGACGTCCGTTTTTCTCTTTCTGGACACTCTTGGAACTTTTGCCCTCCTGCTCCTTTTCGCCGCATGTTTCCTGAGCTAGCGAGTGACGGTCCACTACGTGGTCACCCTTAACCACGACGCAGTCCTCTCAATTGGTGGAGATAGAATTCTGCCTTTTTTTTCCATTAGCTTTCCCCTTTTTTCACCCTTTTCCCCCCTATTTTTCAGGTGCTCGCGACATTGAGGCTGAGTCCCTCACTGTTTCAATTTAATAAGACCCCCCCCCTCGGCTTACCTCCACCCTAGGAGTGCATACATCGCAGTGTTTTTGCGGCATGCCCTGCACGGGAGCTGATGACGAACTTTGCAAAACTCCCTTCAACCTTCTGGGCGGTTTTCCCATTGCCGACGGCCCACACTTAACTCTCCAAGATTGTTTTGAGGGATTTTCCTTCCACAACCCACCGCCTTGGCCCTGGTCCGCTGTTCCCCCCTTGTTTCCCCACCCGATTTTTTTGCCTTTGCTGCATGCGGATTATGGGACCCTCCTTTTCATGATACGGATCGTCCGGCAAGGCTTTTTTTTTTCTCCCCACCCCATCCCTCACCCCCCTTCTTCCCCCCCCAAATCCGACTGTAGCCAAAAGGTCCCGGTGATTGCCCTTGACCGGCCACATTATTGCCTCCTGCACCGGCTACCTGGAACCCTTTTCGTTCGACGGCAGTGTTTCTGGCGGCGAAGCCTCCAGTATCGAACCCCCCCCCCCACCCCGGCAATACTTTGAAGGCCTATGACCCCCTGCCGTTTTCCGGCCTTCTGTCCCCCACCTGATTTTCGGTCCTTTCCCTGATTCGGGTCCGCCGTGAAATTCACCAAGCGGGCCTTGTTGCCCCCTTGCAATCCCCGGCAACCGACGGACGCCCGCTTTCTTTGTTTGCGTCACGGGCGGCGGTTTCTGTCTTTTTTTCCCGGTCCTTTTTTTCCACTGCACGCATTAAAAAGAATCCTTCTCGGCCGTTGTTTCCCCCCACCCTCAATGAGGTTAGTTTCGGCCCGTTCTCCACCTACTGGCCGACTTTTTGCGTGGGTTAGGTCGGTGTTTCCTTTTTTCCCCTCCCCCCTTTCATGTTTGGCTTCCCCTTCGATTTTTTGCCCACACATAGCCCGCGTTGATTAGGGAGTTCAAATCTCTCTCTTTTTCCTTTTGTGTTAGGAGCTCCGGAGCGATCCGCTTGCCCTTGTTCCCCCTTTTATGGGGTTTTCCACCTTTTCGCCTTTTTTTCCCCGGACCCCCCCCCCAAATTGGTGATACCCCGACTTCCCCGCAAGATCTGCTTCGCCCCGCCGGACTTGCCTTCATTGAGGTGCCCTGCGACATTGACTAGTATGACTTTGGCTTTTTCCTCATTGTGGCGAGTCCTTTCGAACCGGTTCGGTGCGCCAGCCAGGACCAATGGACGTCGTTGTAACCGGACGTTTGCGTTTTTTCAAAACATGCTGATTTTGTTCTTCCACGTTGGCGCCCCCTCATCGGCTCCTTTTCCGCTCGGTGTACAGATAAGGACCTTTTCTAATGAGGAATAAATTTTGGCGGTTGTTGCTCTTCCAACCTTGGCTTTCGTTCCTCCCCCCCCGCAAACAACCCGGCTTTCCTGATTTTCTGGTCTCCCTTCCCTCGTGGCAGAGTTGAAGTGAAGGGGGACCCAAGGAAATGTTCCCTTGGATTTGGGAACTGCGGTCGTAGTCCCCTGCGCCGGGGCGGGATTTCATGGCCCCCTTTTTTTTGCAGACAGCCTTGTTTTCTTTTGCAAGGAATGCAAACGTGGGGACTTTTCGTAATGGTTGGGAGCTTGCGCTTCTTTTTTTCCATCGCGGTTTGCCCTTTCCTTCGATCTTTTTTCCGCTAGTTCCCCCTTTCCCCCCTTCCTTACCCCGCCAGCCGGGGTCATTTCTTTTGGATTTTGTGTTTTTTGTGGACGTCCCCAATATCACGTGGCCTCCGTCACTGCGATGTCTTTGCCACCTATGGGTGCCGGTTTCTCTCCTAGGGGTGTTTTGAACCTTCCCCCTCTGGTACGTCGGACCCTGGGCGCCTCAACGTTCGCACGATAACCTGGACTTCCGTGTTTTCCCCCCTTTTCCTTTTATCGAACTACTGCGAATTCTTCCCCCACTCTCCGTCGGTTGGATTTCCTCCCCCCCCCTTCAGTTTTCCTCTTTTTCCCTTCGCGACCTGCTTCTTGGCACCGGACGCTCGGGGGAGGGCCACCGATCAACGATTGTTACAATGGAAACGCCGTCCTGCCATTGTCCTCTCTCCGACTCGTCCTTGAATCGTTCTACGTCTGTCCCCCCTTTTTTTCTTTAAAGCTGTTGAAAATGCTCATCTCCGAAGGGATCTTATCGGCCAGTTTCCTTGAACCCCACTTACCGAAACCAGGCTTCCTCGGTCCCCCCCCTTCTTCAGGCGAGCACCACTTTCTTCCTTCTTGCTTTGATAGCCCGATCTCAGAACTCCCCGGAGAAGGGCGGTTGGTCCCCCAGTTTTAAACACAACGAAACAAATGCGGTATCCCCAGTTTTCACCATATTTTCCGAGAAATTAAGGACTGTTTGGGCATGTTTGCAATGACCTTCCCCCATTTACGTTTTTCCCCCTCCCGCGTCCGTTTTCTCTTCCCCCTTGGACACTCACACTTTTTTCGGTCGTCCTGCATTTTCCCGCTGGCTTGTTATTCTGACGGGAACAGTTAGAAGTCTGACCCGAAATGGCCGGTCTCCTGATCCCTGGACCTACACTCCCTCCTCCCCCCTTGTCTCAACATCGCTTTCAGTTCTGGGATCCCCAGAAATCGTCACAATGTCAGTCTTGCATACCTTCTCTTTCACCTCCTCCCAGTCTTGCGTTTTTTTCCCCCCCCTTAGTTTTTTAACACGCCAAGCTCGAGGGACGTAATACTCGAGGTACCTAAACGTTCCCCATCTGCCCCCAGGGTCACCTTTCACCTCTTCACCTGTTTGACGCGTCCCTTCTAGGGTAGTATTGTTTCACCAACGGGCGACCCCCACCCCTGCTGTCCTTCCCCCTCTCCGTTTTTAAGGAGGAAGGAAATAGGGACCACCAATGACTGGCACTCTACGCCCATCTTTCCCACCCTTGTCCTTCCTCAGCATCTTTCTCATCCATACGCGTTCCTTTTTATGTTTGCTGTATTAGATTTTTCCCAGGGCGCACCCCACCTCGTTCGAAACCCATTTTTTTGGCCCTTCACTGCATACCCACCCCTCAAGAACCCTTCTTCCTCCTTGCAACCTCTCTACCTTCCGCTGCACGGTAGAAGGGCTCACCCCAACACGTACTTTTACCGTTTCGTTCTCTTTTTGTTTCTGATTCCTTGTCGCCGGGATTTTAGCCAGTCATCCCTGTTGATCTTACGTTGCCTCGATGACTTACGATGTCTTTGAAAGCGTTTCCACCCCCCGCTTCTCTTCCTGGTTTTCTCGGTCATTGCGGCTTACTGTACTTGAGTTGAAAATCGCCTCAACGCTTGATCTTTCGCTTTCACTCCCCTTCCCGGCTGGGGCCGGCCCTATTGGTGGTGGTTGGCAAGCTTCCCCGTCATATCTTCGCTGCCTGTCCGGTCCCCTAATAAGGTTATGTAACGGAGGCAACTCGATCTGTTGGCGGGTAGGTGACTGACCCCCATCTTTCCTTTGCAGAGTCCCAACCCCCTCCCCCTTGCCCTTGGGCATACAATGAAGAGTGACCCCGCTTTTCCCATGTCGCCTGACGCTTCCTTTCCACTTGTGGGGTTCCCCCCCCTCCGTCTTCCTGCCCGGACGTAGGCAATTGAGACAGGTATCAACAGCTCCAGGCAGTTCTTACGATTTGTGAGAAACGTTTTGCATTCGTTGTTCCCCCTGCAAATCACTATTTGAGGGCAGGCCCTTTGCTTCGTTCTCAACTTTTCCGGTGTCTGTATCAAGCCGTCCAGCAATTTGACCCTAGGTGGTTGTCAAAGCCCCCCCCCTTCCTCACGACCCCCCGCAGACCATAGCCCCAAGTTGACCGCAACGCAATTTTTCCGACTGTAGGCTTTCGCCGCCCTGAAGCTTAACCAAGAAGCTCGGGATTTAGTTTCTTTTTCGTCCAGGGAGGCGCTGACGCTTTTTCCCTTTTCCGCCCCACTTGGAGTCCGCAAATACCAAGTTTGAAATTCGTATTGCCGCCCCCCCGAATTTTTTCATTTTTTTCTTTTTGTGGCCTGTGAAGGGATGATGGGAATGGGCCAGAATTCCCCGTTGAGGTTGCATCGGCCAGGGCCTCAGGGCTTTTCTTCAATTGCAGCTTTTTGGAAAGACGTTTGAAAATTGTCCTTCCCTCCCAGCTTGCAAATTTGGAAAACCCCCAGAGCCCACCAGGGGACCACTCTTTTTCCAATAGTGGGCCATTCGAAAGGACATTTGGCCCTGCTCTCCCCCCCAAGTAAGCTATTGGCTGTCAAACCGGGGCGTTGCCATTTTTTTTTTCCCCCCCCCCACCCTTCCCCTCCACTTGACACCACGTCCCTGATTCCGAGTGTTCCCCAACCTGATGTTCGTCTGCCCCTTTCCCCCGAGCCCCCCTCTTCACAATAAGTCGGATTTTGGCCGTGTCAGGTTTTCTCCATACATTCCCGCACGGTGTTCGTCCCCCACCAGGGGCTAAGGCGGCATTGCAATGGGGAGTCTTCGTAAGTGCCCCCTCCTCTTTAATCGCCTGTTCTCTGATCGACCACCTTGGCTTGGTGCGTGGTAACCCCCTAGAGCCAACTTCCTTTTTTTTTTGAAAGAATTTGCTCGCATTGGCCAACGCGGAATAATCCAGACAGGGACGGATTAGTTTCCGTGTATTGCCCCCGTTCGTTATCCCCAGCGGCGCAAGGGTTTGAATAAGAGTGGAGTCGGAATTGCGGAAGCCTGGCACATAGAAAGTTGTGAAGCAACCCAAACCCCCCTTCTTGGATGATGAGCCTCGGGTCTTGGCTACGGAGTCATTTTAAGAGGGCGTCCGGACACTCTTTCTGTCCCCGGGCAAGAGTCCTTCCCCCAGGACAGTCTAGGGGGCGCTCAGCTCATGTAGCTCTCGGTAATAAAACTGCGAGATTTTCAGGGCCACGTCGCGCAAGACAGCGGAGTCCGAAGACGAGAAGATTCCGGAGGGCGGGAGACAGTTAATGAAACCGTTTGGCCCCTTTTCCCGGGGTGTACGGAAAAGGCTCACGCCTGGGGCCATTCCCTAAATTGCCAGCTAATGACCAGTTTTTTTTTTTATCACGTGACAACATCGCGGCCCAAAGGACGTACCACCACAAAACCACTCGCTGAGAAGGGTTTAATATCCATTGAAAAAAGTTCACCCACTTTGCATCTTTTTTGACGGCACCCTTTCTCAAACTAAGCCCCCTTGGGACGAAGAAGGGCCCACCTTTTCTCTCTGAAAGTAGTTTCCAATGCACGTGCCCCACTGTGACCCCAGTTTTCCCTTTCCCTCTTTAATCTCGAGGTTACTTATCCCCCCCCTTTTGGCCCATTTAAACCGATCTCTTTCCCTATAATTGACAGCCTGTGTGGGCTCGTGTCGATTTTTTTTTTTTTTTTCTCAAATTAGCCCCTCTTTTCACTTCTCCTTCGACGCTCGTTGTCGTATCGCCCGTATTGCGCCACCATTTGTTTCTGACTTTCCCCCGTCCCCCATTTCTTTCTCTAACGTCGATGGC
>Ga0179593_1315695_pt1 | contig 10580 bp, 12 predicted proteins | sample CZODoug2_1_08_16_FD_185931 | JGI IMG/M metagenome (GOLD analysis project Ga0179593, IMG submission 185931) | Vadose zone soil fungal communities from Angelo Coast Range Reserve, California, USA - CZODoug2_1_08_16fungal (PacBio error correction) | ecosystem: Environmental > Terrestrial > Soil >... | reverse complement strand
TTCGACCGTCTCTTCCCCCAATCGTCAATTCTTCCACAGATCCCCCCTCACTTTAGTCACAGACCCCTTTGGAATAGGGATGCACAAGTTCGTCAGCTCTGCGCTTCACCCACTTGCGCATGAAAAAGGTGACACAGGTCCAGGTTTACTGTCCCTCTTAGGAAGTCTCATCTTCTCTCGTCTGGGCTTTTATCGGTGCCCCTTTTTCTGTAGTATCCTTCGCTTCTACTATTCTTTCAAGTATCATCTGGTCGGCTATTTCCGGCCCCTATACACCACCTAGTTCGCGGCCCCCGATGACTTTTGTCACGCATTTGATACCTTTTACGAATGAGAATGAATAACCCGCTCCCCCCAGTTGTCCGCAGGCTCTTCCCTCCAATTTTGGCCTTTTTAGACGGTATTTTTCCCGAGAGTGGTTGGGCGCCTTTCTAGTCTTTGATCCGTTCGACCTGAGCAGCGACTTCCACCTCTCTTTCTTTTGATTTAAGTTACAGCTCACCCTTTCCGGACTTTCGCACTTCCTTTGTCTTTCGGTGCCTTCGCGGATGATCGGTCAAGGCCACCGTCTCCCCCTTCGTTTCACCAGTTGCCTTCGTTTTGTCCAATCGTATTCGACCCTCGCCTGTGTCGTCCTCTTTTACACCTATCACTCCCCATTTTAGTAACAAGTGTTCCGGAATGTCTCTATCAGTCGGGTTCCGCTCTCTCTGAGAACCGAAAATTCTTCACTTTGCTTTCCCCCCCCGTATCATTTTTCCATCCTGGGCTGTTTCCCATTCTAACAGTTGGTTTTGCTGGCCCCGTTGCCTTCCTTTCCCCAATTACTGAAATAGCTGGTTCAGAGAGAAGTCACCTTTGGCCTTCTACGTGGACTCGCGCTGACGGACCCCCCCCTAAATAGATGGTCCCTTGTTCTTATAAGGACCCCTTTTTTCGTACCTGCCTCGATGCGGTGACATTTCCCTTATTTCTGACCCTGAAAGTGTTCCCCGCTCATAACGAGGCTTAACCCACCTGCCTTTAGATTGCCCCTCTCTATACGCGCGTTTTGACCGGGCAGGCTCGTGGTGTGGATAAGGTAGGGGGGTCGGCTACAGCTCGTGCCCGTTTTTCCCCGTCCACTGTGTACGGCTTAAGGACAGCGATATTTCTAGTTTCGACCTGCCTCGAGTCGTTCCCCGCGTGCAGTTCCGCCATCGCTGCAGTCCCGAACCTTTTGTTATACTTCGAACTGATTACCAGTACCGTCAAGAGAAAAGGTTATGTTTCCCCCGGGTTTTCTTCATAGATATTCCTCACCACTCCCCTGGAGGTCCTTGTAACTCGGCGGTACGTTTGAATTCCCGACAGGCATTGCGATACCAGAACGTTCTTTTTTGTTTGTAATTCCCCTCCTTTTTCTTCGGGCCAAAGGTGTCTCCAGGTTTTTCCTTCCCCTTTGGCGGACCCTCCGTGTAGCCTTTGCAAATTTATCTACTGCAATCACCGACTGGGACATAATTTATCGGCCGTGTTCCGAGTGTAGGTACGATCGTTCACGCTCTCCTGTCTTCCTCCCTCCTGCCATTCTTTTCCCTTCCAGCCAACGTCGGTTTTAGAGTGAGGGTGCCCAATCCTCTGGTACACCACCCATTCCGATCTGGTTCTCCCCCCTTCGCAGTACCTCACCCCCTTTTCCCTCATACTTAAAACGAGTTTTTTTTTCTTTGGCAAGCCCCGCTTCTTATGAGTGAACAGGTTCTTGACGACCTCTTGCGATCCAAGCTTCCTAGACGAGGTTCCGCCCCCCCTCCTTCCCTTACAGACAGCCAACCCCCCGTAAGCGACTCTTTTCTCTTCTTGACCCCTTTTGGTAGCGCGCATAAGTAGCCGTCTTTTTCGGAACTCCCCCCGGACCTGGCTCCGGCGCGCACGCTCTCGATACCATTTTTTTTTAAAATCCCCAGAAGCTTTTTAAATCGGTTAAAGAATCCGCCCGTTGTCGCGCCCCTTCATTGGGCTTTTTCACGTTTCTCTATACCCTTGAGTTGGAGTTTTGAGCCAGCATCCGCACACTCCTTTCCCCCCCCAAAGAAATTGACCTCCTTCCCAATCTCCTCTCCCCTGGCCATTCGCAGTCAAACGACCTTCTAGACTCGCTTGCAGTAGCCATCGATTACCTTTCCAGACCATGACCTCCCCCCCCCCGGTAACCCCCCCCACCATCCATTCCCCAAACATGGCAGTTGTGTGCGAAGCTAATACTTGAAAGGGCATCGTTCCCTCCCCTAGGACGAGCCCAACTTAGCGCGTTTCATTGCTTATTCTTCCCACTGAACGCCGCAAGATACGGCGACTCACCGAAAGTTCGTTCATCTCCGAATTTGGCCAAAGGCCAACTTTTTGCTAAGTTTTCCCCAACCCCCGTGAGTGCCGACATCCTCCACCAACAACTCTGTCTTGCTGCCCCAGCAGCAACACCCCTTCCAGCCGTCCCCTGACGTAGGAGATCGGCTGAACCAACCTTCCATCAAAACGAGTCTGAAAAAAACTTTTAAGGTAGCCCCTTGAGGACCTCCTGACACCCGACCCCTCTCGCTCGCCTCAAGAAGGGGCACGCAAAACCGTAACCCACCCCCCGCATCATTTCCCCAAGGAAGGACGATCTGCTTCACCTTTGCTCCCTCCAACGACCAGTTTAGTTTTAAGCCTCTGGAAATTCATCTATCTCGCCGCCTCACGCTAGCCAACGAAGACCTTTCCCCGCCATTCCACCATCCTCCTGAACCTCCTCCCGCGTACGAGTGCGACGTTTTTATTCCCCTTCCCTCTGGCTTTTAGGCGACGAGTCCCCCCCGCCTCCCCTGAGGTTCTCGTGAGAACAACGACTGCCCTTCCGATCCCTCCCCAGCTGCAATAGCACCACGCTGATTCTTGCCTCCCGTCAGCTGGTTTCCGCCTAAAATTTCCAAAATTAGTCTTACCCTAGCTTTAAGCATCTCCCCCACTCCGCTCCCCCATTTCGCCTTCGTGTGTGGAGGTGGTGGCTCTCTGATATTCCCCCTACCTCCTTGTAAAGGAGCCTCCCTTCAAAGCTTCCCCTTGAACCTGTTCCCGGCTACGTGTAGAGCCCAGCTCGGCACAACCCCCCAAGAGTCGAACGCACTTGAGTCCTTGAACCAAAACTTTTCTTTCTTTTTCACCCGGATGCACATTCTCTGAAAGTAGGAAGGTACGAACCATTCGATAGCTTCGCCCTTTTCTCGTTTCTTTGTCTGAGAGTCGTGGGGCATCCGGGCTCTCTATTTCTCTTGTGTGATGGAAGCACAGTCCCGGCGAGCCAAAAACCTTTTTGGTTCTGGGTGGATCCGTCGAGCCGAATCTCTTCCGAATTCTCTTTCAGGTGAATTGGACGAGTGATATCTGACAGGCGAATCTTTGATACCCCCAGTCGACGCCAACCCTAAAACCCCCTACGAATGCCACGTCAGTGCGTTTTCATTTTCTTAACTGCGAGCTTCCCTGTCCCCCCCTCAAGTCTCACTTTTCTGAAGAACCTTTAGTTATTCGAGGTAATGTATAATCACTGTTAATCCCCTCCTTTTTTTGATATCTTCCGCGTGAGAAGTCAGGTTTCCTCCCCTGTGCTTTTCTCACCATGCTCTCCTTGAACTCTTCCTCGCTTCGGGGATGTTTTTTTTTGTGGGTTTTCGCTACTCTTTTTTCTTGCTGGTCTTTATCACGTCGTATCGTAAAATAAGTTCTCTCCTTTTGCTTTATATTCTCGCCTCTCCCGATTTTTTCCCCACAATTTCTGGTCGCCCTTCCCGTTTTTCGCCCGTCCCTCTCCAAGATCGACGATGACCCTCATTTCCCCCTTTTTCAATCATGAAAGCATGAACGCCGATACATGGGAAGTTCGCGGCATCATTCTCCAGCCCCTGGCCACTGTTTTTTCCTCCTGACTGTCTTTCCTCCTTTTTTTCCTTGGTCTTCTGTTCTCCAGTTAGTATGCTGCAACTTTGCTCAAACTGGTTTTGAGTCATTAACCCAATTCCAACCCCGTCGTTCGTCTATCCAGAGAGTCCCCCCATTACCCCTCCCGGCTCAATTTTTCTTCTGAGGTGTGGCGGTTTAACTGGTTCCTGACTGTCAGATTATCTTGAATTTTCTTATAAATCTGAGACCTGTCTCGCGGGTTTTCTTCTTATCTGCTCTGGCAGGTTCTCGTGTTTTTTCTAAACGGCTAATATTGTTTCCCTTCTTATCCTTCGTTTTTTTCCGTCTGGAATTTACTCCCCCAGTAACGGTAGCCCTCCCCCCCCCTCTAACCGTGTCCTTTACTTAGGCTGTTTTGTTGTATGCTCGCTGGTCTTCTCTTTTCGCAGGAGAGCGGCTGGTGTCTGTGACTCTTAAATCTGCATGGCTGGTTTCGTGCAGAAAGTCTTTTCCGTCCTTCTCTTTCCCTCTCTGGCTGATTAGTGGGAGGCCCAGTTTCTCGGTCCTTCCTAGCGCTTTTTCTCTGTTTCGTTTTTTTCCCTTCACTTCGTGAATCGATTTTGTGTCCCCTATAGTGGCTTCTTTGACCGATCTTCCCCTAAGTCCGGGACGGAATTTTTTTTTTTTTTTTTTTCCTCCATCCCTGTTTCGTTTTGGGTTTTTTTTTCTGCCCCCCAGGCTGAACCGCCGCTGTTTTCCCACCCCCCTTCTTGCACTTTGCTGAGGGCTTTCAATGCGCTGACCTCGCTTAGAATTGCTTTCTTCATTTCTCTATTGGGGGGGTCTCCTGGTTCTCCAGGCTCCCGAACATCTCTGAAGGTTAATTTTTCCCCTGAATATGGTCTGTGAACGGTCTCGTCCGCTTCGCTCGGAAACTTTCAATTTTTTTTTCCCTTATGTTTTGTTGTGCCGGCTGTCTTTTAATTTTTTCCCTCATTTACTGCCTGACTTCCAGATCAGTACTTTCAGTAGTGTTCCTTGACTCCTTCCGTTCGAAGGCAGTATGGGTCCTGGCTTTTCTGTCTTTTTCTGATGTTGCTTTACGTTGGTCTTAAACCAATTCCGTAAGACAACCCTGCCGAGATAAGTCCTCCTCATGGTTCGACGTCTCCCCCCCTCCCCCACGGAATCTTCTGGTACCTCTTTCCCTCCCTTTTCCTTTTCTTTTTACCCCTTTGAGGCGATGTGATAGACCTCGGCCCAAGTAATGGGAATTCTTTTTGACCCCTACCGACAGTCTAACTTCCTTGCGCTTACTGGTGACTCTCGGGCAACCGATCTCTAGTTCTTTTTGGTGTCTGTCCTATTCGTCTTGTAGGACGGTTCCCCTCCTACCTCTCTAGATGCGCGGGGCAGACATTTTTGGTTTTTGTCCTTCCTACGGGCACTTTTATACTCGCTCTTGCTTTTTGACCCCCCTATCGAACCCCCTGCTGTGAAATTCATTTAGGCCCAGGTGATTATCTTGCTCCCGTCTCTATAGATTGTGTGGGCCCTCGGGTTGAGTTGGAACCCAGTAGTAATACCGAAGTCATGAAAGGCCCGCCTTTCTCCGCCCCCGACGACCCCCTTCATGACGATCCGCTCACTTCCTGGTCTTGACAACTTCCCTTAGTTCCGATGGAACGCGGAGTAAGCGTTCACGTTGAAAAATGTGAGTGCGTCGGCCACATTTTTCCGTCCAAACCCAGCCCAGACCCACAACTCCTTTTCCCCCCCTACAGCCCCAACTTTCTTTTATCCCACAAATCAAGGAAGGTTGTGTGATATCTGAAATGTCCTTATTTTCTTTTCAAACTTCCCGTCCTGCTTTTAAAATTCCACCTTCGTTTCTGGCAATTTTATACCCAGACAAAGGTCACGGTGCTCTGGAGCCCCCCTTATTACCAGTTTGTTTTCAGAGCAGCCCTTGAGATGTAGCCGCTCACTTCGTCACGTCAAGCCCGTCCCCAGGCAAAGGTAGATTTTGAGCCGATCAAAGAGATTCCTTCTGGTGCCCTTTAACCCTCCCGAAGAATACTTTCCGAGCTTTTAGCCGCCACCCCTATCCTTCTCCCCTCCTTCTCTCCACGAAAACTGCGCCTTCTGAACGACCTCTTTTTCCCCGCTGTTGCGTTGCCTCCCCCCCTTCTTCTAGGTCCTCCTGTCCTCTTTTCGGGAGGGCTTACTTTCGCTTTGTAAGGTGACCTTGTGTCTGGTAATCCCCCCCATTCTTTCCTCAAGTCTCTTGGTGATTTCCGTCAGCTATTCACTTTCGGCACCAGGCGTCTCTTGCACCCCCCCTCCCTGCCCCCCTTTCCCGACCTTTTTTGCCCTTCCATCACCACCCCCCGTGTTTCCCTTTCCCTCCAGGAGAATCCTGTGTGAGTTTGTTTTTTCCTGCCCAATTTTAGAACCTTTTTTCCTCAGATCTTAGGACCCCGCTTAGCTTCCTCCCCCCCCCTTTCCCAACGTCTGGCAAAGAATGCGTTTCCCCTCTTTGAGGGCATGTTTCCCTTTAGCACAAAGGCTATCTAAGTATCAGTCCCCTACTATGTCACTGCGTGCGACTTTTGTGAGACTTTTGTTTTCCCGCTAATAAGCTGCATTTTCCAGATCGTCAACTGACCCTGAGTTGACGTTTTTCTCGTCGGTCCAATCACAGTTTCCAGTTCGGCCTTTCCTGCTTCTCAGTGAGTCCTTGCCCAATGGCCCCCACTCCCTTCGCCCCTAACATGCTCTGTACTGCCTTCAACCCATTTGTAGTCATATGAGATTACCTCTCTTTGTATCCTTCAGAGAGGAAGCATTAGCCTCTTTTTCCTCTTGAAGATGTCCCCCTCCCTTTGAGTGGCTAGGGTGCCGGAAAAATAACGCCGTAGACTTTACCTGCCCATATAGCCTGATCTAGGAGGTTCCTCATGCAGCACCCACGCTTCCCTGGAAAGCGCCCACCTGGCGAAGTGCCCCCCTCTTGGAACCGCTTTCCGGCTTGTCACTTGAGGCCCAGGGCTTCTTTATTATTCCTTTTTCGAGGCTTCCGATGCACGGCGTTTATAAGTGATTTGTCTGATTGACAAGAATGGCCGCTCTCTCCAGAGACTCTAGCGTCTTCCCCCCCGACTACCGGGGCTTTTTCGGTTGAGATCTTATATAAATAGCCTGCGTCCATGTACACCCATCTACTCCCCTTCTTCAGCATTCATTGCGGCCTTAACTCCAAGTCTTATTCCCTTGATCCCCCGCCCCTACGCCTGATTACCCACGGTTCCAGTCTCTTTCCCCTTGAAGACGTCAGAATCTTTTTTTTCTCGGTATTTCCTTTTGATTTCTCCTTCCCTTTCCTAGAAGAGATTGATTGTTAAGTTTTCCTTCTTTTTTCGTGGTCGGACCCTCTCCCCATCCCAGCAGAGGCAACGTTCCACTAGTACCTGCCCTCTTCTCACCCCCGGCCCTCCTCCGAGTTATGCCCCAGAGATTTTGCGTTAGTCCCCTTGGCTCTTACCTCCCCATGTTTGGCCTTTACGTTTTTACGCATGCTTTTCCCGCCACCGGGCGGATGGCCCTTTGTCTCAGTCCGTCCCTGCGCTGGACTGCACACCTTTGCTTTCCGACATCCTCCCCTTCATCGCTTGCCTTTTTCTTTTGTTCCTCTTTCCCCTATGTATGACTTTGTAACCCTGAGCCACCCAGTGCCCCCTTCCCCGTCTGGCCCTTCGCTTAGTTTTTCCATTCTTCCTTTTGCTCCCTCTTCCCCCCCTCCTCGTCAACCCTTGCTTGCCCTGAACTGTTCACTGGCTCTCCTGTTTCCCCACTCTGGTGATCTCTTTCGCACCGTGACCCTTTTCTCCCTGTTCAAACCCTTGAACAGCTTTCTTGGTTTTTCCCTTCACCTGAGTTTTTTTTGCTGGCCCCGGCCGTTCGTTAGGCTGAAATAAGGAGTTTGTGACTATTAGAAGAAATTCCTTCTATTTCCCTCTCGCTGAAAACAGAACGTACCCTCTGGGGTTACCTCTTTGATTTCCCCCCAAGCCCCCTCCCATCAAGAGATTGCTGAAATGCCTTTGTTATTCACTTCTAGCATCTTTTCCACTTCTCATTTCCAGGTCTTCACCATCTCCTCTTTCCCCTGTGACCCCGATTTTTCTGGGCGCTCTTGTGTGACAGGGAGGCTGTTGTTGAGGGTACCTTCCCTTGTGGAGGTAACTCTTGCTTCGGTTCCCTTTGAGCCAGTCCATTCCAGCAGATGTTATAGTAGCAGCGAACAGGTGGTAGGCTCCTTTTTCCGTTCCCCAAGGGGCGACAAGCCTTTTCTTCTCTGTCCCCTAAATGATTCCCAGGCAACTGAAAGAGTAAAGTTAAGGCCCTGGGGTTTTTCAAGCATTGACAAATTCAGGAGCCTTTTCTTTTAACTCTGAAGGTTACTCTGTGATTCCCTCCAGGCCTAAGGGTGAAATCAACACTTTTTTTTCCTTCCCAAGCCCTTTTCCGTTTTTTCCATTTTTTTTTGGTTTTTTGCCCCCCCTTTCCGGACCGGAGGACGGACTCCTTCTTCGCAGGGGGAGTGTCGTGAGCGAATGACGCTTCGGCCCCCTTATCTAGTCTGAAGTGTTCAGAATTGACGTTGGGGGTTAGGATAGTAGCGACGTTCCTCCTCTAATTTGGGTTCCGTGCCTAACTTTCCCTTAGTTTTTTCTTATTCAAGTGAGGGGCAAAGCGGATTTTCCCCACCCATAGCCTGACGTAGCCGGTTCGTGACTATGCAGTGTTCCCCCCTCTTCGGCCAGCTTAGATCTTAGTCACGTTTTGCAAGATAGCTTCTTCCCTTTCTTTTTCAGTGGACCTTCCCCCGGCTGATACAGCTACTCTACGAGCGTCGTTTTAGGGAGCTTAAGCAGACATAGTACATTCCCCTCCCCCCCAAAATGCCTTCTGATCGGCTTACCCTCTGTTTTTACAACCTTTTTTTTACCAGAGTCCTCAGGGAGGAGCATGGTTGTCTTACCCACGTTTAACAGGAATGTCCCGGATGAAGTTCTGGCTCCTTCCCCGTTCCTCCTTCCGGTGCACCCCATTTTAAAAGATGAAGCTCTTCTTTGTCGCGCTTTGAAACATTTCTGCGTGTGTCCAATGCTAGAGGAAACCCTTAGTGAGAATGTGCATCCCCTCACCCGACCTTCACCTATTTCCCCACGACGTAACGCTTCAAACCCGCGCGAGCCCCTTCCCCCGAGTAAGGACCCCATTTAGTCCCCTACTGCTTGCAGGACTTCGCCGTAGAGCTCCCTTTTTCGCAACCTTCAACCTCTAAGAATCCACCCCCCCACCCCAAACATTCGGTACCAACCTTTTTTATGTGGCCTCATCCAGACGAAGAAAGTTCCGGTTCCCCCCCCCCCCATGGCCCTGAGCAAGAGCCAGGTTTCGGTCTTCTGCCGTTGAACAAGAGAAACTAAAGTATCTCCACCGTCCTCCCCAGTCCCTTTCCCGCTCATGTGCGCGCGTTTTATGAATACAATCCTCCCTTGCTCCAGGTTGAAAAACAGTCTTTAGCCGACACCCCTCTTTTTTCTTTGAAAAAGAAGGACACAAAGCCAGGCCGTCCGGAGACTTTTCTCTGGCCACCGGCCCGCCCCCTAGTCCAACCAGTGCAGAGGCAGTTCGTGTGAGGTCCGACTCCACAAGAGAAGTCAGCCTATGCCGCCAGACGGGCCCGCCCCTCTAAACCAAGCGCATCAAGCTATGACCGCTTCGTCTTTTTTTTAATAGCTAAATCCACAGACGTTCCGTTTTTTTCTCTTAGCCAGTCCACTCCGAAAAAGATCTCCCTCCAGATAGCTCAACTTCCCATTCTGCCACTGCCACATTCATCCGAACGTCCTCTCACCTGTGGGTTCACTGCTGTCGTCCCTTTGCGAGACTTCGAACCTGAAGAGGCCCGCCCGCCCTTTCTTGTCCGGCGCCACCCTCTCCCACGCGCAAGATACAGCAGCCACGCCTATTGTTCCGTGAGCATTGCTGTGAGGAAAAAGGCAACCTATTTCCGACATTCCGCCTGGTGTCAGCGCCGCCTCCTTTACCAGGTAGAATCTGGGGCGGCTGGGCGTCTCCTCTCTTTTTTTTCTTCCCGAACGAATGGGTGCCTTTTTCTGGCTTTTATCCCTTTGCCCTCTTTTACTCGCGACGAAAACTGGACGTCTCCCCTAGCGCCGAACACGGACCATCCCGCGAACGCGGTCATTCGTACCACCACCCTTGCCATTTACCCGGCCCATAGAGACAATGCCCGAGGCAGGTGAAATCTTCATCGCTTTTTTTTTTCCGGTCGTATTTGCGTGGTCTGTGCTGGGTCACGTTTTTCGGGATCTTCCTTTGGTTCGTCTGAACGTTTGTTCACCGGTCCGGAGATCCAAACGTTGTATCTGGAGATTTTCCCTCTCCCTTTTCGTCGCAGGTCGACTTCTTTTTCGACGCGTTATTTCACCAGGTATTTTTGACCCCCCCGCGGTTCTGCAGCCCCCACCCCCTCACATACCGCAGAAGGACGTCGGCTCTTTTCCCCCCGGTGGTTCCAACAGAGCAATTCCTGACGGTCCAGCCCCTGCTTAGTCCTTCTTTGT
>Ga0179593_1735384_pt1 | contig 10581 bp, 6 predicted proteins | sample CZODoug2_1_08_16_FD_185931 | JGI IMG/M metagenome (GOLD analysis project Ga0179593, IMG submission 185931) | Vadose zone soil fungal communities from Angelo Coast Range Reserve, California, USA - CZODoug2_1_08_16fungal (PacBio error correction) | ecosystem: Environmental > Terrestrial > Soil >... | reverse complement strand
CGTGTTTTTCTGTTATTTTTGACCTTTCTTCTCTTCTCTAGCCTTTTCTCATCGCCTTCCTCTTCTCCGACGTGTACGAGAGGTATCTCTACGAATTGTGGGGTTGCGGTCCTTTTCGTTACCCGCCGGTCTGTTGCGCAGCGCGTCTCGCCTCGAGGTCTTTGACCCTCGAATCTCTCCTCCCCTGTCATTCTACTCTCGCGCCCCCGGCCTGTTTTTTCAAGTTCGTCTTGCCGAAATCGCGCTGCGGCGAAACTTTTTCTTCGTTGTTCGAACCATTGAAGGTGACTGGTGCATCGCCTTTTTTGCCTTTTTTCCAATCAGGCTCTTATTGTCACCCAGTTCTCGTTCGCCCCTTTCTAGTGGTGACCTCCCCGTGCTCATGCCCCTGCCTGCTGAAACACACCAATTCATGCCTTAAAGCACAGCTACGCTGGAAGATTTCCCCCTTGACCATCAGTGCTTTCTTGGGACTGCCTTCGCACTCCTGGAACCGAACTGGCAGGTTTTCCCCTGCATCCTTAATGCCAGCGCCTCATCATTTTGCGCACAGAATTAGGTTCCCCCCCGGACTTCTTCCCACTCTCTATCACGGTCAACCTTTTTGCTGGCCTTCTTTCAATACGCAGGTTCAATCTTCTCTTTCCTCACGGGAAAACGTTTTTTTCTCCTTCTCGGCGATCTTTTCCCTCAATGTCCCGTACCTGTCTTGCCGTTTGTCCACTTTCCGTTTTAGCAAGAACCATTTTTGCTCCATCCCCCAAGACGTCTGACTTGGCACAACTGATTACTAACGTCCCCCAGACTCACTAGGTTCTGGTTTATTTAGGTTCAGTTTTCGGGCTGCCATTTTCCAATAAGAGGGTCTTTTTCCCTCAGCGAATGCCCGCCCAACTGACCCTTAACTTCCCATCCCTCGCGCTCTGCTGATCATGATCCTAGTGGTTCACGCCCTTTTTCTCTTGCCTTGCGTGGCTTTCGTCCCTTTAAAACCAATTTCTCACGGCTTCGTTTTTTCCCTTATACGGCTTCCCCTCCGGTCGTGTCCCTTTTATCTCTCTCTTTCATCCTTTTGAGGGGAGAGGAAGCGTCGATCATCCCGAGTTTTTCTCCTCTGTTCAGAGAGTTCGCCTAGGCCGTTTTCTTCATCTTGTCTTGGCCTATGCCGACGGGCCATTCCCTGACCATTTTGAAAGCAGGTCGTGTTCGTCAACGTGCACGCAAAGAGGATCCCAGGATCCCTCCTCTTTCGATCCTAGTTCCCGAGGTTTCGCCTCTGCATTGCTGCTATTGCTATACAGTGGCGCGAAGACCGCTTATTAAAATTTCTTCTTTGCGAATGTCGGCTCCGCCCTCCGCAGGCTGAAGACACTTTGACCTAGTGTCTTGGGCCACGAATTCCCTCCAGACTTTGTCCACCCGCATTCGACGTTCTTGTCAAATGTTTGCCCCTTCTTTCAAAAGCGGCGAAGGAATCCTTTCTGACTTCCCCGAATCTGAGAACTTGTTGACGCGTTTCCTTCCCTTTTTCCTTGCCCTCATTTGCACCCCGAGAGTACGACCCTTGGCGCCTTTTCTCCCGCGGCCATGCGACTCCTGTTGGGCCCCCTTTGGATATAGGGCATGTCCTACTGGTCAGGGTTTGTCCTGACAGTAATTTCCTTTTTTCCCTTTCCCTTTTCCAGCTCCTTCAGAGGATCTTTTCGCTCCTTCCGCACCTGCCCAGGGTCCCTCTTAGCGTAGAACAAGACGCAATGCTTCCCTCGTTTCTTTTCCCCGCCCTCTCCAGCGTAGCTTGTGCTTGAAATTTTTTTTCCTGTGTGTTTCCCTCTTTTTAGGTCTTCTTAACCACGCAGTGCGAACGGATAACTTTATTTAGCATCGCTAGCTTTTTGCCTTGACGTGCGATTGGCCACGCAGTCTTTCCCCCCTCCGTTCTTGCGACGAAGAGACGATTTCTTCATATTCCCCCTCGGTCTACTTCAATGTTTCCTTCTTCGCCTTGTGGAGGATGCCGATACTCCCTAGCTGCGCGATCGCGCTGAGCAACACCGTTCCTTCCTCAATTGTCCCTTGTAGCGCCCCGATTCCCCCATACGTATTAGAGAATCTTTTTCCGCTCTTTGATGTTTCCGATCTCCATAGGTCGACTTATGACTACCAAGTCCTTCGCCACGTATCTTTCTCTTTCATCCTGTTTTCTTCTTTTTGAGTTCTCTTTTCTTGGTTAGTTCTCATCAGCGTGGAGTCTCGTCAAGTTTCCTGGCCTCGCGGGATTCCCCATTCTTCCGGTACGCTCTTTCTACCTTCGCGGTCCGGGGTCGAAATGCGACCTTGATTGCGGATTTTCGTAGAGGTCCTCCCGCACTCCTGTTCCCTTCCTCCTTTGGTCCCTCGTGTCGTCCCCCCCCAACTGGATTTTCAACTACTCTCGGGGAACGGACCCTTTGCGTCCTCTTTCGCGGTCGATTGGTCAGAAACCTCTTTCGTGGCACTTCGTTAGGTTTAACCAGGGATCGGCGTTTTGCCTCCTTCCCCCCCTAATTTTCTAGTTCGCCTTATTGGCGGTCTTCGCCAGCAGGCTCAACTTTTGACATTCAAAGCACAAGCTACTTAGCCATCTTGATTATTTTCAAACCGATTATCAGTGCGTGGGGGCTTGACTCACCCCTTTCTTCCTTCTTTTTTAAAACCTGCAACTCAGCATTCGCGCCTTTACGGCAATTTCCTCCCCCGTCCCAGTCCTCGCGTCAGTACACCTGGACCCACTTTCTGACTCTACGGTCCCCCCAACAGGAAGGCGCATGGCAGGTGCTTACTTTTTTTTCTTCCCTTCCGTGTTCCCCTCGAGTGACGGAAACCCTTTTTTTTTTTTGTGAAGCGTCAGGGCGAGTTCGTTTTTGCCTTACCGTACTTTGCATTATCGCGCGTGGCCACTACCACTTTTTATCCCTGTTTGCTCTCCTAATGCGTCGTTGTAACGTTTCTTTTTTCTGGCCCACCTGTTTGCAGGTCAGCCTGCTGAGGGCCTTTCCTCGTTCCTTCCCACATGGTAAATAAGCGTGTCGCCCCCTCTTTTTTAAATCGTAATGCCACTCGTGATTCCCATCACCCCTACTTCCCTCTCTGATCCTGATGATTTCTCCCTCCTCGCTTTTTCCCTCAGGTTCAGGGACTTTTCGTCCTTCTTCGCCGACAAGTTTTTTTTCAAATCCAATTCAGACGGTTCGGAGCGCTCGGGCTTCCTTTTCTTTTTGGCTTCCTCTTAATTTTTGACGCTTCTTTATTCTTGAGACTGATGGAAGCGTTCGCTCCATAGTCCCAGGGGTTCTTCTCTAGCCTTTACTCCCCTCAGTCCTGGCCTTTGTTTTGAGTTGACCTCCTTGTCGGGCGCCATGTAATTTTCTTTTTCTCTCTACATGCGTTCATGACAGAGTATCCTCTTATCCCTCGAGAGAGAGGGGACGTTCTGATGCGGTACGCCGTTTTTGTCTTTAGCCTTTCTTTCTTTCAGTGGCGTCTCATCCCTCTCTATCTTCAACATGTGGGGATGATCTCCTCCGATGAACAGCCAAACAAGTCCTTTGGGCCAGACTATTTCCCTCACGTTGACACCGCGTCGTCTGAGTTTCTTCTTCTTCTAACGACCCCAGTTGCCGTGGCAACTTCTTCTTTCCAATTGTCATGCCAAGAAAGCGACCTACGTTTCCGCCTCGACACCCCACGTTTTTCCTTAGACTGTTTTGGCACCATCTGCTCCCGAACCATTTCGTCATCGACATGCCTTCCGGGTTGGACCTGTGATAGCGCAGGTTCCTTTTTAGGTTTTTTTCTCGTCGTGGTGAACCTTCATTCTCATTGCGTAATCTCTCTCTCTCTACCCCAGGTGAGGTTCAACTCGTCGCGCTTTTCTGCTTGACACCCGCCGCACTGATTATATGTTGACTCTTTCTTTTCTCTTTTTTTTTTCATTACTTGCCCTTGGAGGGGGGTTCCCGTTTGGAGCCGACCGGCGAACCAAGACCCAGTTCCATTTTTCCTGTGGTATGAGAATAGTGAGCTTGGTTAAAATTTCCTTTTAGGTTCCCCTATACCTTCTTGTAGCCAAATCTCCCCCCTCCTCTTCCTCTTTGGGTACTTTTTATTGGCGAACTTCTTTAGTCCCCTTCCCCTGAGCAGCGCGGTGCCTTACGCGGAGATGACCTCCCCTTAGACCTCGATGTGAGCCATCGCGCTTTGCAACCTTTTTTTTCCCTTTTTCCCTTTCTCAAACGACGCATCTCTCTTGAGCCGTTACCCTTTTCCAAGTCCTCTTCGATGTCCAGGAGGACTTTCTTTCTTCTTCTCTCCGTCTACATCTGAATTCTGATACGCCAGCCCCTCGCCACAGATCTCTTTCCGTTGTTTTTTCTCTCTCTGTTGCGATCCCTTCAATTCTAGAGTTCCTCCCCTTTTGCTCCTCCTTATGGCATGCGGACTCTTATTTCGCCTCGCTACCGTCTCTGATCCCCTCTCGAGGCAATTATCGGTCGTCTCCCTTTCTTGCTTGTTTTAGACAGCTCCGATGGTCTCTCGTTGCTCCAATTTTTTCTCCGCCTCTGGGAAGGTCCTCCTTTCGAAAACCAACATGTGCTTTCCGACCCCAATACTAGCCGTGGGGGGGTGAAACGATCGCTTTTTTTTCTTCCCCAAAACCCCCGGGGGAAATCCCTGTCTTTTTTGCGATGGTCGAAACCTTGCCTATCGTGGGCCTCCCTTGCACGGTTACCACTTGCCATTCTCAACACCTGTTTCTTTTTGTTCCCCCTTTTCTTTTGCAGGATTCCGCCTTTTTTCCAGCCACTGCAAGATTTCTGCATGCTTCTTCCTTTCCCAAAACTCTGATCCTGTTACTTCTTCCTGAAACCCCTCCGCCGAGTGGAACCTATTACCTGGCTGGTGTTTGCCGCGCCCCCTCCCTTACGGCCCACGCTCACAATTCTCCCCCTTTCTGGTCGTTAAAACTGACCCCAGCCGATTCACAGGTCCAAAGGAAGGCGCATGTCTGAATCTTCTCTTTTTCCTTTTTGCCAGTAGTTTTTTTACTTTCCCCAGCGGGGGAAGAGTCACTTTGCGCTTCTCCAATTTCCGTAACTGGATGCTTTTTCTAGTCTTCAGATGTCTGCAGAAACATTGGGCTTCTCCAGCTTCTTCTTTTTTTGTCCAAGTTGCTTCGTAATTTGCCGATAGCATTCATGTTCCTTCCTCCTGCGGATTTCTTGGACCATGTTCTCCCCCTTTTAAATACTGGTTTTTTCTCTCTCCCTTCCAGAAGAGCCTGCCGCCCATTTATCTTTCATCACCTCAAGTCTCCGCTCCTGATGACTTTGGTTTCAGCTGCCCAGAATTTCCTTGCCAGTGTTACTTTTTGGATGCCGTCGGCATTGCTGCCTGCTTTCCCCCCCCCCTTCCCCCTCCTTGCGACGCGTTTTTTTCATTTCCTTTAGTGCTTCTCTTCTTCCCAATCATATTCTTTTAATACTCCGTGTTTTTTTCTGAGTGTTTTTACCTAACGAGACGAGTCCTCAAGTGAACCTCGGCCTCTTCTCCCGACAGACGGCTGTTTCTGGATTTTTCCCCTTTTGCTCACCATGCGACGCAAGGTCCCATGCCCGCTGGAAATAAGGAGCTCTGAGAACTTGAAGTTTCCCCAGAGGATAAGTGCTGTTTCGAGCCCCGTGAGGGTGATTCAGCTTTCTTTCCCTTGGCGGCCTTGCTGTAATCAGTGGCGGCCCTACATTCAGTAAATGGCGGTCTGACTACTGCTCCAGTGACCCCACCAGGTAACCCCTTCTTTCCCCTTTCATTCCTTTTTCTACCTCTCCGACGATGTGCTTTCTCCTCTTGCGCGCCCGCGTGAAAGGTTCCCATTCAGAACATCGTATTTTCCCATTGGAAGTCACTTTCACGTTCCCTTCCCTCGCTTTGTAAGCGATTAAGGAGCGTGGAACCCAGATATTCCTCACTTGTCCCTCCGCCGGCCCTGATTTTTAATTCGCATTTCATCAGGTTTTTTTGTCTCTCATTATTTTCTTCTGTAAATCTGGAGGGGCTTTCGCCCTAGTCTGTCTCTGGCGGCGCTTTTAGTTCTTTCCTCCCCCCTTAATGTTTTGATCTAGACCTTTTTTTTAAGTCCATGTGGATGTGTGTTTTCCCTCATTCTGGGGAGGCTGAATGCTTCGGTCCCAAGATACATCTTTCTAACGTCTAAAGTAATGTGGTGTATCTGCTTACTCGATCCCTTTACACTTGCCGTGGATGAGTTTCTACTTCTTTTATACCCCTCGCCCGCGTCTGCCTAGCTCACCGGCTTTATTTGTGGTTGCGTTCTTTTTGGTGCGCAGCGCTTCGTCATTTCCTCTTTTGCTCAAGGTTTGCTACTCGCTGCGAGCAATAGCGCCTTTCTCTCAACAGCACCGTCGTCATTTTTCCCCGGTCCCTTGCCGCGAGCTTACTTTCTTCTATAATGACCCCTCCCCTATGACATTCCTCCCTTCTCTTCTCATTCGTTTTCTGATACGCCAGCAAAACCCCCTTCCACTCTTTGCTTTTTCTCCTTTTCGGCGTTTCTCCTCCCTTTCGATGGATTGATTTGTCTTCTGAGGACAGAAGTATCGACGTTAATTTTCCCCCTTCGCCGCTAAAGATCGGTCCGGTGTCGATCCTTTTTTTTTTAGTTTCTAGAATCGTGGTCTCAGTCCCCCTATATCAGCACGGAAGGCGAACGACCTCTTTGCGTCCCCCCATGGCGGATCCGCACCTTTCCATCGCCGTCAACAGAAATCGCGATGAGGAGCCCAGATCTCTTTTTTTAGTACCTTCCTATTTCTGATCCTCGTCCTTTAGAGGCTCGCATGCCAGATCAACCCATTCAGGATCGTTTGTTGGCAGGGGGTCAGTCTTACAACTCCGATGAAACCACCACATTACACTTCAAGAATTCACTGCCCCCCCCCCCCGATGGCTCCCTTTCAAAAACTCTCCATTTGCGTATCGGCATACCCCGAACTTCTCTTCACGACCTGGGAGGTCGTTTCAAGTTCCCTTCATACTCGCCCGGCCAGCGCACTCAATTGTTTTCACCCTGCCTTTCCAGTCCACCCCCCCCTCTCCGCTAAAGTCCAATGCTTGAACGACAATGGTTAGTCCTCTCTGCACTTCGCAGGTTTACCCACTCTCGCGGGACGCGTCAAATTTTTCTCGTTCTCCTCCCCATTTCTTCCCATGGATTCCCTTCGCTTGTTTTCACCCCGGCTAGCATACTCTCCCTCCGTAAGAGGGTGTCAACTTTTTCTGTTGACAATAAGGAACTAGGTTCCCGTGTCTTTTTCCGCTCGTATGGGCTTCCCCGATAATTTCTAAATAAGCTGTGTACTCTTCACTTCTCCTCCGACATGTAAGCCCAAGGAACGCTTATCACACCTCACCATAGGCTCCTTCATTATTTTTCCTTTAAAGCCTTCTCGCTCCTTTGCCTGTTCAGGGCCTGAAGTTGACATGTCTCCCTCACCTTTATACATTCAGACCGGCTTAGGCTCTCTCGGTCCCCTCCCTTAGGACTTCTCGGCATTTGCGCTATTATCTCTTAAGATTTCTCTCTTCCCCTTTTTTTTTCTCTCTGACATCTTCGCTCGAGGTCGAGCTTGTGAAGCCGTCCCTGCCGAGCCGGTCCTGAATGTGACTTTTTGATTGTTTCTCCCTTAAGGCAAGTCCCCTTTCCCCTGCTGTGAACTCCTGTATCTCATGACGTTCAGCTTGACCCAAGTGTCATAGCCTAGGAGGAGTTAGTGGGTGAGAACGAGTATGCCGTTGGATTTTTCTGGTCTCCCCCCCCTTCCCTGCGACTTCCCGTCGTCCATGTCTCTTTGAAGCCCCTTTGCTTAGAATCCGACACCAACCCTGGCTTGCTGGGGCTCCTCCTTCCGACGGTTCCTTTTTGACTCTGAGGTCCTTCTTCTCTGTTCGCGCCCGCGTTGAAAGTTTAACATCCTCCAGGTACGAAAATTGGACCGGCACACCCCCCGAACCCCCGACTCGCCCCCGCGACCGGTGTGCTAAGTTTTCCGTCCTCTTGTTCTCTCCGAACCTTGTCTTCAGCCTCCTTTATGCTCCTTCCTTTCCTTCTAGCGGGTCCTCATGGGTAAGGGTTCGCTTTTCGTTGAAGGTGCTTTCAGTAAGAGGCTGTCGCGCTTTCTCCGACCACATGCCCCTTTCTTCCCCCCCCTCCGTGCGGATTTTTTTTCTCTCCCCAAGAGTCTGATAATACGTTTTTCTGCTCCGCTTAGTTTCCTGTGCTAATTCTTGCCAGTGGTCTTGTTTCTTTTTATTGCTTGTTGCAACGGTTTGGGGCCAGATTCTTGAACGAGTCCCCGCTTTGTTTGATCCTGGAGCCGCCATTTTCCCCCTTGGGAGGTGACAATCCAGTCCTCCTCATCATCTTCCGCGATATTGCGCCAGCAGCTTCCTTTCGTTTCCCCTTCTTCTAACTTTTCCCGGCGTTTCGGCTTGTCCCTTTACATCGCTGCGAGCCATGCGCGCACCTGTCACCGAACGGCCCGCATACTGCGACGAGCGCAGCCCCTTGACATCGCCTTTATCGATGTCCGCTGTCCTCTTCCCTCATCTCCATCTGCGAAGTTGTCAGCTCAGATCTCTCTTTTCAATCCTCCTTCCTTTGGTTTCGAGATTTGACCATGGTTTCGTATAGAATCGCGACCCTTCTCCGCTCCGGTTATTTTCTTTTAGGACCCCATTTCCCTATCCTCCGTGTACGCTCTGTTTCGCTGCTGCTTAGCGCAAGATGCTTCCTTTTTTTTCGTTCTCGTGCTTTTTGCGGGCAGCGAGATGTGAGTAGCCTAGAGGTTCTCAGACCCAGAACTCTCCCCTCATTTCCGGCAAGGCGACGCGTACCCACCGTGCTACGACAATGTCGACAAATCTTTCTTTCCTTGAACCCTAGATGCGGCGGAAGATCCGATGCTTCAGAACGGACGGTGGCTCCTCCCTTCCCACCCCCCTGTTAGCTGATGCTTACCCGTCTCCTGATCGTGGTTCTTTTGCCTGTCCTTTCGGAGGAACCCCACATCCCCGGAAGCCCCCACCTTCTTCCAGATTCGTGATCACTCTTGTGTTTTTTGACGCCCTAAATACTCCCTCTTAGCACTGGGCGGTTTATGCCCCTCGCTTTCCTTTCACGGCCCAGTGCGCCTCATTCCAGAGAGTCTTTGTCAGGTTAAACCCTGACAATGATTACCCCCTACAGGTCCCCGGTCGTTTATGCCGCGGTACTCCCCTCTTTGGGTCCCGCTCCGTAGGAATCCCCTTCGGTCTCAACGGTTCTCTTAGATCCAATGTACTTTGGATGCTTCGCGTTTGCACTTCTCCCCGGGGCGCTCCCGAAAAATGGGCTCCCCTCCTTCCTTTGAAGGAATTCTGGACCCACGTGAATTGGTCTTTCACGTGTTGCAGGCTGAATCTTCTTCATCTACATGCCTCCCTTTTAATAATTGTTCTCTACCCCCAATAAGTAGATTGAATGCTCCAAACGGCCCCTTTTCATCACCCTAACCTAGAGCCCCTTTCCCTAGGTCTTCGAATTTCTCTCTCACTCCCTCATCCTTGGGATTGCCTTAGTCTGGCGCCCGCATTCCCCCCTTCCCCTCTTTGGAGAACCTTTTAGAGTGTGCGCTTCCTTCGCCGATCGGACTTCCATCTATCTATTTTCTCAATACCCCTTTTGGTTTAGCTTGTAGTCGCCATTAGAGGGCGCCGCATTTTTTCCTTGCATGCTGATTCGCCCGCATCCGGTGCTTTTTCTCCTTTTCTTTTCATGCGCTTCTTCCTGAAATGATTTAAAGTCTTTCAGAGTGTCCCTTTACATCCGCATGATCCCAGCGTGATGGGTGATTCACTCCTCGGTTCTTTTTTTGGATGGCTGAGACTCTTTGTCTCACCGAGGTTTCCCCCCAATTTTCTAAAATTTCGGGCTTAAGTCCTTCTTTTGAAGCGCCCCAATTGCACCCCCTAGTCTCTTTTTCCCTTCTCCTTTTCCGTGGACACCTTTTCAGTCGTATGAGGGCAGCCCCCCCTTGCGACCGTCGTTTACCTGCCCCCGAGGCATCCAGTGGTGGAATTTGACGGCAACGACCTTTCCTTTCCCTCTTCCCGTAACGTCCTCCTCGAGTAACAACTCGCTCTAGCGTCAATGCGCTTCCTGTTTTTGTTCGGCATGGTTCCGGTTGTTACATTACGACTACTTCTTTGGCTCCCCTCGATCGCCTTCCCCCTTTTTTATGCGGCGGTCTTTACGACCCAGTGGGTCACTCGGCGGAGTTCTTTTCCCCGATGGCACTTCTCAATCTTTTTGTCCGCCTCCCATGTATTTTTTGAATTGAAAGTGGATGTTTCCTCATTTTCTTTTCTTCCGGTACCACATCAGTGCGACTTTCCTTTTTTCATCTGAGCATCGCGAGCTCTGGTTTCCCCTTCCCTCGTGACTCCAGTCCGGTTTTCACCTTTCTCCTTCTCGCTTCTTATTTTCTC
>Ga0179593_1676559_pt1 | contig 10581 bp, 12 predicted proteins | sample CZODoug2_1_08_16_FD_185931 | JGI IMG/M metagenome (GOLD analysis project Ga0179593, IMG submission 185931) | Vadose zone soil fungal communities from Angelo Coast Range Reserve, California, USA - CZODoug2_1_08_16fungal (PacBio error correction) | ecosystem: Environmental > Terrestrial > Soil >... | reverse complement strand
GAAAAAGACCGTCCGGTAGCTCTTCATTTTCTCGCTAAGTTTGAAACTTCGTATTAACTTTTCTTAGATTCTTTCATATGCATAGCCTTCTTCGAACCAACAAGTTTTTCGGACAATTTTCCCTTACTGATATTCTTTCGATATGGGCCCCCCCTTCCAGTCTCCCCCTTTCTTTCACCCCGGTTATGTTAGTCCTGAGATTACGTTTCTTTCTTAGAAGCAGCTTTTCCTATCCTCCCCCCCTAGCTCTTATAACCCATCCATCCCGGAGTACCTTTTTTTTTTTTCTCCAGTATCGATGAGGCCTTCCCTTCCTTTCCCTCCGAGCTAGTGTCCTTTTTTTCTCCCCCCCCCTCCATTAATATGGGACCACAGTCCCTCCCCTTTTGACGGTCGGGCTCGCTCCTCGCTCCTCTCACTATAAGGTAGAGACTTAAGTGCCCTTTCCATCTTTTCACGCAAGGGGATATTTCTTTCTCGCCGCCTCTTCCCAACCCCCCATCTTTCCCAAGGTGTTAGTTGATATTTCCCTTAGTAGGCATTAATGAATGAGACCCCCCCTTCTACCCCCTGGCTCCCCCCCTCTTCTTATAGGGGCCCCCACTAAAGTCCCCTTTCGGATTTCTTCTTCCCAAACCCGAACCGCCCATGTGTCCTTTTTTCCTTTAAGCTGAACACTTGGCGAAGCCCTTTTTTTTCCCTCCTTTGCTAATAGAAAAAGACCATTCCCCCCTCCACGAAGCCTTCCCAATTCCCCCTCCTTATAAGCCGGTCCATGACTCTAACGGCCAGACGAGATGATTTTTTTTTCTTCGCTATTTTTTTCTTTCTCGAGAGACTTTCCCCCCTTTCACGACTTTCTGACCCCTTTTCGGCTGGCTCTATTGCACCCCCCGGTGCGGCCGCTACTGATTTCTTCCCGCGACGTCCTTCCTCCCCAAAGAGAGAACCCATCGTTTCTTTCTTTTTCCTCGCATCACGGTTCCCCCTTTGGTCCCTTCGAAGTGCCCCCTTTTTTCCAGTACCGCCAGATATTTTGCCTCCTTCTTTTTTTCAAAGAAGACCCCCCCCTCACCAGCGCCTTTTCCCCCTTCACTCTGAATTTCCAAGCTGAGCGCAAACCTCAACATAATTTTCCGAAAAGTGACCTTCCGACCTTATACGACTAAGCCCCCCCCCCCTAGAGTGAATTGGTCCTCCCCTAAAGGGAGGCTTTTTTGCCTCGTCTGTCAATTTAACGAGATAAGACAACACACTTTTCGCCCTCCTTTTCAGCGTTTTCCCCCCTTTTTAGAGGCTCTCTTTCTCTCTCGTATTCCACCTCCCCCTTTGGAATGGATAGGACCCTGTCCCCCAGTCTTTTTTAAAGGAGGCCGAGCGAGTTTTTTTCCTCCCCCTGGGATCAATGCTTTTGTACATACCCGGTACTGTTACACGATGATCATAGCATGCTTCTTTCCTTGACAACCCCCCCCCTTTTCATCCAGACGTGGTCTGTCGCTCTCTATTTGAAGAAAGGGTCCCCCCGAATCCCTTCCCTGAGGGAGCGGAAGACAGACTTCCTCAAAATTTTTCTCTTAGTTCCCCGACTTCACCTTCCCCCTATACAACCCCCCCCCCCCCAAGGAACCCTCTCCCTAGCCTTCCCGTTGCCCTTACCCCTAGTAGAATATTTCTCCTTCGTGAAGCCAGTGGTATGGATCCTCCCGAGAAGTTGGTTTTTCGAGGAGGGGGTTAAACTTCGATGCATGTCTGTGAAGTTTTTTTTCACTGTTAGACTTTCCTTATTTACGTAAAAAGAGGGCTTTTTTCGCAGATCTTTTTCAGTTTCCCTTCCTGAGGTCGGTAGAGTTTCGCCGACCAATTGAATGAAAAGAGCCCCTCTTTCCCCCGCAATTCCTCCCCACCCTAATTTTACCACTTTGCAGAAAGAGAGCCATTTATGTCTAAGGAGGCTCTCTCTAAAGCCCCTTTCCTAGTTTTCCCCTCCTTTTAGTTGAATATGCTCGATCTATATTTCTCCTTACCTCGAGTCTTCTATGGGGACGCCTTACTCCCTCTCCGATCTTCCAGGATCTTTTTGAAGAGTTGAATTCCTCAATGGAAGTGGGCTTCTTTCTCCTTTTCCTATTGGGAAAAGTACGAGCAAAAGCAGGGATTCCCCCTTCACCCAAACTTTGTCCTTCCATTAAGAAAATGGGGACGGTCCATCTTCTTTCCCGAAGTCTCGTTAAGTAGAATGCGACGAGTGATCCCCAAAGGAAGGAGAGCCCTGCCAGTTTTTTTCTACTGAAGCATTTAAAAACTCCATTAGAGAGACCCCCCCCCGCAACAGAGCCTTCCCATACATAATGCCTTCATTCGTCCCCCTCCTCTTTCAACGCAACTAATGGATCTGGTTATCTTACCTTGTTAAGGTTCTTTTTTGCCGCGTACCTTCTTACGTTTTTGCCCCCTCTTTCAGGCTTCTCGATTCCTTTCTCCCCCCCCTTATTCAAATAGAATTACGAGATCTCCCTCCTTTTCCGAGCACGGTTCTTTTTTTCCCCCCTTTTTCGCGCCCGATCTTTTCGCTTTTTGGCTTGAACAAGGACCAGCCTTCCGTCGCTTTCGAAGCTTTTTTTTTTCCTTTTTTCCCTCAGCTCCCCCCTCTTTATCTTTAAGGAGGCCAGTCCTCCCCGCCTTAAAGTGGAGCAGACTCTCCCCCTGCGCGCATTTTTTTTGATAAGCGTTCCCTCCCCCTCCCCTCCCCTTCTTTTTTTTTCAGCGTTAGCGTAGGGCCCCCTTCTGCTCCTGCTTCTACTTGAAAGGCAGCGGGGAAACTCTCTTTTTTTTTTTTTCCCTCGGCATCCTTTTTTTTTTTTTTTTTTGGGGAAGAAAGTTATACGTGGAGCTTCTTCTTTCACGCACGATCTCCCCCCCTTTCACCCTCCCTCCGCCGACCCCCGTTCTTCTCGACTTTCTTGGGAAGGAGACCTCGTCTTTCCCCCTTTCCCTATTCTTTTTTTATGTACGAAGGAGCTAGCAGCTTTTTCTCAGTCTTTTTTTTCCATTTATTTTTCTCATGCTGCCCGAGCAGCGCTCCTCTACACCCGCACAGAGTACTCTCCCTTCTCAAGCGGTGTACCACCCCATCCCTCCTGCACAGAATAATTTCCCTTTTCTGCTTGATGTTTCTCTTGTTCCTAATTCTTTGCTTGAATGTTGCGTCGCTTTCCGTTCTTTTGGCAGACAAGAGCATTCCCTTTTTCAAATGCACTTTCCTTCTCCCCCCTTCCTTTCGATCAGAAGGGGTCATGTACCTTCTTTTCCTTTTCGGCTCCGCAGCTGTCTTTTTTCTTTTTCCCCTAAACCCCATCTGTCCACCCTTTCCCCCGTTTTGGCTATGCACGAATGTCCCTCGACCCCTCCCTTCTGAGGCAAGGCCCCCCTTGTCCCGTACGATTCCTTTTTCTCGCCTTTTTCATGTTCTCGTTTGCTTCTTTTCTTCCTTGCGCATCGTGCGCCCTATGAATTCTATCTTTTGTGGCGTACTTTTTCCTTTCCCTTCCCTCCTCGAAGACTAGGACGATCCCCCCCCTCCCCTTTCGTTTTCCAGTCACGGCGTTTTTTTTTTACCCTCTTCCTATCGTTGTTGTTGGTTGTCGATCTCTCTTCCCGATCGGTCGCCTGAACACACGTGTTGGGGGTGAAATGGCGAGACCTGTCGACGTTTTTTCCTTTTGTTTCCGAAAGCTCCTTTTTTCCATTTCCTTCAGGATATAGGCACTCTGGCTAGCCCCCTTGAGGGTGCTGTCGGTTTGATCTCTCCCCTCTGCAGCTGCAAAGAAAGAAAACCTCCTTTCTCCCTGTCTCCGGACTAATTCCTTTTCCTTATGTCCGCCCCGGTTTTGTCAGGACGCACGGAGGATCCCCCTCCCCCGTAGATGTTGTCTTTTTTTTTTTTTTTTTTTTTTTTTCTTTTTTATTTTTTTCCAGTGGCAACCTTCAGAACGGAGTCATAAAAGCACTCTTTCCCTTTTTTTTTCCCCGCGCCACCAAGCTTTCCTTTTTCTCCCCCTTTCCCCAACAAACCCTCGACCCGGAGGAGGAGATAGCTGACCTTTCCCAGTTTTCTTTCTTTTCCTCCCCGCGCAAGTCAGACGAAAACCTTCCTCTTTTTTCCTTCAGGACTCCCTCCCCGGTGGATTCGAGTCCCTCCTCCCTTTGTGTTTTGCGTAGCAGGACGGTTTAACCTTTCCTTTTTTCGCGCTTTCCTTCCTCTTCCCCTTTTCCACGAGAGGTGCGGAGCTCCTGCTCCCCCCTTATCTCTATCAAGGACCTCCCTTCTCTTTTTCCCCTGCTAGTCCCCTTCTTGTCGGTCCCTTTCTTTTCAGTGAGGCTACTGAAAGTCTTCTTCTTGCCGCGGTCTCTGCTCCTTCCTTAAAAGCACAGCGAGGACGTGATTCTCAGCCCAATATTTTTTTTTTTTCTCGTTGCCGGGTTTTACTTCTGCCCCCCCTTACGCGAAAACGAGTCCTTTCTTTCTGTTGGAGGCTTTTTTCCCCTTTTATAAAAGGTAAGCACAATTTTCTCATTAAAGAGATCTTCCCCCCCCTTTTTTCTGATTTTTTTCGAATGTATCAATCCTCCCCCTCGGCAGTCGGCTCGCCATAAGATCCTTCTTCGCGAGGCTGGATCTAAAGGCCTGGGTCTGTTTCCCTCTCCACTTTTTTCCTTCCTCCGCCTCCCGTCACCGCACCCTCTCTCTTTTTAAGCTGGTTAGAAAGCCGGTTGGACCTGAAGTTTCCCTTAAAGAGATCTCCCCTCTTTGCATCTCTTTCCCTGCAAGCCCTGGACGTGATGGAAACTTTTTTATCAGCCCCCTCTTCTTGTCTTTTTGAGGGCCTTACGCCAGCTTATTTTCCTTCTTAGATTCCTGAATGTGTGTGTTTATGATGAGATATTCTTCTAGACCCTTCTTTCATCCAAGTAGCCACACCCACTGCAGAGAAGACTCGGTGTAGAGGATCTCAGCCTTTCTTTTCTCCGACATATCCCACTCAAAATAAATCCCAAAAGACTGTAATATTGGAAAGAAGATCTTTTTCGCTTAGATAGTTCCATGTGAAAATCCTCTCCCTTGACCTAATACAGTTGTGTGTTGTTGGTATTATGTAGAGGCGGTTATCTCTTCCTTGGCCGGCTGCTATCTGCTTTTGGCTAATTGAGCTGGTTCTCGTTGATCATTGCTTCGGCTTCCCGAGACATTGACCGTCTTTCTTACAGCGACTGCCGAAGAGTCAGCCTCCCCAAATGGTTTCCCCACGTTCTACTCACCCAAACCTCCCCATTGCTCAGCCAAACCATCTCCCTCCTCCCCCCGCCGCATGCCCTCACCTTTCTGCGTTCCCTCCTTCCCCCCCGGCATCCTGCGCATCACCCCCCTATTCCTTCTTTCAGAAGGTAAAATTTCTACATTGCTCCGAGCATTTCTTTTACGCAAGAAGAAGAATTCACTCTTGCTTCACGCACTAACGCTATTTCTCCCCCTCGCACTTAACGATCAGCACTTGGGGTAGCGACTTCCTTGGGTGCCCTGCCAGAATCAGAAGAGAAGAGTTCTTTGCCCCCCCCCTAGGCAGTACTTTCCGTATCCCCCGCATGATAGCGACAGCCCTCGCTTTTAGCCGTCGAAGAATTGCTTCCATGCCGATGGCGCGTGAGCCTCAGCGCGGCAAGAAACTTTTTTTTTTTTGCGTCGGTCCCTTTCTTGACATGGCCAGTCGTTCCGCCTGGTGTTTGGAATCTTTTTTTTTTTTTTGGGTTTTTTTTTTTGTTTTTTTGTGTGTGTGTTTTTTTTTTTGTTTTTTTTTTTTTTTTTTTTTTTTTTTTTTTTGCTGTTTTTTTTTTTGTCCTAAGACTGTGCCTCTGGTAGCCTTCTTCCCTCACTAAAAATATGAGGGTGAAGGGTCTTTCCCTCCCCCAGCCTTCCTTTCTCGGATCTTGTTTAGCACTAGCCCGACAACGACGCAATGATGCCTGATCTCCTGCCTCCCCCGCATGAAGCAGGTGCCTTTTCCGATCTAATTATCGCGATCGCTTTCTTGTTTCCCTGCAGACAGCGACGAGGAACTCTTTAACTAAGTTCAATAGTCACCATCACCCCGTCGCGCAGGACATGTTGACACCTCTTCATTTTGGGAGGATTTTCTGACCCTCGATTTTGCTGCCTGCCGGTTGTGTCCTTTTTCTTCTCGAGCAGGTCTTCCTATGTGCACCCAGTCAGGCGCCGCTTCCTCCCCCGAAGCTTTTAGAGTGACCGGCCCTTTTTTGGAGAAAAAAAACCTCTTCCTCTGCTCACCTTCCCCTGCGACGTTTGATGTCTTAGTTCTTCTCCTTCCCTCTTCGTGGCTTTTTGGTCGTCGTTGCCTCGGAGGGTAGGGGGTTCCCGAACTGGAAAAGCCTTTCCCGCATTCAGAATTCCGCCGGGGTCGTGCCTACCCTTCTTCTTCCGCAGATGTAGCTTTTTTTTTTTTCCCCCCTATAACTGACCAATCGTGATCAAGGCGGGTAGTTTCCTTCCGATTCTCCCTCGTCCGATCCGGCGGCACCACCCGTTCGTCTCTACGGGAGCAATGCTTCAGCGGACCCCTGTTCTGTCTGTTTCTCGCATAGGTAGATAGGCCCTCCTTTTACTTTCTAATAGGTTTGCCCCCGTCCCTTTGTTCCACCTTCCGCATCTGAAGACTGCGAGCTCCACCCTTTTCCCTTTTCTCCTGACAAGGGAACGGCGTTTTTTCTCCGATCTCTCTTTTCCTCTTGTTGTGAGGAGATAAAGCGCTCTTTCTGCCGCCGTGTCCCCTTTTCCTATCCCCCTTTTGAATCAAGTCGATGCTGAAGGTGACGCCGACCTTCCTCTTCCCTTGGGCAAACCTTTTTCCCTCACATGACTGTCTGGGTTCTTTCCGATGCGCTTGCGCAATCTTTTCGTGACGGAATTGCTCCCTTCTATTTTTGATCACGCCGCAGAGGCGCACTATTTTCGAAGTTGAATAGTCCCCCTCTTGCATGCACAAGATCTTTCAGTATAGGTGTTTCTGGTCCAAAGCTCAAAGCTGCGGAGCCGCGATACTTCTTTCCTACCCCGGCGGATGAGACTAATTTTTTTTTCTCATTTTCCCAGTTAGTTCTTTCAACCCTGCCCCTCCGTCCCCACCTTCAGCAACGCCACTTTTTTTGGGGACTCCCCCATGACGTTTCTTTTTCACTTCCCCTACGCGTGACGTGTGCGTTTCGATACGCGCTTTTGTGGGTAATCCCCTGCACGAAATAACGGCTGTTTTTTCTGCGCTCTGACTCGTGCAATTTCCCCTCTTGTGCGCGATCTTTTTCCCCCAGGCGACGTTCAAGGACACGTCCCCCCTTTCACCTCGAGGGTCTCTACCCCTTCGCATCCGTTCCCCCATTTCCCCTATGTGCCCCACGCTGGAGGATATGCCAGTTTTATCTCCTTTTCGGAGAGTTTCTCCTCTTCCCAAGCCAGCGATGTCTCGACGCGGCCATGACCCTTCCCCGGAACCTTATCAGCTCCTCTTGAATACGCGGGAGCCGTCCCACCAAATCTGGGAGGTCTGTCGTGAACAAGCTGCCCTTTCCTTTTAGCGCAGCAATTTCCTTTTCCCCCTGTCGAGGGCCGGCGGCGTCCTTGTTTTTTACACTTTTTTTCCTTTTCCGCCGCGAAAGGCCTCGCAAAAGCGGCGAAGATGTTTCAATGACTGGGTCGTGTGTCATTTCTTCACTCAGAATTGGTCCGAGATGGTTCCCTTTCCCTCCCCCCTGAATAGTTTCTCTAGAATGCGATTGGAATCGGTCGCGAAAGATCTCAAGCCGGGGGCCTTACTTTCCGGCTCTGGGGCGAGATGGTCCGCGCAGCCTTTCACTAGCCGATTACTTCTCGGCGGGGAGGCATCTTCTTCTGAAGCGTCGTTTCTCTTTTTTGAAGTGGGCCCCTTTGAGATGTCTTCCCCCCTACAGGCCTTTTTTCGCGTCGCAGCGCTCCTCTTCTTACGGAACGGGGGGTGTCCAATTTGACCTCCCTCTAACCCTCTCAAGGCTCCTCCTCATGGAATATAGAAGGCTTTCCTTAGATTAATACCAGAATATCACCTCCTCCATAAGTTCTTAGAGATGCTTGCGGCTTTTCCTGCCTCTTTAATAGGCTTGCGCGATCTCTTCTTTGGATACTTTCTTTGTTGATCGGACGCACGGTTATCAGGCGGAGGCCTCTTACCTTGCCTCCCTGGGTGATCGATGCGACTCTCCTGCTGTGATCCTTTGAAGAAGATCTCCCGGCAAATAAATCATGAATCAGCATCTGAGGGAGGAATCCCCTCTTCCTCCCTAATCAATGCAGATCTGAAGAGCCCCCGCTTTTTGCAAATCTCGCCCATCTATAAGCCTATTATGACCCTGAATTTTTCCTCTGTAGAGAACTTCTTCCCTCGCCTTCGAGATAATCTCTTGCAGAGGCCGTGGTTTCCCCATACGGATCGCTCTTTCCTTCCTGTTGTAGTTTTCTTCCAGGCATTGATCTCAGGCGCCCCCTTCCTCTTTGCGCCCCCCCTTCGGCCGAGCCGTCTTTTCTTTTACCAGCGAGACAGGGCCGCGGCCTCCCCTTTGAGCCCCCTCTTTCGCGAAAGCTTTTTTCCCCCTTGATAATCCTAACTCCCCTGCCTCCTTCTAGAATTGTTGTCGGTATCCTCCCTTCTTATAACGGTAGCTGATAGGTGTCCTCCAGCGGAATCCTTTTCTCTATAGGCATCGCTGTTTCTTTTATCGGAATCCCTGGCATGATCTGCCGGAATAGCCGCTGGGAACATTCCCCCCGGTCCAGTTGCATAGTTGTAGGCGTCCCTGTACTTGGTCTTTTTCCTTCCTTAGATTCTCCCCGGAGCGACGCCAACTCGCGTTTTTTCACCGAGAAGGCGCCCCCAAGAAGCACGATTTCCTTGCCCTTTCATTGGATGGGCCCCCCCCCTTTATCTTCCTAAGACTCTTTTTTCTGTTGAAGTAGTAATGTATTTCCCCTCCCTTCTTGGCCGTTGCGGTCCTCCCTTCGGGTAGGGGGCAGCTCCCTTACTACTGTGAAAAATGCATTTCCGGCCTCCCCTTCTCACCCCTACGGGTTTTTCGGAATAAGCAATCTTTTTTTTTCGAAGACCCCCTTCTCCAGGAGGCGTTTCTTTGTTGTCTCTCCCCTACGTACGTCTTTCTTTCCGTGCGCCAGCGGAGTTTTTTTCCCCAACAGTCCCTGAGCAAATGTTCCGGTCCCTTTTTACCCTCCTGCTTTCGCAAGCGCATCGTTATATTCCCTCCCCCTCCTTTTCTTTGTGCCCTATTTTTCCGGACGGAGTACGCCTTTTCCCCCTGCAGCACCTTCGTTAGAAAAGGGCTCGCCCATCTCTGACCTATTGGTGTTCCGCGCGCGCGGTAGCTCTCTTCCCCTTTGTTGTTGATCTAGATCCTTCCCGATAGGCGCCGCAGACGTGACCTTTCCTTTTTCTTCTCCCCGGGTTTATTTTTGACGCCGACCAGGCCGACGCCGTTTCCCCGCTAGGTCCATTCACGGACTCCAGACGGTCGGGCCTCTTTCCCATCCGAACATTGTCTCTTTCCTCGGACATTGCTCTCGATGACGCCCTTTTTTTTCCCTCCGCAGCGGTTTTTTTTTTTTTCGGTCGAGTTGATCCCCTTACGCTCGGCCCCTTGGATACACGATTTTAAGCTTTTTTTTTTCTTTTTCCCATAAAAGCGATTTTTCCTTTAGGAAAGGACAACGGCGGATGCGCCTTTTTTTAAGGCCCCCTTTCCCTTTCTGAATTTGATCGGAACAAGACCCCCCCCTTAACGACGTCCCCCCCCCTCCAGAAACGGACACGCGCTTTTTCCCCAGACCGCTCCATTTCAACGCAAGACGCGTTACGTGGAGCCTTTCCCGCTGTTTTGTTTCCGGTACTAACCGCAAAGACATCTTTTCTCAGTGCGGCGCCTCTCCCCCCCTTTCAAAGGAGTGGTGAGGCGTTTTTTCTCCATACCTGCTGTTAAGGGGCACCGACCCCTTTTTCAGCCCCAAAATTATCCCCCCCTTTGCATGGGAGGCGATAGATGTGCCTTCCGTCCGGTCCTTCTCCTCGAGGAGATGACTCCCATACCAAGACCCTCGACTGATTATCGACGCGGCCATTTTCCGCTGCTTCCCTATAAGCGCAATCCCCTCGGCGTCCTTCTTGACAAAAATTCATATGCTTTATGTCCTGTTGAGGTCTGTAGCCCGATGATAAAACTGACCACCAAGAGTTAGCTATCGCTGCTCCACTTCGGCAGATTTTACTGGTCTCGGACCTGCAGATCGGCCGGCCGCAGAGGAAACAAAGCTTTCCGATTTTTCAGAGAGCAAGCTGGTGTGCCAAGCCCGCTAGTGATAATCCTCCTCGATCCGAGTTTTCCCCCTCCCCCGGCCCTCTCTGGTAGAAGAGGGCTACGAGAGAGTGTTAAATGACGAATCGATCACGCTTTTCATCTCCTGCCGCAAGCTTCTCT
>Ga0179593_1559686_pt1 | contig 10581 bp, 8 predicted proteins | sample CZODoug2_1_08_16_FD_185931 | JGI IMG/M metagenome (GOLD analysis project Ga0179593, IMG submission 185931) | Vadose zone soil fungal communities from Angelo Coast Range Reserve, California, USA - CZODoug2_1_08_16fungal (PacBio error correction) | ecosystem: Environmental > Terrestrial > Soil >... | reverse complement strand
CTAGCCCCTTGTTTTCGGTACATTAAGCTCTGAGCTTGACTCCCGTGACAAATCCTTTCTCTGTCCAGCTCTACAGCAAGCTCTATCCTGTTATGAATCTATCATTTTCCCTCCCATAGTCCCCACTTCCACTTCCTTAATGGAGATGATCTCCCCTGCAACACTTTCCACCCTCTGGGAACCCTTTTTGCAACCCGTTTTTAAATCCCGTTCTTTTTTCCTCAGCCCTTTTACCCAGCAGGACGGTCCCTCAGGCGTTCAAAAAGGGAACGGTGGAAACGTACTCTGGCTTTTTTGTTTTTTTTTTTTTTGTTGTTTTTTTTGTGTTTTCTTTTTGTGGTTGTCTGCAACGTTTGCGTGATTTTCTCGGTGCTCGATCACGTGATTCAGCATACTTTTCCCCCCACGGCTGAGCTGTCCACAGCACCACCCCCTTACTTCACCCATTTTTGCATTGATGCTGTGCCCCGGTGACTTTCTCCCCTTTTCAGCATTTGCGCAAGCAGGCAGCAGGCCGTAAGACTTCCCGCCATTTCGTCAGGAAGCCCCATCACACTAGCTGGAGGGTCCAGCCTCCAGGGGAATATTTTCGCCGCTCCCCTTAAATTTTCCCCATTTTTTCGGCGTTCCTTTGAAAAATAAACATGTTTTTTCCCCCCCCCGTCAGTGCAACTGGCAACCACCTCATATCCGGGCCTTTTGTCAACTGAAGATTTCTTTGCGCCCGCCTCCCCCCCGTACCCAAAGTCACGGAATCGCCGCCCCCCTCCGCGGTTGCCTCTTTCTAATTACTTCGTTTGGGACTTCTCGTCGACTCCTCTATGTTTTTCTCGGCTTTCCTATGTGTCCTCTGACCCCATTTCTGAAGGAAGTGGGTTTTCCCGACTCTGGCGCAACCCTCGCTTTGATTTTCACTCCCTTTATCAACCTGGGACTCTATCATCCCCCACGGCTTGTCTGACACCCCCGTTACGCTTCGGTCCAGGTCCAGCTCAGCGTCAGCCAAGCGTCCTACCTTCTCCAGATTGCCTCCCGTTGGATTTACCTTTTTTGAGGATTCTCCCCCCCCCCCCTCTACCGGGTCTTAAAACAAGACACCCTTTTTCCCGCCACGGCAGGCTTTCACTCCTGGAAAGAGATCAGAGATGGCCTTTCCGCTATTTCCTTCTTCCGTAGTGTTTGCCTTTTCACTCCTACACTCCTTCCATCCTGCCGGCCGTTACTCTTCTTCCGTTCCTCCCCCTTTTATTGAGCTTATTACCTTCCCCAGTACGACTACTTTTCACTGCGGGCTGGACCTCACGTTCGTCCCCTATTTCTGCAGTGACGAAACTGCGGATTTCTATCTCTCGCAGACCATTTGGTTGGTTTGCAGCTCGTAGCCCCTTCCCCTTATCCCCCCCCCCCCCCCCCCCCCCCAATAGAAGGAGAATGATTCTTCTTCCTGGCTGTAGTCAAATGTCACCGCGGGGCTGCCGATTACCTTTTCCATGGCCCTTTGAGCTTACCCCCAACTACTCTTCCTTAACCTCTTATCTGACTAGTAGCGAAGAGGACTCCCTTTTGGTAGTTCAGGTCTTTAGCTCCGGTGCCCGCGTCCATAAACCTGGGCAGCCCTGACTATAAAGAAATCTGTCCGTCCTCTGCTTCAGGCGTTGTGTTTTTGGTTTTGGTTATATGTTAAACATTTTGTTTTTGTTGGGGGTCTTTTCACGAGCGAGTGTGAGTCCCTTAATCTCATACCGGGTGTCCCCCCCATTTTTTCGGCATGTTATTATACGTGTCTGTGGTGATAACTTCCCCCCTCCCCCACAATGCTTTAACGTCATTTTGACCCTTCCCAATCTTTGTTTTTTGAGAGGGCTTATTTAATCTGCGGTAAAGAGTGTTGTCTGTTATCAACCGCATCTTCTGACCCCCAAATCCAATTAGTCTCTTTTCCTCAGCCCCCACCTGTTTCCATCCCAGCCCGGCGACGGGAGCTGTTGGTCCCTTCGCCCCCCCTTCTACTTTTCCGGACCTCCGCCTCCGGGATTCTTTTCTTTCCGTTGCTGAAGCGTTTCCCCCTCTTAAGAGCCGAACTACAATAGCTTCCCCGCCCCTCTTTTTGAGTGGACTTGACCTCCACGATTGCCGCTGAGTGGATGTTCCGTCCCTTCCATGCCGTTAAAACTTCGGAAGAACCCGCGTTTCATTGTTAGTTCCCCCCCCTAAGATGCTCCTTTTTCTACGGAGAGACTTTTTGATCCCTTTGCGTTGGGAGATTGGCTCTGAGTTCCACACCACCCATTTTTGAAGTTCTAGTCACTAAGTTTTCCGGCCGTGTGTGCTCCCTTCTTTTGAATGAGGGTTCCCCTGTAGCGAGGTCCTTTGTTACGGTATTTTATGGGTACAGTACTTTTAAGAGCGTCCTCAGGAGCCCCGTCGGCTATGGGAAAACTTTTTCCATTGACCGCTTTCTCTCCATTGCAGTTCTTCGTCTAATCTTCTCCATTGCTCCGACCTTTCGGTCAGATTTACTCTTTCTTAGACGGCCGGGTGTCGGTCAAACCAGCCACTATCCCCCCCGAGCGTGGAATTAGAAACTCGGTGTCTATGAACTCCACTTCAGAAGTTTTCCGCTCTTGTGAGCTTGTTAACGCTGCTCCCTGCTGCGATGCGTCACCCTTGTCCTTTCCCCCCTGACCTCGTAACGGAGGTGAGAGATGCCTTGGAGGTCTTCTGGCACCTGTTTTTTTTATCCCATTTTCACGACTAGGTTTTCTCCTTGGGCGTGACCCCCCCATTCTTCCACAATGCATACTCAAAGCGACAGTTACTTAAGTTGTCTCTATGTTCCAGAGTCTGCCCTTTCATCTTGCAGCTCGCTGCTTCGGAGGAGCCTCTTGCATTCGTGAGTGTTTCCCTTTTGTAAGCTGTTGCACCCGGGCGTGCCCCGTTCTCTTTTTCTTTGCTTTAAGGACCCAACTCTGCCCTTCAGCGTTAATGCCCGGGTGGGAGTCCAGGTGTATTTTACCGTCCGACTTTTTGACGTTTCAAGTACTTAAGGCGACCCATTACACCATTCGCTTTCCCCCCCCTTAGGTGGTGCCCCCTTTGATGCCGGTAGCTGCGACTGTACTTTCTTTCCACCTTTTGACGCTGCCCCGAGACGCGTCCCAGTTTCACGAGACCTCCACTTGTTGAACTTTCCTGGTGTTTTTGAGTTTTTTTTCCTCCCGCTGCCTGAAAAGGATTTTTAGAGTGATCTTGACCCCCGGTTTAGCCCCACGCAAATTTGATGCGCGTTCAAAAGTCCTTGTTACTCCTGCCTCTTCCCCCGGCCTGTGTTCTTACCGCCAGTGATGGATTGCCCTTCCTTCAAACCGTCTTGTTAAAAGTTCACGCGGAGGTTCTAAGTCTTTTTCTTTTTTCCCCCCCCGATATCTCCTGTGCCCCTTGATGGGGCTGTGCCCTATTTGTGGCACTGAGATCGATCGTAGTTCGTCTTTTCCCTTATTAGAATATTCTCGTAATCAGTTTGTCCTGCCCCCGTGCTCATCGGAATCTCAGTGAAATAGCTTCACCCTTCTCCGATTTCCTCCTCCTTAATGTTGATAGAGTCCCTACCCTTTTCAGGCTATTTCCGCCGGTAACTCTCTCCGTTACTTTTCATGTGTACCCCAAACCTTTTTATCCTTGCCCTCTTCAGTTGACTACCAGTCCCTCCTATCGCTCCCCCCTCTCTTCCCCCTGCAATAGCTGCCAACCAACACTCTCCCAAGGTCAACCCCTCACCATAAGTCGATTTCTACGATTGTCCCCTTTTTGCGGAACCCGGTCCGGTCCCCCGCGGATTCACAGCAGGCGTCATACTTGCGTGCCAGGGTCATCCCGTCCGGGTTTCACCAGCTGCGTGACCCCGTTTTTCTTGACCTTTTGGGTCATAAGATCACGCTATTATGGTAAAAGTCTCTCGTACCCGAAACACCCAAATTTTGTAAACAGTTCATCGTTTCCCCCCCCTTGAAGTCTCGTGCAGTCAACACAGTGGTCATTAGCCCCCCCCGTATCAAACCCGTTGTCGCCTTAAGCCTTTTTTCTCCCCCCTACTTGGTAGGGGGCGCCCTCCTTGCTCTGTTCTTTTTTTTTTTTTGTGGGTTTTTTTTTTTTTTCTTGTTGTTTTTTGGTGTTCGCTGCCATCCTTCACACCGAAACCCTTCTTGTCTTCTTGTTTTTTTTCCCCATGTTTTTACCAATAAAACGCTTCAATGGTAATGTCCTTCCCATTTGTACTGATCTCCGGCACGGTTTTTACCATGAATTCTTCGGCCCCTCCTGAATTTACGTACCCCCAAGTTTCTTCCTCCCCATTCATCCCCTCGAATGATATAACCCCTTCACCTCTTTATCTTCCCCCTTTTGCCCGTGTCCCTGTCTTCTTTCGTATTAGTTGCAGGCCGGTTGGCACCGCAATTATTCATGGATCCACAGTTCCGAATGGGCTTTTCCTAAGCAAAACATGGTCCCAGTGATATTCGGTTATCCTACCTGTCCCCCCGTTCCTCTTGGTGAAGGATACTGTTTCTGCAGTTCATCCAAGTTTAACTTCCGCCTCTTACACTCCCCCACTTATGGCAGGTGGTGAGTATCTCCGAGATTCCCCCCCTATCCCTTTTCTACCTGTCGTACTACCCAGAAAAGGGGCTTTCGCAGGAACCACTAACTCTGGACCTCTTTGTCCCTTCGTACAATGCTCCCTCGCTTGCCCTCACCTGTACATTTTTTTTTTCCCAGGAAAAGGCGTCCCCTCACCCTCCACGAAGTACTAACTTTCCGTTCGTCGCTTCATGATTCGTAAAGAGGACGCCATCACTCCCCCCTGCTGCTGACCACCTCAGTGCAAACCCCCCTTTTTTCGACATGAGGACCCCTCCCCTCCTCGTGTTCCCTTGGTGGTTGTTGACGGTCCCCCAGAACCCCGTTCCCCCAACTCTGTAGTTGGAGACTGCTTTTCGTTATTATGGCTTCCCTCTTTAATGACCCCGGTCTTCCCGTCAATTGTACAAGCATGGGTTCTCTCAATAAGGACCTCGTTTTTTTTCCCACATAGGACCTCGTAGGATCAGTCCCTCCGTTTTCAGGGGTTTTCTCTCCTTCCTTACAGTTTAAAGGTCCAGCAAATGACTCTCACTCCTTTTCGCGAAGATTGCTAGGCGGAACAACCGTATAGTAGGTTCCCCTATTGTCAAACAGCTCCCTTTTTTCGTTGATCCTTTTGAATGTGCCGTTTTTAGGAGTCATTTCCATGGAGCCCTTCCGGTTTTCCAAATGTTCTTCCTTTTTCTGCTGGTTCTTCCCACACAATACCCAAACAATGCTTTACAGCAGCACACCTTTTCCCTCTCCTCAGTTGTTTGTGAGATTATGGTCACTGACGGTAAACTCACTTTCTTGGGAAGGTATAACAAGAATTCCGTCAATCCCATGCTCCTTTCAACCCCCCGTAGTCTCGTACGGAAAATCGACACGAAAACTTCATTTTTTTCCTGAGCTGTTGCAAATAGCCCCCCCCCTCGATACGTTGCCGCAGGCTCCCTCGTCGCTGCTCTCAGGGATTTTTTTGTGTTGTTCCCACCCGCGTAAACTTTACGTTGAATGACTTCTTTCCAAGAACTACCCGCTCCTTTTTCCCCTTCGTACGGGGCCTCGTGGCCGACTCACCCTCCCCCTATTTTTCCTTTGGGGTTTTCCGATCAAAGGTCTTTTTCCCACTTTTTTCCCCGTTTTGTGCACCGCGTTTAATTGACAGTCTCGAGCTCCTCCCGTATCGTTGTTTAGGTTGACTGATTTTTTTCTCGTCTTCACCACCCTTATTCCGCTACTTATTTGCTTAGTCCCCCCTCCAGTTTCGACGGTCCTGACATTTCAGTCCTCCGGTCAGCGTTACGTAGGCTGTTTTAGTTTTCATTCGAGGCAGACGAGGCTTCCGAGTAACGGCGGCTTTTATAGGTTAGGACCGACGTTCCACCACCATTTCCTCTCCTTGTTTACCCATAGGCGGCTCCAGTATTTCCTGCCGGTCATCATTCCTTTCTTCCCTTTCCCCCTCGTCAAATAATTTTTTTCCGTGTTACCAGGTAGCTTGGACGACCTTAACTTTTTTTTTTGACCCCCGAAGTTTGATGCCGTCCCCCGATAGTTCTAGGCACCTCTTGGACTCCCTTCCTCTTCCGTCGTCCCCCACCCGTTCTAACGTTCTCTGTATGAAGCCGTGGGTTGTTCTTCTTGCCGTGTTGATTAATGCAATTCGGTAGATTGCTTGTGAGTCTCCATTTTTGACTAAGGTCTTTCCCCACTCATATGCGGCATACTTCACCCCCTGACCCAGTCCTACTGAAGAGACTTTTTCGTCTATCAAGAAGGCTGACGGCTTCAGGGACTGTCCAGCTGCATTCGCTGAGAGTCCTCCTTCCACTGAGGGATTCCTAAGGTTTTGCACAGGGCGTGCCGGAGATTTTTCCCCGCTCGACCAAGTTTGCCCTTCCATCGTTTTCCTGGGGGATTCATTTTTCATCCCCGCAGTCATGGGAGGGTTGAGTTCAGGCGATTTTATGAAAAAGTCCTCCCCCCTCAGGATTGATGGTGATACCCCCTGTTTCCTGTTCGGCTCCTCTCCCTGCTGCTCCCACTGTGTTTAATTCTTTTTTCACTTTTTTTTTCCCCAACCTGCTTTTGATTCCTTCCTGGTGTTGAAGGCTGCCTTTTTTAGTGATGCGTAGCGTGTGCGATGACCCCCTTTAGCCAGAGCATTAATCAGAGTGATCTTTTACTTCTGGTTTAAGCCTGACCGGCACTTACACTTTCCTTTTGGATGCCGGCGGATTTTCCCCCTCCCCTTTTCCCGGTTTTCAGAGGGGTGAAAGCGTTTTGGTATGTTCGCCTTAATGCTCCTCTGCATTGAGTTTTGACTTTGGACCCCCTTTCTTGACCCGAGCCGATCGCCCTTTCGTAGTTATACGTCTTAGCTGCGATTTTTTCTTCCGGAACCAGTCAGATTTTTCTTTCCGTCCGTTCGTAAATAGCGCCACAACGTAGTTCTTTTCCTCACTCCAGTTGGGGTTGTTTTCGATATCCAAATGTGTCCCCCTGTACTGGTTTCTTTAAGTCATTCCCCCCTGCTTTTTTTACTTTCCCCAACCTGCTTTTCGCAGATGCTATATTCTCACTCACCTCTACGTATCAGTTCCCAACAATCACCCTCAACAATCCCCCGTTATGACCATTTGCCTTTCCCCCAATAGTCGTAACATACGCTGGAATCCCCCCGGGGGGTAAGTCAATCCCGCCGGAGGACATCCATGCAGTCAGCAGTCCCTTAACTCCAGGCGGCAATTTTGAAGTCAGCCCTAGGCTCCACTTTTCCTTGGATCACGTTTGTCCATCAGATTTTCCCCGCTTACCTGCCTCACTTTCCGGCCCCGGCGCGTACCCGCCCACTCTTATTTCCAAAAGGCTTGAAGAGCTTGTTCCCGGTTTTGACCTCCCCGGCAGAGTGAATCTCCCCCGAAGGCAGTACCCCGCCTCTCCCCCCCTGTTTATTGCCTAACGGAAATCCCACTTCTCCCAACCCTTTGACGGAAATTTAGTCCCTTGTGTTCTTCCGGCCTCATTTCCACGGCACCCTCCGTCTGTGGCGGTGACACACTGACCCCAATCCCGTTTTCCAATTGTTCTGAATTCCCCCGCGGTACCTCCCTTGGGCAACTTCAGCTCCCGGCGACCTCCGTACGTTCCAGTCCCTTCCCCCCCCGCAGTCCTTCTCGGCAGTATAAATTAATCTAGGGCCCTTCTCCTAAATATCTTCCCGTTCTTCACTGTAGGCTTTGGCCGCATTCGTCTTAGTTTGGTGGCCGCAACTTATTCCGGGCTTTCTTTAGCCGGTCTACCGACTTTTTCCTTATGCAATATACTCCGATCCCCACGGCGGCACATCCTTGCCCGTACGCGTCGTGGGTCTGTACGCCGGTTTGCCACAGCGAGGTCATCCTCGGTGTTCACTCTCCTAATCGCACATCTTACGCACCAAATGCTGGCTTGCTTCATTTTTTCATGCCCTGCCAAGTGAAACCTGCCGGTTCCCTTTCTGACATCCCTTTTCCGCCTTCCTTCGTAAGACTAAACTCTCTCCATTTCGCCGTGAGTCCCCCTTTCGCGATTAAAGCCTCATGCTTTTTTCCATTCTTTCACGGTGCCTTTGTAACCTTCCATTTTCTCCAGAGCCTGCCCTATGGACTCTTTTCCCCTTCACGATGTTTTCTTTCTAGGCAAGCTACCGTTACACCCTTCCCCCTTGCGTACTGACCCTTCCTTGGGTCCCCATCTGAACGGTTCGTTACGAACTGAGGATAATACTTCCTCCCCGCGCAGCACCTTTGTTGTTTTGTGTGACGCTTCTTTCCCCTACCCCCCGTCAACTGACGCCTTGTAATTTTTCTCTCTACTGGAGGGCAGATTTGACCTTTTCACTTGGGTCGAAGCCATTTTCTTTTCATTTCTCATCCCCCTCTTCCGACATCGCGGTTCTTTCGGCCACTTCCTTCTGGTCGAGGATCTACGATGGTAGTCCGTGTCTATCTCTTCGCCCAACGTAAAGTCTTTTCCAACTGACCTCAAGATCACATCGTCTCTTTTACTCCGGTCTCGCCCTATTGCGGGTCTATGTGCAAACAGCCCGCCTCTGGTCTTTTTGGGTGGCAGGTTTTCGTTTTTCTTTTCCATTACGGGAATGAAGTGAGGTTCCCCCCCAAATTTTCTGGTGGATGCTACCCTTCTTCTTGTGTACTCACCCCCCCAACATTTTGCTTTACTTCAGACACTTTCTTTTTTTTTATATCCTCCTTTGTGGTTGTTCGCGATCATTGTCTTTCCTCGGCAAAGCAGTTTGTGATGGTGGTTTCCATTATCACCCGAAGAAGAGACTCCCATCTCCCCCCTTTTTGAACCCCTTCCCTGTAGGCTCTTCGTTCCCCCCTAACACAGTGCCATCCCCCTCCCTTGCTCTGTTTGCAACTCCCCCCTCCCCCTGCGCCTTGAAGCAAGAGTCGCGTCCCTTCTTTCAGGTTCCTGCCGCGTTCACGTTTACTTTGCTACAAGAGCCCTTTTATTCCCCTTCTTTCATCCCTCGATAATTCCTCTGCCACCGAAACCCCCCCTTCTTTCATCCCGCTGTTTTGAGTGACGCTAAAGTTTTATGCCCCAGGTGATCGGCAGCCCCGCGTTCATTCAGCTATGCCCCTAATTCTCCCCCTCTTCCCGGCGTTTTGGTCCTAAGTTGTGACTCTTCCACCCCCCCATTTCTGCGGAAGGAGTTCCGTAGTATCTCAGTTTCCAGTGCTTCAATCCTTTTCCCTATTTTCTCAGGCGAAGTTACAGTTGTAGTAAGGTATGTACTCTTACTAAGGTGCATGTGAAGGAGAAGAGAACATACCCTTCCTTAGTGGGAAATTGAAGGTCGTCGGTCTAACATTGCACCCCTCTTCCTTTTTTTGGTTTTAGCTTTTCTGCTTACCAATTCTCGGCCCTTGATCGTCTTTCAGAAAGTGTCTAAGGGATTCCCTCTCTCTTCTGGACGGAAAGCCCACCCCTTGCTTTTTCAGTAATTGCTATTAAGTACCTCCCTCCTTGTATACCCTACACCGCCAGACCTATGCCTTCTTTTTAGAACGATTGGCTGGACCCCTTGTTTCCCCGCTGTTTCCACCGTCTGCTCCAGAAGCTAAGGGTTTCTTGTTTGGATAACGTTTATCTTCCCATTTTGGTTCCCCGGCCACATCTAGTTTTAGATCCTTCAGGTGTCCCAAACTTCCTGCACTCCTTCCTCCCTCCAAATTACCGTTCCTCCTAAGTCTTTCTTGTAAAGCTTCCCTGATATGAGCTGCCGAGTCGATGTTTGTGCCCTTCTTTTACCGTAATGCGGCTTTCCTCAGCTGAGCTTGCACCGTGTTTTTCTTCTTTCCACCTTCTCGTGGTTCCTTCCCAAGTTCCCGGACTTCTGGGGTTTTTGATTACGTACCCGCATACTTTAGGGAGTGTAGGCGGTTTTTCCTACCCCAAAGGTCCCAACTCTTCGCCCCTTCCGTGTCCTGGTTTCTTTGATTACCACTCCCACTCTTCTTTTCCTTGACCTTGATTTGGCGTCCACGGTTGTACACTGCCGGACTCTCTTGCACCAAGCGTTCATGCAAGGACTTTTCTGCCGTCATGGGTTGGAGGGAATTTCCCCCCCCCCTATCCCTTTGGACCTTCTTCTTAGCTTGATTTGCCCCCTCCAGTCCTCCCAACCTAAGCGCTTCTTTCTTCACCCCCCCGCTCCTTATTACAGCATGCTGTCTAAAGTGCCTCCGGTTTTTCTCCCCCCTTCAGGTTTGCAAATTTTGAAGACTCTTTTTCTGCTTGCTCTTATGCTCCTTGCTGAAGTGGGGTTTTTTTCAGCTATTGATTTCCTGCCTTTCCGTCTCCGTCTGGATAGATTGCTGATTAGCGTCTGTCTGTGTCCCTGACCAGTCCCGCGCGCAGAGGGAATTCACAGTGAATGCTGCA
>Ga0179593_1469143_pt1 | contig 10581 bp, 12 predicted proteins | sample CZODoug2_1_08_16_FD_185931 | JGI IMG/M metagenome (GOLD analysis project Ga0179593, IMG submission 185931) | Vadose zone soil fungal communities from Angelo Coast Range Reserve, California, USA - CZODoug2_1_08_16fungal (PacBio error correction) | ecosystem: Environmental > Terrestrial > Soil >... | reverse complement strand
CTGAAAAGAACTCCCCTTTGAAGAATCAGCCCTTTTAAAATACTCTTTATCCTTGCTCAATTCTACTTCTTCCCCCCCTGTTATTCATTCTCCCCCGCTCCTCAGGTCGCTTGGCTCTTAAGGCCCCCTTTTTTCGAAGGACACCCTTGCTCAGCGGCCCATACGCCGTGCGGCGGCCTCCCTTCTTGAGCCGGACATCCGGGAGACCTTCCCGCCCTCGTCCCGGTCCCACGCTTCCTCATGTGGGTCCCTTTAGTTTCAACAGATCTTCGCTAGCTTTTTTTCGCGCCCCCCGCCTTTGCCTGGGTTTGCACTTCACCGCCGCTCTCCTTTGACGCACCATCCAAAGAGAAGTGCTGGTCTCGACCCCCTTGAAGTCATCCTGGATTAGCCTTTCTTTCCCTGCATTCTTCGAATGTTGGGTTCGCACGACAAAAAAACCCAAGGGTTCCAAAGGCTTTTCGGTTTTTCCGGGGTCACTGATGGGTGAATCGTCCACCCCCAGCGCCCCACTCTACTTCAACCGTTCATACCTTTTACCTTCATGGCTGTTTTTTGAGAAGAACTTTCCTATTTTTTGGCCTGTTTTTTCCCCCACTTGCCCTTTACTCTCCCCCCTCTTCCCCAACTCGCTGCTGCCTCTCCCTTTTCCAAAAAGACATTTGATGCCAAATTACGCCTGGGTTTTAATTAGGCATTTTATTCCCTCGTTCCCCCCCCCCCCAAGGCGACGTTTGCCCGGTCATGTCCTGCGCCTCGTTAAGAAATTCGTTCCCCCGAGGAGAGGATACAGGAGCTCTCCTCTGACTCTGGTTCCCACCTGTTAGTCATCCAGGGGCCCTCTCTCGGAAATCCTTATTCGTCCTCCCTCCCCCATTGGTTTTTGCTTGAATCCTTTTCACATGCGCCCCTTTTCTACTTTTCCCTGCATCGCGCAAACAGCGAGATTCTATGCCTTTTTCCCTTTCAAGACTTTAGACCAAGTGGGCAGTTTCACATGAATTCTTCTTTTCTGGGAGTTCCGTTTCCATCAACTTTTTCAGAGTCTCCTCTCCTAAGGAACTGGACTTTTTGCTTTTCCCCCCCAAGGCGGGGGAGCCGGCGTCATCGTTCCCTCCTTTGCCGGACCCCCTCTGGCTACGCCCTCCTCCCCCCCCGGACCCCCCCCCTTCCGTTCCTTAGACTCCCGCCTCCATTTTTTTCGTAATTTTCTTTTTTTCGTGAGTACAGCGGACACGCCCCCCCTTCCCCCGTTCCCGCCGTGACGTTCCCAGTTCCCCAACATTTTTAAACTCGCCTTTCGCGACTTTTCCTTCTTCTCTGATGACAAGAGCGTCCCCTCGATTTGAATCCACCACGCCTCCCCCCTTCCCCCTGCTTTCCCCGCTTGACTTCCTGTGCTCTGGACTTCGCCACCGCTCCAATGGTTTGCCCCCCCTTGTACGAAATTATCGCAGTCGTGGTCCAATTCACTCCTTTTTTCGCTCCCTCCCCCCGCCTTTTGCTGTGTCCTTTCTCTCCTCCCCAACTTTGAGGGCCCCCCCAAATGTCTTCAGAAAGGCACTTTTTTTCTTTTTTCTTTTCCTCCTCGTTGTGCCGAGATGAATCTCTTCGGGACAATTTCTTTTAGGTCCCTCCGCTTTCACGGTAAATTCTTGTCGGTCTTCGAACCGGTTCCCAAACATCAGTCTTCCTCCCTTCAGAGCGCCACTCCCAAACTCTTCTTTCAGACTCTTTTGCCTTATGAAGCGCCCTGCCTCCGTCTAGACTACTGCCTTCCTCCATCATTCCACCTCCTTTAGAGGGACCAGTACCCCCCCTTTCCTCTTTCTATCAGCCTTTTATCCGTTCTATTTCGCCCTGATTAACTCCTCTCTACCTGGCAGGTGTTGGTTGGCACCCTTGTGTTGTTTCCGTCCCACTCCTCAGACACTCTGTGCTTTTCGGTCAATGGTTGTGTCCTACTTTTCATTACTTTACCGCCCCTGGTCCCACGTCTTTCTTCCTGTCGCGCAGTTCGTTGGGTCCCCCCCCCATTGTGTTTCCCGGTTGCCCCAAAGTTGACTTTGTACGGACATTGCTTGTCGCATTTTCCCATGCGTTTTTTAGCAGTCTGACCCCCCCACCCCCCCAATGAGATTTGTCATGGCTTTTTTCTAGTCCCCTTTCTGGCTTACTTTTTCCGGTTTTGACTTTCCTTCATCGATTCATGCTGTGAAGACCAGGATTTACTTGGTGGTGGCTTATTTTTCGGAACCACCAACGAACGTCCGACGCGCACCTTTTTCGCTTAGATCGGGATAACGACCCGTTTACTTTGCTTACAGGAATTTTTTTTTGATATGATCCGATCTTTTTCAGCGCATATGTGTACGCTGGCCCTCTTTTCCCGATCTTTTTTGAGCACCCGATTCTACCCCTTTTTTGCATCTCCAGACGTTTTTTTTGCACCACACTCGGTGACTGCGCCTCATTCGCAGCCCCGCCATCAAGGACTGCTTAACAGCCTCCGCCCGGCTTTTTTTTTTTTTGATGCGACTGGGTCTGCTTTAGTCACCTACCCTGACGAGAGATTTAGCACTATCTGCTCTTTATCTTGCTACGTTAGTTCGTAGGACCTAGTCTTAAGGCGCACGCACCTATGACTGGACCTGGCGACCCTCTACTCGTCAAAATACGCACGAATCTTTTGATGGTCGCGTCTCCTTTTTCTCTCAACGGTGTTGTTTCCCTCCGGTTTAAAAGGCTTTCCTTTTGTAGTTTGACGCCCTCAATTTTTTTCGCTTCCAATCAGGTATCATGTGGGTCCTTTCTTTAGACGGTAATCCACGAGTTTTTGCAGAGCGTCTATATGTACGCTTTAGCATTTCTTTTCTTTCAGATCTACCCCGTTCATCAATGGAGTTTTTTTTTTTTTTTTTTTTTTTTTTTTTTTTTTTTTTTTTTTTTTTTTTTTTTTTTTTCTTTTTTTCTCTTCTTTATTAATCATTCTTATTGGAGTGTTAGGTCGTTGCGAAATTTTTTGCCAAACGAATGAGTCTTCTCTACTGTTGTTCTTCTTCTAACCCCCCTCCCTTCCTCTGCTGCCTGCATGCCCTTCCCTCACAATTGCATCAGATTTCTCCTCTCCCAGATATACCCAGCCGGCCAACTCTGGTTCATGGCGTCCCGTCTCTGCAGCCGACGCTTTAACGGAGACTTTAGGTTCCTGTCAGCCGGTAACTCAACATCGTGTTTTCCTTTGGATTTTGTTATTACCCTCTTTGTGAAGATTCCCCCCCCCCTCGTTTTCCCTGGCGACGACCGCCCCTCATGACACGGGATCGGGGTTAGAATTTTCCCCAGGAGATTTTTGACCCAATTTATTGCCTCCCCCCTAAACTGTCCTTCCGGCCCCAATGTGGTCGCACTGACAAGCTTTGCCCCGCCCCGCGACTTCCTGACCTCCTTGATGATGGCTTTTTTTAACACTTTCTACTCCCGGTCATATTTTCGGTGCATTGTTCTACTGACACGAACCAGTTTGTCTGGTGATTTTTTTTATTGAGATCTTTCGCCTAGTTCGTTCATTTCTCATCTCCTCCGCCCACCGTTGCTGAATAACCGTTTGGAATCTTGAGTGACTTCCCTCAGTTTCTGACTTTTTTAACGACGTTTGTGACGTGGGGTTCCGGTTTCCTTCCGTTTTCCATATTATTATCTTTCACCTCTTTTGAATTTCCTTCCCTGCAAGCGATATTCTGCGATGTTTTCTCCTGATTCTACGACGATTATCCTTGACTGGAGGCAGCCTTCGGGGGCATCGCACTTTTCTGATGATTCATCTTTCCCTTATTTCTTTGTCGCGCTCAGTGGCCTGACCATGCGCACTTGTGACTCCTTGTGCGGACTTACTTTGAACATGTAAATTGCGAGATTGACTCTTCTCCGCCGTGCCCTTCCCCCGCTCCTCTTACCGCGTGGTTTCCCCTTCCCTTGCCTCCCTATACTCGGGGCGTAAAGATGGGACCCTTTTACTTGTATTTATTCTCGGGTGCCCCCCATTCAGGGTTTCGCTCCTTCACAATGAGTCACCTTATCTCTGGCGAGTTAAACCCTTTTGCATTTTTTCCAAGGTTGAATTTCATTTTTTCCGGAACTTTTTTTTGGTTGGGAAGACACAGGAGCGGAACGCTATTGCGTTTTTTTTATTTTATGAGACCTTTGAATTCGTGTTTTTTCAGTCTGTTTATGCCCCTTCTTTTAGCTCGCTCCTGTTGTAGTAATTAACATTCAGACGTATAAGACCCACCTGCACCTTGACTTTGAAACTACTTATTTAGCCGTTTTTGGGTCCCCCATATATTTGACCCTGACGCCAGCCGCCCTAAGGACTTACGGGTAGCTCGCTTGATCTTTTTCCCTATTCTCCTCAGGAAAATTTCTCCATCACACTGAACTAAGTTTGCGAATGTTGACTTGCTCTCCTCAAGAGAGTCAACTTGAAGGAAGGATTTGATGTGTCTTATCCTAATGAGAACTTATCGCATCACCAGTATTTAGTCCGAGAATATTTTTAGCTGCTCTCTTCCCTTTCTTTTTCATTCCCCTATCCCAGCTTGCCGCACTAATCACTCGGCGTTTGTGGTCACATTAATCTTTACCGGCCCCCTCCTTTCCTCTTAGTTGAATGTATGGTTGTTCCTCATTCTGTTTTTTGAGAGTCTTGATGCAACCCTTTCCCTGTTTTCCTTCTGTCACCCACGACGAAGGACTCCCCAATGCTGGTCAAAGGTCATGTCTTTGTTGTGGAAGCCGCCCTTGGCGGTCCCTTCGTTTTCCACACCGACCCGATCTCCAAAGACGGGAAAGTTTTGGATTGCTACACGTGACCCCCGCGCCCCTTTGAAGACAGCCGAAAGGCCTGAGCATGTCACTGAACTGTAGGTTACTTCGGCACGCTTTCCCCAGCAATCCCTTCTGGTGAGACACGCCTCATCCACGACGGGGTCTTTTTTTGACCGGGGGGAAAAGCCCAACTGCGGGGGCCCTGTTCCGATCCCCTCTACCGAGTTTGATATTTTCCACCGTCCCGCTTACCTGCTCACCTGAGAAGGCCTACCTGGCGGACCATTCTTTTCTTTGCAGTCCCCCTTTCCCTTTGGCCTGCCCACAACTCCTTTTTATGCCGAGCTTTTTACCAATTTTTGAGTCAATTTTAATGTTCGGCTTTGGTGCTTCCAGCGACCCCGGGAGCTGTTAATGGCTTACTTCGTCGGACCCCAATTGTTTCTATTTTTCCCCGCTTGCACCGTATTTCGGTGGTCTGTCTTGGCTCTTTACTGCGTATTTTTTTCCTTTTAGACTCCGAGTTGGCATTCTCATCAGTACTCTGCTCATCCTCCTCCCCACCTTTTTGAAATCGATTTCGTCAAGAACACTTTGACGGATTCCATTTGGATTTTCCCCCCCATCGTCTCTTCTCGGAGTTGGGCATTCCCAATGCCACGTGGACGGCCAACTTTCAGCTAGGGCCTTACTCCCGATTGGGATAAGTCAAGGTGACCTGCCCTTCCGTAGCGTCCCTCCCCGGGCGTTGACCCAGTGACGCCCTCACACACCCCGGTTAGTGTAGTAAGAGTTCCCCTCTTTTGGGAACCCCGCGGAGCGGCATTTTTACCGCTTTTTTTTTTCCAAACCGAATCCCTATGAAGGGGGGCCCCAAAAGGAAGAGACTTCAAGTGGTGTTCCCCCCCTGTTTATAAAACCATCGCGTTTATTTGATAGATTTTTTCTTCACTTTTTTTACTCAGGCGTTAGCTACTCGGCCTTTCTCCTTCCTGTGTTTTGAAGAATTAATGTGCCCTTGTTTTTCCCTCCCCCTCAAAAAAATGACAGTGCGCGGTGGTCACGCCTTTGGTGGAATCGTCTGAAGGCGGTGTCCCCCCCCAGGCCGCCCTTTTTCCAAGTACGGCCTTTTTTTACATATGGATTGGCCCTCCACTTGCCGCCTTGATCCCCCCTCCCGCACAACCCTCCCCTTCGCTTTGCATCTCTTTACCCGGAACCCTTCCCCCCCTCACGGGGATTTTCTCTTCTGCAAGCTGTCCGGTTTCACATCCACTTGTTATTTTGTTTTCCCCCTCTCGTTTTGAGCTGTTCATGCTGAGGGCGGATAAGGCGTTTCTATCCGATCATAGTTTTTGCACTCCTTTTGATGTTCGAGTGTCAATTTGCGCAGGGCCGTTCATGCACACTCATACGATCGCCCCCCGGTAGACGAGCTTTCCGCCTGCTCTGAGTACAACATGCCCCAATCCTAACTTTGCGGTTGTCTCGGAGAGAGAGGCACGAGCTGATGAAGACCAGGGCACCTTTTCACCTGAAGTGGTCTCCCGGCAAATTTAGGACTCCCTGGTCATTGCGGGGGGCGGGGCAATTTTTCCCCGGACCCTCTCCTTCTGGACAAAGAGAGAGGATTGGATGCCCGATCTTACAAAGGACTGTGTTAGTTTTATTGCGTCAATCTTTACCGAGGATGGGGGCCAAAGTAATGAATACGCCGCCTTCAACCGAAAAAAACAACGCAGTCCTACCTGCGCTACAACCTTCCTTCGCCAGCCTCCGTTTTCCCCCAAAAAGCGGACCATCAACCCACGTGACCGCTTTCAGTCGCTAAATGTTTAAAAACACTGTAGAAATTTAGTGGCCCCATTACACTTCCTTTTCCGTCCCTCTTGTTCCAAAAGCCAAGTCACTCACAAGATCCCCCCCAGGCTGCCAATCTATAGAGGCCCTCGGTCGCGTGGCGGCACGTCACCCCCTTCCCAGCCCTTTCCCCTGCGTAACTCGGCCACAAAGCGTTGGTTCTTAAGTCTTTGTACGCTCACTATCTAGTTCTGTCCTGGGCGAGTACGAATTCGCCAATGGATTCCCCCCCACCAAGCAGGCCTCCTTGGCACGTTCTTCCCTAAAACCCCGACCGACCTGTTTTGCCTCCCCTCTCTATAATGGTCATAACAGACTGATGCGTGCGCCAGATTCATTTCTGATAAAAAACCGTCGGTTCCCTCCCTGTTCACGAAGCGCGGAGAATAGAACTCTGGCCCTTTTCCTAACCCCCCCCCTCTTTATACTTCAAGCTTTCCCCTTTCCGACGGAAACCGGCCGCGGAGCGCGGAGTCGAGACATCTACTGTAACTCCTCCCCCCCCAACCCTTTTTTTAGTCCGCCCGGAGCCATTTCTATCGCACGGCCTAGGTGAGCAAATTCCCACCTAGGAGTCTTATACCCAGTTTCTCTTCCTGGAGCTTTCCTCCCCCGATTGTGGATTTGTCCTTTTTCCCCACAATAAACTTCTCGAAAGATTCCTCCGACAGATGGGATTCCCCTCACTTCTCCCCCGCCCGCGCTCGTCCTGTTTTTTTTTTGCATGGGTTTCCCCCAGGATTTTGTTCGTCCCCCCCCAGTCCTTCCGCCCTTGGGATTTTGCTGTTGGCGGCACATGAGAAAACTGTCCTTCAAGGCTCCCCCTTCTTCGTCAATGCTGACGTCGCTCGCCGGAACTAATGATTGTTCCCATATCCTCCCGTTTCTTGCAATTGTCCTCTCCCCCCCGCAGGTCCATGGGTTCTTGCGGGCTGCCCTTCTGGGCACCCTGAGTTCGCCACGTTTAGCTTTCTTATCCCACCTTTCCCTGCCGCGGCCTTTTCCTGCCATTTGCTTTCCCGCTTGTCGCTGGGCCAGGGTCGAATCGTTGCTCTTTTCGGTCAGCGCATGCAGAACGGTTTGGTTTTCTTTTCGCTGTCCCTGAACGAGCAACCACCTTTCCACCACGCGTCTCGCCGTTCCCCCCCAGATGTGTTTTTGCAGAATTTCTCCTCCCCTGCCCCCCCACAGCGCGTGATGAAAAGCAGCTTGAGGCGTTTTAGGCAGCTTTTGGGGGGAGATGCAAAGAAAAGGAAATTTCGCCTCGTCTTGTCCAGTGCCTGTCAGTTTGGGCTTTGCCTTCGTCCTTAAGGCGCAGGCAAACTATGTCCGGCCTGGAGACCGTACGTTCTCCAACGGGCGGCTTCAAATCCAAACTTTTGCTGAATCTGGCCCCCCCCCGTCCTCTCTTTTTCACTTCTCCGTTGTTGTGATGTCCCTTCTCAGGTCGTGCGTTTTGACGCTCTTTGAATTTTGACCTCTACGTTTCCATATAGTTTTTTTTGTTCGGCCCTCTTTCCTCCGGGCCTCCACGGCAGTGCCGAGAAGCCGCCTCCATCTCGACGTTCCTCTTTCTCATTTCTGCCTTCGAGCTTGGTGAAAAATTTTGAGAACCAAAATAATGGCTTCTTCCCCCCTCCGTCTTGAATGTGTGCGGTTTCTGAATTCTGCGCTCATTTTTGTGCGGCGCCTTGTTTTTAATGTTTCTATTTTCATCCTTTCCCCTTTCCCCCTCCTTTTTTTCCATCCGATTTACCCCCCGAAATGGCATCCTGCAGCCTTTGATTAACCTTGGTCGCCTGGCTTCCCCTCGGAAGCTGTTCCCTTCGTTGACTTTCTTTCCCCCTAATTTTCATCCCTTCTCCCTCCCTTTTCATGCTTGGTTGACCGGTAAGATGCTATCCACTCTTGACTTTTTGAGGCCGAGCTATGCATCATCTTTTTTCTCTTTGTTTCATTTCTTTTCCTTTTCCTGACGCCGGCTGTCAGCAAAGTCGCGCTGGCGTCGAACCGTGTCACATGGGAGTTTGCTTTTCCCACTTGCAACGCCATCCTCTTTTGTGGGTCATTTTTTTCGTATCGCCGAATCTTCCGTGTGTTTTGTAGTTCCTTTTTTTACTCCCCCCATCCTTTTTCCCGGGCGTTGATCTTTCTTTGCGGACTCGCCTTGCGATTTTTTTCACAAGTCTTTTGTATGACGTCCATTTGGGAATTTTTTTAGTTACCAGTCCGTTAGATTTTCTCTTCCCTTCCCTTTCCACGTGTCCCCTGTCATAAGAATGCGGTATGGATTTGTGCAGCGTCTGTTTCTCCTATTTCGCCCTTCTTGATTAATGATCCTAAGTCTTCCCCCTCGGCCTGTCCTTTCCCTTTACTTTCCCCCCTGAGAGGCCGTCTTTACCACTCTGCCGATGAAAACAGCACTCCGTGAGGCCAGCGTTTTTCCCTCCTGTGTTTTCCCCCTCATGGCCAGCAGCGCTCTTGACCTTGCGCGCCCGCTGCTCTTAGTAAAGTTTCGTAGTCGCCTGGTCCATTTTCCGCGTTGTTCTTCCTCTCCCTCGCCCTGCGGCATTGGATGCTATGTCGGTGGCCCACTCGGGCCTGAAATCACAGTTCCGCCGTTCAATCCCGATTTCCTTTAATATTCAATAGTCCTTCTTTACCCCTCTTTTTTGCTTGCCAAACGGCCCGGTCCGGGTCGATGCGCTCCTGTGAGAATCCGCCGAGCGCAACCCTGTTTTTTCCTTTCTCTCCCCCTGAATTATTTTGTGGCCGATTTGAGTCCGGTAGCCGCGTGCGCTCGTTGTGTCCGTAGTGCACGTTGACGGAAGAATCCCGACGTCCTTCCCATCCCACCCTCTTTACGCTTCTTTTCCCCTCCCTCCTTTTTTCACGTTGAACGCCCCCCGCAAGCTTCTTGTACAGGAAAGGTTTTTGTGCTTTTCTTTTTCCATCTCTTCGCTTTGTCCCCTCTTTCCCTCTTCCATTTCCCCTGCCACGCGGGAATGTTGGCAGGCGTCCCGCCTCTCGCACTTTCGAAGGCCGTCCATCTTCTTTCTTCTAGTGGTTTTACTTGACCTTTTTCTGACTCTCGGCCTCAGATTGATCTGATTAGCCTGATAATAGGTCATGCATGGTTTGCCTGCTCTCATCTCCTGCCTCTCTCCCCCTTTTCACTTTTCTGCCTTTTGCCCCTTGGCATGGATAATATCAGCATACGTTTTTCTGTTTCATCCCTTCGGTTTTTCTGTTTTTCCCCTGATTCTGTAAGTTAGTGGGGAGCCCAAGGCGGGTTTGCCATGGGGGTGTGGCCCAACCTCACTTTCCTTCCAATGTTTAGTCCCCTCCAATCGTTTTCCCCAGTTTCTCTCCGGCTGTGGCCCGCTCGGTGCGTTCGCTGGTTGTTGACGCTTCCCCGGCGTGCCAACTGCGAAAAGCCTTTGGTAACTTTCCTTTTACCACGTTACAGTCGTCTTTTCTCCTTCCCCAAGCTTCTGAGAGCTTACACTTGCAGGGTCCGCTCGACGAACCCTCTATGGTAATTAGGAAAAATCCCTCCACTATTGAATTTTTGCAGCCCCCTTCCTTCATTTAGGTTCCCCTTTCTTTGTATATCTCAAGACCCCAAAGCCATTTTCCAAGCTTTTTGGCGACCCTTGCGTGGCGCGGCGTTCCTCTCCGGTCTGCAGTCAAAGTTAGGTGGAAAGCCAAAGATTTGTCTTAACCCGATTTATTCCCCCCCCCTTAGTCTTAAGTTTCCTTCCCCCCTTTCTTTCTGGAGTCAGTGACGTATTCGCTCCGATCCTACATGGCGGAACCGTTTTTCCATTTTCTCCTTGGCGGCACCTTTACTGATTTCTGGTTCTTATTTCTTCCTCAATGTCCCGTTCTGTA
>Ga0179593_1452975_pt1 | contig 10581 bp, 11 predicted proteins | sample CZODoug2_1_08_16_FD_185931 | JGI IMG/M metagenome (GOLD analysis project Ga0179593, IMG submission 185931) | Vadose zone soil fungal communities from Angelo Coast Range Reserve, California, USA - CZODoug2_1_08_16fungal (PacBio error correction) | ecosystem: Environmental > Terrestrial > Soil >... | reverse complement strand
CCCCTCTCTTTGCCAACGCTTCCCCTAGGTATGTGGATTTTTGCAGTTCTTTCCTATAGGAACACCCTAAGGCGTCGCCGACGTCGCCTTTCCCCCCTTGGGGGAGACGAAGGCGAGGTCCTTCACCGAGAGTGATTTTAGACTCGGAACCTCTAGAGGCCCGCTCTTGTTTCGGCAAAATTACCTTATGCTCCGGCCTTAGCCCCTCTCCCTCTTTAAGTTGAAACCCGCTCATCTCCGAGAACGGCCTCGTTCTTCTCCTTTGTTTTGAGCGATCCGTGGGAAGTTCCGTTTTTTTAGATCCACACCAGTTGCTGTCTATGTGCGGAGTCCCTTTCAGGAGAGACTCGTCCTCCGGAGGAATGAGCTCAAAAGAAAGAGGCCCGCCTCCGATGCTTCCGGACATCACTCTATCTTTTTTTCTACTCAGAGTTGACAAGACTGCTCTTTGATCCTGATCAATGCTTGATTGTTTTCCTCCAGAGACCAGTCTTTTTTTTTCCTCCACATCCCCCCTTTCCCCCCTTCCCTAAGCATGAGTTCCTAGAACTTCTCTCGCCGATGGTCCGAGTTCCGTGCCCCTCCTTTCCCCGCCAGAGAGCTCCTGCCTACGGTTTATACGGTCAGATCGGTTTCCCACGCCTTTTGAACTTAAGACCTCCCCCCCCCTCGCCTGCTTCCCCCTGGACTGCTCCTTGCATTTTTTTCGTCGACGACTCGGTACAGCCGTTTTGACCTTCTCTCCTCAATCACCGATTTTTTTCCCGTTTCCTTTTCTTTTCATCTTTAGCCTTCGTCCCTCACGTCGGCGACATGATGGTGAGTCCTAGCTTGGAAGGGTGGCAATTGGTCCAACCTTTTAGACCCCCCCCCTCGGCTTCCCTTTGACTCGGTCTCGGTTGAGAGGGCCCAATTTATGCAGTAGTAGGAAGGAGTTTTTTCTTCCCCCCGCTGTTCGAAGTTTCCATCACCGTTCCTCGTTCCCTCCTTTATTGTCGGGCTCGTCTTTTTTCACTTTCTCATGCGCTTGACCGCGGCTCATTTCACGTCTTTCGTCGCCTTCGGGAAGTCGACTACGCGTTGTTTTGAGTTTCCTTTTATTTCTTATTGCATGCAGGTTCCCCCAGAACCCGGCGTCCCTTTTGCGCTCCCTCATTGTCGCCACGCGCTTTTCCTCTTTCAGTTCAGACGATCCGTCTTTAAAGTAAGGACAGGCCCCCGTCCCGCAGAACATGGTGAATTTTCCAGCGTCCGTCACTTAGGACCTCCCCTTCTTTAGAGCCCCCGTGATTGAGAGTCGTTTCATCCCTTGTACTCCCTCTATGGATATCGTCTTTCCCTAGCGATCATCCCCATCGTCCAGGACACATTTGGTTTGTCTCCTTTTGACCTCGGACGACGTCCACTTCCCCCCGGGAAAGCCTTTTTGTACGACCAAAGATTTATCCTCCTTCCTTTGGCCTTTCCTCGTCGTTCATCCTCGCCGTGTCCAAGTTAAATGGGCAGAATTTTTTCCAGATCGGGCTTACCCCAGGGTTCCCCCTTTTTTTTCCCCTGACACCTTTTCCTTCGCCCTTTAGCACTCCCTCTGCCCTTTTCAGTCTCTGACCGGGTTGCCATCTTTCTAATGGAAAGTCTTGCGAACCTCTCCTGTCGCCTTTTTCTCCTTCCAGAATCCCCCGTCTTTTTCCTTGTGCGCGTGATGAACGCCCTTTTCCAGACATAAGCGGTCCTTCCCCGGTTTAGTTCTCTGATTTTTTTCTTTTTTTGCACTCCGACCAGCGAGGGCGTTCTTCTTTTTTTCTTTTTTTAAGGGCATTCGCGTCGATCCACCACATTCAGTCAGTCCTCTTCCCCCCCGAGATCGTCTCTAGTATGGTTTTCCTATGACCATTTTTTTAATTTTTTTTTCTGGCTTACCCTACCCTCCTTCATGAGTACCTTCTGGTAGGCACTCGCCTTTTGGGTCCTTTGGCGTCGGTGTCCCCCTAGCTAACGAGATCCCCAGATTTCCTTCTCCCCTTGAGCCCTTGCTTGCTCTGCCTGCCTCCGGACCTTATTGCACCACTTTGCTAGAACTGTTTAATCCCCCTATTTTCCCTTTTGAGCCCAGGCCTGAAGCCCAACACTAAGACAGGCGACCTTTCTCGTGGTCCAGTATCCTTTCCGCGTCCCTGGCAAGTCCCTGCTTCTCTGGCGCGGAGAAGTCGTTGAACGCCCCCCCTTTAAAGGGTTGATGACAAGGTCTGTCCTTCTGCGACCTACTTTCGGAATTGCTGTGGTTCTTCTTTTTTTCTTTTTCCCAAAGAGGCCTGCAGTTTTCCTTTCTGTGTGTTGGACTGTCCATGTATCCTTCCTCCCCCCTTTTCCATCTTCTAGAGAGCCCCTTTCAGTGTTCTTTACTTGGACTTTCCGTCCGTTGGGGCGTTAATTCCCCCGTTCGAGGGCCGGAGATCCCCAGTAGTCTAGTCCCCCCATGAGCGTCTGATCCGTCTGTCGTGTCCCCCCTTTCTTTAAGGCCCCAAATCATATCACTGAACTCGGTCGTTTTCACAGTGCCCTGCTGCCTTGATCGTTACCCCCTCGTATCACTGAACCAATGCATCGCTTTTTTTGCATCCCGACACCTTACGTGTCCTCTCTTTCAGTTGAAGACGGGGTGTGAGAAACCCGCCTACACTTTACCCCCCTTTCTGCCACCTTTTTGGGTCCTATATAGCTATTCCCCTCTTGTTTTTTTCTCCTCTAGGTCCAGGACGACCTGCCCCGATGTGTGCACCCCAAGGTTTCCCCCCCAAAAAGCACCCGCTCTGAAAAGAGATTTTTCTATTTATTGAGAGCCCCTTGCCCCCCCCTCAGGCGCGTCTGCAGTGCTTTTCTGGAAGGATCGGAATTTTCCGCACTTCACTTGTTTTTCCACATTGTAACTGTCTTGAACCCCAAGTGTTTACGACTTTCTTCCCTTTTCTTTCTCTCCATCCTCGGGTAAGGGTCTGTCTCCCTACGATTAGTCTCGCCCTTTTTTCATTTCCTCCCTTGCCTTTGAGTTGGAAGAGTACTCAAGACCTCTATCTTTATACCATAGATAAGATTGGCCTATCTCCCCCTCCTTTCCGCTCACCCCCCGGCATGCAGGTTTTCTCCTACTGTATGCTTCCCACTCCCCTCCCTTCTTCAGTTTCCGACCGTCGTCGATCAGGGTTTTTCTCTCCTCCTGACTTCCTCAAGGTCCTTGAAACTAAAAAGACCTTCTTTCCTCCCTCTAGGCGTCGAGCCTCTATTTTTCTCAACTTAGAATTCTTCCCACTGATCGATCATGTCCATGTCTTTCTTTTTTTTTCACGTGTTTCTTCCGGACTGTTATTCCTCCACGGAGAGCCTCGTGTCATAGTTTTGCCCTTTTCGTCCAGTTTGAAGCTGGCCTCCTAGCGAACCCCCCCTCTCTGCATTCTTTCTTCGATCAGCGTCGAGTCGACCTAACGAGGTTTCCAGGACCTCCAACTCCCGGCCCCGCGATTGTCCTTCTTTTTTTTTTTAAGTCTTCTTCCCCTTCCTTGTAGCCAGACTGATCTAGGCACTCTTTTCTGGTAAGCCTGCGGCGACCATAGTTCTTTCGATCTACTTGCTTAAGATCAGGTCTCGCCGTGGTGTTCCCCGGGGCACCTGGACTACTGACCCTCCAGCGACCTTCCTGCCCCGGTCCAGATCCAACAACGAGCCACCGCCCGGCTTTTCTTTTTTTTCCCCCCCTTTGCTTGGACCCTCTATTGGTCTTGTCTCTAGACTTACAGGTCCTTGGACACTGACTGGCTTTTTTTTCCCTTCTGCTATAGAAAAATAGTTTTGCAATCTTGACATGTTGCCACATTCTTTTGACAACTCCCCCTTGACATATCCGGACTGTGGCTGATGAGGCGTTTCCTTCAAGTCCTACCCTCTTTTTCTCCTTTTCCCCCTTTTAGACCCTTTATAGACGTCGACTTAAGAACACGTCTTTTGAAAGATTCAGTTCCTGAATACCATTGGTTAGGAGGAATCTGGTTTTCTTCCTTTCTCCTGCCCCCTATGACCTTCTCCTTGAAGTCGATCACAACCCATGGTCCCTCTCACACCTATACTTCGATTCCGAAGTCGAATGGTTTTTATTTCTTGTAAGCACCCCTTTTTCCACCGGGTTGTTCAATGTTCCCCCCGACATTGCGAGTTCCCAGCCCTTTTTGATAAAGAAACTTGCCCCTTTCCAGCGGGCGTTCTTTCTCTTGCCCCAGGGGTGGTCGTTCTTTTGGTGGTCAAGTTGGCATTTTGGCGGAACGTCTCGACCGGCCTTGCGTAATGACCCTAAGCGTCCCCTTCCCTTTTTAGTAATTTGTGGCCCTTCTTTTTCGTCTTCCCCCAACTACAGTGGTTCTTGAAGGATAGTGGGTTTTAGCCCAATTCAGTGTCGAAGCCGTGCGGAGTTCTCTTAGAAGCTGCTTTTTTTTTTCCTGTGCTTCAGTCACACGTCGAAGCCCGAGGTTTCCATCTCGCCCTTCCGCCCGTAGTCCTCCCTGTTTTCAAATAAGTCCTTCTCGTTTTCGGCAAAGACATGGTTTTTCTCGTCTATCTTTGCCATTTTTTGCCACCATTCCGTCGGTTTCCCTCTTCCAACCTTCGTGTCGCCGCCTTTTCTTTCCCTTTTTTCCTTTCCCTTGCGCTCTCGTTCCCGACTCCCTCGATTCATGAAGACCCCTCCAAGGTCGGTGCCGGTACCTGCCTCTTCCGACAAACCTTTCGGTCCCTTAAAGGATTGGGATCGTTGGCTCTGTGTTTTAACCCCCCCCCTTCAGTGTCTCGAGCGGCCGTTCGTTACACGTGAAGTAGAGTGCTGCCTCGCTTTCGTCTTCCCTTGATGCCCCCCCGCACCACCCACGGACAATACTCTCTTGCCCTTTTTTTTTTGTATTCGTGATGCTGAAGGATTGCTCTGGCTTTTTTTTTAACGAATGCCCCAAATTAACTTTTTGCCCCAGAGGAGGTCCTTTCTCCCCTTTTTCCTTCTCTTCTTTTTCCGAAAAATGGCCGATGAGAGCGCCCTTCTCCTCCCCTTGGCTCTTGCGCCTTTTTGTGATAATTCAGATGCCGACGTTCGCCGTTTCTGTCGTACCCTGGCGAAACGGTTGGAGAGGATTTTAAACCAGTTCCCTCTTCTCATCTGGTTATCTGAACGTTAAGGTCTGTTATCTTTTCCAAGGGAGTTCTGGCTTATCGTCGGATGGCAAGGAAGGTTGGCCCAGTGATCACCGGAAGTTAGCTCTCTTTTGAGCCCCCTCGACGAAGACTTTTCTTTTCTGGGTTCGCCCGTGTCTGTTTTGATCCACCAGCCTTGATCGAGGCCCGTTTCTTTTTTTTTTCCTTGTGTCCCTGAATCGAGCTTCTTGTGTCCACCTCCCCTTTATTCCCACACCTCACTCTAAAGTTAGTATGAGTCTCTTCCGAGTTCAGTGCCGAGCGCTTTTTCTTTTCTCCCTTTGGTTGTTGAATTCCTCGAGATCTTCCCCAATAATAGTTCTCGGGGCTTTCCAGTTCTTTTCCTCCCCTTACAGATCGGTCCCAAGTACACGAAGGCGTTTTTAAGGTTTGCTCGAAGGTTTGGTGGTTACTTGGCAAGGCGTTTTTCCGTGCTCCGGAGATTGATGACTACTGGAACCCTTTATTCTTGGAGTTTATTTGGCTCAGATCTTTGGGCCTCCAACTTCATTATGATTTCCCCCTCTTCCTTTTTTTTTCCCCTTAAGATGACACCGATCCTCTCCTTCTCCCTTCCAAGTTCAGATGACCGCCATAGTGAGTCCCGCCGTGGAAGTGGGACGGGTTTCCTTTTCCCCCCGGGCTGTATACTGTTCTGGCCATGAAGCGATTGATCGTTTTCTCTTCCACAAGTATGGTCGCAAGAGACAAAACGGTGCCCCTTTGGTTTCGCTTCCCTCTCAATCGCCCTTTTCCCCCTTGGTGTTCCACCCAAACACTACTTTTCCCCCTTTCGGTCGTGACTTTTTCATAAGCGAGTGGTCAAGACTTCTACCTTCCTTTTTTTTTCTTGCTCGTTCCCCGATTTTTGGACCTCAGCATCACGAGACTCGTCCTTTTGCGAGAGCAGTCATCTCGCCCCCTCTGTCCGCGGATTTTTCCCTGCCGCCTCCCTTTTTATAGTGAGCGAGGCTTCGTCTTTCTTACGCTTCCTTCGCCACGCCGGTGAGCCCTTTCTCCCCCCCCTGATCCCCTCGCCGTAGGTTCACCAGGCGCCCTTGTTGTTGTCGCGTAGGATCGCAGGCAGCCGGCCCCTCCCTTTTATTTTAATGACCTTCTTTTTTTCCTCAGATCAGTCTTCGCCCTTGCGTCCACTTTTTCGCCCCCCTTGTGTTTCTGCTTGACCAGCCCTCCACCTTTGTACTTGATCCTCGGCCCAGCCTGCCCCATTGCCTAGCCGCTCTGATTGAGCTTTTTCAAAATGACTTTCGTCCTCTTTTTTTTGAGATTGTTAGGGCAATCCTCGATGTAGACGTGGACGAGTCCCCCCTTTTTTCCATACCGCGTCGTTCCGTCCCCTTCGTTCAAAGAACTCGCCCTGCGCCCTTTGCGGCGAGTCCTCCTCTCTCGGTCGCTTTCTGCACGTTGTCTTTTTCCCGACGAAGCGTCGTCCCTTTCTCGCCGCTGGCTTAGCGGGCAGGCCCTTCCTTTGCTAGGCGTCTCGAACGGGTTCCGATTGCTGAGCCAGTGGTTTTCCCAGTCCTCTCAGACTCCCTCCGTCCCCAAGGATCACTGCATACCCCTTCCCCTTAAGCGTTCGGCAAGTTTAGTGTGACCCCTTTTTTTTCTTTGTTTCGCCTCGCCGGCTGCCTCGTGGTTGTTTCCAGCTGGTGCAGATCGTTACGAAGAGCATCGACCCCCCCTTGGATATTTCCCGGTCCCAGCAACGGGTTGACATAGACTTCTCTCCTTTCCTTTTAGGTCGACCTTTCCCCCCTTTTTAAAAGAAAAGTCTACGACCCGGTGCCTGCCTCCCGCTTGAAGGAATGCCAGTACCGCGCTCGCTGACATCTGACGTCTAGGCTACAAAGTTTTGGTCTTCCTTAGCCACCTTCTCTCCGCACTCATAGACATCGAGTCTATTTGGTTCCCCCCATACTGCCTGGTGCTGGCACTCGTTTTATAGCTTTGTCTGCCTTCCAAGCCACGCCAGTCTGTCTGAGTCCTTTTTTCCTGGAATACGTTTCCCCCTTCTCTCAACACCTAACATATCTGTACGATATGAACTCTGCCGATGTTTCTTTTTGGAAGATTTTTCCCCGCATCCTTTTTTTCTGCAGGTTTCTGGAGATTGGTCCGGAGAGTTTCCTGTGGCGCGATCACACCACTTTTTTCTTCTTTCGTCTTTTCCCCCCCTTTGGAGTACCAGATCCCAGTTCGTTGACATTATGGTAGCCGCCCTATGAACTTTTTTGAATGCGTCCGGTCCTTCCCTCAACTCGTCTTTCGTTTTTCTTTTTCACCGTGCTAGGTCTCACCTCAATTTTTGGCCGTGTGTGGTTTGATTCTTTCCACTCGGAGACAGTAGCCCCTCCCCTTCTTCTGATTCCTCAATGCCCTTCGTTTTTCGCTAGGCTGAAAGGGTCTGTGCGGACCGTCAATTCTCAACTTTGAAACGATTCTCCCCTTTTTGAGATAGGACTGAGACACCCCTCTTTTCCTTTTCCATCTGTCCATGATCGAGCCAGTTTAGCCCGTTAACCCTCTTGAGGGCACGTCGAGGCTTCCCCTGCCCTCTTCGCTGTTTTTTCCCCTTAGTTGAGGTTTCCCCCTCTTTGAGCTCGTAGAAAGGATGATCCCTCTTTTTTTTTTTCGAATTCGGTAGGAATGCTGATGTTTTCTCCCCCTTCGGCTTTGAGGAAAACTAGTTTCGCTTTTGCATGCCCAGGTTGGGAGTGTATTTTTTTCCATTTTATTACCTCTTAATCTTCCGAGGATCGCTGCAGTACTGGCTTGGACCTTGACGCCACCGCAAACGCGTCTTAAGTGACTCTTTCACGGGTTTAAATTTTTTTCCTCCCCCCCGGTGCTTATTCATAGGCCCCCCCCACCTGTCTTAAACGGGTAGACGGCCCCCCCCCTTCCTCTCCCCTCCATTTTCGACTTGTAGAAGTGAGGCAAGTTTTTGATCTTCCCCCGTTCCATCCCGCCCGCCGACCTGCGCCTCGGTGGTTCCTTGGTGCCTCTTTCCCAAATTAATTTCCCCCCGCGTTTAGGTCGATCCTTGGTTCGTTGGAGATGAACCACCCCCCTTCCCAAGGTCTCCACCCCCCTTTGGATTGAACTTATCGGGATTCATTTTCTCCTTTTGTTGTTGTTGAGAAGGCCAAAAGGGAAGTGTGGCCCTCCTTTTCCATGGGTGTCATACATTTAAGTTCCCCCCCTTTCCTCCCACCTCCGTCCCCCCCTGTCCTATTGCCTAGTTACGCACCTTTCCTTTCGGCAAGGCGTGAAAGTAGTCGTTTGTTTCTGGAATAGTTCCAGATCGCTTTTTTGCCTTCTTTCCCTGGTAAGTTTATCTGAGCCTGGCCCGCACCAGTCCACGACAGGTCGACCCTTAACTAAATGATGGTCGTACCCCTCCTCTGACCTCGTCATCCCCCTTCCTTTGCCCCCGAACTCTTTTTGAAGTGATCCACGATCTTTCCTGCTCTCGATCTTCCGTTTCGGAGTTCCCCTCACAACCCCCCGGAATGCCAGGGTCCCCTCTGTCTAAAGCAGCCCTCTCAATCCTCCCACGTCCTGACTCGAGAAGGAGATTAAGACTTTGACTCTCTCAGGTCGTTTGAGGTTATCCCTCATTCCTACCTAGAACCTCGGTCTCTCTGACTACCCGTTCATACGTAGCTTGAAAGAAGTCCCAACCTGCTCCAATAGTTCCCTTTTCTGATAGGTTCGGCGCTGTTCTTTTCTTCCCAGAATATGTTCCTTTTCCTTAAGTACGTTAGATTTTGAGGTAATACCCTTTTTCCTCTGGGAAGCTTAGCTCCCTCGCTGAAGGATCTTTTCTTTAGTTGTTCTGACGGTTGTCGCCTAGACGCCAAAATTCCCCCCCAATTTTTTTTCTTCATCTTTTCTCATGGTTCCGGGATATTCCTTTCCCTCAAGACTTCTTTCGCTTTTCACCCCCCTGGTCATTTCCGGCGACAATATGTTCGGATCCTCTTTTGGAAGTACGAAAAGGCTTTGTTTTCGACAGCGCCAAAGCTACAGCCCCTCGCCAAGCCTTCTTCCCCCCCCCGGCCCCGATGGGGTCCCTCCCCGCTTCAATTTCAACATATCTTCCTAGGGAAGGACAAAACCTTTGACCCATATGTAGTTGACGGGGACTTTCGTTCCCTTGATAGAACCCCCGAACAGCATGGAGTGGTGGCTTGCTCACGTCGGGCCCCAGATTGTCAATATTTTTGCAGTATGGCCAAGAAAATGCCCGGACACTCGGTCTCTTTTAGGTTTCTGTGTTTATTTTGACCTCCCCTCTTTTTTTCCCAGCCTTCCTTCCTCTTCCCCTCGCTATTTGCGCATTGACGGGAACGGTTTCACTGACACCTCCGCCACCTTTTTTAGAGGACTCCATATGAGGTCTTCCTTTTTTACCTTCCACTGGCTGGACGAGACGTCGTCTTTTTCACCCCTTTATTTTTCCAGCTCAAACGAGAAGTGCCCCCCCCCCTCGCGGAGAATGGTTTCCGCTCCTTAGTTCAAGATCTCATGCACCATTTTAGGGCTGACCATTGGCTTTACTCTCTTTTCTCCGTGCTTCTGGTGAGATAAAGACCCCCTCTTTTAATGTTTTTTTTCCTTCGATGTCTGAATTGATGGTTGGATCCGGACTGGGCAAGAGCGGACCACTTTTGCCTTATAGGTCTTACCGGCACGCTCTCCTGGCATTCCCGCAGAAGACCCGGCACTTAGGCATTTCACGCACTTACCCCTCTCTACAAATTTTCGTAGGCGACGAACCCTGTCTTCCTTCGATGGTCGGTTTTGGGACGAGAAGTTTCTCTTTTTTTCCGACCGATCCATAGTGTAGACCCCTGGCCTTCCCTTCCTTTCTTTGCCCCTCACCCACACTTTCTCCTCAGGCGAAACGTAATGCCGCTTATGTTAATGTAAGCCAGTGACTCTGAGGTAAACCCTTCTTCGTCTTGCCTCCAATTAGTGTCGACGCTTCTTTCAGGCCGAGACTTGCCGTCTCCTCCAGACTCGGTCAGAAGACCCCATCACCAAGGTCCCCGGTGCGGTGTACATGAGTCGTGACCCGACACGCCATGATAGGGACTTCCCTCCTTCCGCTGGATATTTTTGATCGGCCGGGCTTTCAGCGCGTTCTTTTTCTGGCCGCGTCCTGTCGAGGTCCTCTCTTTCCTCATTCCATTGAGGTTCCCAACCATCCCCCGGCCATCGGCTCTAGATGCCAGTTTCTCGGTTGGCAACGCGTCGGAGTGATTTAAAGATTCTTCTTGGAACTCTTTAACCCCGTAAAGGGATCGTTTTGACCCTTTTTTTTCCCTC
>Ga0179593_1432751_pt1 | contig 10581 bp, 8 predicted proteins | sample CZODoug2_1_08_16_FD_185931 | JGI IMG/M metagenome (GOLD analysis project Ga0179593, IMG submission 185931) | Vadose zone soil fungal communities from Angelo Coast Range Reserve, California, USA - CZODoug2_1_08_16fungal (PacBio error correction) | ecosystem: Environmental > Terrestrial > Soil >... | reverse complement strand
CTATAATATTCCGTCCCCAAAGCTCCCCGCCTGGATTACATACCCATCCCCCCCCCCTGGAAGTCCCCGCTTCTTTCCCGGCTGCGACCCTGGATCCCCCCTGGACGCGTAAACTGGCGTCGCGTCTGTACTTCCTGAGAAACGAGGGGGAGGGTTGTTCCCTTGCTCCCCAACCAGAAAGCACCTCGTTTTCCCCCTCAAAGATCCACTCCATGTTTCTGATTCTTCTTATTTTCTCGAAAGCATTGCAAGTCCTCTCCCCCAAGAAGACCTCCACCCCGCCTCCCCCGAGTTGCTAGTTCTGACTCAACCTCCACGCTCGGTCTTGTAAAACAATTAACTGCTTCATTTGCGGAGTAACGCTGTTAGAACCCCGCCCAACAGATTTTCGCCCCTAGATACATAACTATAATATGTCCCCCTTACTCGCGAGCAAGCCCTTTCTTTGACCCTCGCTCTTATGCCAACCCATTGTGCCAAACGAATCGTCCTCATCCCATCTACCGGGATCTCCCCCCTCAGATCGCCTAGTCATAAACCACGCTTTTTCGCCAGCTGTCTCGAATTACACTCCCCCCCAGATCACTCCCTCCGCCCAAGCCGATCTCCCCCTCCCCGATGTCTCTTCAAATGCGGGCCTTTTTCAGAGGAGTCTCACCTCCGCCCTGTTGAAATTTCATGACACTGAAACCTTCATACGTGAATCAGAAACACATTGCACGAAACTCTTCACATCCCCCCTTAGCTCTGACATCCATTTGTTGTTGGTACCTCCCGGCGCTACGTTCCCTCCGTTACCCCCCACCACAAACGTTGCACATACACCTCCCTTCATCTCCCCTTCCCAGTTCCCCTACACCATCCGCCTTTCGAATGCCATACACCAGGCTTCATGTACTCAGCACTTCCCCCGTTTCACTCCCCAATTTTGACACCTCAGCTGGTCCCACCCGCCCAAACCCTCGTTACGTGTGCCCTGCCTCACCCGGAAACTCGCTGAACGCATCGATTCCCACCCCCACCCAAAAGCTACCCCCCATCGGTATCCTCCTCTTGTCCGCAGGGCCCCTGCAAGACCCAGGCAGAAAGTGAAACCCCTATGATCTGTGTCTACCCCGTCCTCACCCCCCCAAAATCCCCCCGAGATTTGTGTTCATTACTTTGCTTTATGCCCCTTGTCCGCTACCTCTTTCCGCTGACCTACAAAATCCCCCTCACGATCAGCTGCATTTTTCCCAGACGAACCACCCTCCGACTTTTTCAATTCCCCTCACTTCCTCCCCGCCAACCCCTAAGGTTCATACGACCTCATATGCCCCTTGACAAAAACCAAGGGTAACCAACCTAAATCACGGGCTTGCCCCGTTTTCGTGAAGCTGGCCCCGTGAAACTTGTCTTGAGCGGTTTCCTTACCTACTTTTCTTTCACCATGCCCCTTCCACTCCACAAAATTCTTCCCCTCACTCGACCTGAGCAATCTCCCGGACGCCTCAAATTCTTACCTAGTACAAAGGCTCACTGCCAATCCAACGGGGAAAACTTCATTAGGGAGAGCCCAAACATGGCCTGGTGGGAAGCACCCCATCTAACAGATTGCCTACCACTCTCGCTCCCCCTTCGAACACCCTGCTAGTTACCCCTCCCGTTTTCCCCCCACCGATCTCCCCTTTCTTGAGCAGTACTCTCGAAACCTGACCGATGCCCGCACTTAATGAATTGTTAGTCCACCGCACCAGTTCCCCCCCCCCATGGTTTCAGTCCACTCTTCCAACTCTCACGCCCAATCATACTTGCCCCTCACGAGCCACAGCCTTCCCCGGCCCCCAACAGACCCCGTCTTTTTCCACTACCGTCGCGGACTTTATTTTTCCCTTAAACCCAACATCACCCGGCCCAAGTACTGGAACATGGAAATTACTCTCACGCCCAACACCCCCCCCCATCGGGCCCCACGCTTGATGCGAGCACCAACCGCAAGTCTTCCCCCCACTTAGAACCGAGGATTTTTTTTTTTTAAAAAACAGTACCTAAATGAGATGTTTCAGTGGATTCCCCCCGTCGAAGGGGACGCCAGCCGCCCCCCAAAAAGGTGTTCGCAATAAAAATTACCCAATTGACGTCTTAACATATGTCTTATTGGTACCCAAAATCTTTTTCCCTTACCCCACCTACCCGCGTTCGACCCCTGGTTCTTACCGTGTACCCGGCCCCTGATTGGAGCCCACGATTGCCACCCCTTTCGGGCCGGCCCGTTAAATTTTTTAGAGACTTTTTTCTGTACTCAGATCAATTTTACGGGGCGGTTTACTCGGGTTCAAGTAATTTCCTTTTGAGGGTGCTGGAACTCACAGCCCTTGTTGGGTGGAGATCATTCCATCTCCCATTGTCTCCCGAGGCGAGTAGATTCTCTTTACGCTATGGTACACCCTTCCAGGATCTGAGACCCCCCCCATTATAAAGCCCAAACCACAAACACCCCCCTCGGATTAGAACCTCCCGTCGATTGCCAAATGTCCTTTTTTAGTTTTTTCCTCGAACCCAAGCAGTCCCTATGCAGTGGCAACCTGTACCTTCTCTTTCCTTTTCCCTCCCTCTAGTTTTTTTGTATCTTTCTCAAAACCCTTTTTAAATTGCTGCATCCCCTGTGCCCTCCACCGCCCCTGCCATGTATCCCACTGCTGTTTCGAAACCTTTCCTCAGTACGCTAGTGTTTTAAAGTCTCGTTTGTCAGAAAGCCCCCTAGTACCGATCCCATCCCCCGACCCCCCCCAGTGACCCCCGAACTCCTTATGCCTCGGCACCACACTAGTCGTGATTCTGCACCACCAAAACTAATTGCATTCCTGGCCAGCAGAGGGTTGGACCCGCGTCCTTTCTCTGGAGTGGTGCGATCCGCAAAGTGGGCCCACCTCCAATTTTTCCACAAGGACACAGAACATCTTTACCACAGATCTTATGGAGAGGTGAGGAATCCATCTGAAAGTGAAAGTCCTGAGCTTCTTGGGCTAAACCTGCGCTCGTTTTGTGTATACAAATCGTCTCGTTAGTCGCCCCTTGCCCTCAGTTTTTTCCGCGACAAACCCCCTTTTTTTGCGCTTTTTTTCCTCCAAGGCCCTCAGATTCCCGAAGAAAAACCATGCCTCCCGCTAGGTTTTCCTGTTTTTAACAGGCATATTTCCTCTATGCTCGGACCCGTAGCGAATTCTTCGATCTTGTTTTTTTCTCGGGATTTTGTTATTCCTTTTTGTTATCTTTCTACAGAACTCTCATTACCGAAGTTGGCACCATGTTAGCGTACTACTCAAAGAACGGGCAAAAAGGAGCTCTGTCCTCGATTTTGAAACAGACTTTTCTTCACCGGCTATTTTTTCTCTTCCATCGGCTGTATTTGCTTTTTGCGACTTGGTGGTAGACTTCAACCCCTGGTCATGTAATGACTACCCACACCTCTTTGTTTAGCCATTTAGAGCACGCCTGTCCGCGCGCGAGATTTCGGCTTCCCACTCCACATTCTCCCATTGAGATGTAGTAGGCTTTATAGGATATTCCTTAGGCTCCTTTCCGGGTCCACGTCGGTTTTTCTCTTTTCTTGTTCCCCTCCCCCCTTTTCCTGTCTTGCGTAATTGGCAGAAGATTATCATCCCAATTAATTGGGGTCCTTCCCCCCCGCTTTTCCCCTATTCTACTTCTCACCTATCTTTTTGCTCTCATGACGGTCAAGTCTACCGTCACGCATTGCTTCTATTTTTTGATCGCGCCTTTCTTGCCCCAGAACCTTTCTCCCTCGATAGAGGATTTTACCCTCACGATCAGGCTGTTTGTCTTGTACCAACCACTACAATCTTTTTTCAACTTTGTCCCACCCAGATTTTTGGGTATTAGCGCTCCCCATAACATTTGTGCCCCATCTTCCCCCCCCCCACACGTATCACCCAAGCTTTTCTTAGTTGTCCATATTTGAGTGCTATTTTCCGTCAACCCCACAATGATCCCCCATGTGACTTCCCGGGTCCCGTCCTTCACTGGTGAATATCCGTTCTGCTCCCCCGCCCTTACTATATAGCGGTTTCCTTCAGCCCGGCTCCGTTTGCCGGCACCCCCCCCCCCCTCTTTTTTGCCTTGACCTCTGTTCATCGCCCAGCCTGTGCTGACCTGGTATGAAGTTTTAAGCAGCCCCTTGTGATGTAATCTTCGTAGTAGGTTCCTTGGGCATTGCGCGGAGACCTCCCTTAGCGATTCCTGACCTTAGAGCTTTTTAAGGCGGCCCGCTCCCCACTTCTTTCGCTTTTCGCGCTCGATTCCCCGCCACTTTTCCTTGTCATAGTCCTTTTACGATTCGTTGAGTTTTTTTCGTTTAGTCGATCGTTTTTTTCACTTTTCCTTCCCCGACTCTTTTTGAGCCCCCCTTCTTTCCAGAAACGCCCGTTACCCTCCCTTAGCTCGTCTCGTGCGGGCTTTCTTTTCCTTAGACCCCATTAGGGTTTTTATGCTTCCGTAGCTAACAGATGGTCCCGAAGTTTTTCTTATTTCCGCTATCCTTGCTTTGAAGGGCTTTTACTTTTTTTTCTTTGACGATTCTCGTGCTGGTTTTTGGACCGATCGCTTCGGTTTCATTTTTTTTGGATCCCTCCTCGTCTGTGGGCATGAGGATGTGTTCTTTCACCGGCGTTTTTTTTTTGTTTCTACAAAAAGCCCACCGGTACCCTCAAATTTTTGCCTCTGATGAAAACCCCCGAACCTTTCGACTCCTTCACCTCTCCCTGTTTTAAGGTTACTCCTCTTGTAGCCCACATCTTTTCGTTTTCAACTGTGCTTTACCCCCCTATCAACGCAAGCAGTCTCATCCAGTTCGTTTGCCTATTTTCGTATCAACGATCTATTGTAGAGTTTTCCACTGTCTCGCCACCCAATTGCTTCCAATCGTTTCTCTTTTTTAGCTTCCCCAAAAGCGACCCTCGCGTCCATTCGTTGCTCCAATTTTTTTCCGGCATAATCGTTTTTTTTAAGACTTTTTTTTTCTGTGCTCCTTGTCATCTGTCCCCCGATTTATCTCTATTGCTTTTCCCGCAATTTTTTTGTTTTGCTTAGAGAATTTGGTTTCCATTTGACCAAGTTTCTCTACACCTTGTTTTGAGACCAAGGCCCCAAGAGTCCCAAATCTTTTTTTTCGTCCTTTTCGCTAGAAAGATATATCTCAAGATTCGACTGGACTTCTCTGGTGTGCTTTGTGGTTTCATGACGTCAGCCCCCCCCCCAGACCTCTCTGTGCGCCCTTCTCCATCGACCCCCACAGAAAGCTTTTATCCTCCCCACATTTGTCCCCTCCCGTGCGATCGTTTATCTGGTTTCAGATTATATTGTCCATTTTAAATTTTTTTTTTACCACATTTCTCAGAGGTAACTTCTCCTCGCTTTTGCTGTAGCTCCCCCGGTTCTTTGGTTTTTGCCCATAAAACAATTTCCCAAATTTCGTTACCTTTTTCATCACTCATAACCCCTCCACACCCCCCTCTCCCCTCCCCCCATAGACCAATCACTTTTCCCATCTCTTCGGAGATCCATGAGTAAACTGTATGTATATATGTCTTCCCACCGCAGCTCACTTTTTCTCCTTCGAATTTCACCGGTTCCCTGAATCGCTGATCGTTCGAAACCCCCACAATCTTTTTCGACGCTCTTAACATGGTAATGTACTGTCCTCCGCTACTGAAACCCTCAAAGTAGGTGCATGTGCCACGCGCCCCAGTACTTTCGCTTTCAATCTTCTATTTTTCATTTTCTTTCCCCCAGTCCTCAGTTCCCTTGCTATCAGTTGGTTCCTTGACCAGAGGATTGCGTTTAATCTTTTTCCCCTTAACCGTTCCACCTTCCCGTAATCTCCAATTTACCTTGACCTGGATTTATTTGACGATCTTCAGTCGAGCGCCATAGAATCTGTTTCCACAATCAAAAAGTTCCTCCTTCCAAATGACGCTACAACCTCCATTCTTCATCCCCTGAAGTTTGAAAAGAAGGCAAACCTACCTTACTTCTTACCTTCAATAAGAGCAACGCAACACTTTTGAAACTTACCCATTACTTCTAATCTTAACCCACCAGCTTTTTTTTTGTTCTCGACGTCGGGACACCCTAGCCTGACGGAAACAACCCGCTATCAACCCTTCCGCTCGACGTTTTCACTTTGAGCCCCTTTATTTTTGGCCGTTAAAGTTTTAACCCAGGACTTTGCTGGGAATCACTCCCCTATTTCCCCCGTGAAAAGAGAGCCGTCTTTTTTCTGACTATTATGGTGCCCCATTCTACCCTCTTTGCCTTTTCATCACTACCCAAAAAAGGCGAATGGCTTGGTCATCATACCCACACCCTCCGGTATTTTCCCCCCCTGTTTCTCGTCGAAAGCACTGTAGCGTCCCCTGACATGGAGAGTGGATCCCCCCCCCACAAATGACCTGTGTGTCAGGTTCCGATGCCCTTCCGCTTCTCCCCCTCCTAACCTGAGAGTAAGCTAAAAAGAACCCGCGGGCCTCCCATTTAATGGAGTTGTCCTCAGAGAACTTTCCCGTGCTATCCCTTTCGCCTGGAACAGGCGAACTTCCAACCAAATTTTACCCTTCAAAAGGATGCCACTCCCTGTTTGCCGAGATATTCCAGACCTTCAGCTAACCTTAAGCCACATTAGTTTTTTCCCAAGCCTACCAACCGTCTCTTTTTTTCCAAGAGAAAGTTGCTTACCGCTTTCAACGACCTTTTTTCGATACTTGGCCGTAACATACCCAACTGCTTCCGCTGTTCAGACTCTTACAAATCTCCATCCCATTACTAGTTTTGACCTGATTAGACCTATAGGACGGTAGCCCCACGTTTTTTTTCTAGTCTCATGTTCGCCTTTCGCCTGATATTCACCCTCTTTATCGACCCTTTCCCCTTGTGTTCGATGCCATCCTAGACGAGTGGCCCCGTTTGCATAACAATCTTTTAGACACCCACTCCCTTCCCCTTCATGCCGGGCGACCTTTTCTTTCCAAAGTGTGATACCGACACCCTTTCCTTGTCACAACCCTTCTAAAATTAGCTGCTGAAGGGGGGCTTTTCCCCTAATCCCTTTTCTTTTATCGGGTTCAGGTTCCTTGAATATCCCTTAGAATTTTTTTTTCCATAAGGCGTTTTTGCCTTTTTCATACAAATTATGCCAATTTTTCCTTTTTACGAAACCTTCCGATCTTATTGTTTCTTTAACACAAATCCTACGTCCCGTATGATTCCCTACCCCACTCATATTTTCCTTTTCCCCTGTTGTTTAAGGGTCCCCGCTAACCTATCAAGAATTTGGTACAGATTGTTCCAACTCGGTTCGGAGGGGTTTACCTTTTAGGAATATGCCCCCAATCCTATCATTGCCTTCCTCCTCCAAATTCCCGTGGGGGTGTGTAACAAGTGGTCCAAGACATCTCTAACCCCTTTAAGTCTACCAAGCCGCCCCCCTGGCAGAGCCCAGCACGAGGAGGGCCAGCCCCCTCTCAGCCCACCCCTCTGACAATTCTCTGCCCAGCACTTTATTTTTGAGGCAAGATCTGGCACGATTGCCCTCACCAATTACTTGCGACAGTGACCACCCCCCTCAAACCACCCCAACCCCCTCCCTCTAGATCCGCCACGACCAAGTATGCTCTCCGACGGGCCCATCGTTGGCAAGGGGGCCCTGTCCGGCAGAAAGGGTCAAAGAGCCCCAGTGAAATCTTGTGTGTCATTGTCCGTGGAATGTCAACAGGGAGTTCCTAACTAAGATTTGGGGGGTTCCGGTTCTTTTTAAGATGAGCCCCTTTCTATGTGACTTAAACTGGACAGTCAGATTCCAGTGCTGTTTTCCCCCCGAGTACCCTCCACTTCAACTGACTACAAGACTTCCTTTACTCCGTCCAGCGCTTTTGTTGTTGTAGTTTGAACCCAATGTTGTATTTTTTCTTTTCCTATGAAGATACTCACGAGACTAAATACGCGATCGGTTTTTTATTTCCCTCCATGCGCTTTGACCCTTTGTCTAACATCGTTTATTTTAGTAAGCCAGGCTTCCTTCTCTTTTTAGGCTCAAGAGGACTAGACCCTTTTTCCCTTATTCTTATGAACTATTACGTAAAGCTTAGGTTTTGGAAAAGAACTATCCTTTGACCCTGCTAATTCGTGATCTCTATACGCAGAACCCAGTGGGAGCCCCCAGATCAGTGATGTTCGTGGGCAGTAAGGTTAGTTCCTCCTCGAGGTTTTTTGCCGAACCCCCGGATCGTGGTTTTCAAATGTCAGGACGTGGTATCCGCGCCCACAACCCGTTTTTAATTTGGAGTTCTTCCAGGAACCGGTGAGCAAGGCGTGAAGCCCACCAAACTTGACTGAATTAATTTCTGCCTTTGGTAAAAAGTTCTTTTGTTTATAGATTTCCCCCCCGTTGCAAGACTCCCCCCCCTTTTACCCTATCGATGAATCTTTTCTGTTTTCTTATTGGCTTCCTTCCTGAAAGAATTTCTCCATTTCAGTCCCACACGACCCGACTGTAGCCAGCTGACTATTGTTTTGTTAACGCCGTTCGTCCCCTCCTTTCCCCTGATTCAATGACTTTGATTTTTTCCCCTCCCGTAGCTTTCTTCTCATGGGGGCTCAAGCTTCTTTTGTTTTCTCTTTCTATTGTAATCCCATTTTTCGGTACGGTCCTAAAAACCCACCTTCTTTCGCTGCTTTTTCTCCTATTTTGTTGGGTGGGTGTTCTTTTTTTTGTTGATTTTTTTTTCTTTACACGAAGGTCGATCGATCTTTATGGATTCTGCACCCCCCGACTATTACTTCCCCCCTGGCTCTTCTTGGAACTTTAGGATTTTACCGGACCTCCCCTGGATCCCAACGGCTGGATGCTATACGCCTTTGTTTCGTTCATACCCATTGTCGAATTGTCCTGTCCCTTTTTCATCTCCCCCATTGTTTGGAGCTGGACTGTAGCTCCTCTCACCAACCTCCCCCCCCCGCAGTTCGGATTAGTTCCCCCTCCGCTTTTTGGTGTCCCCCCCTTATTTCAAAGTTTGATTCCTCTTTTTGCCAATTTTTTTTATTGTATTGCACAAAGCCCCCATCCCCCGTCCCCTTTTTTTTCCCATCGCTCCTTATTGTTAGTGTTTTTCTCCAGGTCTTTCTCACGACCCGGCCCGAGTCTTGCAGCCTTCGTTTTCCCCTAGTCAATTTACCCCGAACGATCAGGAGTTTGGTCTTGATCCCCCCCAATGATCCTAAGAAGGTCGTCTCTGACTTTTTCCCCTGAACCCCCCTCTTCCCCCAAAGTGATCACCCACGTTTCTGTATATTTTTTTCGTTCTGCTCACAAAGCCCCATGTTTCCCTTGCGGGAGTAGAACCTGTTTGACTAGACCCCCCTCCCACGTCTCTTTCTTGCCTGCCGTCCCGGCGTGTCTATCGTCAAAAACGAAAGTTTTTGTTAAATAGCCTCCTAAGACCAAGCTGTCCTTTTGATTGCAATTTCACTGCCGAAATAATTTTTGTTCTCTGCTATCCTCTACTAGGATGATGGGCCTTGCTTCCTCCTCTTTTTTTCTGCATGACCTGGTTTTTTTGCAGCCTTTTGACCTTCTTTGGTTGCCTTTTCCCTTCACTTCGGAGATTCCCCAGCCTTTCCCTGTCTTTCTCTTCCGTCCGCCTCTCCCAAATTCCAGACCACACTGTTTCCTATTTTGCAGGCAGAGATCTTAAACCCTGGGGAACTTTTGGTCTCACCCGTTCACTTTTTCGGTGATCCCCTTTTTTTTCTCCCCCGTTTTGTGGTCCTTCCCCCCCCCGAGACTGCGATGGTTTTTTTTCAAACCTCCCCCGTCCTCTTTTTATTCTTTTTTGCTGCAGCAAGGGTATGTTGTCCCGTTTTCTTTTTACGGGAAGCTGTCGAACCACCAACTCCCTTTTCGTCCTTCATTTCCCCCGTACCTAGCCAGTGGCTCTTATCTTTCCGTTTCCTTCTTGTTTCCAGATTTTCGTCGATTTGTATCTGCCGCTCTTTTTGGACCATGTAGGGCTTTGACTTTGTAGTCGCATCCCTTCTCAGTTGTTCCCCCCCTTCTATAGGTGAGGGTTCCTGTTTTTTCCCTGGGTTTGATTTCCCCCCTCCAGGTACCTTCAGGAGATTGGTGTTGTAAAGCCACCACCCCTGTCCACGAACTTTTGCACGACAAACCAGGCCTTTTCCTCCCTTGCGTATCTCCCTTCCCTTGACTGCAAGTGTGTTGTCTCGTTCTATCTTCTTCGAGCAAACTGTGCCCGCTTTTCAATATACACTTTATTTATCGCGAATCTTTTATCTTATGATTATCCAGGAAGTTTCTTCCAGCTGTGTTGGGTTTGCTTAAGGGCCCCCTCCTCAGTTTTCCTCCCACTTCTTTGTCGCCCGATTCCCCTCTGCAGTCCTTTCTGTATTTTGTGGTTGGATTTTTTTTTTTTCGTCTCCTCACGGGTCCCGAGTCTTTTGTTTACATTGTGTCCCCCTTTTTCCCCCCGGAACAGACTCCTTTTCCTTTTGGTTTTTTTCGCAACGACT
>Ga0179593_1426667_pt1 | contig 10581 bp, 10 predicted proteins | sample CZODoug2_1_08_16_FD_185931 | JGI IMG/M metagenome (GOLD analysis project Ga0179593, IMG submission 185931) | Vadose zone soil fungal communities from Angelo Coast Range Reserve, California, USA - CZODoug2_1_08_16fungal (PacBio error correction) | ecosystem: Environmental > Terrestrial > Soil >... | reverse complement strand
CCCAGAAATTGTCTCCCTGAGCCGATTTTTTCAAGCTTGTCCCGGTTCCTACCCCTGTCAAATTGTGTTTCACACTCCACAGTGGAGCGGGCACTTCTTTCTTCTCCTAGGGCGGTTGTACTGTCTGGTAGAACAGGCGACAGAGAATCGCTTCACTTCCCCATATAATTGCCTACCTTTTCCCTCTGAACAATGAATCCTCTGCCTTTCTCCACTTGGACCACACAAAAACCATATTGACATCCCCCACAAAGTACCACCACTTCTTCAACAAATTCACCAAAACTTTTTTCGCAATTTCCGGGACCTTCAGAGTTACTGAACCCTTCCCCCTCATTGTTTTTACCACTCAACGCTATCACAGTCACATCCTCTTCGAAAATCCGACTCCTTTTTTTTTCAGTTCTTAACGTACAGTAACATTCTCCTCCTTTCAGCAACACACTTGCGGAACCCGACTCTCTAGCGTGACCTTTTTTGTATTCCTTTTCACGATTCCTGACGTTACGTGAGGCCCGCATATGTCGTCTTCCCGACCTTCCTCTGCTAGAGGGGACCTTCCCGACACAGTTCAGGCACCCCCCAAACAGGACACCTACACCCATCCCACGAACGAGCTTCAGCGGGCAGACTGTTCACTCCGTATCCTTCCTTACCCTGCTTTTCCGTTTTTTTTGAACCACCCTCCTGGTACAGCCCCCCTATCAAGAAACCTTTGCCATCCAGGCGAAGACGGTGTTGGTAATAGGACAAGTAATTTTTTTTCCCACACAGTCGTCTCATTTTTGACCTTTCTCTGGCTTTTTTAGTTGGGGCGTGCCTACGTGGTTGGGGTAATTTGGTGCCTGAAGCGGTCAAGCGGCCACTTGATACTTTTCGGGTAGGAAATTTTTCAGTTTAGAGACTATTTCTTCTTCCGACGGACCTTCTTCCACCCCGATCGTCTAGATTGAGCTTACTGGAGGCCCGTAGTCTCCCTCTCACCCCAACTTTTCTCTGCGGATGGATTTGGACCCGTCTCTGCACACCACCGTGATCCCCCACACTGCAGCGATCCTTTCACGGTCAATGCAGAGGTTCCCTTGCTTCAGCTTTTCCGACATTAGCATGTATCTTAAGAACCCCCCCCCGGTTCGACGTAATCCCTCGACGCGGACCCTTTCGCGAGTTCCTGAATAACAGCGGGCGTGATCATTCAAACCCCGCCAAACGGAAAACCTTTCGCCTTCCATTCCTTTTTTGGATGGGAGCTAGAGTGGGTTTCTCCGGAGCAAGAAAAGTGCGTGCTTCGTAATTTTCGGGGACTGTTTTTCCCTTTTTTTTTCGCTAGGTCTTTTCTCTCTCTTTCCCCCCTACCCGCTTTGGTGGTTTTGTCCCCCGATGAATTCCCATCGGACGAGCGAATTCGACAGGGGGCTTTCTTTTCCAGCATGGCTCGTCTAGATCGCCCCTCTTTCTCGCCAGTTCCACCCACATGTGGCGCGCCAGATCCCCGAGGAGGTCGGGACTTTTTGCCTGTTCGGCGATACCAGAGGGGCGCAACCCCCCCCCCCACGGCGAAGAACCCCCACCCCCCCAGGTGTGTATCCTTCCCCGCCCTCTCTTTCCCACAAGAATGTAAGAAGCTGCACTTTTCTGATTCGAGAACCTCTTTGGGTTTACCCCCCTTTACTATCGGATATTTAGACACCTCTACGAAGCTTCTAGATAATGACGGTTTCCTCTCCCTTAAAACCGGTACTTTTTTTTTTACGCGTTTTATGCAAAACAGACATTAACCTCCACCCGCGAGAACCCGGTGTTTCTTTTTCGTAGACGACATGGCCCTGACATCGACATAGCTCAGCAAGTTTTCCCCAGCTGCCGTCTCTTCAAGAAAGCGGTACGAGGGTCATACAACCCAGTCGCGAAAACGTTACGACGACAGGATCCTTAAGAGAGAACGTCTGCTTTAAAAGCACAAAGCACAAAACGCGCCCATGTGAAGAAGACCCATTCCCACCAGCCACAACCCAATGCCCACACCAACAGAAAAAAAAACAAACACAAATTTTTAACCCCCCACACCCCCCCCACCCTCCCCCACACACAACCCCCGCACAAAATGAACATCGACCACCAGCGCTCGCCTCCAGTCCAAGGTCTTCTCCCACCGTGGCATCTCCTCCTTTGACCACCACCGTCCGCGTTGTCCTGGATTTTCCCCTCTGGCTTAAAACCCTACTGAGTTCCCTTATACCCCCCCAACCCCCATCTTTCCCGACCGGAGGCAACTCCTTAGACATCGAAATTTTACGCGGTGTTTTTACCTGCCCCTTCTAGAAGCTGTACAAGGCAAGGGTAGCCCCCTTGACGGCACGTACCGGCGATTTTTTTTCCCAGGTATCAAGCTCCACCCTCCCTTTTAGTTTCTGAAACTACAGATCCCAACCGCCTTCTCGTGACTCAACCGGACCCAGTCTTTTCAGTGTGGGAATACTTACGGACCCCCATTAACAGAAGAACGACTCAATAGAAAAATATTTTTCTCCTTGGGTATGTCAATTCTTGTCTCTCCACTGCCCTCTAAAGGAGACCGCGCCATCACACAACTCCACACTAGAGCCATCAGTGTAGAGTCATGGCGCTTCTACGGAGTTGTTCTGCCCCCCTTTCCGGGACTTGACCTTCCCCCGGCCCCATGCTTTTTTCTTTTCTTTTTGTGACATGTAACTCAAGAGGGACTGATCCCCCCCACGTTTGTTTTTAGGCACCCGGGTTTCCCCAAAAGTTAAGTACCGATCTGGGCCCCGACAAAAACAAAATACACACTTTCCTTCTGCGTAGACCCTCCCTCACCAGCAAATAACCCCCCTGCACCCCCCCTCTTTCTAGAAACCAGCTTTGTACTGACCCCGACAACAAATTTTTAAGACCGTAGGCCAAGGAATAGCCGTAGAAGCGCGTGGTCCTTCTCCTTCTTTATCTTTGATCCCCAGATTTCCTAGCCCTGCCAAACCCGATTCTGCTCCTACACGACACTCTATTTCGGTGACGTTTGAATCAACAACCTGTCGCCTTCACCCGTTCTATTAAGTCCCCCCTTTTTTGCCTTTAAAGACGTCGGGTCACCCGACGAACTAAGTCCTACAGGTTAATCTGTACCAGTAGAAAGATAGAACTAAGCCGCACCACACTTCACTCCGTTCCTTCCATCAGGCGCATCTCAGTAAGTATGTTACCCTGCGCCGAATGAACCTTAGAGGAACGTCCTGGACGCCTACAAAAACAGTGAGACCCGAAGCTATTTGTCGTGCAGATTGATGTCTTATTTTTTTCAGACGACACAAAGAAATTCACAAAAGAGTTACAATCCACCCTCCATTAATAAAGCACAAGTACCCCCACCCAAAAAAATTCTCGATCCCCTCCCCAGGTGGCCCATGCCCCAAATTCCCAGCTCCACAAAAAGCTGTCATTCAACCCCCGCTTCCTGCTCGGCCACCATCTACGATGACACCAACGAGTCCCCGCTTTCTTCCCATCTCACATTTCCCTTACGAGTCCCAACACCAAGGTTTGAACATCGCCCTCCTCCCCGATCTGTCGATTTCCCTTCCAGATTTCTCCCATCCTGCAATTCTCGGTTCTAGATTTCCTATATTTGACCCCCTTTGTTGTTTCCCTTCCGATTCTCAGACGCCAGCTGAACAGGCTTTTCTTCCTCCTTGATTGTTTCACGCGCCTTGCAGTAAGCGGGCCTGACTTGATTTTTTTTCGCGGTGAATCTTTCCGTGTACCCCTCCAGGACCACTGATCGCACCGCCGTTTATGCAGCATGAAGGACGGTCGGGTTTCGGCCGATGAGTTCTTTCCAATTTTTGACCCTTAATACGCCGGCCCTTCCCCCAAATCTATTTTGCCTTACTTCAAGTTGAGCCGTTTTGGTAACCCTCGCCATTGACCCAGTGAAATCAAGCCCCGCCTTTCGGTCTTTCTTCGCCTGATAGGCTGCGCATTTAGGTTTTCCAGCCCGCCTTCTACATTGACCCGCAACACTTCTTTCCTACCAAGGGGACCGTGGACCTTCTGATGATAACCCTTTTCATTCCCCATGGCGGCCTCCACCCACTCAGCGTTTTTCAGCCCGTTTCTCGGCTAGCTCCATTTTCAGCCGCACTTTCCTGTCGCTTTTTTCTTTTTTCCCCGTCCCACATGCATTACTTCAAAACCCCTTTACAAGCACCCCCCCTCACCCCGACATACACCCTCTTTAGCTTTTTTCCTAAGGCAAACCGGCCTTGTTGGCCCAGGGTACTGACCACCTTATCCTTGCTGCAACCACCCCCCCCGTTATAGCCCCCAACAACCTTGACCTATCTCTATCTTCCCGCCCGTCTGGTGTTGCTGCACTTCCCCTGTTCATTTCCTCCGCTCCTTGCTTTTCCGCCCCCCCAGGTACAGATAGCACCCGGTTTTGAGTTCGGGCGCTCGAACCCCTCGGGATAGGGTTTTCCTTTTTTTGAAGGGTATTCACGCAATGGAGAGTTTTCCCCCCGAGAAACCCAATCGCCGTAATTCCTAACCCCAATGCGCCAGAATTTTTTTCCCCCTAAATGACTAGCGTCAAAACCCCATGGCATGTGCGACTCCATCCCTCACATGACAGAAGACCGTCACAACAGCGGCCAGCACACACAGCTCTGAAACTACGAAAGGCCATACCTATTCTTCACAAACCCAGCCGAACCCCCAACAACCTACGGAGTCCTCCCTCCTAAATTTAGAGGGGGTAGGCCATTGAGGACTCGTTTTCGTGTTTTTTGTTGTGGTTCTTTGTGGGTTTTTTTTTTTTAGACAGACATTACTTTCGGTTCTCTCTTGGGTTGCAGATGTCTTTAAACTAGTGATTTTACGAGCTCAAGAACTATAGTTCCTCCACTCCAGTCTCTCTTGACACTTTCCCTTACTCCCCCACTCATCTGCCCCCCCCCACCAGCCTTACACAGCAGGCAGGACCCTTCTCCAGGCGCATTTTGCACTCCCCCACGCCAGCGCAAAAGCGCTTACCCCCACCACCCCAGTCCCCCCCCTTGGACCAGCCAAGCAGGTCCCACGTTAAAGACTTTTTCGCACGGCTGCCAAACCACGAAATTTGCGCTCTCCGAATCCTTCCGCAAAGAGTAGTGTATTGTTTTTCGAACCTATGCTTAAAACCACTGACTCCTTTTGTTTTTGGGTTTGTTAATCTTCTTTTTTATGCCTTTTTGTTGGTTCCTTTAAGCTGAACAAGCTTGTTGTATGTGCAACCTCCCTGTTAAATGACGTTTCCCCATTCCCCGACCAACTCGACTCTTTGAGGCAAAACCCGAGAGTGAACCCCCGTACCAAAAGACGTGCTTTTCTCCCACCACCCGATCCTCCCCCACCACGCACATATTTCAAATACCGTGGCCCCCAGGTCGCGGTTTAGTGCGAGGATTGTTTTGTGGCTCTCCCTGTCCAAAGATCTCGCCTAGACGCGGGTTCCCGTAATCTTTTCCCCCCCCCCTCTCGAAGGAGAGGTTGAGGGTAAAAGGCATGTTGTGGTCGCCGTGCGTCACAGGAGTTCATTGGAGGCTTTTGCTTCGGAGTAGTGCCAGATCTTGCGTGAATTCTCCCCTTAGGGCGGAATGACCCGCGAGAACCCGTCACTTCGTTCAGTTACGACAGGCCCTACCCCCCCGCGAACCCTTGGTTCTTCCTTACCGCTTCCTTAACGGCGAAATGGGCAACTGCGAACCCCCCCGCGTCTCAGGACGTTTTTTTTCTCCTCCCACCCGTGTACAAGAAATCTTCCCCCTTTTAGCGCAACTGCCCCCCGACAAGCGCGCTCTCCCCACGACAGAACACTATCAACCTCATTACCCATTGAGCCCGGCCTACCTTTTTTGCCTTTAATCTTTTCCCTCCCTTCTTCTATTCAAAGCTTTTTATCCCCTCCAAAGCGTGGCAGAGGCCAAGTTGACCCTGCACCCGCCCGACTCTCCTTTCATATGGCTTTCGCCATGGCCGCGCTCCAGATGTGATGCCAGATCATCCCCCTCCCGTGCCTTTGTTCTTCTGCTCTGCTCGCCAAACCAAAAAGGAGCCGACGCTTGTGGCATCAAACCAAACGAGCCGCCCTTTTTCCTTATCCTCCCTTAGTACCCCCTTTCCCACCGATACCAAGGCCTTCTACAACTCCCCCCTCCCTTCTCGCCCCCCGTCCGTCTGAACACAGAGCGGACTACCACCCCTCTTCAGCCCTAGTTTCACCGAATAAAAGGAATGGAATTAAAATTCGTCCAAAAGAGCCAACGGTAGCCCCTACTCTTATTCTTCCATCGCATTTTTATTCGGAATAGGACTTGCCCCAATTACGACTACCCTTTTACGTGCGTTTGAGAACTAGATGCCCTTCCAGTTCTTTGCCTCCCCAGGACCCCAATCCAAGCCCTCACCCTGAAATTTACCCCGCCAGGTCCAACCACACATCAAACCCTCCCTTCCTCCTACGTCCTTCTGCTGGAAGGCGGCGCTGAGAAGGGTTAACCTTCCTTGCTACTTTGCAAGTGAAATTCCACGATACCCAACCCAGAACTGGCACCTCTTCACCTCAACATATTCCCAACCAATAATAACATTTCATATTTCCCCCGCTGCACATTCCCATTCCCGGTTTTTTCTCGTCACACGCGGAGACTTTGTTACCCCAATAGGAGCCGCCCTTACGGACCTAGGAAAGTACAACCGACCCCGATCGCCAGGGCCTCGCCAGTCCCCCGGACTCCACAAAAAACAGCTTTTCTCTTGGGGAAATGTTCCCGGTGCTGGGAAGCTGCTAGCATTCCCCACCGGGAGACGAGGCGGAATGTTGATGTCTCAAGAAGCTCTATTACTACCCCGGCCTAAGCTTACAATGTCTGTTTTTCTATTAGAAGTCATTTGCACCACCGCCGTCCGACCCTTTTTTGAGGGGCCACTGAGTTTTTTTTACAAACACAAACCCTAGAGCATCAAACCCACACCAAACCACATTCCACCCCCCCCTACAGTACACAAAAGAAGCGCCGCGTTTCACAGATGGACTCGAATTCCCCTAGCCGTTACGCCATTCTCCTTCTTAGTCCCAAAACCACCTCCACCCCACAACTAACACTCTCCAATTCTCTCATACGAACCTGAGAATAGATCAGGCTCTGCTAACCCCCGCACACGGTTCCCAGGCCCGATGCGCATCTCACCCAAAACCATTTGCCCGCCCCCTCCCACTTTTTACACTCCTCAAATACAGTCCCTCGGCCTCCGCAGCTTGCCCGTCGCCGGACAGGTCTCTCCCCGACGCTTGCAGGCGGTTGGCGTAATGAGGTAGGCGCCTTTTCTCTGGCTTGCTTTGTGCGCACGTCTTTTTTGAAGGGTGATGGTGCCATATTCTTTCCAGGAAGATAATCCTTTGTTTTTTTATCAGATGCCTAACTGAGTCCCCCCTCTTTCTCATTTCCCCCCCCCCGGTGACGTCCCCGCCCATGTCTAATTTACGATACTTCTCAGCGTTTTGACTTCGCCCCCCCGAGCACCCAGAGCCAGTACCCCTTAGAAGCTGACCGGCACCCTGGACGACCCGCTTTTCTCGGGGATCTGTGGAGATCCCGGCGTGCGCTTGCCCTAAGATGTTCTTTGCCCTTTTCGCGCCCTCGACGAACTGAATGGCTGATTTGCACCTGTCGGGTACCCCGCCATCCTGGCCCCCCCTCCTGTTCTTGCCCACCCGATAAAAAACGCCAATCGGCCTCCCCGCCACTCCTTACCTGGAGTCGATTCCCCTTCGCGTTTTTCTTCACCCACACCGCGCCGTTTCCCAACAGCCGGCCCCCATCCTCCCATCACTAAAACCTTTTGCCTCGTGACCGTCCGTTTCCCTCCAAACTACTAAACTAGAAGCACTCTACGCGCCCCTTTTCGTCTCGGGAATAGTGCTGGTTGAGAAAAACCCCCAGCTAGGTCAGACGTCTCCGGAGCTCGACTTTCCAGCCACCCCACAGCCCCGCAGCCAACCCCGTCACCGCCAAAGCCAACACAGGTGACTCCCTTTCTGAGACACTCCCATCAACAAGCCCCCCAAGGGAGCACTTCTTTTTTCCTCTAGTCAAAAAAAAAAAAATTTTGACCCACCAAAAAGTTCTAAATGCCAAAACCCCCCTTTAATGAGGTTGAAATGCAATCCACAGCAAGCCCCCCCTCACACTTATTCAACAATCTCTAAGGAAAAAAATCCTAGTCTTCCAGGAACTCCCCAGATCCCCTCTTCGCCTGAGAGTAATATCGTGCGGGCAGGACATTGTTATTTTGAGTACGGTTGAAGTAAATGGATTTTCGTTTCTTCCATTCGTCGTCTTTTCTCAAACCGATACTTAGAGACTCTTTCCAACCTCACCATTTGCAGATCGATAAGTTACTTTTCCCGGCACTCAACAGCCGCCAGCCCTTGCCTTCGCATGACTGGCTTTGGCAGTAGTTTTTAGAACTGGCGGTTGGAGCTCCCCACACGAAGGACGGAATCCCCCCTACAACACCCGCATGTCCCAACAGATTTAACACATGTGCACTCTGCATTTTTTCACCCTACAGCGTGTTTCACCCCTCAGAAACCCCGGCTTCTGCTGAACCAACGAGTATATTGCCAACGTCCCACCTACGACCCTCGGAGAACGCTGGATCTTGTCTGACCCTTTCCCTCACAATTCTTCCCAAATCCAATACCAAGGCTAATTTTGTAGGTGTCTTTTTCGCGGAAACCCCTCTTTGGCAGACCCCGCAAAAAAACCACGCAAGCCATGCCATCTGACACCCATGATCCTTATATCCTGACCACCCCCCACAACATCACTTCTTTTCCCTCCATGGTCTTCCGTACCCCTCCAGTCCATCGCATGACCTATCCGCGACGGCCACCAGCTGGAAACCGGGTGCAACAATCGTTCTTACAACCTGACCGGCACCCTTCGCCTTTCGCGTAGTCGAGGTTGACTTGGTTCCCATGCTCTTTTCGAGAGCTTCCCGCTTGCGATCGACCTAGAGATTTTGTTTTACACCATCCGCGCAACCAGTCCCCTGCGCGACACGTGTCTCACATGCCCCCCGTTTCTACGTTCTTCGGCATTCCCTCTCGTTGGCCTTTTTCAAGTTCGTCACAAACCGCCCCCCGCCCCCCACCACTCCCTTCTAATATCCTTCTATGACTCAGATTCCCCACACTTGACACACAACCCCCCCCAACCCCACTTCAAGAACCACCCACCACCCCCTCCACGATGGGACCCCTTAGATTGTCATATTGTTCAGCTTCAGAGAAAATTGCCTTTAAACTTAAATCTTCTTTTTTTCCGCCATCCCAGGGAAATGTCCGTCGGGAGCCTCAGAGACCGAGGATTACCTCACTTCGTCCAACCAGACCCACAATTCCCCCCCCCACAATACACGCCGCAAATCCACTCCCGCCCATTAAGATCCAAGTACTTAGGCCCCCCGTTTTGCTTCCGCCCCAAAGGGACAGTAACATAAACAACAAAACGGAAACACACAAACAACCCGAAACCATACTCACACTACCTACTGGTGGCCCCCCACAGCACGAACAACCCACCAAACATGTACCTATTAGGGGCTAGTACTAAATAGTCCTTCTATCAAAAACCAACCCAACAACCCAAGTCCAGCTCCCCCACTAAGAAAAATCGCCACATAAGTGACGCACCAGAATCTTTTCCCTACGGTACTAACCAACTATTTTCGACCCATTTTTCCCCATAGTGGTTTTTTCGTGAACGAAACCCCCCCGCTCACACTACCAAGAAGTATCAAAATGATTTTGCGATTTCGCCCGGCCCCCTAAGCGCCCATGCACCACCGTCCTTGTTCCGCTCCCATGGAATTTTTCCCCCCCCTCCCTCCGTGTGACTGTTACGGTTCGGGTAACGCATCTTGAGCTTTAGTTACTTCTAGTCCAGATCTGTTTACATTCTATCGAAGTGACGAGATTGCGGACTGTAGCTCCCGAGTGGATGAAACAACCCACCGGAATAAATTTTCCACCAGGATTACCCCCCCTGACAGAAAGACGCCGGGACCCGTTTCCCACATGCGAAGCCAACCTGCCCAAAACATGCACGATCCACTCGAACACTCGTGAACCTCACAGGCCCGAAAACAAGAACCGACCGAATCTTTATCTCTCCCAGCGACTGGACTATTAACGAAGTTTTAACTGCCGCAACCCATTTGGCCAAGTTACCGAGTCAAATGAACGAATGTGAGGCGACAACCCCATCCGTTGGTTTTTGGTTTGGTGGATGGTGCTTTCGCATTCGGGAAATTCGCGAACCCAGGCGGCCGACTTTTTGGACGACCCTTCCTGTTATGGGCGGAGAAGGTTCGCCGTGTCCATTTTTTTTTCTCTGGGTTCCTTGCCTTCACAACACTCCTTTCAAATTCCAAAGAACACCCCTCAGCCTTAGTTCCACCTCCCTTTCCCTCCCTTCACTAGGACAGAGTACTTTAACGACCCGCCCCATTTCCCATTAT
>Ga0179593_1298392_pt1 | contig 10581 bp, 10 predicted proteins | sample CZODoug2_1_08_16_FD_185931 | JGI IMG/M metagenome (GOLD analysis project Ga0179593, IMG submission 185931) | Vadose zone soil fungal communities from Angelo Coast Range Reserve, California, USA - CZODoug2_1_08_16fungal (PacBio error correction) | ecosystem: Environmental > Terrestrial > Soil >... | reverse complement strand
TTCCAACAGTGACCCCGCGTTTGTTTGATTGGGCAAGCCTCCTGAGGTTCCTTATTTTTCCTCTTGCATCTAGTTTGTTTGGGGGAACTTGCTTCACCTGCCTGTGATATGAGCTTGACCATGGCCCTTCCCCCCATTTTCTCCTTCGAATTGTGTCTCGATCTATGAAACGCTTCACACTCTCGGATTGCCTTTATTGGGAGAGCACCTTTAGGTCGCGTCTTCCAGATCGGTTTGGTTTTTTCCCCCCAACATCCGACTTTTTCACTTTGAGGGCCCCTTTGCCTTTTTAAGACGCTTTTCCCATCTTTCTTGCGGTTTGTCTTGGTTTGAGGTGCCGATGTGAAATTCCCAAGAATTCCTTCCCTTTCGTTTTCCGTTTTAGTCACTGGACGCTGTCAATCCATGACCTGAGAGGAAATTCCCCCGTGCATGCAATCGGCCCATTTCTGTCACTTTGATTTTTTTTTCTTCTCGACTAAACGCTATTGTCCTTGATATCTCTTTTTCTCGAATCCGTGTTGTTTTTTTTTTCCGGTATCCGTTTCTTTTAGCTTACTCTTCCCATTTCACCTTTCTCTGCGGGATGCTGGCCGTGCCCTGTCGTTTTCTTTTGATTGCGCTTTTTTTTACAGACCGTTTTTTCTCTCTACGCGAAGTTAATCTTTCCATTTGTATAGCGAGAAACCCAATGAGACTTTCATCTGGTGATGAATCTTTTGCCACCGGCATAGTTCCTTCGCCTATTTCGGATTTTGTAAACCCATCTTGTTTTCGACGAAGTATAAGAAGTTGCTAGCTCAGTTCCCAGTGATATGCCCCAAGGCGGTTCTTTGCTAGAGTGTCAAAACCCCAAAGATTTTTCTATGATTTCTTCCGTTCTCCTTTCCAACATCTACACAGGTCATTCCATTCCCCTGCACGATAAAATGCGATGCCAATATCCTGCCGTGCCCTTTATACTTTTTTAGAATTAGAATCTCTGCTGGCAAGACGTCCGTTGCCTCTCTAACACTCCTGTCCTGGGCCCCCCTGCAGACTGAGGTTCCCTCTGCCCCAACTGTTGGTGTCGTTTTGGACTGCCGGTCTACCTTTTTTTTTTTTCCCCCCAACCCAACCACATCCCCATCCCCTTCCATCGCTGAGCACGTTCCCAACCAGTTTGGTGCAGGTTCCTTTCCTCCTGTTGCTGTGGGATGTCCCCTTACGGATCCCTGCTGCCTGTTCCGGCCCCCTTTTTATTAACAAACTGGTACTCTACATTGTTTTTCACCATTTTGATCCATTTTTGTTCTTTGTAACAGCCCCCGCCCTGCCCAGGCGTGCCAAGATTCCATGCCACTCACCGCCGCGATCCTCTCTGTTTTACCCCACAGTTCCCAGTTAGCTTCCGTCGCGCTCTTAGATCCAGTCGTGACCCTACCCCTTCACTATGCCTCTACGGTCCTATGACCGCGGCAACTAGGCCGATGCTGCCCTAGTCAACCAAGTCTTTCTCGTCGCCCAGGTTTTTTTTGATCCTTCCACGTAAGCGTCCACGCAAGTGACCCGCATTCTCCCCCCTGACTGCGCTCACGGAAATAAGTAACTTCCCTTCCCCCTTCCCCCTTTTCCGATCACTTTTGAAGAAGGGAGGCGATACTACGTAGAAGAAGCGTCCCCCAACGAAAAACCCAAACAGATGAGTGTCCTACCTAGCAGCTCCGTACTCCAGTGGCACCGAGGTGAAAGTGTCGGGCAAAGATTTCACCTCCCATACGATCCTTCTTGTCCCCATGTTCCCCTTTCCTAGTCCGGGTCGTCGAACAAGCTTTAAGCCCGAAACCCCTTAAACTCATTTAAAACTCTTCGCACCCGTTTTTATCGTCGACCCCTTTCCGCCAGGACTTGGTTTTCAGATTTGATCCGTAGTTCCTGTTTGAACTGCTTGCCATGCCGTTTGGACTTTATCCTTTTCCCCAGTGTAACCCGTTGTGCGTCCAGAGCTTTTTTTTCCGTCGTGCTCTTCGTCCAGACACGAGTCTCTGTCGTTGTCTACCTCTTTCTTGACGACCGCCGATAAGTTATTTACCCCCCCCCCAACACACTCCCCTGGTCCGTCATGCTTTTTTTGAACCCTCCCGCGCTGCTTTACCCCCGAAGATGCAACCGGACGCCCCCTCTCGAGGCTTTCCCCGGATTCTATTTGCTCCCCAAGGATACCCACCTTCAGCCAGTTTCCCCCCCGTGCCTTCTCTCAACCTCCTTCCTTTTTCCGCCTCATAGGTCCTAGTACCTGTTACCCTTTCCCCCCCCAAGACGTTCTTCTTACTCTACCCCAGATCTGTAAACCCTTCCGGCTTAATGTTAGACCATTCTAAGAGAAACCTGTCCCAGGAAAGTTACTCTTGACTACTGGAGTCTTTTCGCGTGACTGACGCGGCCCGGTTTCCAACTTTTGCCTCCCTGATGGTTCGTCCTCGTAATCTTTTTTCGCACGTTGCCCGTCCGTTTGATTCAAATTTGACAAACTTCTCCAACGTGGTTCTCGCAAGGGATTATTTCCACCCCCATACATGCTTTTAGAATACGTCCCTCCTTATAGGATGTAGTAATACTGTAGGTGCCGTGGCCATCCCATGCTCTGTTGATCAGAATACTGAACTTGCTGCACCAGTTTCCTCCTGTTTTTGAACGACCCCCTCGGCGACTCGAAGGGCGACTTGCGACGTTCTTTGGGGCCCGTCTGGCTCAGTTCCTTTTTTGAGTAGAACCCCTCTTTTGCTCGATTTAAGGGTTTCGACTGTGACGACCTTCTCTTTGACCCCCGATGGCAATGCACTCAAGTACCGCGTTCGCTGCCGAATTTACCCTAGAACGAAACATGACCAGTTCCCCCCCACCCTCCACCCCCATTGGACATCAATTTCTCCCTTAATATGCTCTGAGGCGCTCTTTAAGGGCTTTAGCTACTTTGGTTCCCGCTGTTATCGAAGTGTTACCCTCCCACGGTCAGTTAGCGATGACCCCTGAATTTACGAAAGCGCGCCGGTTTCGCTCATTTCCCCCTTTACGTCACCCCACATTCCCCCTTCCGTGAGTGTTCCTCCCAATTTGACCCCGGTAGAGCTTTCACCCAAGGTTCTGTCACGCCTGAAGTGGTATGCCAAGTTTGATTTAAGAAGCTCCCTCTTATTTTTGTCTCGGAGTTTGGTAGTCACCCTTTTTTCTCCCACCAGGGGTGAGAAGTTCACGTCTTAGTTATCCGTCTGGTTTCCCTGACCCTTCAACCGAGTGACCGTCGTAAGTAAGTTGACGAGTTAAGGCCAAGCCTTTCTCTCCCAAAAATCTCCCTCCGGCAAGGAAAAGGTCTTGTTTGCCCCCGTGACGGAATTTATTCTTCCTTTGTGCCACCAGTAGTCCTTTTTTGGTTGTCTCCCGGTTTGGTTGCCCCTAATTACGTTATTTTCTTATCCGGTCGGTTTTTTTAAGATCCCTCCCTCTATACTCCTTTTTTTGGTTTTGTGGATTCGACGACCTTAAAAGACCCCGTTTTGCATATGTTCAACGGTACCCACCTTCTTTGTGTGGTATAGTTCCCCCCAAAACAATAGCGTTGTCGGGCGCCGTCAGCACGGAGTGACGCCGTCCCCCCCACCCTCGACCGTCCCCCGGGTTATGCCCCGTTGGCTGTTCCCCCTGTCCTTTCTTAAAGTGAGTGCTCCTTTCCCCCCTCTTTTGTTCCTTGACACGCTGCGCCACGTATCTTCGCCGTGTCCTGTGATGATTTCTTCCTTGAGACTTTTAGTTCCCTTAGCCCTTTCCCCTTTTAGTTCCCGGTATGCAGCAGTCGTCTAAAACACTCATGACCTCCTGAACTCCCCTGCGTGACTCTTCCCTGGGGAGGATTGACCTGTTACTCCTTGATGCAATACGCGTCAATTCGCTTGTGTCGTAGGTGTAGCTCCCCACTTTTCACCTTGGTGGCGTCTTCATTTAGTAATTAAGTTCTTGTGGTGGTCGGTATTTCCCCCCGATGCTTAGTCAGGATCTTTTTTTTCAGATTAGAAGCCTAGGCTTATTCCTTGATGTTTTACCTTTTTTAGATATTTTTCTAGGGCCGATATAGACGCTGCCCCCTGTCTTGATAGTGCTTGCTCCTTTCCAAGACGAGTTCACCGATTATCCTCCTTTTTTGGCCCCCCACTCAAAGAGTTTTGCACCGCCATCTTCCCGGGAGCCCGTTAGCCCCCACGATTTATATGAAATTCCCATTCTTAGTAGTCTTTCAAAGATTGAACGTGAATAATTTTTTTTGGTGGAGGAATTTTCCTTTTCTCATTTATCGCCCCAGTACCTTTGTTTCAACGGTCAAAAAGCGAGCAGTCTCCTGCCAGTTATTACGGAGAGTTCGCGTCAGGAGTCCCCACGAATCGTGGGGGCTTGGTTCTTGTCAATGCTGCCCACTTGTTTTCACTGGCCAATTACCTCATCCCCTTCATGTTGAACCGTGCCCAATTGAACAGAGAGAACACCCTCCCGTTTTTCCCTTTTGTGACAGAATTAAGCTGTTCCCTTATATTTAGTAACTCCCATCCAAAGTAGTATGTCCCATCTTTCTTTTTAGGATGTCCTTATTTTCCCTGATTTACATTTGAGGTTAGATCCTGTGTTTTATTTGTTATTCATGTAACGCTGGTAATCGTTTTCCGAGGTCTTCGTCCCACCCCCTTCTTTATCGTCTTAGCCGGCGTTCCCCTTGTCGTAGTTTATCGCCCTTTCTGCTTCGTATCTACCTTTTCCAGCTCTTTCGTGCGTATCGGTAACGATTACGCAAGCCGCCCTTTCTTTGGCAACTACCTCAAGATGCTTTTATTGTTGTCTTGTTGGATTCCTCCAGTCTCTTGTTCCGAACTCTTGATGACTACCTTCGAGAAGCTTGCTCTTGGTGACATTACACATTTAGTGTGCGTGACGTCCTTGCAGGCGGAAATTTGAATTTTTAGGAACAGTATTTAGAAGTCCCGGATGGAGCTAGGACCATACATTCATTTTCACCCCCCGATTGTACTGGCCTTACTTGGATCCGATCAGAACCCCGCTGTTAGTGAATTGGCGTTCTCAGATTGTTCAGTCTTGTTCCTGTGAATCTGTTTACTCCCGGACCCTCTGACCTTTGATCCCGTACCGCGCATTCTCTGTGGGGGAGCTTTCCCTCCCTTCTTTCAGTACTCGGTTCCTAGATGGAGTAGATTCTTCTGTTCCTGCATTGGCGTTCTCCTTCCGAGGTAATGTTCCTGTAGAAGTAGTATTATAGTCCGGAGTACCCATTTTGGCTTCGGTTCTTTGCCCCCCTTTCCTGAGTTGGGGACGGCATGTTTCTGGAAGATCAGTTGCGAAAGAGGGACCACTTTTGGGGTTACGATTTTTGAAATGCTACAAAGGTGATGTCATATTCCTTGTTCAGTTGTGCGCATCTTTGCGTACTCTGCCCAGGTGCAGTCTGCCCCGGATCGTTTTCTTTCCGACAGGCACTGATGTTTTAGGACGCCTATCTTCCTCGTGAATGGAGTCCTCCGTATTAATCTTCTGGTCCATGTCAGCTTTCTTACCCCGCCAGAGAGTAGAGGAATTATCTCTTGGCCCTATTCTTTTCCCCGAGCTGGTTTCACCTTGTGCGGCGTTTCTTCTTATGTACAGACGTTCCCCTTTCAACTTTCGGCATTCCCTCTGGTTGGACCCCAGGGATGTACGCCACCGTTCGTTTTTTTTCTCGAATTGGTTTTCCACAGGAAGGACTGCCGCATTTCCGGACCCCCCCCCTCCTCTGAAGACCCTTCTGTTTCCCAATGTTGATGCCGTCATATCGCCCCTTGCCCACCCCCCACGGCGCCCGTTTGATAGCGTATTTGTCCCCCTGATTCAGTTTTTGCCAGTCCCAAATGAGAAACATGAACTCTATATACGCACGGCAGTTTTGACCCCCCCCCCAGCCGTAAACCAATGTTGTATTGACATTCCTGCCCCTTGCTGATTATGCCTTTGTTTAAACTGACCTATTTTCACCATTACCATACCCTTACCCCGTTCTATTCTATGATACCTATAGCTAAACCTTTTTCATTTGTTAGGGCAATACCTTCTTTTTTCCTCTTTTCAGCGTTGCGAACCTAACCCCTTTCCAGGACTCACCACTTGGCCCGGTTATACAGACTCAGTAGCTAGCGTTCTCATCTGTTTTTTTTCTATACCGTGACCTTGTGTTCTAGTGGGAATTCTCTACTCCCCCAGTCCCCTTTCTTGATTTGTTATAAGCGTACCATTCCCCTGTATTCTTCTCAATTAATCTTGCCTACTCGGTTCGCGAACCAAGTTCCCTTGCCTGTGTTCCCTTTAGGTCCTATTTTATTTCTTTGACCAGAATGTTTTCATTTCCTCCCCCGATATAGCCGCTCTAGAAGAGTTCTCGTTGTATCCAGACGTTTTCCTGCAGAGGATCAAACTCTTATTGTTGTTGGGATCCTTTGTCATTCAAATCCACTCTTCCAAAATGACCTTTTCCCCTTACTTACTCTCTTTTAGAGCCCTTGTTGCTACAAAAACCTCCTGCCGAGTCCAATTCCCGAGAGGAAGGCCAGCATGAACGCGGACCTACTGAGAATCCTTTTTATCCTATCGATTATCGTACGATAAGACGCTTTTACCCTTTTCCTCCTCATTCCTTTTTTTTTTTCTATTTGCTTAAGGCCATACTCAGACTGTCTAGATCTGACCTCTCCTTCCTCCTGCTCCGGCAAGAACGAGGCGCAGGTTTCCGTCGCGTTTAATGTTTGCTTGCCGCATTCTTTTTCAAGAAACGGGGCGTCGGATTGTTTTTCCTTTTTCCCGTCCCTGTTCGTTTGAAAGTTGCGTCGCTCTCCTACATCAACACCCCCCCCGACCTCGAGAAGACTGTGTCGTCCCGGAACTCACGGCGTATGTTCCACAATTTCCCCCTTTCCAGCGTACTCTTCCATTGTTGAAACAACAGATTCTGGACTCCTCTCTATACTCTCCTGCCCAGCCTAGTTGCCATTGCACCCAGAATATTGACAGTGCCTATGACATTATACTTCGAACCCCCCTCGACGATTCTTGGAAAGTCGAACATTTTACGCCGGTATGGCGCACCTCTTATCTTTCCTTCCTTCTGCTTTGTATAAGTTGTAAAGTCAGGTTCCACCCCTACTCCTCTCCCTTCATGCATCCTTCGACCGTGGTTCCAGGAATTTTGTCGCCTCGCTGCACGGACTCCGTTTACGTACCTCTGGCTTCACCCCTTTGAGTACCTTTGTGCATGTTTCTAACTCCGCAGCATTGGCGCAGAAGTGACCTTTGTCAACTTTGGTGCGTTGCGCCTTCGTTCCCTCGTTCTTTTCCCAACAGTGAAACCCCCCTCCCCCTCCCTCTCTTCCAAGTTTAAATACCAGTTTTGTTGCCCGGTATCTGGTTTTGTACGAGGCTCCACCACGTGTGGTCGTCGCTGTGGACTTATTCTCCTTTTCCGTCACCGCGCATTGTCCTTCCTTTGCCACGGCCACTTTTTGTCTTCCCACCCTTCCTTTCGTATACTGGTGTCACCCATCCTGTTGTGATCTCTGTTGCCGCTCGCGCCACGGCCCCCGACGTATGGGTTCTCCCCCCCATTTCTCTCTTGATCAACCGCTATATAGATCGTCACGTTCAATGCAACCTTCGCTCACTCACGAGATTCCCCGCCTCCCCCCCCCACTTTTACCACCGTCCTCCTGTATCATCGCATGCCGATTGCAGCAGACCCCTCTTGTTTCCCCCGTCCCCCATTCCCCATTTCCCGCCAGCAGATTTCCTATCCATCCCTTCCGCGACTCCAATTCCGTTCTGATCGCCCCCCACTTATTTCCCCCTTCCTTACACCGTGTTTGGTTGCCCATTTTCCTCTCCATCGTCCCTTTCCATTCCCTTCCATTTCTACTTGTACATTTTGCTTCCCGTGAAACTTCCCTCGTTACTTTCCACCCTCCTATGCAATGGCCGTCCCGTTTTTACTCACGATAGTTTTGTTTGCTACGCCGGCTCCCCTTTTCCCTCGCCCTTTTAACACGCTTTTCCCGGGGCACCACAGAATGAACGGTGATTTCCCCCTTTTTCGGATCCATCGCCACCACCGTTCGACATTTCCCCCCTCTGTGAATCTGTGTGGTTCCGTGCCCTGCTCCCCCCACCCCTTCCATCACTCCTTTTCTATTGGACCTCCGACCAAAATCTTTGTCCCAATAGTTGTCCCACTATCTCTTACGCTTTTTTTGTCCCCCCTCTGCCTACAGAGTTGCACCGTTCTTTGTCCTTCCGCTCCCCACCAAGTCTAACGTTATCGAGTTGCAAGCTCCCCGCGTTTGGTTATTGATCTGACAACCGTTACCACTCCCCTTTCTCCCCTAGGTCCTGTGAACTGTTCCTGGTTTGTGGATCACGAGTCGAATCTGGACCCTTCCCCCCGCCCCTGGAAGCCCTTGATCCAGTCAGTGTGCCCACGCTCTTTCCAGATGTCAGTCCTCCTCAGTCGCTCGTTACAGATAATTGTCTCCGGCCCTAGTGACAAGCGTAGACTCGGGTGTTTTTCTCACCATCAAAAGTTTAGGTTCCCTGACTTACAGTGTGAAGGTCAGTATTCCCCCCCCCCCTAGCGTCAGATTATTCCTGTCAGTTCGACCCGAAGTTCACTGGATGCTGCTGGCTGAATGTTTTTTGGTTAACTGACGTCTGACGCCCCTCTCTGCTTGGAACAGGACTATTTCTTTTCACTCCCACTTCCTCCTCTTCCCTATACCGACGGACCAGGTACTCCTGTGCCAGCACCCTCACAATGAGAATTTTTCCTGCCGCCAATTGACCTCTTTCGATCCGCATCGCGTTCCCCTGCTCGCTTTCCTTCTGCTACCCTCACTCCTGAGATCCCTAGACCTTCTCCATTTAAACCCCTTCAGGGTCAATACGTCCCTTATCCACCCCCCCCCCCAGCCCATTGGACTTTTTTCGCGCTGCCCCATCCCCTGCTAATCCTGTCTGATTCCCACGCTCACCTTCCCTTCGTTGTCTGTTCTCCGTAACCGCTCTTCCACACGTTCTTTTCCACAAATGGCCAAGATTCTGGCGTGGTGCCGTATGTACCCAATCGATGTGGTTTCGCACCCGTTTTGGTCCCAGTGACGTGGGATGTCAGTCACGGTATTCCCTCACCTTTGTGCCTTGCCCCTCGTTCTCCTCGACCATCAAACGGCAGCGCAGATCTTGCTTGTATCATTGACCTCTCACCTCCTTCCCCCTTTTCTTCAGTTAGTCTGTTTTGTTGTTCTTGGCCTTGGTGTCCAGTTCCCAAGGTATGGGTCGCCCTGGCCCTTTCTGATGTCGGCATTTCACATACACTTCACCCACAAGCCGACTCTCCTTTCACATTCCGGTTCAGACCTCCTTTCGCAGTGGTGTGTGAGCTTTCTGTTACGTTGCGCGCCCGTCGGGGAGACCGGGCGGTTTTTGACGTGTTGGACGGATTGTCCGCTCGGCGTGTCGCTGGTCTGTGTTTTTTTGCCGTGGTATTGCTTTGCAGATTTTAACCACCGCCCCAACGCGCGCACACACCGTACATCTTACACATCATTTAACCCCCCCACTACACCTAAACAACCTCCCCCCCCCCCCTTACACAATGCCAGTGCTGACCCCCGGCACGTCCCTTTTCAGCGAAGTCTTCAATGATGGCCCCCTTTCAAGATGCGTCGCGAGATGCCTAGCCTCTTCGTATCCTTTGACCCCCTCAACCTTTCCTCAGTCGACGCCATTTTCACTGCCCTCTACTCCACGTAAGTTTTCTTCTATTTAGAGCACAGTCTGACTGATTCTATCAGTTTAGCGTTGATCGGGTGCCCCCTCCGAATAATCTCCGGACCCAGATGTCACGTTTGTGACATTAGACGCCTCTTCATGCCCCCCTTTACGGTACGTTTTTTTACTTTTCCCGCTTCCGTCGTAGTACCCACTCCGGGAACCACAATCTTTCCTTTCCCCATTTTTTCATCACTGCTAATCGGTGTCCTCCGGTTGTCCCAACCACTGCATTCCTTGTCCGGTCATGCCTTTTCAGACTGAAGTCTTTCATGACTTTTTAGCTGAGGACTGCTTTTAGTTTCGATTCCCCCTTTTTCAGTTCAATAAAGTTTTCGTCCCCCTATTCCCTAACTTCCTTTGATTCATAGTGAGCTTCCTCTTCCAAGCACCGCAGGCCACCGTCCCCTGCGAGTCCCTTCCTGGCCCCTGTTTGTCCCAGGCCCATACGTTCGCAGAAACGATCTGCTCGTAAGAAGGCCGTCTATATTTTTCTGACTTCGACAAGGAACCCCTGTCCCACTTGTGCTGGCACCCGTGGCCTCTTTTTTCTCCTTCATGAACTCAGGTTTCCGCCTACATCTTAGTTGTCCGTTACTTACTCCTTTGTGTTGACGATTTGCGGTGCTCGAAGTAGCGAAAGTCACTTGTCATTGCGGCATTCTATGCGCACTGGGTTGTCTCTACATCGATTTTTAAGAT
>Ga0179593_1679201_pt1 | contig 10582 bp, 11 predicted proteins | sample CZODoug2_1_08_16_FD_185931 | JGI IMG/M metagenome (GOLD analysis project Ga0179593, IMG submission 185931) | Vadose zone soil fungal communities from Angelo Coast Range Reserve, California, USA - CZODoug2_1_08_16fungal (PacBio error correction) | ecosystem: Environmental > Terrestrial > Soil >... | reverse complement strand
CCCAGTGAAACGGCTGTGCCGTCAGACCAGCTTTTGCTCCTTTCATCATCTTTGCTGGCGACGTTGGTTTTCTGGATGCAGGCATCGCTCTTGCCAGCGAGTATTTTTTCTCCTTCTTCCCCCCTTCGATCCGTTGCCGCATTCGTTTGGTCCACCCCCGGCCGGTCCGTCCACCCTTTGGCAGCTTCGCTCCCCCCTACTTCCCTCTAACGCCGAACAACTCCTTTTGGAAGCCGCCTCCTGCTTCCCGCTCATGCCACCGTTCCTCCGTTGGTCTTCCCCCCTTTTTTCATGACCCGGCCTTCCCTCCCCGCCTCTCCGCTTTCACTTCTTTCCAGCCTACGAACTGGCGCCCTTCTTTTAAATGATGGAAAGTTTGAATCCCGTTCCATCGGACAATTCTGCCGCCAATCTCTTTTAGTCATTCCCCTTTTCACCATAAGGCTTCCTATCACCAATCTCGGACTCTCCCGGAACAACAACCCCTTTATCGGTATTTTCGCGGACGCGTCCGCACCTCTATCCAGCTCTCCCCCCCTCCCACTAACAAATCTGTTACTTGTCAACGGAGCGAACGTTTCCCCCCCTTACGGCCTTTTCCACAATACCCCCGCAGATCAGCTCCGGAACTAATCCTCCCTGTTTTTTTTCTTTTTTCTTTAGATAGAAAGCTCCTCTCCTTTCTCTCCTTTCTCTCATTGCTTTTTTTTTCCGGTTTGTTTTGGCTCCTTCTAAGATCTCTCCTCCATGTATATTCTGTACCGCATGTTTTTGTTGTTAGCCCCAACACCTGTCACGCTTTCCGGAGCTTTTTTTCCTTCCTTTTAACTTTGGGCTTCTTTCCATTCAGCCGCTCTATATCTGTCAGCTGTCCCTCCCTTCGCTGATCCTCAGATTGCTGATCCTCTCTTATCTTATTTTTCTTTTTCTTCCTTACTTTGGCGAGGGGAGATTTCGTTCCTTTTTCAAACACGTTTTTTTGTATCCCTGTGATGTGCTTGAGCACCCGACGTTTGTCTTTCCTTTGTTTTTCCTTTCTGTCTGGGAGGACACTTACAGCCTGACCCTCTTTTGTGATACATTTTTAACGATAGCCATACCTCCTTTTAACTATGCGGCTTTCCGGCTCAGCGTTGAAGACTCGTCCTTTTTTTTTCTTCTAGGTAGTGCCTGCCTTTCTGGATCTTGGTGGACTTTTTTCCCGGCCCTTCTCTTTTTTTGCCGCTTGTCGTCTTTTGTTAGGAAGATACGTTTTTACCCCCCCTCCAGCTCGGCGTCCCAATGCAACTTCGTTTTTGATTTTTTTTCCTTTTTGAGCTTAATCGGCATCTCGTCGCCGACGAATGTTCCTGTCCGTCAGTATACTTACCCTATCCTAGGAGGCTGACATTTTTCCTGATCGATTCCTCGTCAGTTGCGTGTTTTCCTTTCCCCATGTACGTTAGTTTCGCTCGCGCTTGCCCTCGTACATCACAGTTGCCTGTCTTGTCGACCTGCGCTGACCACTTCAGAACCCTCCAGTAACCGAGTTGCTCTCAGAGAGACATTCACATAATGACGAGCTTGTACCACCCACCAATGACGTCTTATTCCCCACCTCTGGTTGGTCCCGCCCCCAAGAGCCCACAATCCCCCACCAAATCTTCCGTTAGACGGTACTGACCGATCCCCCTACGTTACCCCATTAATCCCGACCACCTCGTAGTCCGCAGATCCCTTTTTTTTGTCATTTTTGCAAGATCCCCCTCCCCACTCTTGTAACATACTCGCCCCTGGGGTGAGATCCTTTTTGTTCCGGTTTTCTTTTTTTCTCCCTTATGACCCATGCTTTCCGGAATTTGACTCATTCGGCCCCCCCTTACAATGGTTCCGCATTACCCTTATATCCGTCACACTCCGGTATCGCCCCATGGTTCGACCCTCGCTCTTTCTCCGATGATTTCACCCACCTGTTTTTCCTTTCCTCCCCGATCCTCTTCCTCCTCCGCCTCCTTTCTTCCGCACCCCTAAGGAATTAGATTTCGCCTTCCGTTCCCCCTTCTGTCCTTTTCCTTCTTTTATTTTATTTGTATGTTCTTATGTTTTTTTTTACACTTTTTTTTTTGGCTATGTTAGATGCTTTTTTCAGTTGGTTCCCTTTTGCCTTAGATGGGGACTGGGTATGTGTCCCCCGGTTTTCTCGCATCTTGTGGACATGCTATTGACCCCCCCCCCCACTTTTTAGTCCCCCGGTTTCCTTTCTCTATCCAAACAATAGCCAAATGGATGTCCGCTTTCTCCCCTACATAGCTCTCCTTTGCATTTCACCTTACATCGGCGCCCCAAATCCATTTCCAAATGGCCGCTTCGCACAGTGGCGTTTTTTTTTTTTTTCCGCCCCTCTGTTCCCTGACCTTTTTGGGTTCCCATGGAGGCATCTTTTTTCTTCTTTCTGTCTGATCCTCCCGGAGGTGTTTCGTATCCTGCTCGATGTCCCCCCCGTATTGCCCCAACCTGTGCTTTTTGTCTTTGCCTTCGGTGGAAGCCGCTCATCTCACTCTTGCGTTGTAACGCAGACCCTATCCCCTCTGGCGTCATCGCATCGCCTTCACACCCCCTTTCCTTTTTTTGTCACTTTTTTGATCCGCTTGCCCGGCTTCTAACTGTGCTTTTTGAGTTGTTTTTTTCTCAACTCTTATCCACTGTCGACTCACCTCCCCTCTTTTCCCTAGTCGTGTCCTTCCTACAGTCCTACTTTTTCATCTTTTCCCTCCTCTCTTTTTTCTTTTTTTGTTTATCTTTTGTTTTTTTTGTTTTTTTGTTTATCGTTCCCTGTGACCACACATAATCGCCTGTTTCCCGCCCTTAATGCGTTGGGACCTTTCTTGGAACTTGCCTTTGTCGCGAAGTTTTTGTTATCCCACTCCTCCTGTTCTTTCGTCTTCATTCCGCCGGTCTCCCCTCCTCCCCTAGTTGTGTCTGCCATTGCTTTGTTTAGTGCTTTTTTTCTTCTTCGTGGCTCTTTTGTTTTCCCCCAGTTTCTCGTTCGTACCGTGTATATATCCTCTATGTTCATTTTTTCCCTCCCCTTAGCTTCCGTTCGGCCCAGTTTTTTCCCATCATTTAGACGTGTTCATGTTAAATCTCCTAATTTCCCTTCAGTGCATCTGGATTCGGTCCGATGCTCTTGTGAGATCGCGCTTGTGAGCGTTTTGTCCCCTTGTCATGGTCTTTTCGGTCGTGTTTCTCGTCTGTTCAATCTATCCCCCCCTTTTGTTGTTCGTACGTAAATCTCCTTTTTCCCAAAGGTAGAATTCACTTCTGTACCCCTATCGGATCACAATCGCTCGGCGCTGCATCTCGTGCCGTGTTGAAGGCTTCCACTTCTATTAGCACTTTCGTCTGATGGCTCCTTCGAGACAGTGTAGTTCTTTTTTTTCTCCCTTGTACAGTGCATGTGCTTTCGTAAGATGGCATGACGACCCGGCGTTTTGCATGATCTTGGGCCATCTTCCGCCCCCTCGCTCGGAAAATTCGTTTCCTTCCACTTGATTTGTTTACTCGTCAAGCCCTGTAGGCGCCATCACCACGATGTTCAGGCAGGGGCCGTACATAGGCACGCGTGGACACGATCACTTCTCGTGACCCTCATCTTTGCAAAAGTTATTTGGTTGCGGAACTTCCCATTTTGTGGAAGATCCCTCACTCGCGGACAGGGCGCCTTCACATCTTCTTTTCGCTATAACCGTACGTCAAAACGTTGCTTGGCACAGTCAAAACTCGTGTCCCCCGAGGGGGTTGGTGTCTGATCATCAGTTCTAACCCCCTGCTTGATTACTGCCTCCTCTTTCATCAGCTCTTTTCCAGTCCTTCTAGCCCATTCCCGTTTCCCGTACCCGCCGTTTTTCTACCCCTTCCGACGCCCCCAACTCTATTACCTCCGTTCCCTCCCCCTTTCCCTTTATTCCATTACTACTGACTTCCCCTGCGCCCTTCCACACGCTCCTGTTATCCTCCGCCCTCTCTGTCTAGACGCCTCCCTTTCTTTTCAACCCTTACCCCCCCCCCCCCGGTCGCTTCTCCGCTTGCGACTCCTTGACTCGGCGTTATGGACCACCCTCACTTTATGTCTATAAAATCGGGTCGGGATTGAGTTCTCACTTCAGCTTTTTTGCTGCACTTTGGGCGCTGATAACGATTATCTCTCATCTCTTCTTCTCTCCCCTGCGTTTCGAGGCGGGCGAGCTGTCTTGTTGGTGTAGGCTCTTTCCCTCTCCTTATCTCGACCTAAAGGCACCTCCCCTCCCACGCGCCCCCCCCCTTGGTTTTCACATCTCCTCTCGTGGCTCACCTTTTCTACTCGGGATTGATTTACTTGATTGGTGAGGCAAGATCTCTATTCATCATGCCCACCGTCTCACTGTCTTTGTTTTCGTATCGACCTGCTGGGCACGGTAGACGGAGATGGGATCCCTGATTTTGTGAATTTTGGACCCCAATCCCTCCTGCCTGAGACAGGATATACTCTATGTCGTTTCCTGAATGCGTAAGTTCGAGACCACTTTTTTTTGTTGAGTGCTGAAGCACCCACACTTAGGCCCGACCCTTTTTTCCCCACACCCCCTTTTGTCTGGTTTTGGGAAAGTTCCCCGCGACCGACAGTTGGGTATCAGACTACGAGGGTGTAATAGGGTCCTAAGTTGATCACTTAGCTGAGGGCTTTTTCGGGGGCCCATTACGGCAAGTCCTTCTCCCCAATCGAACGCGTACTTTAGTCCGCCCGCACTGAGCGTTCCTCTTTACACCAACTTCCCGGGCTAGTCACTATTTTTTTTAAAGAGGTCGCCCTCAGCTGGTGAGTCTAGGCTGGAATAGGACCCACAGTGTTCTTTTTCGGCGAGCTGTTTAAGCTTTTCCCATTGGTAGAGCTTACCTCTCCCCTAATCCCCAGAGGTAGACTCCCCAGGGTCAGTCCCCCCCTTTTTCCTCGAAGACCTCCCTCGCGAGTTCCCATGCTTTTGGTTTCTGTCCCTAAGACCTTCTTGGGACCATCTACTGTTGTTCTTTCCTTCGGCACACCCACACATCATGTAAAATTGTACTTGTTAGTTTCGTGCCTCGTCGAAGTTTCTTCACCTGTTGGCCGTTTGAACTTCTTACGATTTTTCTTTTTGTTGGATCCCTCCCCCCTTTTCGATTTAGCGGTTATATTCATCTTTCCCTTAATCTGACATTTGACAAGACTTTTTTTGTCCTCCTCAGTTGGTTGCGGCCTACAGTCCTCTTGGACTCAGACCCCTTCCAGGAACTCCTCGCTCCTCCACAATTGTTTGAAACTCCTATTGTGGGCCCGGAGACCTTGTACTTATCCTTTTTTGTCACCTTCATTACTGACGACCTTTTCTTTGTCTTGGTACACTGGCTCTCGTAAGGCAACGAAGATCCCGGATACGTTATTTTCTTTTATCCCATTCCCCCTTCGTGTGCGCTCGCTCCCCAATCTTTATACCCTCCTTTTGTTTTTGTTGTAGTTCTAGAGATTTTTTTCAGTTCGACAACTGCTGACAGAGAGTCCGCTCATCGAAGTTAGGATATCTTTTTTCGATTACCCCACCTTTATTCGTAAAGTTGTCCCTAAAACATGCTTGACTAGGAAGTTTTGTGGAAAAAGAAAATACCTAACTGGAATGTAACGGAGAGAGTGAAGAGCCTATTTCCATTTTTTCTTTACCCTCCTTAGTATCCTTCTTGCGTGGCAGCTTTTTTCCCGTTCTGGACTTGGCTGCTAATGCGCCTTGGCTCAAATCTTGGAGAAATCGTTCCGAGATTCTAATTTCCCCTGCGATTGAGAGATAAAGCTCTGCACATCGGATTTAACCCGACATGGCTTTCCACCTCTCTCCCTTTTTCCAGGGCACTTGGCATTTTTTGTTGTCAAGCCCCGTCCTCAGGAGACAATACCTGTAAAGTATTTGTGAGGTTGTGTTTTGTCGGAAAATAAAACGTTCCCCAGTTCACCGACGATGTTCTCCACAAAGACTAAATGGGGTAGGCCAACCCAATGCGAACTATGTTATTTGTCGGCGACGGTTATTTTGGTACACCTTTGCCTGTAATTTGCGTTTTCGGACACTTTTTAGTTAATTCTTGCCTTGCGACTCTTCACGCTCAGCCAACACGACATCTCCCAATTCCCCGCCTTCGTATGTCCCCTTTCCCCACCGCCCAGTTCTTATACGGCCGAGTAGTTTTTTTGTTCGGGCCTCCCGTATGCCCTAAGGCCGTCTATGAAGATCCCCCCCCCCCCCGCAACGGCTTTTTCGGCCCGTCTCTGAGTATCATACCTTCAAAACCAGGCCTCGGATGGCGGGTCGTCCATCCCTTCGTTCTCAGGTTCAAGAAACCTCCCCCTTATTGGTTCTCTTGGTTTTATTGCGCGCGAGCCAGTTAGTCTGAATTAGATCGAACCCCCGAAGAGTCCCATCTCGCGATTCCGATCGTCCCTGGATTATAATTGGTCATGTATTAAAAAACCTTTGTGCCTTTTTTTTCGCTCCCATATACTGTGTCATTTTTTTCCTAGCGATGCCGGGTTGATTCTCGTTCGCCCACATGTGGATGGCCCCTCCTCATGCGTCCAATGAGGATGATTCCAGGTCTTTGAAGGACCTCCTCGTTCTTTCTTTCCAGGCCACTCTTGTATGACCTTATCATCGTCGGCGATATTCACGGTCAGTCGCGTCCAGCCCTACACAGGACAACTACCCCAAGCCTTGTCTCTCTGTTCCTTTATCTCTGCGGCCGCGCCTTGATCGTACAGCTACTTCTTATTCCCCGCTTGACGGACAATTACCTCTATTCCCTCCACCGACATGCGCCACAAAAATTTTCTCTCCCCAACCACTCGCATGCAGTATTCTCATCCACGGTAGCCTGATTTTGCCAATTAAAGGTGTCTTTGAGGCCGAACATGGGTCCTAAATTCTTCCTTTTCCCGCCTTTTTTTGTCTCTTTACCCCGAATCCTCCGCAGGTGGGGGTTTTGGACCCCCATCGTTTTTTCCCGGATGTTTGCCGAACCTTGGCATCGTATCGTAGCAAGAGGACCCATGTTCCTACAGCTCCATCTCTCGTTTTTCCCCAGTCCGAGCAGTAGGTTCTCGTTATTTTTTTTTCTCACCCTATATGTGGTATTCCTATAGTGCGACCTCCTCTTCCAGGGCGAATCCGGCCTAGCATCATCACGCATCGCTTCGTCTCCAATGTTGGAGGGTGTTTGGTAGTAAAGCGATTGAAACTGAAGACGTGTGGTTAGGCTTGCGTTCAGCTGCGTTGCCACGTCACCCCACATGTCTTTGCAGAGGAAAAACTTTCCTCGTTTTCGACCATAACACAAAACGGGTAACTCTTTTCGCCCGCTGAGGGCATAGATTTTCACATTTGCCATTTCAATTCCCCTTTGGGATCCTTATCGCCTTTCTTTGGGTTGTGGTTTTTACCTTGCAGAGAGGCTCTCTTTTCGAACCCCGCTCTCCCGGGTGTTCCGCTCCAACATATGCTTCTTTGCCCGCTCTTCGTCTGGGACTTGGACATTGCTAGCTTTGCTAGATGTTTTTTCCCTCCTTTCCCCCCGAGTTCCCCTCCCCCTCCGTTGCTGCGGCCTTTTTCGTCTTTTCCCTTTTGCTCCTCCCCCATTTTTCCGGATAACTTCGCCCTTTGGTGCTCAAGTGACCGCTGAGGGGCGATGTCTCGCGGGTATTAACCAGGTTTTTGGGCCAGCTATGTGACGCCGTTTTTGACCTCTGTTCCAGGATGATGTGGCGTTTTTTCTCCACTGCCGATCCGGTGTATCGTCGCGGCGGGTCTCTCTAATGGGATGACATTTATGATATTTTATGGCTCCGCTTGTATTGTTGCCCCTCTCCATCTTCCCCCTTGCATGGATTTGAAATTTCTCGGGAGAGGTGTTCCGTGAAGTTCGCCGTGAGTGTTTTTCCCCACCACTCACTCGCCGATCTTTACGCGATGTGCTACCTGTATCCCAAGGGATGAGTTCTGAGAGACAGAAGAGATGGCAGCACTTTCCCTTCCCTGTCTTCGCATGATTTTACAGAGTCTATTACGGTGTATTTTTAGGCAGGTGGACGTATTTCGCCGAAGAGACTTGCACGAGATATGTGGTGCAGTCGAAAATGTCCCCTCCCACCGGCTGGAAATTGACTTCCAGAGTCGTCTCCGTCTGCCTTTACTCTCCTGGGCGCGGAGGTAAGCTGCGCTCTTCCCTCGGACTCCCCCCCAGGTCCCCACACAGCCGAAATGACCATCCGAATCGGGGCTACCCTGGGGCTCCCGCGTCTGCGTCCCCCCCCCCCCCCCCCTATCCAGTCCCTGCCAACACCTCTAAGCGCCAATCACGTTCAACTTTCTCGTATAGATTCGTCCATTCCCGAGGGCTTTTTTCACTTTTAACCCCCCCCCAGTTGCGGCCACCTTACTTTGAACTGAGCGACTTCTTTTTACGGGCCATTGTTGCCCCCTTTACGAGACCCTCTTTCCCCCCCCATCGAGAACCGATTTTCAGGCCTAGGCCATTGCACTACTGCTCGAGCCTCCCACCATCCGAAGCGCTCGCCTCATCGGCCTTCCTTCGCCGCCAACGACAGCAGCGAACGTTCCCAACGGAGACGTGACACCAAACTTCTTCAAACATATGACGCCGACGCTCTGACCACAATCCTCCCCGATTATATTGCACTCTCTTGAATCAAGCCCTTTTTTTTGGCGATAGTATAGCAAAGATGTGTCGTAGCACTTTCTACATTATGCAATCCGTTTTTCTGTAAGCTTCCTCTTCTTTCGAGCTAGTGTTGTTTATTGGTTTTTTCTTTCTTTTCTTTTTTTGTAGCTCTCCCAGGTGCTCCCTCTTAGCAGATCAGGCTTCCGGACTTTGATTCTTTTTCATGCCCGTGAGTCCTCTATTCAAGTTCCCCCCCTTCTTCCGAGGCTTTTATAGATGCGAATCGTTACTGGGAAAACCTATCGATGTTCTTGTCACGTTCGTGCTGCCCTCCTCCCTTGGGCGATGAATTACCTCCGTTCTACGAACGAAGCAATCTTTCCTTCATTTGAGCTGTTAAGGAGGTTCCTTTCGAGTTGCGTACTTGGGAGCGGTGCGATTTAATGCAGCCGTTTGCCCGGGCTTCGCGCCCTTTTGGCGAGCTTTCTTTTTCATAGAGAGACTCTCTTTTCCCCCGACGCAAGCCTGGTTTTCCACTAAAGAGATCTCTCTGACCGAGTTTATGATTTGTTTCAGGCCCATATTCTTGAGTTTCCGTTAGTATTTTTCCCTAGATTCCTCTTTTGTAATATTCGTCGGCTCATGGAGCGCCTGTTATGATGTTTCTTCAGCTCTCATTCCAAAATCCCGTTGCGGTCCGCGCCTATTCATTATCGATCGATTTCGAGTTTTGGAACCTTCCCTCGTCTCGAAAACAACTAGAGTACCAGTCTCTCGTCTGCTCCCAATCATCCTTTTGTCAAGTCTCTTGACGTTAATCCGGCGGAGCCAGCGAATAACCAAAATAATTCCGTCGCGCCCGTTGCCTGCGAGAAGACTTCCCTCCCGCATTAAGCCCCCCTTAGGTTGCCATCGACGAAGTTCGTTCGTCACACGCGGAAAGGCGGTTTCCCCTCGACCGATCACCCCCCTTTTCCGCCTTTCGCTCATTGGCGCGTCAATTGGTTACTGTGATTCCCCTGAAGGTGCTGATGACGATCCAGTGTACAAAGTCCCCCCCTATGCCCGCAACCTTGCGCCAAAGGCGCATAAAGAGCGAGTTGGAGAACACGCTGTTTTTTTCCGATCTTTGATCCGCGCGAAGAGGCAAAAGCGAGGCAAAATGCTCCACCAATTCTTCTATCCTTCCGCCACAGTTCCACTTTTTTTCTTAAGAGCATTCTTTAAGGTTCTCTTGGGGACAAATTTATAGGGGAGAGATTGCGTCTGCTTCACGGCGACCTGTCCTGACAGAAGACTGGTAACTCCACCCCCCCCCCCAACCCACATAACGGAGGCTTCCTCCAACAACCGCTTTCCCATTTCCAACTGGGCCCCTCTATTCTTCAACCTACCTTGCTCATCGAAATAGGGAGTGTTTTTGGTTCCCCCAACGTGTTCCTCGAAGCCCTCTCTGAGTGGCCCCTCAGCTGACGCCCAAGTGCCCCAAACGGCGGTATAGTTGCCCTCTTATCCTCCCCAACGGCCCAACCTCATGGTCGGACGCCCTCTGAACCGTGATTGCAGTTGTCGCATGGTCCTGACGGCTTCTCTTACGGACTTCTTCTCCACTATCGATAATACCGATAGGATTTGGAGAGCCCCTTCCTAGCCGCCAATGATCGTGTCTTTGCAAGAACCTTCCCTCTAGGTTCATTTGACGAGGCCTTGAACTCGAGCCTGCGCATTTTCCTGGAGTCCCCCTTCCGGACCCCTTGCCCGATTTGTCATTATCCCTCGATGTTTCCCGCACCCATCAGCCCCAGCGCCAAGTTCGCTCCTTTTTGCCCCGTCTAAGTTAGACGCTTTTTTCATTCCGGGTAACTCA
>Ga0179593_1553677_pt1 | contig 10582 bp, 18 predicted proteins | sample CZODoug2_1_08_16_FD_185931 | JGI IMG/M metagenome (GOLD analysis project Ga0179593, IMG submission 185931) | Vadose zone soil fungal communities from Angelo Coast Range Reserve, California, USA - CZODoug2_1_08_16fungal (PacBio error correction) | ecosystem: Environmental > Terrestrial > Soil >... | reverse complement strand
AGGTAGTAGATGTCGTAGATCTGCTCGACCTCCTTTTCTTTTTTCGCGACTTTCCTCGCCGAATCGGTGAAGTCCTTTTTTTTCTGCGATGTGCAACTCTTTTTCACGGTTCGTCGCGCAGGTCAACCTTCCTTCTTTTTTTTTTTCTTCGGAACGGCGTCGACTTTTCTTTCTATCTCTTCATCACATAGGACCACCTCCTCTCCTTCTCCGATCTCAAAGAAGTCATCGTTAACGTCTTCCTCCAGCCTGGTTTTTTTCAGTCGACCGCGACCCTTTTCCCTTAGCAGCAGGCAGGATTTCCCCTGTTCCCCGGTCGGCTTCTAAACAGTGAGGATTGGTGGTTTTCTTTGAGAATTTACGAATCCGGTTCACTTGGCGAGAGAAACTTGGAAGCGAATTGTTGCCGTCCCGGGTCCCTCCTTTCGCATTCATAAGAAGAAAGGGCCGCCCTCTGATACTTTCACTTCTTCAGAGATCCCCCCTTCGTCGATGAACTCCCCGAGGAGCGACGGCCGTAAGGGATGCCTTCTGGAACCTTGGCCTTTCGGCCCACCCCCTTCTTTATTTTCCGCTTCGCCAGATCCTTTCCGGGTAACTCGTCTCTCCCCCCCCCTATGACTGGTTTCGAGGAATGTGCTTTTTTTCTTCGCAGGCACGTCCCAGTTCCACGAACCTCGCACCACAGGTTGCGATTTTCCTAGGAGCTTTTTGTGCTCACGACAGGGTCTTTTTTCTCCGAGGTGCGGCTTTTTTTGTTGGCACGGTCATTTTCCCGGACTTCAAACGTCTTCCTTCCACGTGCAACCTGGACCTCCCTCCAAGAACCCTCTGGGGGATAAGGTCGTAGGTCCCCTGCATCTTTCGAGCCCCCTTTTTCCTTCGACCGAGATTTTCCCTTTTTTAGGTCCTTTTCAGTAGAGGATGTCGTTTTGTGCCATGCCGCGCAAGCTTCTTTTCCTCCGCGACCTTTTCCTGCTTCCATCTTTTAGGGCATCCCCCTCTTCACCCGGGCCGGAGGCGACACCGGGAGAAATACTTCTTTCTTTGGCCCTCAGCAGCGAGCCTTATTTTCCTTTCTTTCCGCCATCTTGAACGCTTGGAAATGGAACGCTCTTGGTGACAGATACCAGAGTTCCTCCAGCGCGTCTTCGACTTTGCCTTCTTTTAAGAAAGCGCTTTCTTTTTCGTCCGTCGTTCATCAAGTGTCGCTCCCCGTCGCCATAAACTCGAGCTCTCCCCTCTGAGCAAATAGGTCCGGTCCGGGGCTTCATGGTACGGGACTTCCCCAGAGGTCAGGGCAGCTCCTTCGGCCCTTAACAAGATTCGAGGGACGGTCAGCTCCCTCGCGATCCCTAGATTGTTGCTCCTTGTCATTCGAGCCTCTCGTAGAGCTTTTCAATACCTGTGGCGCCCCTTCCTTCTTCGCCACGACAGTCCCCAACCGACGGCCAAGCTTTTCGGTAGAGATATCTCCCCCGGTCAGACTCGGGACCCCCGGTTTCTTTCCTGAGGATCAAACTTGGTCGCTAGAGTTGGAACCCTGTCCCGAGACTCTCGCTCGGCTTCCTGCTCCCACGTTCCTTCTGAGCGCGCCCGACCAAATAAAAGTTCCTTGACCCGAGCCCATTTCAGGCAGGCAACTCCTCCCCTTCCGAACGACGGCTCTTTTTTTACCGCTCTACCGTGCCCATTTCCCTCGAATGGGAGAAAATCCCCTCACGCTGCCATCGTCCCCACGTTGGCATGGAGAATCCCTTGCCCCAACCCCTTTTTTTTTGAGAAGGCGCAGCCTTCCCTCAACCTCTACATGCATTTGCGGTTGTTTCTCCCAAGATGGGGGCCTTTTCGACTCTCAGCACGGCATATTTCGGGGGCCAAGCCCCCTCACGACCGCGCCTCAATGCGGTTTTTCTTCTCTTGACGTGTGGTTTTTGCTGGAAACGGCCATTTTTTGGTCTCGCCGTTTCTGGTTCCAGAGGATTTTTCTTCCCTGTAGCTCTTATTAGTGAAGGTTCGTTCCCATTTCACGACCGATCCCTTTCGTGGTTGCCGTTCTTTCCCGCACGAGCAGTTTTGGGAATATGGGGCGTCCTCTTCAAAAAGTGGGTTTAGAGCGGAACCTTCGGCTGTCGATTTTTGTCCGGTGTGTCTCCGTACTGGTCGCACGTCCCCCGTAAAAAGTGATAAGCATGTCCCTTCTCCCCAGTGTGTCTGCCCGGGGTGATCGTACTTTTTTGGTCTGATACCGGTCTTGGTCACGTGGTGAACTCCTCCTTTTTTTTTTCCCGCGAGATTGCGGTCCTCGATCTCCCCCTTTTCCACCCCTGTGGCACGTTCTTTTCGGCACGGCCTTTTTTTTTCCTGGCGTGCGACTGTCGGTTTACCTTGGCGCTGTTTTCCCTTGCTTTTACGCGGCTTTTGGCGCGCCGTCTCGCTCGGCGCCGGAGGGTTCGCGGGCTGCTTTTTAAGATAAGACCCTGCTTTTTCTTTGAAGCCGACGCCGCCGACCCCCTAAGGAGCCCCCCCTCAGTCCAGAAAAGGACTTTTCCGGTGTAAGGGTTTGGAAGATCTCTTCCCTCCTGTTGTTGTTGTTTATAGATCCTTCCATGCAAATCTTCTTGGTCCTTTTAGGAGGTTTTTTGGCAATGAGTGTGGTTTTGGGGAGTTGTTGGAGGATTTCTTTTTCCTGCATACCCCAGTCCTGGGTATGATATCTCCCCCCCCTGAGCCCCCTATGATTCGCTCTTTTTCCCGGAGCGAAAAGAACTTCTTCAATTCGCGGTTCGCTCCTTCAAAGGCCGCCCCTCCCGACACACACGCTGTGCGCATTCCCCGTTTCTCGGGCCGCCTCGTGCCCCGTGCCACAGGTTCTGCTCATAGAAGGACAGCCCTTTTCGCGTATTCCTGTCCAGCTTCGATCTACCGGTTTTTTTTTCCCTCTTCCGGGCGGCAGTTCCCTACGATCGCCCTCCAGGGCGACTTCCCCTTTGCGCCTACATGCTGAGCACGGGGGCCGTCTTCTTCCCCCAGTACGGCCCTTTTCGGACAACCTCTGCCTTTTCCAGCTTTCCCGGTTTCCGTTGATCCTGGCCGGCTTCTTACCAAGATTCCCACCTTTCAATCCCCTTCCTCGCAGGGTTTTTTTTTTCCCACGATGAATAGCGTTTTTCGTGCCCTCGCTTCACTTCAATAATGAAGCTTCTTTCCCACCTGGTGCCAAGAATTCCCTCTGGAACCTCCGATTTTCTTTTGAGCCTTCCCAACCCCCTGCAGTGGCCCTTTGCGGCTCATCTCATAACACAGCATCATCGCGTCCGGGCTCGGTCGTGATTGGGCGTCCTCTTTGGCCCCGGTCCCGGATACCCCTTTTTCTTGGAGACATGCCCCCATCCTGTCTTTTGGAGGCAAACCCCCCCCTTTGACGAGACCTAGATGAAGGCCTTTGTGATCTCCGGGTAGGTGGTTCCTGCCTGCACCTTTCTTCTAGAGGGGGGTCCCCCTTCTGTAACGCGTGCACTTTTTTTCCCCTCGGCAGTCCTTTCCTTTTCAGGGATGCGGGTTCCTCCCGTCTTTTCCTGTCAGGGAGTCTTTTTCCGTCACGTGGATGATGGTTTTCTTCGGCGCATCTAAAGGGGGAGACTACTTCCTGACGCCGAGCGCGGGACGTTTCCGACGAAAAGTTTGTGTGAACCTAATGTAGTGATTAGAAACCTTGATTGTTTCTATTGACAGGGTTTATATAACTTGATCTTTTTAAGTTAGTTTTACGTGGACTTCTTTCGGGCATGGGAGACCGCGTCTGTGACTCTCCAGACGTGAGAACTGACTGACTTCACACCCTTCTTTTTCGATTTGGAATCCTTTTTTTCGAGCGCTCTATTGGTTTAAGGCCCGGGGAAGTGAGCGCCCCCTTTTATTATGGGTTTCGCCCCGTACCCTCGGAACGGACTATTTTTCATCGAGCTTTTCTAGCATCTCCTCGAGTTCTCAGAGTTGATGGTTTTTGTGATGCCGAACTCTTTCCTGAAGCCGGTCCCCATGTTTTCCAGTTTGTCGTGAATGTTTGTCTTTTTTTACGCGCTGTTCCTACAATAGTTTCATATACCCCTCCGGGCCATGGCCCTGTTTCGCGAGGCCTCCTTCTCGCGGAGGCCGTCCCCCCGAACGACGTCTTTTTGTGGGGGTCGCCTTTTTTTTCGTTAACAGAGGTACGCGGCATAGACAGATTAAGCAGGTTGAGCTCCCATGGGCAAGCTTTCCTCCTTCCTACCCCCGACATACTCGGACCCCTGCAAGGACGACCTTTTTCACCAATAACCTAGGTCGCCTTCGGACTTCTTTTCATGCTCGCGCCTTTTTCTCTCCCTACGACTTCCCACCCTTTGTAAAGTTTGCTATTCTCTTCCTTGAGGTCTTAAGCCCTCACGGCGCCTGTGCCCTGGGTGAGAGGGTTGTGTTCTCACAGGGCCAAACCCTTTGCCGCACTTTTTTTTTTCCGGGAGACCCCCCCTGCGTGGGGAATCCCCCCTCCCCCCTGCAACCTGGGGTCTCATGTGGGACTTCTTTCAGAACGGCGATTTTTTCCGGGTGCCCCGGTTCACCTCCCCTTCCCTCGACACCGTTCTCGACGCGCCAAGTACCTTTTGAGATCGAGTCTGGAGCCGCCGCATGACTTGGATCCATGGTTTTCCGACTTTTTTTCCCTTGCATCCCGCTACGACTCGCTTTTTTTTCTGAGTTCCGGCAAGTTTTCGTTCATCTTTTTCGGAATCGACCGAGTACTGGAAGATTCTTTTCCTCGCTCCATTTTTTCCGCTAGTGGTTTTCCCATCTGGGGACCTCTTCGCAACGCGCGGGTTCTGCTCAATAAGACCGATGCCTTTTTGGGTCAACCCCCCCTCACGGTGGCGCCTTCCCTTTCAATAATTGACCGTTTCTTGATAGCGGCATCGAGCTTTTTCGGTCGCCCATTCCCTCTTGGCGTGCTGATGACGGACGTTCCTCTGAATTAGTGACGATCGCTCCTCTCGATTGGTGTGTCTCCTAGATTCCCTCACATCCCTTCCCCTCCTCAGAGAGTCTGAGTGCCTTCCCTACGTGCCCCCGAGTGGCACATCCAGATTCCCTTCACCGATCGGCTTCCCTGCAACTTCGCGAACTCTCGGGATGGCGCTAGATTCCTGTCCGGCCTCCATCTCTCTCGTTTTTTTAAGAGATGTAGGCCTGTATTTAGATCTGCTCGACATTCCCCCTTTCCCTTTCCTCCTCGTCGCGCGAGTTGCAGATCCCCGAATCGGGGAACGTCTTTCGCATCTGGATGTGCCATCGGGTTTTTTCGATTTCACCCTGACAGACGCGCTTTTTTTCCCCGGCGTCGAATTTCGTCAGCGATTCTCCTTCCTCAAGTAGTTCGATTTTACACCATCGCGTTATGCCCACTTTTTCACGTCCGGCATCAGCACGCCTCTTCACTGAAGGGCGCTCACAGCGGATCTTTTAGGCAGCCTCACTTTTATGGCATGTCCCGTACCGTCGTGTCTCGGCTTCAGAAATCTTTTCCCTCGATAGGAAACGTCTCTTTTTCGTTCGCAGTTTTGTACAAGATGTGCTCTGGAAAAATAATCTCAAGGTTTTTCTCCAGCCAGCTCCGCGACTTTCGATTCCTCCTTTCCAGACAATAACGCCTTCGGCCGCAATTTCCCCACATCAGCGGAGCGCCAGAGGAGGAAGAGGAAGGTCGGCACCACCCCATTCCGTCCTGATACGCTTATCTCAGAGAGCGTCCCTGTTGCGTCGCTTTTTCTTCGAGGGAATCTGCAGGGTTCTGTGCAGCAGACCGTCCCTTCTCCCTAGCCTTTTCTTCACGAATCATCGACCCCAGTTTCAGGGGAGCAGCGGCCGCAAGGGGTTCGTCGCCTTCTCTGCTCATGCGGCACTTTGTGGGCACTGATGTAGAACACACACCGTCCCCAGGAGACTTTAACCCGCTGCATTGACTCAGAGCACTTTCCCCCCGACCTTGGTGGAGCAGTTTTATTGGCCCTGCCTCGATTAGCCTGAACGCGTCCTTCCCTTTTACGAGATTTGAACCTTTTTCCTGCGTGAGTTTCGTGGATGGCCCTTCGGATGTCGGTTTCTTTCTAAAGATGTCCCAGTTTGAGCCGGCTCCCCCCTCCCCCTGATTAAATTTTCGTCCCGGCCCTTAACGAGTCTCCCGACACCTTTCGGGACACACCCTTGTTTTCGCGCACCTCTTCTTTCCCGCAGCAGCTTCCGGATACCGAAGCCCTTTCCCTCCCGTTCCGGGACTGTTCTCGCCGGAGGGTGTTCTCGTGTACATTCAAGCTCGTCTTCGACCGTTTCCGCAGGACAGTTTTGCGTCCGGCGCCTCCGGTAGGATCAGTTCGGTCTCCACACACGTCCCATAGAAAACGTCTCTTCACCGCTCGATCGAGTTTTTTGGCACCTTTTTTCCCGGCCTTCACAGCCGGAAGCTTGCGACTCCACCGGTTTTCGTCCTTAACCGCTTTCTGAGAGAGGACGGTCCTTCTCTTTATCTCAGATTCTTTTCTGCTAGTTTCGGAAGGAAGCCTCTTTCTTCGTAAATTGGCTTCTAGAGCGCAGACCTGTGGCCCCTTATGAAATGTACCCTTCCTCAAATAAAAACCCTCCCCCTTCCACAGCGTTAGCCGGTAGAGCTACCCTCCCCCGGGCAAGATCCCAAAATCAGTTTTTCTCGCTCCCTGTCTCCGCTGGTCTCTCAACGTCCCGCGACGCTTTTCTAAGCCGACGTATTTTTTGCTTTCCACCGTTCCTTTGGTGCTACTTACATTTTGTGGACTCCCGATTGGCACTCCCTTTACAATTCTCCCGCGGCCCGGCACGACGGCGCCTGCCTCCCCCGCTACGGTTTCCCCAGGGTTCAGAAGACTTTTCTGCCCCTCGTTTGCGGCAATCGTGCCTCCTTTTCCTGGAGACCCGGGGCCCCCCCTAGAAGATACAGCTCCGTCCCCTTTTAACATGCAAAAATCGTACGCTTGGTTGTGGCCTTCCAGACCACGTTTTTTCTCGGAGCAGCAGCACTTCCTGCGGTACCGACTCCTTGACCGGGGGCCAATTTCTCCAGCACGACCGCGTCTTGAATGAATGTCTTTTTTTCCTTTATATTGGACTGTTGTATTACTGCCGAACCGGCTCGGCCAATTGCACCAATGCTTACCCTTTCTTTTTCTTCTGAGAAGGGTCCCCCAGGGAGGTTCTCCTTTTTCATTATGAAGGTCCGGTCTCTGGCCACGAACCCCCCACACTCTGATTCCATTTGAAGTTGAGCGTCTTCGCAGGATGCATTGGGTTTTAATATTGGGGGCGTCTCCCGGCACTTTTTGATAATCAACGTGGGTGGCGGCTTTTTTTCTGGTTGTACGCCGGGTCTTTCCCGGGCACGCTCGTCGTTCCCCCTTCTACCTCAGTATGCGGCACCTTTACTGGGATCGAATTTCCCCCGGGCCGACCGTATGGTCACGTTTCCTCTCGATGAGTAACGAGAAATTGTGTTCCCCCCTCTTGAGCCCTGGCACCCTGTGGCCTTCTCCGAGGCGGCCGGCGTGCCGGTCTTCTTGCGCCAACTGTCGGTTTTTTTTGGAATGGGCGCTCCCCCCTCCGTGCGCGCCGCTTTTTTTTTTGTTGGCGCGCCTTCTTCTTTTCTCATCAGGGGCGCCGATGGGGGCTTGGCGAAGAGCAGACTTCTGTGTTAGGGTAGAAGCCGCCGCCTCTCACAATCAGGAGCCACACCCATCGCGGCGCGGTGGTCGGGATTTTTCCCGAAGCATTTCTTTTCGAGCCAGCAGCCCGCACCATCAGCATTCCGCAGTGCAGGCATTTCGCCCAGATCATTCCTCCTCAGTTGTTGTTTTTTCTCTCGATCTGAAAGGACCTGAACAGACGCTTTTTCTTGGCGGACTGCTGGTTTTTGGGGTGGTTGTTCTTTCCTTCCTACAAGCAGTTTTTTCCCCGCGAAAAATCACGGCTCTTTCCGTCCGATGTTGGACGGCGCGGCCAAGAAAGGCTCCCTTGGCGGAGAGATAATGCTTATCTTTTCCGCTTTCTGTTACCCGCACATAGCTTAGTCTTGCACCCTTTTTATTCATAGGCAGCACCCGACGTGCGCACCGAAAGTCGACCAATCCCCCCTCCCGGGCTCTCCGCTGCACGAAACGTGCCCCCCCTGCTAATCGAAGACAGCAACTTTCTCTCTCGATCTACCGGCGGGCTTAGTGACCATACGGGCCCCTTCCCCTTTTCTTCTACATACGATTTTTTTTGGAGAGATCTCCCCCCCGACAGGCTGAGCAAGGTTCCTCTTGCGAAAGATAAGAACGGCGTAACCCTTCCCACATCTTCTCCTTTCCAGCCGCCCGGGTTTTATCCATGTGCCGGAGGACGCCCCCCTCCCCAGGCAATTGCCTCGTGCTTTTTGGTGTAGCGCACCTGACACATGATGGAATCGCTTTGTTGGTTTCACGTCGAGACCTTCACCTTCAGTCTCCGACCATGGTGAAGACCTCTGAACACGGAGCAGCCCAGGAGAGCACAAGACCTTTTGAATTTCCTTCCACCGTGCGTGCGGCCAGTAATCCACATTCCTCCATTAACAACCGCCTTCCCCTCCTCGTGCCCCCCGCGTATTTTTCTCTTGGCCCCCGGTCCTGGTACCAGGCGTGCTGCGCTTCTAAAGTAGTGGTCGGGGAGTTCCCCAACGCGCGCGACGATGTGCATGTCCTTTCCGGCGTGATCGGCGCCCTGGGGGAACCGGGTTCTTTCCTCGTGGAGGAAGATGGCCCTTTCTGGATGGGCCCATTTCTTGGCACCGGTTAGTCTGCGCCGGAGGGAGGAAGGGCTTTTTTTTTTGATGGTTCCCTTTCTGGGGAGTGCCGCTCGGGTCGTCTCTTTTTTTATGCGCGCGCGCATCCCTTTTAGCACACGTCGCGGAAGCTCCTTGCGACATCGTCGCGTTCGCGAGCGACCAAGTTTTTGAACTGATTTGATGGGAATACTAAGGTAGCTAGTATACCCTGATCGAGTCTTTCCTGTATATCTATAACCTCCGCGTTGACGTCTTTTTCTTGGACCTGTTAGGGCCCATTTCAGGTATTGTGAGCTCTCCCTTTACGAGCTTCGACTTCTTTTCACCCCTCTCGATCTCTCCCCCGCGCTGCTTTTGACCGTCTCGAGCGACGCCTTTTTCCTTCACAGGGGAGGACTCCTGCCCCCAGGACCTCTTATGGTGTTTCCCCGGGAAAGGACATATGGCGCCTTTTCCCGATCCCGGTGGTCTTTCCTCTCGCCGAGGACGTTCTCTGTTTTTGCGACGAGGGTGTTTCTTGCCGAAATCGCCCCAGACTTCTGAAGCGTTCCGCCCCTGGGCAGCTTCGTGCTCCCTGGTCTCCCTGCGATGTCTAATTCCCCTTCTTGGAATTTTATACGTACACCCCCGGCCATTTTCACCATCGGGCGCGGTCTCCTGCGGGCTGCGGCCCACTACGTAGTGAGCTAAACGAGGGTTCTCCTCCGGACCGGTGTGTCGTCATCTTCCGATGCTCGAAGTCGTGATTGCCTCCTTTTTCACGGCGGGCCCTGCTTCCCCCAACATGGGCATCTTTTTTTACCCCAGACATCTTCCCTGCAAGCTCCCAACGAAGGTTGTACCAATTTCACATCTCCCCCCCTTTTCGGACGCTCTTCTCGCCGCTCGTCTTTTTCCTCCGAAATGATACACCCTACGGGGACTCGTGGGCGAGTGCGATGCGTTTCTTCAACGCAGCTTTTTTTTCCCGACGGGTGAGCGGGTTGGTTCCCTCCTCTGCACAACCCCCTACCCCCCCCCCCGGTTGTTTCCGAGGCGAAGACCCTTGTTCTTTCCCTATGAAGTAATGCAACCTTTGGATCAATGTGGCCCCGAAAGGATCTTGAAGGGCTGCTCCCCCCAAATTATGCACGCAACTTCCTTCCCCCCGTAATCCGCGCGAACAAGTACCCGCGCGTCTCCCTCTCTAAGCGGATCGCCGCATCTTTCTTGGTGGGGCCGACCTGTTTTTTTCCTCCTCCGATGAGGGACGTCGCGTCTCTCCTGCAAGCTTCTTGCTTTCCTCACGAGGAATCGAAATTTGGGAAAAGTGGAGGCGCCCTTTCCCCCGGTTCGCGGAGTGGGGAAGGCCTCTTTCCTGACGACACCTGCGCCCTCCTTTTGGACTTGCGTCTCCGCCCGATGCGGAAGTCCCTCACGACGGTTTTGGCGTCCGTTCCTTTCCTTCTTGACGGTCTGCTCGTCGGGCATCGCTCTCCTGCACCAGGCAGGGCGTCTGTCCGTGAAACCGAGGACTTCGTTCCTCTCTAGGGGTGGGCCCCCCTCCCCCCTCCAGCTTGAGAAGGAGATCGCTCTTCTTCCGAAGCCGTGCCGCATATTCCTTTTCTTCGTGACGCGCACTCCGTGACACACGAGGGCACATCCCTATGCCTTTTCTTCCAGTACTTCACTCTCGTCGATCTCCAAGACCTTTCCTTACGAGGCGGATTGTCGAGC
>Ga0179593_1504541_pt1 | contig 10582 bp, 14 predicted proteins | sample CZODoug2_1_08_16_FD_185931 | JGI IMG/M metagenome (GOLD analysis project Ga0179593, IMG submission 185931) | Vadose zone soil fungal communities from Angelo Coast Range Reserve, California, USA - CZODoug2_1_08_16fungal (PacBio error correction) | ecosystem: Environmental > Terrestrial > Soil >... | reverse complement strand
CTGTGCCTTATTTTTTTCCCTTGACCCTTGATTTCCGTCCTGTTGGGGGATTTCCTTTCCTTTTTTCCAGGCCAACCCCCCCCTTTTACGTCTTCTTGGCCGGAAAGCTCTTCCCTTTAAGGTCGGCGCGAGTTTTTTTTTTGACCCCCCATCAACGTCAACGCCTCTTTTCTTTTTCTTTTTGACGATTTTTTATGACGTTTTTATGACCCCTTTCGGGGGAGGCAAAGTTTTTTTTTTTACTTTCCCCCCCCTCCAAACCGTTCTTCCCCTGTCCCCCATCACCCTCCATCCTTCCAACCGTAAAAGACTATACAATCTGGATTCCTCCCCTTTCCTCCCTCTGTCCCTCCAAATCCCCCTCCTGTTCTTCCGGACAACTTTCCCCCTTGCCGACCTTTTTCCGAATCGCTTAGTCTTTTTTCCCCATCATGATGCGAATATCTGTTTTCTCTCCCTTTTTGTTTTTTAATTTCCATCCATTTCTTGCCCCCCCTATCCCTTTGTCCCAAGGCGCCTCTTTGTTTGCGCCCCTCCTCCTGGGTGGACAGATTTTTTCCCTCCTTCTTTCTTTTTCTTCCTAGTTCGATGGTAATTCTTTGTTCCTTCACATTTTTCTCAATCCCGTTTGGTGTATTTGTGGATTTTTCAAAGCTTGCCTTAATTGACCCCTTTTACCCACTTTCGGCCCTTCGGTATACCTTACGTTTGCAAGATTTCTTGGCAACATTTTTCCCTCCCCTTTTTTTTCCTTTGGCCTTTCGAATGCTTTCGGCCCACTTCCCACTTTTACCCCTTTGTGTTCCATCTTTACCGGTACCCCTTTTTTCTCCCCCCCCTGCCCCCTCCAGGACCCCTTTTTTCCCCCTTCGCCCCCCTGGGTTTTAGCTAGCTACATTCTGGCCCTTTGTAACCAGCAGAGGCCTATCCCCCACACAGGGTTTTGATCTTTTTTTTCCCCCCACTAAAGCACCTCATTCTTTGGTTTTTTTTTTTTGGGACGCAGTGGCTGAAACAAGACCTGCAACTTCCTAAGAAGGCCCCCCTGTTCCCTTTCAGACAATTCTAAGGTCTTTTTCTTTTTCTCGTCCCCTCTTTTGACTACCCCCCCCCGCGCGATCTTTTTTTGACCCCCCCCAGAACAGAAATCTTTCGTACCCCCTCAGATGGCAGCCCTTTGACCTCCCTTTTTCCAGCCCGTGCACCATAAGTCCCAACTGTTCTAAACCTAGTGTCCTTAAGGTGACAAGAGGTTGCCCTTCTTTTCCGACGAATTACATTACATAAGGTTGCTTCTTGATCCCCCCTCTTTTTTTCTTCTCCTTTTTCGATGGTCGGGGCAGATTTTCACCCCGCCTCCCTTGCTTGCGGTGTTTGATTAGACGAACCTCTGTGTCCACGCAAATAGATTGTTCTCCCCCCCCTCCTGCACTTCATAATACCCCCTCCCGTTCTCCGGTTTTTCTGTTTTCCGACCGCCGCAGGTCTTCGTTTGGCCACACCGTGTTTTCTTCCCCCCCCTGCTTTGTTTTTTGCGTCATTCGCCCCTTTTCCTCTTTCGCGTTTTTCTCCGGTTTGACAAAACACCATTTTGGCTTCTTAATTAGTTTTTCCCCAGTTCGTCTCCTCCTTCTTCCCGATGTCTATATTTTCCTCCGCCCCTTTTTTTTCAAATTTCCTGCCCGACCTTACGTTGGGTTTTCTGCGGTTATAGATTTTGGTTTCTTTTTCCTGCTTTTTTCTCCTTTCCCTCGATTGCATTTTCATGGCGCCTTCCCTGGAAAATATTCAAGGTTTTTTCCCATTAAATTAAAGATCCCTTCCCCCCTTTTCCCCTTTCTTTTCCCCCCTATCTCCCCTGTGTTTGCCGTGAACCACTTTCTTTGGATCAGCCCGGGATGTTCCTGCACCCCAGATGTCTTTTTCCCTCTCTTCCTTCCGGTTAAAACAATCATTAGGTCCCCTTCCCCCCCCCCTTCACTTCCTCTGAGAACCAGCCTTTTTTCAGTTTTTCTTTTCGCCTGGACGAGAAACAGATCCCCCCCCTTTGGGCCTGGAGTAAGCTCTTCCTCCCCCTCACGCTCCTCAACCCTTTCGTAAGACGGCCCCCCCCTCAGCCCCCCGAAACCAACCCCTTTCGTCTTTCCTTTTCCCCTTTTTTGTCCTGGTTACGTTCTTTCCCATCTCATTCTTCCTTCCCCCTCAATAACCGCGGTTTTGTCTTTTTCGTCACCTCCCCCCTATTGAGCTCCACTCCTCCTTTTCTTTCAGCTTCGCACATTGGCTGCGGTCCCCCTTTTTCAAGACCATCTCTTGTTGTTTCGCCGAGTTTTCTCTTCTTTTGCACTTTCAAAGATCTTACCACGATTCTTCCGACCCCCTTCTCCCCCTCTATCTTTTCCCTCCTCCGTTTTTTGTTTTTTTCGACTGTGTAAGTGGTGCGGTAAATAATACCCTTTTTTTTTCCTTTTACCTTCAACATTTACCCCTCCCTGGCGCCTATGAGGGAGACAACAGTCATCTTGGAGTTCCCGGTTAGCTTTGTCCTCTCCCCCTCCCCCCCCCCCTCTTTTGTTTTCCTTTGACCCGATATGATGCTGTTCGTCTTGCGTGCCCAGCTTTGAAATCGTTCCAAGCGGGTACCCTCTTCTCTCATGCTCTTTGTGCCATCGTCCTTTTCCCCCCCTTCCGACCTTGCCCAACTCTCCTTTTGGTGTTCTGGCTCTTGCTTCATTTTTCTTTTTAGTTTTTGGAAGGATCCCAGCGCTCTCTTGCCTCCTTTTTTCTTCTGGAAATTCGTGTCCTCTTAGACCTTTTTTTTCCTTCCCTACCCCTACCCTTATATTGATTGCGGGAGGTTCTTTCTTTTTAATTTCATCTGATTGAGAAGGCTTCTTTCCCTCCCTTACGATGTTTTCGATTTGACATTCCCCTATACCCACCACTCAGTTTCCCCTTCCCCACCCCATGGCTAGGATTTAATACACTCCCCCCTCGCTGGATACCCCCCCCCCTTTCTTTTCCCTTTTTTTAATTTTCTGCACCTTTGAGCTGTGCTGTTGCTGCTATAGTACCCCGGGCCCTCGCCCCGCCAGAAACATACCTTTTCCTCCCCCTCTCACCCCAAAACTTGTTTTTTTGGCTCCTGGATTGACCTTAGCGATTTCCGGTCTTCTCCATGATCTAGCAGGATGCCCGCGCCGAGTTCCCTTATCCAAGCACGATATACTTTTTTTTGTGCTCGCTACCTACCGGCCTTTCCGTGGGAGATGAATTCCCGGTGGCCATAACTGCTTTTCACCTCTTATTTCAACGTCCCGCTGGGACGCCATTTTGTTTGACCACCTCCCCTCCCCCACTCGACGACCTTCTTTTTATCTTCCCTAGTTTGAAGGTCTATAACCTCCCGCTTCGTCCCTCCCTTCTTCTTTCTATCAGACCAACTAAGCGTTCGTTTTTTTTTGCGCCTCTCTGCCAGCGACCTCTTCCCCTCTTTCCCTCCTCCCTCCCCCCAAGAAGCAGTTATACCCCCTTTTCCCGTTCTTTTTATATCTACTCACTTTCTTCACTGGCTTGCTTTTTGCTTCACTGGTGGGTTGATCTGCTTGAATGGCGTTATTCTTTCCATCTTAATTACCTGCGTGTCTATTTTTCTTCTTTTCTCCCATCCTATTAGATTTTTTATGGCCTTGGGTTTTTTTATCCTTTGCTTTTACGCACCGTTGGGAGAAATTCCTCCCTCCTCCCTTCTGGTCTTGGTAGTTTGATGAAAGCCCTTGCGTCCCTGACTTTTTGTTCTTATTTTGGACCCCTGGTCCCTGATGTTTTTCTGCTTTTATTTCAGTTTGCGTCCTTAGCTCTCTCCCCCGCACGCTTTCCTGCCTCCATTTTCACTTTTTTTTCCCTTTGCCTTTTCGAGGCATGTGGGTTTTTTTTCCTTGTTCCATCGTGGTCCCAAACAACCCTTTTGCCCCTTCCCTTAAAGCCCCTCCCCAACCTGACCATTTTTGCTCATCTGTGTTTGGCCCCCCCCCTTCAACACGAATATTGGGTTCTTCGCCCCAATTGCCGCTCCTTACGTTTTGATTTCAAAAACGATGTTCTCATTTCCCCTGTTATATCCCCCCCAACCATCACCAAACCACTCAGGAGATCCCTCTTTTCCCACCCCATCCTTTAACCTCTCCCCCCCCATAAGCCCCTAATAGCCTTCTCTGTCCCCCTCCCACTCATTACGAAGCTGGGATGCCCTGCCCCTGTCCCCTCTGCTCTTTCTCATTTCTTGGCAATCATGTTGTTTACTTTTACTCTCCTTTTTTGTGTTGAGAGTCGTCTTTTTTTTTTCTCAAATGCCTACTCGATTTCTGACCACAAGGATTCCTCTTTTCCCCTTTTTTTTCCCGACCAGTTAATGGATTGGTTTTCTTCTCGATGCTGTTTATTTTGGGACGGACTGGGAGAGGAGTTTTCCATTTTTTTTTGTGCTCCCTCGTTTTCTCTCCGGCTGTTTTTGTGATTTTCGCTCGCTTTAATGCCCGGATGACCGTTGCCCCCAATGTTGGCCCTCTCTAAGATCAGACCCCCCCATATTTTTCCTTGTTCTTGCAAAAAAGAAACTCCTTCTCACCTTTTTCCGCTTGGCCATGTAAAGGGGCGTCTTGCTTCCCCGATTTTAACCGGCTCCCCCCATCCACTCGCCTCCGGCATTTTTTCCACTTCTCGCACGCTTTTTTGTCTCTCTCTCCCCCCTGTTTTTTTCAAAGGGAGGCACGCTCCCATCTTGCCCCTGGGGGCTCCACATAAAGCAAATTTCTCCCCCTCTTGGCCCTTCCTCCAAGACCCAATCCGGCCCCTCTTCTTGACACTTATGCGACACCCTTGCTGTAGACCCTCGGATTCTTCCGCCGGTCTCCCCCCAGGCCCCCTGGACATACGATCTAGATCCCTATTTTTCTTTCCCCCCCCCCGACTCCCTTTTGTTTAACTACGATTTTGCCCGCTTACGTCTCTAAATCCTCCCACCTGGTTCTTGCCCTTGAAGCCCAGTTGGACAGCTCCCGGGACTCGTTCCTCTTACTTTACCGGCAAGCTTTCCTCGTTTTTTCATTCTCATTTTTGTGTCGACTTTTCCATCTTGTCCGCAACACACGTTCCCTTTTGTTCTTTTTTGCCCCCCGAAACGTATCTTGGTGACCCCATAGTTTCGTTCCCCCCTTGACCCTTAATAATACCAACTCTTCCGGTCTTGTTCTTCCGAAAACCGCACTTTTCTGCCCTGATCGGTTTTGCCTACTAAGACGGTTGCTAATCTGCCCCTGTCTGTTTAAGTCGGCATCCTACGAGTGCCAGTTTATTTTTGGATGAGTATTGCAAAACTTACCCCTTTTGGATTCTGAATTCTCTCGGCCCGCAGATCATTCGCGGTCTCGAAGCGTTATCTTCAATCGCTCCCTTTTTCCCACCCCGCCGGACCGCTTTTTTTTGGTTGTTAAGATGAGGTGAATTGGCCCTGCTCCTTCCGGCATTGCAAGGAATGGTTGCCCGTTTACAATATCCCCAAGGTGTTTTGAACTAAGTATTATTCCGGATCCATCTTAGGATCGTGGAAACTATACGCAATGTGTTGCCGGGAAAACCTTGCGTTGGATACCCCGTGCTCTTTCACAAGATACGCATCCACTTCGCCAGCGGCTCCCAAATCCTCGTATGACGGCCCCCCCGAATGTTCAGAGACCGCTTCTTTTTCCCAAGAAATCAGTCCGGTCTTCTTGACTGAAACGCGCCCACTTCCCCCAGTGCGAGAGCAGACTTTTGCGCCGGAGCACGGTAAACCCCCCCTAACGGTTCCGACCTGGGAAATCATCCGACAGGCCCCTGAACCCCCCAAGTGCGAAGTACTTCGTACGCGCTGGGATTTACACCCCTGCAGGCAGCCCCAACAGTCCCCCGTTTCTAGATGCAAGCGTCCCCGATGAGCCCCTCTGGCCCATCGGTCCGAATTATGGTCAACAATGCGGCTGCCTTCGCCTTTCGCCACCCCATCTCTTGTTGTTCGCCCTCGTCCCCCGGGAGGGGGTTATGGTCAACCGATCATGACGGTCCCGCCACAAGTCAAACACACCTCTCTCTTTTCACTTCCCTGTTGTGTTGAGTTGTTACAGTGCCCGGTATCGCAAGTTCTTTTTCATAGTATCGAAACTTTGGCCCCCCGCGCGGTCGGGGCCCAACAAGAGATGGTTTCTTCCCTTCCTTTGGGTCGAGCCCGCAGCCGTCCCTTAGAGAACGCCTGCTGCTGTCGGCTCATCGGCGTTGCGTTCAATCGCAAAGAGGTTGGTTACTTAGGCCTTGCTCGCAGCGGCCGCGAACGAAGAGGGTGTTGCTCGCTCTTTGATTTCTTTTAAGGCTTTTTTGATTGCTCACTTTCCTTCCTTCCCAAGGAGATCTATCCTCGGCCATTCGTTTCTTTTTCTGACAGCACGAATACTCCTTGGAGGTTATCCTCGTCGCTAATGGCATTTGCTTCATATGATTTGGAACTTGGCTTGCTGTGCTGCGTTACGCTTGTTTTTCTTTTTCTCAGCATGTACTACACCGCAGGCCCCCAGTCAGGGAGTTACTAACGATCCGTGATCACCTTATATAGTATAATTCTTCCCACTTTTTTAGTGAGTTCTGTTTATGAGCGGTGAGTCTCAAACTCGCCGCCCTCCTTACCCGGACAAACAAAGAGCCACCCCAACTTTTTTTTTTTTCCTATCCTTTATTGAAGCCTAGCCAAGTTAATAGAGGAATAGCCCTTCGCCATCTCTCCGACTTCTGGATCGCCCTTTTTATTTTAGGTGTCGACGTCAGTTTTCTTCATCCCGAGGCGATTTTGCTTTGCCCCCCACGCCGTTGCATCATTTTGAACGAACCGCCAAGATTTTCCACCATCCCCCCGCAGAGGGGACGGAAAAGTTGTTCGGAAACCCTTTCAGCCATGGACGACCCGTGTGTTTATTAAGGCTCAGTCTGTTACCCCATCCTTCTTCTGTCCCCCCCCCCCCCCCCCCCTCCTCCCCCCCCCCCCCCTGCTCCTTCCCAGCCCCCATTCCCTCCCTACACCCTCCTCTTCTACCCCACCCCCTCCCCCCCCCCTCCCCTTCCCGCCCCCTCCACTCTCCCCCGTATACCCCCGCCCCCCCTCTTCCCCCCCCTCCCGCCCCCCCCCCCCATCCTTCCACCCATTCCTACACCCCCCTTTCCCCCTCCCCCCCCTCTCACATCTCCACACCCCCTCCCCCTCCCTCTCTCTCCACCCCCCCCTCCCCCCCCCCCCCCCACCCCCCCCCCCCCTCCCAAATTTTCCTTCTCCACCCCTCCCTCGCCTCCCCCCCTCTTTCCTCTTCCTGCTCCCCCCCCCCCCCCGCCCCCCCCCACTCACTTACCCTATCCCCCACACCTTCTCCTCCTCCCCTCTCCGTTCCCCCCCCCCCCACCCCCACTCCCTCACCCCCCCTTCCTTTTGTCCTTTTTCTGTAGCCTCTCCAACACCCCCCAACTTCCTCTTCCACCTCACCCCTTTTTACCTCCCACCCCCCCCTTTTACCCTCACCTGTCCCCTCCTCCTCCCCTCCCCCTTCTCAACTCCCTCCCCGTCCCATCGTTCTTTTCCACAATCTACGGTTCGGTATATACCCAACCCCTCCCCTGTGAGCTGTGTGAGGAATTCTTCCCCAGAAATGCTTCCCCCCCCCTATTCGACAGACTCCAATTTCCCGATTGACCCCCTATTTACTTATATATTCGACCCTCGCTTCAAGAAGTTTTTATGAAGACCTGGTTGTTCTGATGCCCTTTTTTTCTTCTTTTGCCAGGAATTACGGATTATTATATGGTCAGCAATCGCGCAGAACCCCGCAGACGTGGCTTTTTTGGACGACATACAGAATGTATTAAGAAATTTTTCCTTGTGAGGAGGCCATGTGCCCTTCTCCTTATAGCCACGCGTCAATTGGTGCCATTTATTGGGGCCCCCCATTATCCGGCTTTTGTTTTTGATCCCCATGCTTTAAGCAAGAAGAGATGGACTCGCTCCCATCAATCGGGCGAAGAATTGAACATCTTCCTTCTCTGATGTTGGTATCGCACGTGGTTGAAATCTTATGGAACAGAACAAGGTTACGCCTTTTTACTCTCATCCCCAACCCCCCTTTTTTGAGAAGTTGTTGGATCATTCCCCTGGAACCCCAAAGTCACTGGATTTTTCCCCCCTCTTCCGACCCTCCAGGATTTGAGACCGGTTGAGGGACCGATCGTTTCCTTTAGCCCTGGTCTCCCTCCCAACTCACCCAAAGGGCCCCAACGCTATGTACACCCCTAATCCTGAAATACCCTCTAGATACTCCTCATCGATTGCACTCCCCACGCTCTGCTTCCGCCAATTGGACAAGCTGCGACTTGATAGATCCCCTTTTTTCAATCCTTTTCTTTTTCCTATATCTCTACCTTCAATAGTTTTTTTTCTCGCGACCTTCGCATCCATGCCCTCAAGAATTCCTACCGACCAAGTTTCGGCTCTTGTAAATTGGAGCCCTCGATCCCCCCTTCTCGTAATGTCTTTTTTCCCCCCCTTGATGTCATCTTTCGTTCGGAGGAAGTTGATTTCTGTCATTTTTCTGTGAGTGCTCTTTTGACTACATGATGTTCGGATCTATAGTCCAGATTTGAACCTGATTTTCTGCATTCTTGTTTTTTTTCCAATCCCCCCCCCCGTCCCTAGCTGTGGCCCTTACTTCCCCCGATCGTTTCCCACAAACTTAGGTTTTTGAATTTTTTTCCTTGACTTTTCACCCCCCCATCACACCTAGACTTTGGGTCTTTGAAATTCCCGAAGACTCAAGGAAAATTTGTTGGGGTCCCCATCCGATTTAAAATCCACTTTTTCTTCCCCCAAACATTAGTAGCCCCACACGCCAATCGGGTTCCCTTTCGTGCCTCCGTGTTTTTTCCTAGTTTATCTCTTTCCAACTCCCAATCCTCTTCATTTAACCCCCCCCAGACGTGCTTCATGGTGTCTAACCCCCTCCCTTACAATAAGGGCCGATGGTTTCGGCCATTCCAATACCTGGCCGTTTAGGCCCCGTGGAGACCATTTTCCGACATTGCTCAGCTCCGCGTTCCAGGCCTTTTTACCCCGATTCGATTTTTGGCTTACCCCTTTTTCTTTCAACCTCCTTAAAATTCAGATTTCTTCCCCTTTACCGTCATTACCTGCACCTCAATTTCCTTCCTCCCAACAGTTTACTCCCCCCCCCCCCGCCCCCTCCAAGGATAGGTTAATGATTTTCCCCCATATTGTGCACACGTGGAACTTATTTATTCGAATTTCGGTGCGATCCTGGGTTAGAGTTTTCAGAACTTTCCCTTTTTTAAGTCCCACCCACAACCGTCAATGTTGCTTTTCTATCCCCCTCCCGTAGCCGGGTCCTAGATTCTCCTTTCTTATCAATTACCATTCCCCACGACCTTACCCTTGGTAGGGTTTTCTTTTTTTTCCCCCTCAACGACTTCGGCCAGCGGCCTCGGGGTGTGCACATCCTTAAGAGACCAGTCCTTTCATGTCTCCCCTGCTGGTTGTCCCGTCTCCCCTCTCTCCTGAGAGTTTTTTTTCTTTTAGGTTAGACGTAACCCCCCATTTTTCCCAATCCTTTCCTTCCCTTAAGCATTTTTTTCTTCCCCTGCTCAGTCAATCTCTGAATCTTTCCCACGTTTCTGGCTTTTTAAGACGTAAGCCCCCCCAACCTCCCCCTCGGGGTTTTGTGGTTTTTCTGTAGAGATGGGATGATTGCTCTTTCTACCACGGACTTCTTCCTGCTCCAGATAAGCACCACCTTACGATTTGTTTCTTACCAGGCTTTCCGCTCCCCCCCTGATCCACCTGCTCGAGTTAGAGGTTTTTGGATGCATTTTTAAGCGGGGATTGCCCCTGCAACCAAGCCTCCGCAGCGACTCTCATTTAAGGCTCCCCTCTCAGTCGTTTGCAAGGTTCAGAGTCTTAGAAAATCACCACCCCTTTTCTGTCGTGCTGGAGAGAATTTACTTCCACGAATGGCCGAGTGAGAGAGCGACTTGCTATGGCCAGCCCACACTAAGCCGGTAAGAAGCCCTAGCATAGAGGACTACAAACCAGGTCGATTCGTATTCTCGGGGACGTTCGATGCAACCTTATCGTCCTAAGCACCCTCGCTTCCCGCTTCCCGCCGATTCCGACGAGCTTTCGGAATTTTTTAGGCGCACCTTTTCGGGCTTCGCCTTACCTCCCCCCCCCCCCCGCCATCTCTTTTCGCCCCCCTCTCGACCCCCTCGTCTCTTGCACTTTCAAAACGATACGAGCCACCTTGTATTCCACAACACATTCTCTGGCTTTTTTTGTGTGGGCGCTGGTTACTGGGTGTGCTGATCCGTTCTCGTAGAGTACACAGGGACCACTCTTGTTTTTTTTTTTTTTTCGGGGCGAAACAGAGTTGTTCTTTTTTGGGTCTCTTTGTGACTTTTTTCCCTCGAAGGTTTGAGAACCAGTTCGACGAGTCCCTCTGACTTG
>Ga0179593_1499410_pt1 | contig 10582 bp, 11 predicted proteins | sample CZODoug2_1_08_16_FD_185931 | JGI IMG/M metagenome (GOLD analysis project Ga0179593, IMG submission 185931) | Vadose zone soil fungal communities from Angelo Coast Range Reserve, California, USA - CZODoug2_1_08_16fungal (PacBio error correction) | ecosystem: Environmental > Terrestrial > Soil >... | reverse complement strand
CGCCACGATTATCCGCTTTTTGATCTCTCCTCATGAACTCCCAACTGGCTCCTGTATCCTTTGACCCTCAGGCGGCCCCGAGGACGCTTCGTCCCCCTTTCCGGTCTCTTTTTTTTCGTTTTTTTTCGCGACTTCTTTGACGATCTTCATCGCAGCCCAGATGCGCAGTCTGGAATTCTCCAGAATTGACTCCCCTCCAGTTTAGAGCCGAGATCGTTGATCTTTTCCCCCCCTCATCCGTTTTAGTACCTGAGGGCCTCTCTCTTCCAACGCGCGGGAGTCGTACATCTTCGTTTCTCCCGTATTGTCGTATTTCCCTGTGCCTCAAACAATTTCCCCCTATCCTGCTGAATGAGCGCAAGCGGTGTGGCCGGATTGCCCCTGAGAGCCTTGCGAACCTGCCTCCGGTGTTATGTTTCGGGAGAGGATTGATCTGTTGTTATTTTTCTTTTCCCCTGTCGCCAGTTTAGTTTTCCTTCCTGGTCCTTCTATTTCAATATAAGGCAAGCGGCCCTATGGCCTTTGTGAATCACCTTCTCTTGTCCTAGTTTTTCCCCCTTATGTTTGAATTTTTCTGTTCCCCCTTACCCCCCTTTTCGGGAAGTGCGAGGGATACTCGACGGAAGGGTACCTCCCTCTGACTCCAGCCCCTTCCCGTCCTCTTCCCTCCCCCTCCCTTTTTTTTTGAGAGCGGCACCGAACGCGCTCTGTTACCCCCTATGGTCTCCAAAACTTTCTTCTGAATCCGCCTTTTTTCCTTTTTTTTCCACTGGAAAAGTCCCAACTCCTTATCCCATCAAGGGCCCAACCGCGACCTTCCCCTTCTTGTGTCTCCCTCAATTCATGGGACAGAATGGCTCTCTTCGAAGCCGCTCCGGCCTCTTATTTTCCCTCCGGTTAAAAACCCCTTCCTTCATAGTCGTCCTTTGAGGACTGATCGACTATACCTTATAAGTTGCCTAGAATTTTTCTACGCTCCTTCTCCAAGTCATTGGCGGTTTCGGTCTTTTTCCCCTCCCGGCCCAACAAGCTACCTACAATTGTGACGGAGCTGTCGACACCCAGTCTGTCTGGTGCTGCTTTCGCGCGGGTTAGTCTAAAGAAGTTTCTCTATCTCCCACTGTGAGTCTTTTTTTCTTAAGTTCCTTTTCCTCTACTTATCTAACTGCGAGATTCAGCTCTGACTTTTCCGTTCGGACAAGGGCGAGGACCTTGGAACCAAGAACTTCCCTTTCTTTCCCCCCTGCGCGACACCCTCCATAATCTTTCTCCGCGCATAGGACGTTATCTCCATCTGTCGATCTTTCTATCCCCCTGATATCTGCGCGTCTTTCTCCGACTGACCAGTTTTGGACGATGATTCCCACCTCTCTTGCAATTCAATCTCTCCCACCTGAACCACCAGAAGCATACGGGCCTTCTCAATTAAGTCTTCATCTTTTCTTCTCCCTGACTTCTTTTTTTGGCGTACTTTATCTCCCACCCCCTCCTTCTAACAGCTTCTTACGGTTTTGTCGGCTTCCCTTAAATGCGATTTTCTCTCATCCGGCAATTTTACTATCCTTTTCTTTTTTCTCACGGACAGATTCCTTTTCTTCTCCCCATCCCCCCCCTCCTTTTCTCGGGAAGCTGTTTGACTGTGAGCTCCCTCTCGTGTCGCCCAAATTTCGTTGAGACTTGATTCCTCTGGTCGTGGCGGGAGGAAGGTATTTTTCTTTCGTTTCCTTGTGAACTTACTTCGCTCTAGTAGCAGGTTATCCTCATTCCCTTTACCTTCCTTTTTTGTGCTATGCTCTATAAACGTTCGACGAGAGTCGTCCTCTTTCGGTTCAGTCTTTTCGCCCTCCCTTTTCCCAGAGCTGAGACCGCCGACCCTTTCTCCCCAAGTTGGAATACACCTACTATCCTTCCCAGCTTCAAGCCATCCTCTTCTCTGTGGAATCAGCCCCTGTCGCTAGTTTCCCTTCTCCCCCCCGTAACCTATTCTTCTTTCAGGATTCCCTCCGTTAACTTTTGACGGGTACTACCTTCCTCCAGGTCCCCTGTACCAGAGCTTGGTTTCTTTTTTCTCCGTCCGATCCCTCTTGTTGGATACCATTCCCCGCGCCCTTCGACAGTAATGGTTAATCCCACTCTCCGGCGTCCGGTTAGCTAAGGGCTCTTTTTTTGGTTTGTCCGATTCTGCTTTCTCCCGTTGATCAACGGCCAACTTTCCCCCACCGGTACATAAAATAGTGTAAGCCTGCGCAGCGAAAGGCTTTCTCTCAAAGTCGCGTCCTTGACGAACTCCGACTCTTTCTCTTCGGGCCTCGCGGGATTTTTCTTTCTTTCGACTTCCAGTTTTGGACCAGAGCCCCTGATCCTTTTTCTGACCTCGTCGGAAACTTGGCGACTTGAAGCCTGGTATAATCTTTCTTCTCCTCCCCCCTTTCTTATAGATTTGGACGGTAACTCCTCGCTCCCTAAGTGACACCATCTGCAGTCAGTTGGGTTCTCCATCGCCGCCACCCCATCAGTCAGTGGTTTGTCTCCCGTGAGTTGGTCCTTTTTCCTCTTTCCTAAAAGCCCCTTGCCGTTATAGCTCCATCCCAACTGTTTTTTACCAAGGATTTCTTGAGAGATCTCGCCGGATCTTCTCATAAATGATTTCCACGTTCCCCTTTTCTAAGAGTTCCCTTTGATTGCTCACTCACGTCCGTGCGGCAGGGCCTTTTTCTTTCTTGTGTTCTTCCTCACCTCCCCTCTTTTAGGGCTTTTTTCCCCTCTGAGTATCCGATTTATTGCTTACTGCCCCCCCCTCCCCACAATTGCGGCAGTGGCGACTTTAACACCCCCCAGATCTCTCTCGTTGCCTTTCTTTTCCATTTCACTGGAATGTCGATTGTTCTCTTCTTGGATCGTTTTTTTCCTTCCCCAAGAGCCTATGAGACCTTCTAACATTCCCCCCCTCCTTTCCTGCCTTTCCCCCCACTTCGAGTCGCCGCAGACGAGCCCGAACCGATTCTCCCCCTCTCTTCACCCCCACAACCAGGACCCACCCTTAGTCCCTAAATCTTACGACGCTTTCCCTCCTCTCCGATAAACGTAGGTCCTCCTTTTTTACTCACCCCCCTACCCCTCTTTAAAATGCCTTCTTCCATCTAAAAGCTGCCCCACCGTTTTCCTTTTCACCCTTATTCTTTCCTTCCCCTTCGGAACCTCTTCGCGAATGCCCCTGCCTATTTTTAATGTGATGTGGATTTTTATGTTTCCATTTCTCTCCCCCCTCCCTCCTTGCTTTGAGCCGGAGTTTCCCCGCTCTCCCCCTTGGGCGCAGGGGATCTTTTCCTTCGTCTTGCTCTCATGGCAACCACTGATTTTGCTGTTTTTATTTCACTTGAATTATATCAGTTCCCAACGCTTGCTTCACGCGGTGAGTATCATTCCCTTTCGTATATTTTCTACTTCTTCTCCTTCTTTCAATGCGGGGCCTTCCCCCCTCCGCGCCCCTTCCTCCTTTTTTTTGCTTTTTATCCCTTCCCTTCAGTTGAAGCCGTTTTTTGTCCTCCATTGTTCTTGGCTCCCTTTTGTGTTTGTTTTTTATGCCTACCTCCCTCTTTGGTTCTTCCTTTATCTCGGCCCTCTTTGAAGAAGCGTGCGCCGCTCTTTCGGGTAGATTCTCCCCCTTCGCTTGGGGATTGGACGGTTCTTAGAACTACCCAGACTGAGCTGTTCTCCGAAGGCCTACTTCCTAGGTTTTTTCCCCTCCTCCACCCGGGCCGGGCTCCCTCCGGCCGTCCTCCCGGTAAGGTCTTGGTTGGGCTACAACTTTTTATTTCACCCTCTGGCAGTCCATCTTTTTTTCCCTCAGCTCGGAGATTTCACCAGACGCCTGATGCAGTTTTGTATATTTTTTCTTCTCCAGAAGATGTCTGCCGCTCCTCGTCTCCTTGGAAGACCTTCTTTGTTGCGTCACTGGAGAAGCACGTCATTTCTTGTTCGTTTTTGAGCGTTGCGCGTTCTAGTTCCCTACCTTGTGAGGGGGACCAAATCCCCTTCTTCACTCCATCCCTTTTCCTCTAGTCGCGTAGGCGTAAGGGTTTTTTCTCTTGAATCCTTTGACACAACCACCGCAGAATCATCATGATCTCCCCTCCCTGGCGCAATTTCGTCCAGAGCTTCTTTAGGGTCGGGTTGCTAATTTCCCTTTTTACCTAAAACCCCTCCAGCTCTTTTCCCCTTTCCACGTTCTCCCATTCTCTAATTTTACACTCCGCCGTCCCTTCCTTTTTTCTAACCGCCGAACGTCAACGTTTTCCCTCTTCTCGAGGTAGCTTTTCTGGTTCGGACCATTAATTCCTAACGGCCAAGCAAGACAGAGTCCCTTCTCCCAAGGACGACCCCCCCCCGAGGTCTTGTTCCCCTTTTCTTTGTTGTTCCTGTCTCTTGTCTAAATTGTACTGCCGCACTCCTTGTTTCAATAGGTGATGCGTGGCAGGCCTTCTATCTTCCTTGAAAAAATTATGACGTGCTGATCTGTGGTGAACTGCATCCCTCCCAATCCTCTATTCCCCTTACGATCAACCTCTGTTTTTTATTAAGATTTCTACTTCTGTCTCTTCTTTTTTTCCCTGTGGAATATTTCTCTCTCTTCCTTCCTCATTGTTTTCTCCCTTTTTTTTTTCCAGCTTTACTTTGAGAGCTGATCTCCCCCCATTCACTCTAAGCGCTATTCAAGCGCGGCGGGTTCTTTCATTTCAACAGATAATCCCGGCTGCTTTTTTCCTCGACTTGTCCTCTTTTTTTTTCTAACCTTCAACTTGGGAATTGGGTGGGCCGCAGTCAAATGTGGTAGACCCTTACAATGCCTCCCAAGGAGCCCTGGTTCCCCTTCTCCTGGCTCATTTCCATTGTTAACATGTCCTTTTCTCTTATGTCCGAACCACCCCCATCATCCCTATCTACCGTGCTTCGTTGTATTTTTTTTTTTCCTCGTGCGGAGGCTGCTCTGCGCCTCACTTTTTTCCCCGTCTTTTTGGAGAGTTCCCTGAGTTATTTCGAAAGAACCGCACCTACTCCGCTTGGACGAACCCCATTGAATTGTTGTATGAGTTTCCTTTTGAATGATTTCCCTTTTTTCTTTTTTTTGCACGTTGGATCTCCTTTTTTCTCATCCCATTTTCTCTACGCCGCCCTCTTCAATTTTGTGGATACAATTCTGATTTTGCCATCTGAATCCTGATTCCCCTCTGTCCGGACATTTTTCCACAAGAGCCGCTTCTTTCATCCCTTGTCCCACTGGATCTGTTTCCCCCCTACGTCACATCTTAGACCTTTGCTTTGACCAACGAGTGGATCTTCAAACGCTCCCCCCAACCTTGCAGCTTCGGAGGTGCCCTAGAAGAGATGATAAAGAGAACTGTAAAGGAAGGTACTTCCCTTTTCTATACACCCCCCCTCCTTTTTTCCCGTAGTTTTTGATGCATAAAAGTAACTTGACGGTGGATTCTTGACTCTTGAACATCTTTTTAAAACTAGTTTCTCCTTTCTGGGCCCCACTAACCCTCGGGGCCAAGACCTTCTTAGATCTAGTTTCTTCATATGAAAGATTCATTCCTTCTTTGTGTTGGGTTGTCGGGGGGGGTAGAAGTTGGGGGGGTTGTTTTTTGGGTGGGAGTTGGTAATTCTGGGCTTGTTTTTGTTTGGGGGGGGGGGGGGGTTGGGGGGGGGTGGGGGGTTGGCGGGGGTTTTTTGGGTAGGGGGGTGGTTTTTTTGTGTTTTTTTGTTGGTGGGTTGGGTGGTTTTTTGGGGGGGGGGGTGGGGTTTGGTGGGGCGGGGTCTGCTGGTTTTTGGTTTTTTTTTTTTTTGGGGGGGGGGTCGAGCATTTCTCCTCCAATGTCCTTTCCTGTCCCTCAAGAGATGCTGCGAAAATCCCTTGGAGGACCCAACCGTAAGTAAATAATTTGAACTTCCTCTTTTACTTACCTCTTTTTTCTCCGTTTTTTAGTATATAGCCTACGGTCGCACGTATGCTATTTTCCTTTCCCTCCGCGGCACATCGTGGCCCTCGCATGAAGGTCGAATAGGCCTCTGTCCCAACCCACTCCCTTTTGTTTGACTTCCCCTGATCCCCTACGTCATTCTGAGGCCCGCCGGGCTCCGTGACTCTTTCAGCGCATCTTTTCCCTCTTTAAAGCCGGACAAATTACAGTTGCTCGGTCTGCACTTCCTCCCTGTGGGAATTTCCTTCCAGGGTTTCTCTGCCTATTCTTCGATTCGAATCTGGCTGTTTTTTCGAATGGGACGATTTAGGGGGGCGTAAACTGACTCCTTTTAGGAATCGCTCGATCCTCTTTTTCTATTGCTCTTTCTTTTCCCATGTCCTTTTTCTTTCCCGTTTAGAGGACCCCCCCGATCTGGTCCCCGTTTAGGGATCTTGGAGGAATCCCCCGGTCGACTGGGACTTTTCCCTTATTCATTTTTAATGTCTATTGGTCCTCCTGTCTGAAGTTTCTTACGACCGCTTTCCCTTGCACCTTTTTTACGGTCCCCCTGTTTTTCTCCTTCAACGACGTTCCTTCTAGTATCTGTTCTATAGTAGAGTTCTGTCTCAAATCTGGTTGTTCTTCCGAATTCTCTTTTTTCACTCTTCCCCCTCCGGTCACGGAAACCTTCTTTGGATTTGCCTCATAGGAACCCTGCTCTTCCCTCAATGAGACGTCATGTTGTTTAAGCAAATCAACCCGTTGGAATCTTCCCTTCCTTTTCCCATTCCTTCTGTCCTAATCTGTCTTTGCTCCGATCCGGTTGACTCTCCTGTTGGCCCTAATGGCTCGCCAACCCCCCCCTGCCTTGGGTTTTTTCTTCTGACCCCCATCTCCCAAAACAGATCAAGTCCCCAATTTTCCTGCTGGTGGCGGCGATGGCTCCCTTTCGGCAGATGGCTGCTTTAGCGATTTCTTCTTCGTCCTTTCCCTCCCTGCCGTCGACGCCCGGCGATATTTCGTCTTTTTAGATTCATCAGAAGGGACCCAGATTCCCTGCGCGCTTTTGTTTCTGCCCTTCCGTCTTTTTCTAATCCCTTTGACTTCCTCTTTGACAATTTGCAAGTGCTCATCCCTTTCGCGAACTCTTCCTCTGCTCTTTGGCGATTAGCGAGTCTCACTATGTTGTCTCTCCTCTCTTCGCGCTCGTTCCCTCCCAAATTTATCCCAGTAATGCGATTTTTCCGGATTTTTTTGGCCTTAGCGCCCACGCCCCCCCCCCCGCATTTATACGACACTTCCTCTGGACTCTTTCGCCCATGACGGCCGTTCATTGGGCTCGGAGTCCTTCCCAAAACGCCGGCCTCTACGGCGCTCTCTTATTCTGTCGGATGAGGCCCCTTTTCTGGCCTCTGCATCTGGCAAATACACTTTTGCTTTTTTTTCGACGCAATCTCTCCCTTTTATGAGCCCCATCGAGTTCGTGGAAGCTGGCTTTGTTTTATTAAAGTCAGCCCCCTGCCTGGACTGCTCTTGTTAGCGGCGCCCTTCCCCCAGTTTCGTTCTTTAAGGTTCGGTCTCCAAATGGCTACCCGGAAGAAGAGTCCGCGCTTTTCCTTTTTTCTTTATATCTCTCTATTTCCATTTTTTTGAGATGCTCCCGGCTATTGAGTCCTAGTGCCGTTTATCCTTGTGCGCCGCCCTTCCTTAAGACAATGCAGTGCGCCTTCCCGACCCTTCTGAACTCGCGTATCTACTTTTTTGGTCGCCGATCTTCACTCTGATACGCACCCCTCCTTGTGGCTGAGACCGCCCCGGTCAGATCGGTCATCTGTCACCCAAGCCCCAATGGATCCGTATTGTTTGATGCAGTTCCCTGTTGGTTAAGGGAACTCCCCGACCCAGGACGTTCTAGACCGCTCTTTTTCTTCGCTTGCTTTCCAATTTTTGATACAGTACGCATGCCGCTTTGCACCTCGGCTGAAGACTCCCTCCGGGCGTCCGTCTTTTTATAGGACCTTTTCGTTTTTTTTCCTTCCTCCCTTTCCCCGGTGCCAATACAATTTCCTTCAAATCGTTGAATTCCTTCCTTGCCGCGCATGATCTATCAAGACTCCCTGCGCGCTAGCAAGCTCTTTTACAGCGGATAGCTGTCGACAACTTGTTCTCGACGGTATTCTAACCTTGATAGTTAACTTCATCTATCCCCATATTTCCCTTCCCAGATAAGCTTACAGAGTCCTTTCTTCAACTTGGCCCCCTGGGATTTAATTTTTTTTTTGAACCTATTTATTTTTTTTTATAGTCTAGTTTTTGGGCGAACCCCTCTAGCCTCCAGACCATGACTCCCGGGGGTAGTCACCTCCGCCCCCCATCTCCAGTGCTTTGCGCGTGTTTTGTCCTTTTCGTGTCGACTCTGGCGAAAAAGCACCACTTGAACGTTTTCTAGACCCTTCGCGATCCCCACTGAGAGTAACCGTCAGGGAATCTCTTTCTTCTCCTTCCTCATCCTTTCCCTTTACATGTCACTTCAGTTTGTTACCGGTTCTACATCCCTTTACGCTTTTAGTTCCGGTTCCCTTTCTGTTCCCGAGTGTCTATTTCCCCCCCGCCTCTTTGGAGATTTGTTGAAATCTTTTTTTATTTCTTCCCTCCTCGTTCCTTCACCCTTTCCCTGGCTTCCCATGATTTGTTAGACCATGGAAACATCTGTACCTCTAATGCCACCCCGGAGATTAGGTCCGATTTGAGTAATTATTTTTTTTCAAGCATTTCATTATCCTGATATGATGAGCAAGGGCTAACCCCTTATAACATTTCTCTCTCAATATCCCCCTTTCAGAGAAGGCGAAGTCCCCACCCCATTACCCCGCCATTCCAGCCCTTTATTACTAACTATCCCCCTCTCCCCCTTGTTCCCATTGAATACTTTTCCTTGCATACATAAATATACTTTGCTCCTCCCGAGAGATTCTACCAAGGTTAAGGCTCTTTTTACTCCCCAAGAGGGCGTAGACCCCGTCCTTCCCCCCCACTTACGTAGAAATGTTCTCTTCCTTTTGCCATGACCTTCCTCCAGCTTCTCCATCTCGAAGCCGCTCTTCACTTGTGGGGTTTGGATGCGTCCTCCACCGATTCTCGTTTTTTTGTCTGATTTCCCTCTATAACTTGTTTTCGGTGTCTCGCGATTGAACTGTTCTTACTTCCCATTTCAACACTGTTCTTAGTTGGAAAGTCTCTTCTCCCAGTCATATCTCTGTATTAACAAATCGGGGGTCAACTTGAGGACCCTTTCCAGAGGAGATTCGGTTATGATGATGAGAATTTTTCCCGGAACCCGGAGTACAAAAATCTTGCCCTGATCCTGAGTGTCTACCAAGGAATGAAGTTTCCGTCCTTTTTCTACCTGTTTTCCTAAGGAGAACTTACTTTCGCTAAAGAACCATTGGGTATGCCCCTGATATAGGAAGTTAGTCCTTCGTAGGTGGGGGGGGGGGGGTTGTTTTTTTTTGGTTTGTCTTTGCAGGTTGGGGGGTTTGGTGGGTGGAGGGGGGGGGGTGTGGGGGGGTTTGTTGGTGGGTGTGGGGTGGGGGGGGAGGTGGGGGTTGTTCGGGTGGGTTGTGTGGGTGGGGTTGGGGGGGGGGGGGGTTGTGGTTAGGGGGGGGTTGTGGGTGGGGGGGGTGGTGGGTGTGTGTTCTTTTTGGTCGTTAATGCTTTATTTTTGTCCCCCCCCGGGGCAGATTCTCTCTGTCCTTTTCCTTCTTCGGCGCTGGCGAGTTGCCTAATCCTGGTCAACTCCCCCCAAATTGCCATTTCTAGTGGTTTTCCCTCCTCTTGATCCTCCCCGGTACGTTCTTTTCTGCTTTCTTCCCCTTGGCCTGAAATGGCCTTCCCCACTTTTTTTGTTCCTTTTTTCTTTCCCCCCTCCTACCTCTTAGTGGATAGCCACGGACTGTCGTAGAGCCCTCTTTTTGGATCTTTGGTCAACCTGAGCCCCCCCCCTTTCTTTTTTTGATGACCTGTTTGTGTCCGGCCGATCTTCTCGTGGTTTTTTCTTTCGGTGGCAGAGGTCTCGTCGCTGTTTGCGGGTTTGACAAAGCTGTCTCCCCATCACGATTTGCCTGCACGTTTGGGCTTCCGTGATGTTGCTCTTGTCATTCCCCTTGCCCCAATATTCTCATCATTTTCCCCCGACCCCCACTCACTTTTTAGTAAAGAGATGATGGGGTTGTCGTGAAGAAAAATCCTCGCCCAGCTCCGCCGACGGCCTTTTTCCGATCCTTCAGATCCCCAACCACCCCCCCCTTTCCCCTCCTGAATCCCCCCTTTCCAAGTAAAGACCGGGTCCATATGCGGCTTCTCTTCTTGTGGATGGTTCGTCCTACCCGTTGGTCCTGGAGACATCCCGAGGATTTCCCCTTGTCTTGTTCTCCTTTCCGTCTCCCACCCTAGTACGTCTTACTTCCCGGATTCAGTCCTTGTCCATATGTTTGCCTTCCGCCTTCCGCTATTTCGCCCCCCCCCTTTGCTGAGTCTGTTGAACTTCAATACGCAGCTCTTGCAGTTTACTCCCTTAATCTTGTCCCCTGAAATGCTTGATTTGTCAGCGGTCACAAGGG
>Ga0179593_1346607_pt1 | contig 10582 bp, 14 predicted proteins | sample CZODoug2_1_08_16_FD_185931 | JGI IMG/M metagenome (GOLD analysis project Ga0179593, IMG submission 185931) | Vadose zone soil fungal communities from Angelo Coast Range Reserve, California, USA - CZODoug2_1_08_16fungal (PacBio error correction) | ecosystem: Environmental > Terrestrial > Soil >... | reverse complement strand
GTTCCTCAAACCTTGATACGCTTTCCCCTCGCATACGAACCTCTTTTTTTTTAGCAGAAGCTCCCTACGTCCCCCCCAAACCTTTTCTCCCTTTACTCCCTGGTCTTTCTTCTTTCATGCCTCCGCAGAATGCTTGCCTTTTCTTCTCCTCAGGTCCCCCTATTCACAACTATCTTTTTTTTCCCCCCCAATCTTTTTCTGCTAATGCCTCGCCCTATCGCTCTCCCTTTTTTTGCGCTCTCCCCTGAACTGGCTTTCCCTCCATCGAACCGTCACAACCCCTATCGTATGACCCGTAAACCACCCTTTTTGGACAATGCTTGCGCCTCTTCCCCTAACCCTTCTTTTGCGGCATCGTCAAACAAACCCACAGACGCACACCTTAGGCACACTCACCCTGCCACTTCAATCTTCACCTGATTAGGGAAGAGCTACAACATTCGAACGGCCACAATAATATCGGCTTCCATGCGTCCTCCTCTTGGTTTTGTGATTGCCCAATTTTCCCCTTCCTAACTAGTAACTTTCCTCCGTCCGTCGCAAGCGTGTTTACTTCCCCCCCCTTGTCTTTTCACCCGGCCCCCCAGGTCCCCCCCATTTACCACAGTGTCCCCTTAACACACTGCACTTCCGCACTTTTCAAGGCCGTGTCCTATGCTATCTCGAATCTCGACTGGTCGCCCTTGTTCCGCCTTCTATGAGCCAACGTATTTCTCAAGTTGCTCCCTCCGGCAGTCGTTACCTCTCGATCTTAGCTACCGTCTGGAAAGAAGTGCTGCCACGATTCTCCCTATTTTTTCCCCTCAAGTAAGATTCTCGTGACCTCCTCCATGATTTTCTTTTCTCGAGCGTGTCTCCTGCACCCATAGAAGAGCCCTACTTTTCATCGTCTTTCCTTTTCATTACGTTTCCTGCAAGAACGGCAAACCTGTACGGTTTTTTGAGGTCTTCCTTCAAGTTGAGTTCGTGAGTCGTTTTCTGCCCACGGCCTTCTTGGTTGTGTTGTTTCCTTGCCGATTTCCGCCCGTCCCTCCCGTTCTTCTCCAATTCTTCCCATTCCTCTCCCCTCCCCCTCTCCTTCTCCAGTCAGACAATCTATATATTTCTTCTTTGCTCCCCCCCCCCCTTTTGTTTTGTGAGACCTCTCTCTCTTGGACTTTTTTTCAATTGACTCGGGTTTTTTCGCCGTGGACGTTTCCGGGACTTGATGCTGTCATCCTTCTTCCTTCGGCATCCTCCAGTGTGGCCGCACAACAGAAGTCCCAATGCGTTTCCCCCATCCCCCGCGTTCCTCAACCCCCCAACTCCCTCGTCAAACTTATACAGCCTCCCTTTATAGTCTTCTTACGGTTTTGCGTTTCCCCCTGGGCCCCAACGTTATTCTGCCCTTAGCCAGTTCCTAGCTTTCGTTTTTGACTTTGAGTTTTAACAGTCGATCTTTTCCTTTCCTCGAGCGGATTCGACCTAAGCATCTTTGGATTTTGTTGCCGTTCTCTCTTTTTCTTGTCAATCCCCAGGATCTCTCCTTACTTCTCGCTGCGGGCGTTTGGCCCACTTTCCTTCCCTTTTTTTCCTCCATCGAGCAAGATCGTACCCCACCTCCGCCTTCTTCCCTTTCCAGTTTCATCGGCTCGCGCCATGCCCCTTTTTTGCTCAATTTTTCCTCCTTCATGCGAGCATGTTTTATTTTTCGAGTGGGATCTTACCCTCCCTTTTTACCTTAGACCGTACTATGGGTCGATGGGGTTGAAGTTAGGCTTGTTTCTGGTACCCCTCCCCCCAGCTACTTGTGCCTTTTCCGCCGAATAGTTTTGCTTAGCGGTGTTAGTGATACCCAGGTATTGAGTCCGTTTGGGGGGGTGGCTCGATGTTTCCGGTTGCGCCGGCTATTTCTTTGTTACTTTTTGCCTCTTCCCCCTCCCGATAACGGTTAGGGGCGACCCGCGGTTCTTCTCCTGCAATTTTCAGTTTTTTTCTGTGTTCCCGCTGCCTCTTTGCGTTTCCCCCGATTTCTCTCCAGTGAGTTCTTTTCACTATCGTGCATCGGCGGAGACCCCCCCCCCCCCCCCTGATCGATTCTGTCCTCAAAGTCCTCAGCTACTCCCCCCTTTTATGAGATCGTTTGAATTTTTGCGTGCTTTCTCTGGGCCACTCATCCCTCGTTCTTTTTCTCCTCCGTCCCCCATCCTTCCAGGTTTCTGTTTTGTAAGTTTTTTACGTCGTTCGATGCCTTTGTCCCCTCTAAAACTCTTTCCTTTCTCTTTTTCGGAGCTCTCCCCCCGTTTTCTTACCACTCCACAACCCTTATTATTGACCCATGGCGCTGTAATGAGCTTTTTGAATTATCCACACACACCTTCCTGATTTGACCTTATTGCGCATTCTCAGCCCCATTACCACCCCTTTCCGCTCGTATCTCCCACGTTTCCTTAAGCGTCTTTTTCCGGTAACCACCCAAAACCTTTGTGCTTGACGGTTTTTCTCCTGACGTCTTGCTTTCCCTCTTGTTGCACATAGACCGGCTCTAAAGCCCAACAACCCATATTGGGGTCGGTATTGAAGTCCGAGCATTTCCCTGCGATCAAAATTGTGGGTACCTGAAAGGACAACACGGTGAGGGATCTCCATTCTTGGCTTTTGCCCTTGCTCCCCACCTAAGGCCTCGATGATATGCCTTTGGCAGTTTTTTCCCCCATATCACGGGACCGTGGTGACGTTCCAACCAGTTTCCTTCCCCCTTTTGCTCCTGTTGTGGAAAGTCGTCGTCTGTAATTCCGTGCTTACGTTTTTTTCTTTTCACGTCGTTTGCGGCTTCCTTTGGGTGTCTGGTCCACCCTTTTTTGCTCAATAAGTATTCCCAGCCTTCACCTCGACTGGGGCAGTCTTGCACGTTCTTATTTTCATTTCTTTTTTGAGAAGATGAAGTCCCCAGCCTTTTGCTACCGCTTACCTATTTTCAGAGTTTCTTTATTGTCCCCCCGGTTCCGATGCGGATCTTCTAAGGTTTCTTTCCTCCCTGTGGCGGTGAGTTTTCTTGGAGCCCCCCTTTGTTTTCGGCATTTGTTTCCTTCCTTCTTTGTTCCCATTGAGATGCCTTTTTCGTTCTGTCGTTGTCATAGTCAAATTCTGCTGTTTTGCCCATTTCTTATCCACTGCGTCGTGAGTTTGATTACGATGTCTTCTGTCACTTTTGCCTTTCGGATCTACCCTCTACTCTCGGTTTTTTTTCGCGAGACATTTTGCTCACTTGCGAGTGAATTAGTTCTTTTCCGGAGTGCGGGTCCGTTTCATCCGGCATAGATGAGGTCAGTCCCCGCTGTTTTCTCTTTTGCTCTAACTTTCTCTCTGAACTACATGTGCTTCTTTTCCGCTTGCCGTCCTGAGCGATCGTTTGCACTTCGTTAAGGCTTTTCCTCTTGCTTGGTTGGTCCTTTCTCTTGGAAATCTGCGTCCGGTGCCGCGGGATTCCAGCTTCTTGGCCCTGAATGCTGTTCTCTCCCGTTTCCCCCCTCCACTCTTTGAGTTTCCCTTTCCCCCCTCGGGACAAAGCTCTGTCTTTCCGCTTCTTTACGTTTACAACCCTATTTTCCCGAACGCCCAGGTGTGATGAGATTTTTCTCCTCTCTCTATTGGACCCCCAGGAATCGCGATTTTTTGTTCCTTTTACTTCCGCCTCTTCTAGGTTCCTTCCCCCGTTCGGGTAAAGGCTTTCCTCGCTCTTTATTTACTCGTATTTCGAGTTCCAAGTCCGTGGAGCGTCTCCCCTGCGAGCTCGGCCGCCGTATGCCGTTTCTGGTCTTCCGCCAATAACGGCACCTCCCCACCCTAAGTCCGCTTTTCTCCGTCAAGTTGAACCTTTTAGCCCCCCAGTTTCCTGTTTTTGAGAACTCCTTTTCATACCGCCACAAACCTAGAGCGCGTCGCCTTTTTGATTGTTTTTGTTTCTCGTCTTACGGGCTGAATGGCCCAGCTCCTTTTGCGGTTTTCTTTTCCTAGTTTCCCTGAAAGTTGTCTCGAACAAAGCTCTGAGGGGAACCATTATTTTCTTGGCTCTTTTCTCTCCCCCCCATTTTCACAAATTACCCCCCCCCTTCGTCCCCTAATGCTCTCTCAGAAGGGTTGACGAATTTTTTTTCCCTCGCCTTTAGGAGTAAGGGTGCCAGATCGCATCTCCCTTTGAGATTTGTTTCGTTCCGGCGCTCAGTTGGTTTTTTCTTTTCCCCAGACTGAAAAAATTCCGCCGGCCCTGCCGACCGTGTACTCTTTTTTGGTAACGCTTTTTTTTTTTTCACCCACGCTCACAAATCAACCTTTCAAATGCTCACACCGTGGCGATATCTTTCTTTCCTTCCCTATTGCCGTAGGAGGGTTTATTCATTTGTTCTTCGTGGAACCCTCTGGTCAATCTCACCCCCTAAAGGAAGCGGAAGTGCTTTTTTCATTTTTTCTTCAATTGCTTATCTTCTTTTTTGTATTGCCCTTTTTTAATTGTCCTAAACTTTCCTCGATCTGCGAATTGACAATTTTCTTTTGAATTGTGTTGGCAAATTGTATCTCCGAGGCATCCATCTGACACAGATGTCTCCCTCGTTGGCCTCTGGTTTTCTACTGTACTTAACCCCCTCAGTCGCTCCCTCGATAGGTCCCTTGACCCTCCGATCGTTGGGTCGCTCCTTACCTACGTTTCTCAGTCAAGTACGTCCTCGTTTTTTGTATCTTCTTTTTTATCTAAGTCACCCCCCACTGACTTGTCCCGCTTCACGTCCGGCCCGGCCAAATTGTCACCTTCTCAACCCGTGACGCGTTGTCCATTTACCTTCCATTCTACTGTTCTTGAAGGCCAGGCTTTTCTGCACTTTTTTTTTTTTACCAAAGGTGTTTTTATTCTGGAAGCCTAGCCTTTTTTTTTATTTATTCTTTTTTTTTAGGGGATGCAAGTGTAGAATTTTTCTCCGTTTTTTTCTTATTGTCAAGGAGATGCTGGTGTGTGTTGCTTGGGGGTTGGTTCCAGACGGCACCTTCCCTCGTGCTTCCCAGAGTCCGTTTTTTGTGTGGTGTACATCGTCAGCATTCCCGCAACCCCCCTTTAATAAACCGATTAACGGTGTCAAAAACCCTGATCTCTCGGGGATTCAGTAAAGGTTATGCGAACACAGGGATTCTTATTACGGAGAGAAGGCTTAGGCGCGTTAGTGGGCGGTGTTCCTTCAAATGTGCTGGCTATCAAAGGGACGCCCAGCGACGTGCCGAAAAGCACTTGGGCTCCGTGATTCGCGTGTTTGGCCTCGGGAGCGAATAACAACTAGTCTTCACACATCACCTCCCCACTTACCAACAAAGCGGGCGAAGCGAAAGGCGGGGCCGAGGGACCCCGTGACTATTTACGAAACTCACCGGCTCTGTGAAGTCCCCGCCACCCGCATGACTAATGCGTACCCGATTCCTCGACTCGTAACCCCCTCGTCCCCTATTGCGACTCCCCGCTCACCATTGATCTCCCTAATTGGGGATCGGGACTTGCACCCCCCCCGGTGGCCCTCCCCCCGCCCCACCATCCCGGTCACCGCGCAAATCGGTGGTCCCACCCAAGAGTCCCGATCGGTCCACGAAGCCCTCAACATTGCTCCTGTTTTGAACCGAGACCCGTCGGGCTCTTGGGCGAATCCCTTTTTTATGATCATCTAAACCAAAACCGCATTTCCCCTCCGTCCACAGGGGAACTAGAGAGTGCGGATGAATAAGCCAAGACGCACGATAAAGCCATAAGATCCAGGTTGTTCAGGAACTTTTGGGTGGTCAGGGATCCCAATCTAAGCACTTATGACCTTCATGGCCTTTTCACCTCTTGTGTTTAGTTTTCTTGTTAGTTTCCTAAGAAGAGTACTATGATCTCTGTTTAATCGATAAAGTTGTGTGGGGCTTTGCGATCGAAGATTCAACCAGTAGTCCGCACAGAGTTCACCGAACAGATTCTCCGCGCAGTCGCTTGTTTGCTTCCTGTGAACATTTAAGGCCCTGTCTGTTTGCGTCTTCTTCGGCGTAGTCGAAGTATGCTGAAGATCAGACCGAGTTGGTGCCTTATAACACCCATGCCGCAGAATCCCCCTCTTTCCCACTTTCTAAAATTACCTCTAACACCCTTGAATCCATTCCGTTTTTCCAGATATTAGTGTTTTTCCACCGATCCCCGCATTACTGAAACTTTTTTTGCAAACTTCGACACACCAGGCAACTCCGTTTTTTTCCCCGGAAAACTGAACACAGCGAGTTATCGCGACCAAACAACTCACTTCGTCTTGGATCCCTACTGACGTGAATATCCCTTCAGAAATACTCACTCAAACCCGTTTTCCGGTTACGGTGGTTTCAATCGTGCTTTTTTCCAACCAACCCAGTGTTTTACTCCCCCCAAGAGATTACTTTACAATCAGTCTGCCGCTTAGGAACGTCTCATCACCCCACCCGTTCCCGCCCACATCCCCCCCCCCTGGCAACTGTGGCCTGATTCTTCCTACCAAACCCCTTTTCCATTCAAGTTTCCGACTAACGAAGCATTCTCCCCCTTTAAAAGGCCCTCACATTTACTTTTGGCAAGCAGGGCCAACTCGCTTTCCCAGTTTTTAGCCCCCCCCCCCCCCGGGTTGCCACATTTTTAGACGACCTTTACCTCAATTTACGGGTGGGCCCCTCAGTGACCCCGCGGCCTTCTGACTAAACGCTTCACTTTAATGAATATAAACGTTCTATATTATCTCCCCCTATCCGTTTTTACTGGTCCCCCCTCTCTTTTGTCTCGTTTAGAGTTGAAGTAGTCAAATTCCTGCTGTCCTTGACTTTCGTTCCTTTTTCTGCTGATTGCCTTTAAGTTTTCTCCCCTGGGACATCAATTTTTCCGTATCTTGTCCTTCACGATCTGGAATTATGTTTTTGAAAATGGTCCTCATCCGGTAATACCCCCCCCACCTACCCTTCCCCCCTGCCCCCCCCCTTAATACAACCCCTCCCCTGCCCTTACGCGGCTTTTTTGGTGCTTGAATTGCTCCCTGGTTTTCCCCCGCTCCTGCCAACCTCCCTCGCAATGGTTGCCAGACCTCATGCCGTTTCTATTAAGTTTCTTTCATCTGGTGAAGAAAAACAGTTCCAAATCTTACACCTTTACCGTACCTCAAGGTCTTTCCCTTTTTACCGCTTGAATTTCACCTGCGCCTCGGTCCACCTCTCAAGTCCCTCTTTCTAAACTTACTCCAGGCTCTGACCCCAATACCCCCCTTCATTGTCCTTCGCTCTCGGTTCGTTTTTGAGTTCTTTTTTTTCTCCTTTTTGGACCACCCCTGACGCTCAGCAAGACAGCCCCAGCCTCTGTCCCCGAGGCATTGCCTTTCTCCCTCCCCGCCTGGCTAGGTGAATTGTACGTTCCCCCCCTCCATTTGCTGGTTCAACTTCCTCTTGCCGCGGCCTCTCTTTTTACGCGCTCGTATTTTTCTCCGTTTTACGTCGTACGTTTTCCATCTCCCAAATGGTCCGTTGGCCCTTCAATGCTACCTTTCGCTTTCTTTTCCTGATTGACGGATTTTTTTATCTACAATATTTTTCGTACGGCAGCTTCCTTCAATTTTCGCCTCGTATGGTGCTAGAAAGTTATTGATATCGATCTTCCGCCAGATTCACCGACGTCCCCTTCTTGCAGATTCGTGAATAGCAGCCCCCCGTTATTCGAGATTACCTTGGGTGTGTGTCCTCCATCTGCCCTCTCCTCCGAAAAACCCCCCTTATTCCGAGCACAGAGTTTTTGTTACCTGCGCAATACCTCTTTCAATAGGATGCTTTTTTTTCCGTGCGTGTGGACATTCCGCCTCGCTGAATCTGCCCCCGGCTCTACACGTCCGCATACTCCTTCCAAGTACTGTCCTTTTACCCCCGAGAACAGATACGAGTCCGCAGTCCCTTTCCGACGCCCGGTCCAATTCTTGAAGCTTTCCCTAAGTCAAAGAAGATATCTCTGGCGACCCTCTTTCCCACCATGGTCCCCCGGCTTGCCCTGGAATTTCCTTGCAGTTTAGGCCTAGCATGTGCTTTGAGGACTGACATTGCTCTGGACGGTAAAATGATCCCAACCCTCCCTTCCGAGACTTCTCCCCGTCTTCACCTCCGCTTCTCCTTCCTGCAAAAACCCCCACTCGCTCTTCTCGGGTTCCGATCCTCCTTTTCCCTCTCTGTAAATTGACGCAGCTTGGTATAATTCCCCCATTTGCTCACAATTCGGGCCCAAGAACGATTTCCTCTTCCCCCGGAAGGGCACTACCTCTTCTAATGACGGAGGCCTCGGGCATCCCCGGCACTGGGCCAGCACCCCTTTGTAATATACGTGACACTCGCCACGAGGGGGAGTCCTCCCGTATTGCCCCCGGTGCAATAGCCCCTCGACCACCAATCCCTTCCTCTCCCATAGTCATCTCTTTATGACCGGTGGCCTTTTCCCCCCCGGAATCCCAGGCTTTCATTACGACCTGCGTTGCAAGATTAAATATCGCGTGTATTTGCGGAAATCTCGTCTTATAAGAAAGACTTTATCTTCCCCCACACTCAAACCGTCTAAGCACCCCGTTTACAAACCCCCGAAACCGGGTTTTTTTTTCACATCTCAGGTCACTTACTGCCCTATCACGGCAATCCGCTTTGAAAGTGTACAATAACAATTTACTGCCCCCAGGTACGTCTCTGTTGCAGAACAGGCCCCACGCCGCTTCGTCGTTTTGGCATGAACCCGGTTCCCCCCCCTAGATCATTTCCTCTTATGGAAAGGTTTGAAATGGAACCGACTTTGCTTGGGTTTGTTTTTCCAAGCGTTTGGACCCTTTTTCCAGAACAATTGTTTTATGCCATTCGATGCCCACACGGTCGTCGAACTCTCGGCATTTCCCCATAACACCCCCCTTTTTACCCGTTTTTTCCCCCAAGCCTCTGCACGGCATGATCGCGTTTCGCTGTGGGTACTCTATTTTTCGTATCAGTTCCCTCCGGCAGGTGTGGTCACCTCCCCAACCCGGATTCACTCTTGTAAAATTTTTTATAAGGTGTTGTGGTCGAACCGTTCTCCGCCCCACTTATCGCAAAGACCTTTTTCTTCTTGACGCGACCCGGCCCCAACTTACGGAGCTTCCCCCTTGGACATTCCCATTTTTTAGTGTATGCCGCTGCGTTTTTCGCTGCCTTGCTCCCCCTTCAGCCCCCGCAAACGATGCTTTCCACTTTTTCTTTCGGCTGGAATTCCGTCGCGATTAGACTCCTCCCGCGCCGCTCTTTCGAATCCCTGGCTTCTTAACTCGAAAAGTTGGAAATGACTGGCATCGTTTCTCCCTAACCACTTCAACAGTGATGCTTTCCTTTACTCAACCGTGATTTTGACTGCCACGTGCCAACCAATCCCATGACGTCCACTCCAGGTCCAGTCCCCGCCTTTAGCGATCACCCCCCCTGACTCCTTTGTTTGCGCGCCACCCGCGCCTCTTAAACCTTTCCTACTCTGACACTACAATTCTCCGCTTTGGTGATGTTTTTGACTTTTAATGTCACACTTTAACTCCCCCCCATACAATCGACCTCCTAACGGGCTCAAGCCCGTTTTACGCCGGTTTCGGTTGCCACGTCCCCCCCCGGAGACACCCCCCTAACAGGCTCGTCCTTTTTATTCTCAGGTCCCCTGTGGCCCGACTACGACATTCGACTTTCCTGCAAGGTTCCGCCTCCCTTTAGTGTCGGACCCTTCTAGGAGAACCATTTTTTCCTCCGGAGCTGCGACCCTATTCCTCCTGTTGGGTCCCGATTTTACTCCCGCTGTCTCTATTCGACACCGCCGCGAAAGAGCCTACCTCCTTTAGCCTTTTCTGCCCAAATCCTGCAGCTGTTGCTGAAACAGCTTTCGGCCGTGCACCACCGTCCAACCTTTTCGAGGGTTTTACTTCCCTTTAAAGTTGTTAGTGATGTTTTTGCTCCACGGCGCTGTTGTGCGGCATGGATTATACCCACCCGGCTCCTACTCCATTTTGACTTACATAGCTCCCCAGATCTTTATCTCTGACAAGCTAGCCCTTTTCCTCCGTTTTTTTTTTTTTTTTGAGTAGAGGAGATTGTAGTGGCCTCGGTGAGAAGACGGGATCGGGATTCCATAGGTCCCGGCCGACAACAGGTGCACGTTTCCCGCACACTTCTACGTACGAGGGCGCCTAGTGCTTCCCTTAGATCGAAACTCTTACAAGAGAGGAACTCAGGGTACTAAGAAAAGAGAACACAACCTACAACGGGAATGCATAGCTCACATTCAAGAGGTTCTCGGTGAGTGCGCCGACAAGGAAGGCGAAAAGGTATTCAACACAGTGAGCATCGCGAGATATGGGTGCAGCGCCGGCTCTCGAACCCGACGCGTTGTGGCATTTTCTGAATGTGAGTTCTGCATAGAGAATCTTTCAGTCTGGGAGCCGAAATTTCTCAGATAGTTACATATCGTAGAGTGACGGGGTCGCCCCCCCAATTCGATTTGAAGAGAATAGGAGTTTTGCCGACTTATAGCTTTCGCTATGATCGG
>Ga0179593_1728135_pt1 | contig 10583 bp, 16 predicted proteins | sample CZODoug2_1_08_16_FD_185931 | JGI IMG/M metagenome (GOLD analysis project Ga0179593, IMG submission 185931) | Vadose zone soil fungal communities from Angelo Coast Range Reserve, California, USA - CZODoug2_1_08_16fungal (PacBio error correction) | ecosystem: Environmental > Terrestrial > Soil >... | reverse complement strand
GGCTCCCTGCTGCCATTTTTTTTTCCTTTCGCGAAATAGAGGGGGTTTTTCTTCAGCCTCTATCCCCCCTACACAGCGCTTTTCCAGGCTTCATCTATAGTTTTCCTCCAAGAGAATGAGTAGAAGATTTTTCTCCTCCCCCTTACGGACATCCTTTCCATTCAGCAAGTCGAGACAGGACGATGTGCCCCTTCCCTTTTCGGAACCGTTTCCATGCAGTATTCTTTTGTTTGGTAAGCTAGTCGCCTGATCCTTCGAAGCCCGGGGTCCTTTTCGTGAAAAAAGCCTTTTTTTCCCCCCTGGTTATCTTAGTTATCGGCGATTTTTGATTGCGAGTGTTTTTCTTCTTCTCCCCCGGGTAAGAAGGCTCTTTTTTTTCTGCTTTCTCGGATACTCTTCCTCTTTTGGTCCGAAAAGCCGCTTCGGGGTGCAACACGTCTTTTTACTCTTCTGAGAGCAGAAGTCTCTGGTTCCTCTCGGAGCTTTAACTTGGAAGCCTGCCACCGAAGCCTTTTCATTGGTTCTTTTCCCAGAGAAGAAAAAGATCAATCTCCGTTTCCTTTTCCGCCCTCCCCTGTATCGCGCCCCACGGCTCGCCCCTAACGTCTCGCAGTTTCCTAGAGAGAAACCCCCCTTCCCCCAAACTCGCCTTTTTCGGAAGCGCCCGAGCTCCCCTTCCCTTATCTTCGAAGCATCCTTTTGTGACCCCCTAGTCCTGGCCCAAAGCGGCCTCCCCCCTTTCTCAGAAGAAGAAATACACTCCAGTTTTCCCCAACAACTCGTCTCCTCATCGCCCCCCACCGCCGCCGGCTCCTTCCCGAAATACCCTTTTTGCACACCGACCCTCCCTCAGGAGAGCCCTCGCCTCCTTCATCGATTTTTGAATCCTTCCATATAGGCAGAATTTTGCGCTCGATGTCTTTTACTTCAATTCGTTCCCCCCCTTCAAAGAAAGAGTGCCCCTTCCCCCCTCCCCACTGAAACTTCCCCTTTACCCCCTACTCACCTTGAAATGTCGGCCTTCCTCCGACCCAGCGTGCTCGTTATCGAGCCCCCCTCCCCCCCCCCCCTTGATAAAGGAGTGGACCGGCACCCTCCTGCGCAGTTCTCCCCTTTCCCCCCTGGGTTCCCAGCGCAGCGATCTTCTCGAAGGCTCCCTCTTTCTGGATAGAGATCAGAGGACTTTTCTTTTTTTGTCTGGCAGAGCCTTCCCGTCCTTTCTTTTGGAGGAATGAGCGGAGAAAGGTCTTTCGACATCCTTCTGGCCCTATTCCCCCTGAGAAATGGAAGAATTTTCCTCTTTTTTCGCTGGCACTTCCCTTCAAGTCTTGGTCCAAGTTAATTTTAAAGTGCCCCTCTCTTCTCCGTTGAGATTAAAATAACCCTCTTAGGGCTTGTTGTTTCTCTCCGCAGGAGTTCTTTTCACCACACCCAAACCTCCCCCTCCCAGGGGGGAGCACCCCTCGAACGAGCCTCCTCGTCCCACCCCCCTTGGGAAGTGCAGGACCTCTCTTGCCGCCCTTTCTGGCCGCTTCAGGCGCAGCTTCCCCTGTCGGGAAACTTGTGACTTCCTTTTTTCCCGAATGAACACTCCTTTTTTTGATTGATGATTTCTCGCTGAAAAGTTCAGTCTGAGCTTTTCCCCTGAGAAGCACATCTCCCCTTTCCCCGAAAGCAGTTTTTTTTTCATTTATATCGCCGAATTTGCCCTCATCCCCATATAGAAGGTCTTTCGTAGTATTTTCCTTATCCTTCGTAGCAGCTGAAAACACGTTTGACAGAAGCTTATAGCTTCCCTCCTTCTTTTTCCCTCCGACGGCAGCCGACGCGCTTTCTGTGCCCCTTCCTTCCCTATAACTGACCTCCCTTCCGGAAACTTCAGGCCAGCCCCTTTCCTAAATATCCGACGTTTCCCCCTTTCAGGTGGTCTCTCTTGTCGCTCTTCCCCACCCGTGATCAAATCGGCGAACTCCTTTCCCATTTCGTCCACACGCTCCTCCTCTCTCTCGAAGGGAAGAAATTAGGCGGCGTGGCCCTTTTTCTTTTCTTTCCTATCCCCTTTGAGTTCTTGACCAAGCGACCACGCGCCCCTAAGGATTTTTCCCCTTGACGGTTTCTCTCCTTTCATCATCGAAACTAGATGGGCCCGTCCCGTCGGTTCGGGCTTTTCTATCCCCCTTTGGATCTCGCAAGCGGCGGCTCGTCCCCCCTTTTGCAGGTTTTACAAGCCCCCCTTTAGGCAAACTGTTCTGTTTTGCCGAAATTTCCTTCTTGTTTGGATTTGACGGATTTGCCTTGGACGTTTTTTCGCTCTTTTCGTTTTGGTGAAACAACCCCTCGCTTTCCTCCTCTTTTTGTGACCCCCACGGTTTCATGCCGTTCTCCCTCTTCATCCGCCTTATTTATTAAAAAGCCCCGTTTTTTTTAGGATCCTTGTCTCCCTTTTCGCGTACGACTTTTTTCGCTCCAAATTAGTCGCTTCAAAGCTCTACTTCAGCGAAGATCTCCCTCCCCCAGAAGAAAAGGGCTGTCCCCTTTCCCCCCTTCGACCCCCCTTCCTGTTGTAGACCTGGACCGTCCCTTCTTAGGCCGAATGCTTCCTGAACTGCCTCGGGTTTCCCTCTTTGAGAGTAATAAGATTGGCCCCCCCCCCCACGTTTCTCCCTCCACCCTTTTTTTTTTTTTCCACTACGAGGCGCTCACCCCCTCCCCCCCGCAATTGGGGAGGTTTTTTTGCGGGACCTTTTCCCCTTTTCTAAGTGACGAAAAGACGTACTCTCTTTTCCTTTCCGATGGTCCCCTTCGACTCCCCCATGGCCCCCAGAGGATGATAGGGCCAGGTTTTCCCACAGCGATTGCTAGCGCTCAATTCCTTTCTGAGCCGAAAGAGTTGATTTTCCATTTTCCCTTCCTGGTCGCGAAGATCGTTTTTCTTCCCCTCCTCCCCAGCATGTCTCATAGAAGCCGGTCGACCCCCCCTCTTTTCTGCTGGGATAGAGGCCCCCCACTGGGTCTTGGAGCGGCAATTGGGTCTCTCTCCCCCAGGGCCGGCGTTCACCCCTCTCCGGTGTCACGCTGTGTCCGGCTCTTTTCCCTTTCAAGGCCGCTTTGTGCAAGACCCTTCCCCCCTTAGGATCGTTGAAAGTGTTGTCTTTTTTTTTGGCCCGCTCCTGTTGTTGATTCATGCCACCCGCCAGCGTCTGTTCGGCCTTGATTCGCGGAAAAAACGTCGTTCTCCCCTTCCTCGCGGGTCTATTTCACCATCATATTCACCCCTCTTTCGGGATTTTCTTTTTTTTTCGATCGCGGATCGCCGTCTCCTTGGTAATTTTGCTTTGGTAGTGCGGCTTGTACACAGCTTTCTTTCAAACATGTTGCTTCCGTTTGGGGAGGCCCCCCTCAATTTATTTCTTCCCCTCCGGCTTGGAGATCGTCTGGTTCGGACTCTAGGTTGGCGGCGTTTGGGAAGGTACTGAGTTCATTCCTGTGGGGCTCTCTTCCTTGGCGCTCAGCGGCTCTTTGTTCTCTTTTGCGGGCTTCTTCTCTCTGCTCCCCAATCCCTCCCAAGGAGGAGTTGCTGAGTAACCATTTTTCCTCGGCCTTGCCCATGCCATGCTTCTCCCTCCCCCTCCGACGATTCTTCTCACGTTCCTCCTTTTTTTTTCCCCCCTTCAAAGAGAAGAGCGGTCCTTTGAGGCGATTTTTCCCTCCCTCCAAAGCGGACCTCAATCGCGTCGTATGCCTGGGAGGGCCTTTTCATGAAGATTTCCGCTATGGCAATCCCGACTGAAGGCGACCACTTTTGCTTGCATTGCGTTTCATCAGTGCTGATCGGCGGTCTCTCGACGTCCACGCCTTGCAGGACTTCTTATCCTTTTGACCCCTAGGCCCGACGACAGGGACCTTTCCCCCTACACGCCGATGTCCTTCTGCCTGTAAAAACTGGACTTTTGAACCCCCACCAGACCGGGAGGGTCCTTCTCGCAAGAGCCTCTTCCCGATGGCTCGGATGGTGGTTTTGGATGCCTTTCTCCTTATCGGAGGCGGCAGGCCATCTTCTCTCCTTTTTTGTGAGAGATCTTCTCCGCTCCCGTTATCTTTTCTAAATAGAGGAAGGATTTTTTTCCCACAACTTCCCTCACAGCCCTCTAGCGGCCTTCCTATCTTCTCCCGCTCCTTTTTTTTTTTGGCCTGTTTTTTCCACCCGAAGGACAGGTGGTCACATTCCTGTCCAGTGAGAGATTCGATTTTTTTGGGTTGGGTAAAAAAACCCCCTTTCGGAGTTTTCCCTCCTCCTCCTTGATGCTCTCTCTTGTCACGGGGATATAGATTTTCTTAGGCCTTTTCGACGTTGCAAAAGCCGCCCCCCTTCTTCCGCAAGATCTTTTTTTTCGGCGATCTCTGAGAGCTGAGAAATTCCCTTCCCACATACGTCATCAGGCCTTCTTGAGGATTCCCCCCCCCGAAGACTATGCTTTTCTGATAGATCAGGGACTCTATCTTCCTTTTTCAGTTCCTTGCTGATCCCTTTAGGTCGGAGGAGTCTGCATGGTCCCCGCCTTTATTAGAACATGGGACCACCTGCCGCTTTTTTTTTTTTTTTTTTTGGTAGGCAGCGCCGCCCAAGATCCTGGGCGACCCCCCACTCGTCGATCACCCTTTTCCCTCCTCGAGACAAGGGCCTCGTCCTTTCCCCCCCGACGCAGGTGGAAAGTCCTTCCACGCCTCCCTCTGGGTCTACATCGCATGACCCCACTTATATTATGTAGAGAAATTAGCGATCGTTCTCCTCTTTTTTCTTTTTTTCGAGTTGACAGCGGAAGCAGCCACTCCCAGCCGCCACACCCTTTCCTCTGCGCTCTTCGCAAAGCAGCAGCCCCTAAAACCCCCTTCTTTCTCCTCTTTTTTTTTTTCCATAGCACGTTGGCGAGCCAAGCGCCGCCGTCCCTGCCCTTTTGGCTGCTTCATCCAGTCCTCTCCCCAGGGTGCGCTCGCTTCGTGCTTCCCATTCAGCGTCACCTACGTATCACCGCCCTCCCAGACTCAAAGTCAACTGTTCGTTCTTCACCACCCTCCCCCCCTTCTCACTTTCGCCAGATTCTCCCCCAGAGGGCGGCCTCGCAGGTGAGAGAGACGCCTTTGTGCCCGGATCCTTTCCTTCTCTCTCTTTTTTCCCCAACTTGAGTTCCCAGCCGCCTCTTCGACTCCCTCCCCCGTCGAGAATTTTATTGGAATAGATCAGCGACTGACTTTTTCCCTCCGCCTGTTTTTCTTTTTTTTTTTTGGTTTTCAGCCCTGAGCGCCGAAGTTCCTGCTTTTTTCCCTGGTTTTCCCCCCATGCAGCTGATTTCGAGGTTTGTCGTCGCTGCAATAGCAAGGCGCTCCTGTGCGTAACTCCCTTTCTTTTTACTGAACCACCTTCTTGGGGAGGTTTATTTTCCGCATCCGCCGGAGTTTTCCCCCCCCCTCCACAGAAAGGGTTGAGGGAGCACCTCATCGAAAGCGCGAAGAGATTGCGGGACCTTTTTTTCCCTTCCCCTCTTCCATTGTGGCTGGTCAGCGCCAGCGGTGCAGGGTTTCTGAGCTGCCTTTGCTTTTTATGCACATTTCAGCTTTTCTTGTCGATTCTCGCTGAACATTTCTCTCTTTTAGATCATTGTCAACCCGAAGAGTTCTCCTCAGCTCCAATCCTACGGCGTCTTTTTCTTTCCGCCGCTCCCCCCGCAGGGCTGGTTGGCTCGACAGGCTATTAAGATTGCCGTTCGCCTTCCCCGGCGACCCGCAGAATTCTCCTTCTTTTCACCAGCGCCGCCTGCAAGAGCACGGGCTTTGCCTTCCCTTTCCCTCCTCTCTCCAAGACGGCCGGGAAACTTTCTTTCCCAGAAAAGGTTTTTCCTCCCCATGCAGGGTGGCGTCTTCCTCCAAGCGTGCCGATAAGGAATCTCCCCTTAGTAGACCTCCCCCCTTCTTTTCCTCTCCATAACGTAGAGAGGGTAAAACCCTCCTCTTACCTTTTGTTGTCGCAGGTTTTCCTTCCTCCTCCTCCGTTTTTGTTCCCTCGCTCAACTCCCTCTACTCTTTCTCACCTCATTCGAGTATGTTGATCACGTGACTTCTCTTTTTTTCATTTCGACGACTTTTCTTTTGTCTCGCAGCAAGCGTGCGGCTCGACCGCAGGTTTCCAAGTGGAGATGGGCAAGGCGCATCGGTTTTCGGGGACGTTCGGGCGCCTTTTTTCCGCCTTCCGGCCCCATCCCGCTCTCTCTCTTTTTTGAAAATCCGCGAGATATCGCAACACGATCATGCGTGTCGTCCCCCCTCACGGCACTTTTTTCCCCTCCTCAAAATTGCCCTTTTTTGCTTTCCTTGACCTCTCTTGCGGCTGCGTCTTCCCCCGCGGAGTGCTGACTTCGGCCATCCTACCCTCTTCCCTCTCTGTTGACGCCCTTCAAACAGAAGCCCCTTTTCCTTTACGCGCACGGGCCTGCTTTTCCTTTTTCCCCTGCACCGCTGCGCTGAACTCTTCATCACGTCCATGGCGGACAAGCTGCTTTTGAGCTCTCTCTCCTTAGACCTGTTGCTCCCTAACAATTGCCTTTGGTTTGTTTTGGGTACCCTCCCCTTTCAACCACCTCCTTACCCCCCCCAGGGGGGCGGTGTAATACAACGGCCTCCCAAAGTACGTGCCGCCCCACTCCCTTCTCCATTGCGGACCACCTCAGAAATTAATCGGCATGGCTCCCTTTTCCTTTTCCCCCTGATGGCGACCCCCTTCCTTTAGCGAGTATCCTCCGTGACATCATATGGAAGAACGCTTTCCTTCGGTCGCTCCCCCTTTTCTTTCCCTCCAAGAATCCTCGGTAGATATCGCGCTGTCTTTCCCACGCCGGGTGGAGGGAAAAACGTTTTTCCCCCCCTTCTTGCGGTTTTCCCCCCCTCCCGTTTCGCGCTCCCCCGCTCGGTGCGCACTCTGTTCCTTCTTCCCCAGGGCCCTCCCGAAGTCACCGGCTATGAATTCTTTTACCCTTGGCGGGCGTGTGGACAGATTGCTTCTTTCCGCTGCATTTTTCTGAACCACAAAAAAAAACCACCCCACCCCAAACCCCCCCCAAAACCAAAAAACCCAAACCACCCACAACCCCAAAAAAAAACCCCTCCCCCTGTGCTCTCTGAAGCGCGCCCACCGGTCCTTTTGACGGCGGGCGCGGGGCTAGCCTTTTTTGCAACTCATCTTTCCCCCCCTTTTTTCGGTGGCGGCGTTGGCGACTTTCGATTCCCCCTTTGAGGCTGGAGGGCCCCCCCCCCACCGAGCTCTATCGCTTTGGTCGGCGAAATTCTCGAAGATGCTGCTGGCCGTTTCTGGTATCCCGTCGCCCCATTCGAGGGCTGGGGCGCGTTTTTTTCTTTCCGTGTGGCGGATCCTCTGTACAAACGCGTCCTTTTGGCGCGCGACCTCCCTTTTTCTCGGATCTGACTGCGCTGCCTAACAGGCCGTCTCTTTTCGTACAAAGTTCTCTGGCCCATGCAAATGCCTTGCTTTTTCTCCGACCGATGTACGTTCTTTCAAACCCGTTCCCACCTGAGATCTGGTCCGCATAGGCTTCGATCCGAAGCTCCCCCCCTTCCAATCTCTTCCTGCGGCTGAAGCCCTCCAGCCTGGCTCCGATAGCCAATCCCTTTTAAGAAGACAATCTCTTTCCCTTGTCCTTGATTCTTTTGCACTGCGACCTTCCCCTCTTTTTCTCGTCTACGGATCTCTCTTCCTCCCTTCTTATCTTTCATCCAGGATGATTTTTCTTTTCGGCCGCCGACAGGGAAGGGGTTTTCTTGTATTTTTCTCCTTTTTCCCTTTTATAGTGGTTCCACTACATGAAACTCGTCGACCCTTCTCTCTTTCCAGGAGACTATTACCTCTTCCCTCTTTTGAGTGCTCGAGCTTTTTCTTTTCAGCCGGCTCTATTTCGAGCAGTTTCCCGGAAATCTCTCTCTTTCTCCTTGTTTTTCCTTTCGGAACCCCAGCCAGATCATGCGGCGTCCTCTGTGTCTTCAACGCAACGCCCCCAGCCTTGCCTCGCCTCTATAGCTCTCCTTTTTTATTGGTATCCGATGTTTTTCTTCCAGCCATAACAGGAGAGACAGCGATCGATGTGTTTTCCTTTTTTCGGCCCTTCCTCTAATTGATGAGGATAGATACTGACCCTTTTCTATCCGAGCTCGTCTCCCTAGAAGCACATTCAAGACGCAATGACGGCCTTGCGCTCCCTTTTCCTTCTGATACGGCTTGGCGAGCTGAAGCCACCTTTCAGCCTCCCCCCCGTGGTAAGACGACAGAGATTTCTCCTTTCTCGAAGCGAGGCGGTTCGTCCGCCCCTCCCTCCTCTTGTTCTTTTGAGACGTACATAGTCGGAGGCGTTTTAGACTTTTTTTTTTGCTTCCACGCCGACTGGGAGTCGTTTTTCCCTCTCCTCCAGATAAGAAGCACACATCGCCTCCCCTTTGCCTCCTAACGCCCCCGGACGAAGGTGGACAAGACGTCTCCTCCCCTCCCAAAAAATTCCCTCCTTGAAATGGGGATTCTCCTCGCGAAAATTTACCGCAACTGCATCCGCCTTTCTTTTCTCCTTCTTTTTTTTTTTTTTACCCGGCGCGTACCTTGGCAGCTCCCTGCGGTGGACCGCCTACTCTTAATACCATAAGACTTTCCCCCCCCTTGCAAGACTTCGGATCGGCCACGACTCCTCTTTTTTGGTTTTTTGAATATTGTGGAAAAGACACAGCGCCTCTTACAAGCCTTCCCCCTCGTTGTGAAGAGGCCCCCCCAGTCCTTCGACGCTTTAGGGACTTGGCACTCCTACTCACACTCAAGGTGCCCACGAACACCGCCCCCCTAGAAGTTCCTTTCTCTTTACAGAAGGAATTGATCCTTTTCCTCCCCCCTCAGAAGGAACCCTCTTTTATAGGTGCTTCGCCCGAACCGGCATGGTAAGGCCGTCCCCTCCCGATTTCCTCCCGCCCCGGACGTCCCCTGGATACTCGTGCCCCCGGCTCGACGGCGAAATGCTGACTGATCAGAGCTTCTGAGAGCGGCGAGAACCTTTTTTTTGATGACCCCTTTTTCCTAGGATTTTTTCCCCTAGGCTGCCGTGGTTTTTTTTTCGCCCATCGTTTCCCCCCCTTTCTTGGAGCATGGACGATGCTTTTCTTGTTCGCTGGCAATTTCTTTTGCTCGAAGTCGTGGCTTCACTTTCCTCCTTTTTACCCCTGCTGTCTTTGAGTATCCCCCCCCCCTTGCGTTTCTAGCAGAAGACGCAGGCTGGTAAACCCACCCCTCAAGGGTTTTTTTTTCTCGAACGCGGAAGGATTATTCCCTTTTCTCCGTTCCGTAACCTCATCTTCGCCATGGACGTTCCCCTGGGCAGGGTAAACTTGACAGGGGTTGAGAAAGCACTTGCGTCTTCCCCTTCCTAACCATGAGATGGTGAGGATCGATTTTCCACTTATCCCTCAAAGTCGCGGGCTCTTCGCTGTAAGCAACTCGCTTAGACGAGGCAAGCCCTTTCCTTCCTCTCAGGCCCTTCCGGAGCTGGTTGGCGTCTTCGCTCCTCCGCCTGGCAGATTTCCCTCCACGTTGGCGACCCTCTTTTCCGTTTTCGATAGCTAGCGGAGTTTCCCTCGACGGCAGCGTTCTATGTGTGCCGTCCATGCCACCTTCCCCCCCCCTCCGACTCCGGAACCGCCGCTTGCGGCCGGCACATTCCCCCTGACTTTGGTCACCCTCGGTGGTCGAGCAGCACGCTTCCCTCGGCCTCCCTCTTTTTTTTCGACCTCGAGCCGGGCCACTCCTTCAACATTTTCCTTCCTATTTCTCTTTCACAACCGGTCTGGACGACACCAGCCCCGTCCATCATCCCCTTTTTTTTTTGAGAGAGATGATGGACACCCCGGCTTTTGCCCTCCTCTTTTGTCCCAGCCGGACCCGGCTTTCTTTTCATCGCACTCGATTGCCGGAGTCGAGGTAGGACGTCCTGTTTTTCTTCCGATAGCGCCCCTGAGGCGAACACCCTGCAGGTTTTCCCAGTCTTTTGAAAAATGTTTGGCCCCCGGTCCCCCTGAGTTTCCGGACGTAGGGCTTTTTCTCTTTGAAGGACTTTCCCCCCTCGGAGAGATACGGCGGGCTTTTTTTCACAAATCACCGTCGCTCGCAAAAATCTCCGTGTTAATGGAGGCTCAATCGCATACAGGGATTATCTACCCCCAGACCCCCTGCCTCTTGCGGGAGGCTCTTCTCCCTCTATCTTGCGTTGTCGACCCCCTTTTTTTTTGAACGGTTTTCCCCTGAAAAGAGCGACTTGATGGTGTCTTTCCGCGAGCTCGAACTAAACCAGCGTCTTTATTTTCCTCTCCTCTTCCCCCCCGGCAAGTTTCACCCTTCCAAGCTGCTTTTTCCCCCTTGCCAAGGAAATGGCGCAATTTTCGTTAAGAAATGAAGGGTCTTTCATAAGCTTAAGCGTTTTCTACCTTTGTGCATAAATAAAACCTTTTCTTTTGATTTTTGGTGTTTCCTTAACTCATTCGTATGAGAA
>Ga0179593_1758125_pt1 | contig 10584 bp, 10 predicted proteins | sample CZODoug2_1_08_16_FD_185931 | JGI IMG/M metagenome (GOLD analysis project Ga0179593, IMG submission 185931) | Vadose zone soil fungal communities from Angelo Coast Range Reserve, California, USA - CZODoug2_1_08_16fungal (PacBio error correction) | ecosystem: Environmental > Terrestrial > Soil >... | reverse complement strand
TGTTGTTCTGCCCTCGCTTGCTTTGGCTCTGCAGCGTCTTGGTATTTTTTCGCGCGGTATTTGCGTTGGTATTCCCTATGTGGCTTAGGTTTTTTTTCTCCGAGGTTGATAAATATCTTTTCTTCCCCTTTGAATATCTGGGTTAAGAGTGCCGTTGTTCAGCCTCCGTCTTATGTTACGATATCCTTTTTCCTTGAGCTGCTACCGCGGTAATCCCCCCAGAAGGATTTTGCTCTCTTTTTTCCTTTCTGACTCGGGGTCTTTGTTTAGCGACCTGACCTCCCCATACCGTCCCCCCCCCCGCCGGTCGTCTTTTTTAACAAATCAAGGAGTTCTGTGTCACGCGTGCTGCAAACCTCCTAACCTGCCCCTCACCAGCTTCCTTTAGTTTTTTTCTAGTCGGCAATTTCAACTTCTCCCTTCCTTGCCAGAACCCGAAAAGTGACCCACCCCTCTGTGAGACTGATTCTTGTTGAAAAGAATGAGTCTCTACCTAAGGTTTTTCTGGGTTTACCTCAACTCATCTTAGTCCTTCCTCCAAATTTTTGATGATGTGTTTCGGAGAACCCGCAAGAAAAAAACAGATGCTTTTCCGCTCAATTCAATCTCCCTCCGAAATGTTTGTTTGTTTTTCTTCTCTCTTTCTTTTTCCCCGTTACATTTAGTTTTTTTTTTTTTAATTTTCCCCTTTTTACTTCATAGTGCGAGACACTCTAACTTGATTTTTTACCTTTAGATTTTTCCCGCCATTCACCTAGACCAATTTCCCCTGCCCCAGGTATTTAGGAAGAATAAATGGAAAGAAAGTGATGCAACCCGCCTCCTGAGAATTAGACCCCTTTTTTGGTTTTTTTTATTCGTCTTCTTTAATTCCACTCTTATCTGGTAAGTCTCCCTGAGATTGATCTATTTCTTGTTTTGGAGTCCCCCCCCCCCCCCCCCCCCCCCCCCCCCCCCCCCCCCCCCCCCCCCCCCCCCCCCCCCCCACCCCACCCCCTTTTCTGTCGATCGGATTGAGCCCCCCTTCCCACCTGCTTTGATTCAAGATGAAAATCCCCAGTGGAAGTCTTAGATCAGACCTCCCCCCAAGATATTTGCTCTTTTTCCCCCCCTTCCATCCCCCTTTCCCTTTTTTTTGGATCCTCCCGCCTCTCTCTCTGCGCATCCCCAACCATTCCGCCCGCTGCGCGCCCTCTCCGGACCCTGATTTTTCCTCGCAGGGCTCTCCTTTGCCACCGCTCCTCGTCCTCCTGCTTATGCTTTTCTAGGTTTTTATTCGAAACACCTCGAGAATCAACTCCCTCCCTCAAGTTCCTTTCCCCTCTCCTCTGTCAAACCAGGCAGATAGTTTTTTTTCTTTTGTTCAGAAATCCCCAGGTGACACCCCCTTTCCGCCAGCAACGGGCAGTCTCTCAGTAAAGCACCTTCCCGGTCCAGCTTTTCCGTTTCTTTCAGCATCACGTCGAGAAACGTCACAAACGAAATCGTAACGCACTCCGGGAGCTGCATCCCTTCTTTTCTCCCCCAGATTCCTTGCTGTTTGTTTCGTTTTTTGTTATCCCTTCTCTCCCCCTATTTCCCCCCTCTTTCCCCGGTCTTTTTTTGTCTTTATACGAGAGCATGCGCATCCCACATCTTTTTTCATGCCCTTGGATGTTCTTCTGGGCCACCCCATTTCTCGACCTTACCCCCTTGATTTCCTTTCAAGTGAGGCACTACGTAATGCTACCAGAGAGTTCTCCCTTACCCCAAGCACTTTCGATTCACCTTCCCAACTACTACCCCCTCCTTCTCTATGACTCAGATCTCTCCCTCTTTCTGGCCATTAAAGTAGATTTGAACACCGCCCAAGACTGTTTTTTCCCCTGAAGACAAAAGGGTTGCAATCCCTACCCTAAGACCCCGAGGTACCCTTCCCCCCGCCCTGAACGCGTACCGTAGTTGACCCCCCTGCATACAGCCGGCATCTTCCCTTGTCCGCTTCCCCATTCCCCCCACGTAACAGTCTTTTGAAAACTTCTAGTCCCCCCACCTTTTTTGAAGCATTGGACCAATTGTACGCCTTTCTGGGTGTTTTGGGCCCCCTTTCGGCTGCTGGAGTTCTTTTCCCCCAATCTTTTTCCAATTTTTTTCTCGTTATCTTTTTTTGGCCCAATGCCCCCCTCCATATAGGGCTCAAAACCTGCCTTCTCTTGCATTGGCATTCTTGTCTCAGATACCCCGTGCATAGGGGAATGTAGCAACTTCTCCCCTCGCCCGGCCCTATAACACTCCCCCTGCCTGCTCCTTACCCATTTTCTTGCTCCGGCTCCCCCTTTAAAATGCACGTCTCAGGATGGCCTGGACCCGCGCCAGAACGCGCGTGTTCGCCCACACACTGTCTCTTCTCCAGCCAGTATTTATCTCAGGACTCGAGCCTTTTTCCTTTTTCCTCCTTCCTATTCGACCCGCACTGGTTGAATCCTTACCCTCTGGGTTTTAGAATGGCCGACGACCATACCCAAAGGTACTCCAGATCTTCTCCAGTAAGGCCTGACCCCCCTTCTCCTTTGTTTGAGTCCATTCATTTTTTCCCTTTTCACCGGTCCCTCTGATCGGCCTTTACCTTGCTTTTAGTTGAACCGTTTACCGAAAAGCATTGAGTGGGCCGAACAATAGACTCCTTTTCTGAAGTTTTGTTCTCTTAATAACTCCCCTTTTTTTTTTTTTGTTATTCGAAGTATGATCGATTGTCCTTTTCTTTTTTTCTCTGTTTTTTTCCTGCAGCCACTCATTTATCAGTTTTTAGCTCTGTTCACCCATCAATAGTTTCAGGTCCGCGGTTTAAGCCGGTGGGCCACCCCAACCCCTTCCCTTCAACATTTTGAGAATTGGTCGTTTCAATCCCTGCCCCTCTGCCGATCCAAGTTTCCCTTCTCCCTTTTCGCTAGGCCATACCAACCCTTTCCTCTGTTTCTATGCACACCTAGTATTGTGCGACGGAGTGGCGCGGACACCCCGGTCACTTCTTTTCCTCGATTGTCTTTCTCGGAACGCCTTCCCAATTGGACCCCAAACCCGTGATTTTCTTTTCTTTTTTCCCTTTCAATATGAGATTTTTATAGTCCCTCTCCGGATAGGTAGCACGCGAGCGCGAACCCCTTCGTGGGAGGTTCTCTGAGTCCTTCCCTTGGCGTTGTTTCCCCTTGACCTCCTTTTTTCATGCAATTTGATGACCATGCCCCTGCGGTATTGCATTTCTCTCCGAACTCGGAGGCCTAAGCCTTTGATTCGCGGCATGGGGTCGCACTCCTCTTTCATGGTTTCACCCGTTCAACAAAGTTGTCCAGAGGATGGCACACATTCCCCACTAGAAGGGGCGATGACCTCCCTCATCCCCTCTCCCCCCTAAATTCTTTGTACCCCCCCCCCCATTGGGTCCTTCCCCCCCGTACCGTAGGGAGTCTCTTTTCCTTTTTTTCCATATCCCCCTAGACTGTGGAATCTCTCTTCGTTGTGCAGAATCAGCAAGGAGGCCAATGTTTCCTTTTTTCCATCGAAATTTATCTGTCCTCTTCTTTCGCCTCATTTCTGTTTTGTTGTACAACCTCCTTCTGAATGAATCCGCCCCTTTCTTCTCCCCCCTTCGCGCTGTTCTTCACGATCAGGCGCCTCCTTTTTTTGAGTTTTACCGACTTTCCCCCATACGCCACCACAATCAGTGCGTGGTCCGAATAAACTCGTGGAGGGTAGTTCGACTCTTTTCCTCCGCGACATACGGCGATTCTCTCCCTTTTAATTCGTAACCCCCCTCCCCCATGTTTGTGAATTCTTTTACTTCACTCAAACCCATACTACTTATGTGCAATCTTGGCGCTTAGACAAAATCCCCCCTCTCAGAGACATTATATTTTGTTCTCCCTTCCCCTTTTTTTCTTCGCCTATCTTTTTGATATGTGTGCTTTTCTTCCCCCTATGAAGTAGCTCTCTCTTTCCTGCATGTTTCCGCGGCCTAAGGTACGGTGACTTTCCTACGCTTTTGCCCGTGATGGCTCAATCCGTTGCACAAGAATGAACCTTGCTTAGACCAACTTGACTCCTCCTCTTTCTGCCCTTTGTTTCACCCGAGACCTTCCCTTCCTGCGCGTACTGCTTTTTTTCTCTTTTTCCCACGAAACCCAGGAGAGTTGCTCCGGTAAGGGGCAGATACTCGCCCTGAATCGAAATACGCTATACGATGTCGCCCTCTTTGTCCTCGACTTGTCGAAACCCTCCTGCTTTCGAACCCCCCCCCCCCCCCCCCCCCCTTAGGTACTTGAGGTTTTCCCTCGTCATTCATCTCTGGGTTTGAAATTATAATGAGCGAAGTGCACTTTAAGGGGAAGTCTTTCTACCTTCTTTCCCCCTATTGGTTTTTCATGATACAACCCTTACGCGAGTTCACCCTTTCTTCTCCCACCCCGGCAAATCTTAACTCTCCCTGCTACGGACCATCGAAGACGTGACTCACAGTCAGGAGAAACTTCCCTCGAGAGGTTGTTTTCGATCTCTCTTCTTTGCGATGGGCTGATTTCCCTTGTAGGGTAGGCATGAATTCCGCAAATCTCCAGTTCTTTCCCTTTTCACTTTTCGTGCCCAATGGGCTTGATCTTCCCATCGGCATCGGTTTCATCGGCGTAGGTCTGGTCGCCTGAGATGAAATGGAACATGCCCATTTCCTTCCCGGAGCATTTGCCTCCCCCCAACTATGGTTTCCCTTTTTATTGATAGGAAGCGTGTACCTCTTTCGTTCGTGGCTCTCAAAAACCTCAAGCAAATTCTTTTCCTTCCCTTTTTCATTTTTTTTCCAAGTACCCCCGCCTCTCCAAACCGTTTCGTTCCCTCCCTTTTTTTTCTTCTTTTCCCCACAAATATCAGTCGAGACGGGGATGACTTGTTAATCTTTTCCCTGCTCTTTTTCCATTGCCTCCCTCTTCGAACCCCTGTCCACCCTCCCCTGCGTTTGAGGTGAAGCGGCGGCAGGATTTTCTCAGGCACGCATGGGCCCAGACTAGAATTACCATAACCCTTTTCCTTCCCCTTGGGACTGGTTTTTTCCATAACTTCAAAAGACATCCTTGAACTTCTTCCCCCCCCTCCTTGATTTTGCAATTCAATTTTAGCCTCTCCCTTTTCTCTTCTCTTCCAAAGCTCCGCTGCCACAAATGGGCACCTAAGCCGGCTCTTTCGCCTAGTCCTTCCCCCCTTTCCCCCCCTACACCCGAAGTCCCTCCTCTCCAAAGCCCTAGAGCCCCTACCGCGCCAAGCCCCATGCGAGCCCCCCTCCCCTCTCCTGATCAACTGCCCAAATCATATCTCTCTTATCCGTTGGGGTTGTTGAAGAGATGAAGATTTTTTTGATTTGTTCGACTGCGCAGAGTGTTTCTTTGGTCGCGTCTTGGTTATTCTGTTCCTATGTGTCTCTGGTGCGTTGAGCACGAGCTTGAGCCAGGCTTGACCTTCTTTTTCTCCCTCTCAGTCTGGTTTTTCCCAGTTGTTGCTCTTTAGCTTCTACGCTCCGATTCTTCCCCTTTGCGTGTTTCCTTGCAGGATTACGACGGAGATTTGCCCGTAATAAGTGATGAGAGTGGGGCGAGACATTTCCCCCCCCCCTCAATCAGGTTTTTGTAATTCCTTCTGTTTTTGCATGCCTTTCTTTTCAACAAATCAGCAAGTCCCTTTCCCCTTCCCCTCTCAAGGTGTGGCAGTTGAGTTTCTCGTTTCCCTTTCCCTGCTGGTTGTTCACGCTCCTTACCCCCGGTCCACCTTTTTTTTTTCTCCTTCTTCCCGGAAATCCCTTGACTTCCCTCCCCCTGCGAGCACTACTGCGGGTTGATCGGATAATGGGGTTTATCCTTTTCTTCTTTTCTGACTTTTGGAGTGATAGCCACTCAATTGTAACCCAAACTTTTTTTTCCCCTCCTTCAGCTCTAGTATAGTACTTCAAACCTTGCCCTCTATCTGCGCTCGTCTTGTGTACGTTTTCCCATTGAGTTTTTCTTGGTTCCTCACCTTCCGAACGCCCCTCCCTCTTCACTAGGGGACATCGCCCCATTGCACGCCACGAGCAAAGATAATCCCTTCCCCTCCTGGTCTTGTTCCTTCCTTTTTCCTTATGCCCGAACATTCTGTTTTAAATCGTTACGCTCACTTCCCCCCTTTTCCTCCGACTTATCGGCGACCCGCTGAAGCGGTCTTTCGAGCCCACGTTTCGATGGTATTTGTAAATTAGCCAGATGCTCCCATCCTGTGGTCTTTTCTTCTCTTTTCTCCTTTCTTACGCCTCATCTGACCATGGAAGATGCCCTCCCTTCACGTCTTCGATCAGGATATTACAACGCCGATGATGGAGTTTCACCACCCCCCCCCAGGTCCTTTTTGGGAGATATTCTCCCGTCACCGTTTCTCTTTCCTCCTTCTTTCCCTCCTTATATTCCTGCATTCTCGTTCGATCGCCAGGATGGCCGCCACGCCTGAAGGAGTTTGAACCCTCCTTTTTCTTTACCGAACCCCTTCCTATGCTGCCCTTCGGTTCTCTCGGGCCTTTTCCTCCCTGTCCCCATTTCGTGCTGGATCAGTTTAATACAATTTTCGTGTGACCAACGGATGGAGCCCAAGTGCAGCGGCTCGAACGTCCCTCCCTACAAGGAACTTGGGCGTCTCCTCTTCCTACCTTCATCTCTCCCCCCCCTTCCCCCCCCAACTTCCCCGGCGGTTAACCCTTTAGTCCACGTTGCGGCGCCCAACGATAAGCTAGTATGGCTGTTGTCGCGCCCTGTTTTTTTCTCCTACACGCATTTGTTTCATTGTCTGAGACGGACCCGCTCTCTCCCCCCCTTTTTTCTTTCTTCTGACGGCCCGTTTCGAAATCGAAATTGAGATCCCAAGTAGCATGACGGCACTACGTTCACAAGTTCCCCGCCCACCGTTACTTTTTCCGCCCCACTCCCTCTGATTGGTTTTTTTCTCTTTCCCCCCTAACAGCCGGACGCCACTACGCTCCTTATCGTGCGCCGCGAAGGTTTTTCGAAGACGATGTAGGCTGCCATTTCCTCTTTTCCAAACAGTCTATCAGTCTTCTCAATCCATATTGACGAGAGTTCTCCCCCCCTCCCTCCAGCACTTTCCCTCCTCTGATTTCCCCACTCTCTCGCGTCGTAATCAGGGAGGAGGTTAGAACGCAGGGCACAATCCCCCTCCCCTCGACCATGAAGTCTGTGCTGCCATGTTGATTTCCTCCTCTGGGTTCTATGGACTCGTTGCTTCCTCTCCCTCCGATGATTATCCGGAACCATCTTCTCCCTGTTGTCGGATCGTGGTTTTTCTCCCCCGCCCTCGCCGACCTTTTAAAACCAGCCGGCGAATCCCCGTCTTAGGCCGCCGAGTAGCTATACCCGTGCAACCCCCGCTCTTTCCTTTAGGATTCCCTGCTACTTCCCCGGGGTTTTTAACTTCTCTTCCCCCTCCCTTCCCTTTATAATGGCCTCCCACCCTTGGCTCGCGCGCTCGTTTGCTCGTATCCGAAGCGATATTGATTCGAAATGCAGATTTCTGGTTTTTACCGCCCGGCCCTTTCGCCCCCCCCCGCCCTCCTATTCCGAAATCCGGCATTTTCGCTAGCAGGCTGGAGTTCGTTTTTTTTTTTTTTTTTTTTTTTTTTTTTGTGGTGTCGCCGGCAGATCCCTCTCTGCGAACAATACGAGGTGACACGTATCCCAATTTCTTTTATCCTTTTGCAACGGAGACCCTACCCCCCAACCTTCAATACATCGAATTGCAGCCTTTTTTTTATTTTCTTCCATCCATTTCTTTCTTGTAGGAGAAATTGCTTTTTTTTATACACGGCAAGAGACGGCCCCTATGGATTGTAGGTGCACGACGCTCAGTTGAGTGGGGCTGCAGAAACCCTGTAAAACTTTTTCTTTTCTCATAAGGAATCGAGCCCTTCCTTTGTTGGTTTTTTCTCGCTTTCTCGAGCCTTTCTCCCTTTTTTCCTCTTGGTATTGCCACTTTCCTTAGATCCTGCTGTTCAAATCCCATCATTTGTAAGGCCGATCGCTTGCCTTTGAAGTGGGCCAAAAAAGCAATTTCTCACCCTGAGAATTTTTCCTTCCTTGCCCTCGTTGCGCTCACTATCATTGTCTTCCCCTTTTATTGTAGCCCTCCCCCTCCTCCTCTTTTACTCTGCACGTATTTTTAAGGATCTGACGCTCGGAAACCCGGTGATCTGATAGCAACTTCGACAGGCTTTCCGGCCCCTATTCTTTCCCTTTGCGCACACTGTTTTTCCTCGGATCCCCTTCCCCTTTTATTTTATCCCCCTTCTCCCCTCTGGACGAGCACGCGCCTCCCTCCAAACAGTCTGTTTGTCTCATGAGGAAGGCAGGGCGTGTCCTTTGACCTCCATTTCCGGTTAAGAGTGCCCCCTTTCCTGGCTGATTCCCCGGTTTATCTGGTTGCGGCCTACGCGGGGATTCGCGTCTGTTTGAAGGCCTATATGCGGGCATTGTCCTTACTTCCTCTTCCTCTAACATTTCTTCTTCAGCCTCATCATCGTTCCGGTTAGCCCCCTCCCTCTATCTCCCCGATCAACAGAGGGCTGAACACATTGTCAGATCAAATCCGGTGTCGTTTCCTGGGCCTTTTCTGCCGTCCCCTCGTATTCACCTGATGAAGTCGAGTAGCAGAGTTTCCAGATAAGCCCTGTCCCCTTCTAAGATCGCCCCCTTCGTCTTCTCGATATTTTCTCTCCCCTATTAGCTTTCTCCGGCAGGGCGGATTTGAACTCGACTTGAAATGGCATTCCCCTCCTCTAACCCCTGGCGCCCCGGGCGCTTATTGGCTTTTGTAAGTTGACCCACCCCGAAAAACAAAAGTTGCGTGGGTTCGAAATAACCGTGGAGGCCTTTTCGACTATTTCGTAAGTCCCCTCCTCTACCTTCAATGTCGCTTTTTCAAAGTTGTTCCCGTAGTAATTAGCATTAACTTTTTTTTCATTGGCTTTCCTAACCCCCAACCCATACGGGACGTTTCCCCCCTTTGGCTAGACAACACTTCAGCCATCAGAGACACTCTCGTTTCTCCTAAACTTGGGTCCGCTCCCTCTTTCGTCCTCCCTCTGCCAGCTGTGTTCCTTCCTCGGAAGTAAATCGGTCGTTTTGTCCCCTCCGGGCGGGAACCTTTGATTCTCTAGATCTCCCCGTTGGTCACCCCTGATTAACCTTGCCTTTCTCCCCTTCCATCAGCAGATGCCGCGTTCTTCTTTACCAGACGATCGAACGCAGGAGAGAGGTTTTCTTCTCGCGTGTTTCGCGTCCCCCAACTGACGCGAAACCTTGGCTCGTGGCGTCACATTCCCCCTTTCCCTGATCTCCCCGTCCTCCGCTCATGCTTTCCGTCCGATGCGCCCCGCGCCTATTTCGGGGCGAGTTTTGCGATTTCTTTGCTGATGCGCAAACACATTACGGTTAGTGGATTTGAAATAGAATCATAGGGTTGGGTCCCAAATCTCCTGATTATCCTTCGGATTTTTTTCTCCCGCTTTTGGTCTCTGTTTCTCCCGTCTATCCCGATCGCCTTCATAGGACGCCCAACCAAGGAAAGCGCAGCGACCCCCCTAATCTTCCCCTAGAATCCCTTTTTCACAATTCCCCGTCCGAACCTCCCCATCGTAGAGCGCCCGATCGTGAGGGGAATCAGCTGATTGCTTCTCCCCCCTCTCTTTTCCCTTTTTCTGTTTTTCTTTCAACCTTAATCCCTCAACATCGACCAGGTTTGTTGACTTCTGGCTGAGTGTGCGTGCACATTTTCTTTGTCTCTCGTCCCCCAAAGGTCCTACGGTGCTTCTTGTCGGGTATGGGTCGCGTCTTGACACCGCCAGAAACTCCCTTCCACTTCTTCCCCCAAAGAGCTACCCCACCATAGCGTTCTACATTTTTCGCATCCCTCTTTCTTTCAGCGTTGTTTGCGTTCGTGGATAGAAATAAACCATCAGCCACAATTAGTTCATCTTCCCCTCCTTCGTTCGCCGTATCCGTTTGGTAGCCCGCAGTTAGTTTCGCGGCTTTCCCCGGTTTCCCCCCAACTTTTTCATCCCGTCCACCTCTGTTTATGTCCCTTTTTCCTCCGGTTCGTAAATCCCGCATGTTTAAATTGCCTCCGAGTAAAACAAACTGAAAACACCCCCGTTAGTTTTGATTTTGTCGATTCTTTCTTGCCTTCCCTCCGGGACCTCCCTCCTTTCCTGGAACTTCAGGCCCGGCGGACGTTATGTTGATTCCTTAGACCAAAAGTATCCACCCTTTATTCATACTTCCCCCCTCCCCCCAGTTTCCCCCCCCCCCCTCCGGGGCTTTTGTCCCCCTTTCCCTCCCGTCGCATCTTTCGTTGGCGTCCGTACCCCCTCGCTGCCAACTGGCCTAGTTACCCGCGCGGCCTTTCCTAGATTGTCTTAACGGATCATTTTGCTCCCACTACCTCCTCCCCCAGAGAAATCCCTTTCTCCCCTTCCCCTCGCCACCGAACCCCGACTCTTTCGCCCACTTCCTTCTCTCCCCCCCCCAAAAA
>Ga0179593_1736309_pt1 | contig 10584 bp, 15 predicted proteins | sample CZODoug2_1_08_16_FD_185931 | JGI IMG/M metagenome (GOLD analysis project Ga0179593, IMG submission 185931) | Vadose zone soil fungal communities from Angelo Coast Range Reserve, California, USA - CZODoug2_1_08_16fungal (PacBio error correction) | ecosystem: Environmental > Terrestrial > Soil >... | reverse complement strand
CCCCGTTTCCCCTCGAATTCCGGTTTTTTCGCGTTCAAGGGGCCAGGACTTTTCCCATTTTTTACCGTATGGACTTGGTCGCAGTGGTCCCCAGACATGGTTTTTGAGTAGCCCCCTATTCGTGATGCGGCACGACGCCCCCTCCCCCTTTCTTTTTTTTCTTCTCAGAGATTTTCCTTACATTTTCATTCCGTAGACCTATGACCAGGAAAGGGATGCCCCCTACAGAGAGGGTGGTAGAATTTAGGTTCTTCTTCTTTTTAGGGTCCGCCGTTCTTCCTTCTTGGATTCAGCTCGGCGAGCGGGCGAGTCCCCAGATGTGGCCCCTTTTCAGAAGACGTTCAAATATCCCTACACCCTCTTTGGTGCCGTCTGGTTGGCCGTTTCCTGCCGCTGAGCCGAATCAGGATTCAGGACGCGCTACCTAGCGTGTTGACTCAAGACGCCGGCGCTAGTCTTTTCTTTTAACAAAGTGTCAAGCTTTTTCCTCTTCTCCCCTCCCCGATTAGCCGTTTTTTCTTCTTCAATGTCGACAATAGGCCAAAGGAAATAGAATCTAAAATTATTCGAGTAGGAACGGCCTTCTTTCTCTATGCGGCCTCTTGTTCCTTTCTCTCCTCATTTCTTGTTTTTTTTTTTTTTTTTTGTGTTTTTCCCCTTTCCCGATAAATAGGTGCTCAGCTACGTGTCAAAACCCCCGTGTTTCGAAAGGTTCCCCAACGCTTTCCGTCCTTTCCCTTGCCTTTCCAATGTAGCTTCCCTGCGAATGTCGTTCCAGATCCTGACTCCCCATATAGGAGATTGAGATTCTCCGAAAGGTCTGGTGCCCCTTTCCCGGAATTATAAGTCCTTTCCTTCACACCGAAGCGAAGCGTCTCCTTTGTAGGAGACATGTAGAAGTGCCCTTTCTTTCTTTTCCTCCCGGGACGCGTATGTACTCTCCCCTTTTCCAGACCTCGACCTAGACGTTGTCGACGCCTTTCTTCATATCTAGAAGGGAATCGCCCTCATTGGCCCCGTTTTTTCCCGTTTGAAGGTCCTTTTTTCTCTCCGCGGAGTCGAGCCGCTTGAGAGTCTCGCTTAAGAATGTTCGTGTTTCCTTTTCTTCGATCGACGGGTTCTCCTGCCTCGACCCTTTCTCTGCCGCCAGAAGTCCACAAACTTTTAACAGTGCAGGCCCTTGGGCAGACGGTCTTGTCCCTTTCTTTCAAAAGCAAGAGTTTTCTTTCTGTAAGAAGGTTTCACCCCAAATATTCGAGGATCCACGTATGTCCTCCAAGGGCCTCCTTTTTCTAGCAGGTCCACCCCCTCCTTCCCCGCCGTAATGATGAGCCTCGCCATGACCTCCTGAAAGAGCAGCTTCAGCCCCTGCGACTCCGGCCGTCCTTCCCTTCCCGCCGACCCTGCTTCTCTCCAGACAAACAATAAAGTCGCCGCCGTTTTCGGACGTCCTTGGAGAGAGAGGACGGTTGTTGCCATACCAGGACCAGCCGGTCGCCCTTTTTTCGAGTCGTCGTTTCCCTTTTCTTTTTCCAAGCACGCGCGATAGACCCCCCAGATGGCGTGGATCGCCCAAGCCTCCCGCTAGTTATGAGGTTTTCCCTTTTTTCCCCGAGCTTATGGCTTCGCCGCTCTCTTTCTTCCCCCGGAAAGCTTTTTCCCGAACAAAATTGTTAGCGGATTCGGGACCGAAGGCTGTAGAGGTCGACCCCTTTCTGGATAGAAGGCCCGCGGCATGTCGTTTCCCTTTTCCCCTCACCCGAGAAAGACCTCTTTTACTTTCCATTCCACGAGCCCAAACTTTACTGATGTGCTCCCGGGGACTTCTTACATTTTACGGGAGGAGTAAATGATGGCCCTTCTCCCTGCCTCAAAGGTTTATTACCATGGTGAAACCTTTCCCCCTTTCGAATACGTGCGGTGCGGTCTTCCTCCGGACAGTAGACACACTTTCTCCTCCGTGAACGGACCGCGACCACTGGTTCTTTCTTTTTTTCCTGTGCCTTTTACCGGACTGCTTTCCCCCCTTGTGCTGGCCCGCGACCCAGGAAGTCCGTCGACATGAGGAACACTTTTTCCCCAGTAGTTTTTTCTACGACAGACAGTATCGCTCCTCTGCCCCCTCTCTTTTTTTTCTTGTGAGATACGGTGTTGTCTTCGTCCCTTTCCCTCCTCCTTTTGCGTGTCATGTGAATACTTTTCTGCTGATTCTTTTTCCTCCGAAAAGCTGATGGTAATGAATCCGGTCCCAGGCCTCAAGTATCCTAGTTAAGTTCAAGGAGGCTGGCCAGACGGTGTGATTCCCTTTAGTGAATCGGGAGGTCGGCGCTTGCCTTTGCGGCTCTCCGGTTTGCGGGTAAGGTTTTTTTTCTTCCCGCGTTGCCAGCATTTACGCAGCCGTCAAGTGTAGCTATCTGAGAAGTCACCTTTTTTTTGCAGGCATGGCTTCTTTCCCGGACTTGACCTTTCGGCCTTTTCTGTTTTCTCCATATTGCCCCTTCCCTGAGATCTGGCTCGCCGCAGGGCATAGTCCTAAACGGAGACCTACCAGGTCAGACGGCCTCCCTCTTCCACCTGAATGCCCCTGTCGGTCGCCACTTCGTCTCAGCAGTAATCTATTTTTCTCCTTTTCCTCCCAACAGCAGAACATAGCGGGAATTGCCCCCCGAGGTACTTTTGCATCAAATCTCCGAGGGCGGGCCGTGACTCTTCTTTTGGACGACGGATTTCTTGCAACTCCTTCCCCTCTTGTCAGAGGTACTTCACCCCCCTTGGCCTGATCGAGGCCAGCGCGTCGGCACTTCCCTCTTTAAAAGGGCGGACGCTCTTGGATAGGCATGCTCTCCTCGCCGCGGCGTTCTCTCCTCTTTCGCAGTTGGACGCGGGGAAGTAGGCTTTGTTTGTTTAAGTCGTGGGTAGGCCTTTTCCTTTTTTTTTCCCTGATTGGTTTCCTCCCTTTTTCTACTGAACTGTTCTGTTGCCTCACGGTGTGAGGAGCCGCGGTAACCTTTCCGGGATAAACCCGGCTCCCGGTGGGTCCCATCCCCTTCCTACGATCTCCTTGCGCGGGAACGTGGCCTGCGTCCGCTTTCCGCGAACCTTCTCGCTAGAGCCAGTCAAGCACCTTCCCTGCTGTCCCAAAGGTCCATGGTGATTTTTCTTTCCCCGCCGCGGAGATACACTTCCCACTTCGGGACGGGTCCGAGGTGGCGCTTTCCCCCCCCCCCCGTTTTTGGGGAGAGACGTCCCCTTCTTTTTCCCAAGTCGAGGTCGAGTCGAGAGCTTCTTTCCCTGCGGATCCGGAGGCGCTTTTCTCTACATTCTCCCCCTGTCCCCATTGTTACGTCCCTCGGCGTTTTGGGGTGGAAATGCATGTCTTCTTTGCCTACCGTGGCCAGATTTTTTCGTTTTTCCCTCGATTCTCAACTCTCCCCCTCGGGTCACCGCGCTGGTTTCCCACTTGACGTAGGCGAAGTGTAGTTCCTTCCTGTCTCTATCTGCGGATTTCGGACCCTTTTTTTCCTCCTTTTTAGGTTGACAAGTGAGGACGCCTGATTATTTTCTCAGTCTGCGGCGTTAAGCTCCCTCACCCTGCATAACGTTGTCACTGATCCGTTTCCTCCTCCTCCTCCCGGTAGATGGGATGATCGCTTTCTCTCATGGACGAAATTGAGTCGCCGATACTAACCTCGGAAGGAACGAACCACTTCTTTTTCGGGAGGCCGACGACCTCGCCTCCCTTTTTCGTCTTCGTGGCCAGATGCACCCCCCCCTCTTTTTGAAAGTGAGCGTGTCATGAACCCGGTGTTTGGGGCATTACAAGGCCCTTCCTTTTCCGGGGGAGCCGACGTGAAAGTCCTGCCCGGGTGTTACGTAAGCAGACGCATTCCTCCGAGCAGGCCTACCTTTTTCTGAACATACCCTTTTCCTGGCGAAACATCAATGCTGGCCCCAGCTTGTCGAATCCAGCGTAATTTTCTCGGTGCTAAGGACTCCCTCCTGTCACTTTCCCCTTCCGAAGTCAAGCAACCCGCGCTGTCTCCTTAGTCGGAAGAATAAACGACTCTCTTCGCGATTTGCCCTCCAGAAACACGTCTTTCTCTCCTTCTTTGCTTTTCCAGAAGTAAAATGAGAATTGAATTCCACCCAAACCCTCTCTCCCCCCATGACCCTTCAGCGCCTTTCCGTCCACATCTCCTCCTCAATACTCAATCGTTTTGTTGTTGGAGATTCATTTGTGCCTTCTAAGGGGAAGGTTTTTTTTTCCGCGGCCAGGGTCCATTTTTATTTCCTGTGACCGTATGGACTTGGTCGCCCCTTTTTCTCATCCAGACAGTGGTTGGTAGGGAATCCCGTGAACCTCTTCGGATGCGGACGCCTCCTCTTTCCCCCTTTCGCAGATCTTTTTTCCTTTTCTCCTCTAGAAGTGAAAGTTTTTTCCCCTCCCGATTGCCCAGGACCCGGGATGCAGAGGTTAAACTTCCCCGGTCTACTTCTTTTTTTTGGTAGCACTTCTTTTTTTTCTCCGCTGGTAGGGTCGACGGAGAAGATCGGCCGCGATTCTTCATAGGCCCTATAGTGGAGCACAAAATGTCATACGACGTTCAATTTTTTCTCCCTGCGTGCCTCTTCAGCTGGACTTCCTTTCCTTCCTTCAAGGATCAGGACGCGATAACATTTCCGGAAGTGGAATTCCCCGAAGGCTTGCTTTTTCCCCCGCGGAGAACAATTCTTTCAGCTTTTTTTTTCTCGTCCCTGCATATTCGCAAGTTACTTCCCCTTTCTCTTTATTCTCCAAGTCGCCATCGGACAAGCCCCGAGCTTAACCCCTTGGGATGTTGACACCGGACGTTTCTCCGTTATGCGGATAGGTTTCTTCCTTTCCCCTTCTTTTCTCAATCGGTAGAAAGATCAAAGTTTTGGTTTTCCCTTAGGTGAGAAGCTGCGAACTTCGTCCCCTTTTTTCAGGCGTCCCTCCTCCACTTCTTCCCCTCCGTTTCTCCCTTTTTTCTGAATGTCGTTACCCTTTTCCCTGGGGACGAGAGGCGCTTTGAGAATCCTGTAACTTGGGATATGGGAAAAGGGTTTCTCTCAGAAATTCAACCCCCCCCGACAGAGTTCCTTCGTTGACCAAAGCTCAATTTGTAGGTTGTGGTAACGCCCGACTTTCCTCCAGGCGCTGACTCATTTCCTTACTCTCCCTCGACGTTTTCCGCTTTCCCTTTCCGATCGACTCACCAGTCTTGGAATCTTTTTTTCAAGAGATGGCACCTTCTTTCCTGGGCCAGGTTCTCCGCGGGCGTCGATAAGATGAAGTAGAATCGGATTAGTGTTTATGACTTTCCTCCTCCTTAGTAGAGGGCCTAGAATCTTTTCCTTTCCTCCCGGAAGGACCACTCCAGTGAAGGAAGGAGATCGTAGTGCCCTTTGTTGTCACTTTTGTGATGAAGGTTGAACTTTTTTCCCCGGATCCGCAAACGTCTGTTTCCCTTTCCTTCGACAGTAGCGCTTGTCCGAACGGACGCCGTCAATGAGTCTTCCGCCGTAAAACAACCTTTCCTTCTCTCTTTAGGTGAGGTGTTTTTTTTTTTTCTTTTTCCCGTAAACGGTCCCCCCAAATGTTATAACGGAAAGAAAGGTTTTCAGACGCCTGATCCCCTCCCTCCCTTTTTCCTCAGTGTTGCCTTTCTTTTGGTGTAGGCAGACTGCTGGACGGAGAAGTTTTCGTGGGGAATTACCAGTGCCCCCGTCCAGTCTTTGGCCGCTTTTTTTGTCCCCCCGTCAGACTCTTTCAATTCCTATCGCCACCAACCAGCTTTTGGGCGGTTGCTCGTCCTAGAAATGCCGCTATTTTCCTTTTTTTTTTATAAAGAGATTAACTGGTCTTCGCCTCGCCCCCTCTTTCCCCAGGCCAGCAGTAGTGGCGGCGACCCCCCAATTTCCGTCGGGAAGGTTTTTAGGGAGCCTGTTCGGACGTTCTGCGGCGCTCCCCTCTCTTCTCGGGCCATGCTGGAACTCACATAGAAATCGAGCTTCGCCGGAAAGCAAAGAGCACACCCTCTTCAGACTCTAATCATAGCGACCACTTATCTTCTTTACCTTTTTGCAACCGCCTCCAAGAATACCTTTCCCTTCCCCATGCCCAGCAAAACCGCGCGATCTCCGGAGCGTTAACTTCCTTATGACAACCCCCCCAACCTCTCAAACCGCTGGGCCAGCCTCCCTTTTTTTCAACGGGTAGTCTTCTTTTCGTTTCTGCTTTTCCCTTCCTTCCTGGACCAGCAGCTTTCTTTTTTTTCTTGATTTTCCATGCCCGGAAAAGCTTACGAGGGTGACGGATGGTTTCCCGTCCTTCCTCTCCTCCTTGTGTGTTGATTTTTTTCGTCTGACAACATCTCCGTCACCCCCCCGTTTTTTCCTTTGCTCAGGTAGGAGACTTCCTTTTTTTTTTGAAAAAGTGCTGTCAAGGAAGTCCAGTCAAAGGCCCGGTCAGTTAAGTTTTTTTCCAGTTAACGGAGCTGGCCCATCCCCGTCCCTTTTCCGGACGTAGTGATAGGAGTTCGGATTTTTTTTCCCTTCTTCTTTCCCTGCGCAGGTTTTTTTTTTCTTTTCCCCATATACGGGAGTCTGCAAGCTCTCCAAGTTATCTCCTTGTGAGATCTTAAAAGGAGCCTTTTCCTTTTTTCTTTTGCGACATGCCTTTCTCTTTTTCTTTTCCTTTTCCGGTCGGATTTCCCTTTCCTTTTCCCTCTTTTCCATGGCGCGGGCTGTAGAAGCCTCCATCGCCGAAACCCTTCTACTCCAGCGAACCCGGTCCGACAGTTTTTTTTGTAGCCGCCACCGACTTTCTTTTGTTCTTCTTGTCGGTCGTAGAAGCCAGTTAATATCTTTCCCAAACCTCAGAACATAGCTTTTATGCACTCGCGTTGTAAGTCACCCTTTGGTGGGGTAGACCGCCCTTTTCCTTCCCCCAGGCCAGTTGTGGTCCTTTCTTGCCTCGGACACCCTCCCCTTTTTCCTTTTTTTTTTTCCCGGGTAATGCCCCAATACGCACTGGCTATAGCCCCTTCCTAAGAACAGGACGACGGTTTTTCGGATTGTCGTGGGATCGTTTTTCACATCCCCCTTTCTGCCGGGAGTTCCTTCCTTGTTTTTTTAGTTGGACGCGGGTCCTTGGATGAGCTCGACCTTGTGGTAGAGGATGCCCCTTCTTGCATGCGGATTTTTTTTCCTCGAAGTGGGACTTCCCCCCCTTCCCTTCCCGGTGTGCGGAGCGGAAGATTTATTCCAGGGGCAACCTTTTCCCCTGTGGCCAGCCTCCCCTTTCCGACGATAGCTTGCACGCGCTGGAAAGTGGTGCCTGCGGGCGGCCTGTCTACCCTAAAATTAGATCGAATTTCCCCCGTAATGAACACTAACATGTCGTCCACCCCTCCCTTTTCTGTCTGATAAAGCGGACCGACGTTCTCACTACAACCTGTCATGCCCCGCGAGTGGGCCCTTGTAGAGGTGGCGCCTTTTTTCCTCTGGAGAGATCGAGCTATTTTCTCCTTCCTCCCACGTCTCTTTCCTCTGGTAGAGAGCGTCTACCTGCTAGTCGCAGCGGACGATTACTCTTCCTCTTCATTGAACAAGGCTCGTGTATCTCTGTCCCCCTCCTTCGATTCTTTTTTTCCCTGAATGTCGGATAATGACGGAGACCGTGGAGATCGCCTTTGAAGATTCTCACCTTCCTTTTACCGCGTTTCTCTCGAACTGACATTCGTTCCCCTTTCTTTTAAGTTGAGGAGAAGGTCCCGCACGGGATGAGGCTATGATCACAGCCCCTTTGAGCAGACCTCAACTAGTAATTTTCGTCCCCTCCCTTTCCTGCGGCGGTTAGAGAAGCACTTGATTCACCCCCCTTGCCTACGCGTGTAAGTAATGCCTCTTTTTCCTTCCTTGCAGATTGGCGACATTGACTTCTCCTCCCCTTCATAAAATTGCGAACTTTCCCTGACCCGCTTGAAAGACTGTTCTTCCGCGTGGGAGGAAATAGCTTTTCAGGAGGGAAAAGAGAAAACAATTTCCTTTTCTCTAGTCCTGATCCTTTCCTTTTCCCCTTACTTCCGACAATCTCCCTTTTTTCTTGAACGTCTTTGCAGGTGGTGAGAACTATATGTACAGAAGCCTAATCGTCCGAGGAGGATGTCTTTCTTCCTTTCAGCCGCTACGAGAAGTGGCGCCTCATTTCCCCCTTCTCTTTTTTCGACATCGGATCCCCCTTTCTACGGAATGAGCTAGATCCATCTCGTTACTCTAAGTCGAGTTCGGACGGGAGTCGGGCCTTTTCTTTTTTTTCGCGGGCGCCCCCGAAACCAGTTCACCCCCTTCTCCCCTTTCAAGACGTTCCCTCCCCTTTTGGCAGCGACAGAAAAATGCCACGTTTCGCCGACGTCCACATCTTCATAAGTTGTTGTTGTTGAGGAAGCCCTTTTTCTTCCCCTTGGGAGAAGGGGTCATGTGTTTTATCGGAACTTTCTTCCTTTTCTCGGACTTGGTAGAAGTTGCTAATCCAGACATTTTTTCGTGAGAACAGAATTAAGATTTAGTGGCTCCCCCCCTCCGAAACTCGTTCTTTTTCTTTCTTCGCCGACAGAGGGACCCCTTTTACTTTCTCCGTAGAAGATGGAAAAGTTCCGGATGCCTCGTTGGGTAGAATTTCCTCTCGTAGACGATGGAGGGTCCGCTTTCTCCTCCTTTCAGAGAGGCCCCTTCTTCCCCCCCCTCTGCGGGCGGACGGAAAGATAGGGCTCACACCTGGAAGACTCGTTACTCCTCCTCTATTGGCAGGAATGAGCGCCTCCCTTTCACTTCCGGAGTCGTCGTGAATTCTTTTTTCCCCTCTCCTGCTGATTTCAGTAGTAGGCCGGGCGAACAAGTCTTCAAGGTCTCGCCGTTATGCGGTATCGTTCTTCCGTGAAATCGATTTCTCCCACCCTTCTTTTTCCCCCTCGGAGGAACGGCTTCTTCCCTTTCCCTGTTCGCTTCTTGCGGAATCTGTGCTTTTTTAACCGCGCAAGGCCGAGGAAAAAACGGGGGGTCGAACCGCCTCCCTGTCAACACCTCCAGTCCGGTTCTTTTCTTTCTCACTTTCCGAAAGCCCCTTCCCAGTTTTTTTACCTTCGCATAAACTAGTCCTAAGGTCACGTCTTGTACGTTCCAAGATTCCCCTAGGAAGATCGGGCGTTTTTCTCATCTCTGAAAGCTTTGACCCTCTTCTGACCAAGGTATTGCCGGCATTATCCCTCACTTTTCCCAAAAAACACTTTTCCCAGCGAAGGCGTGCCACCCCTCCCTCGTTGCCTTTCTTTTTCGAGCTGCTACTCGAACCTGCCGCTTTTACTCTCAGAGATAGACATACCTCCCCTTTTTTCTCCGTCCTATGTCCCTTTCTTCTCCCATCAGATCGCCTTACCTCCTCGACAGAGATGATGGGCACCTCAGTCGGTGGGGAGTGGATATCCTTTCCTTTCCTCTTTCATCCTAACCTTCTTTTCTTGGGTTTATGACTGTACTAGATCGGTTTTGAATAGAACTAGTCCCTCCTCAGGCAACCCACGTTTAGCTTCTCCTCCCTTTCGATCGTCGTGAAGACGGTTGCGTCCTTAAACACGCCGGGTGTGTAGAAATTTGATTCGAGGCTAAGATTCCTACAGGGACGTTTCCCTTTCCGAGATCCCCCCCCATCCGGCACAGCCGCAGTCCCTCCTTTTTAGTAAACAAACGCTTTTCCCTAACCTCCTTCCCCCCTTCCAACTGCGCCTAACGGTCAGTCGAGCGTCCTGTTAAGAAGAAGATCAACGTTTCGTACCGCGTTTGCCGTCTCTTTTTTCCCCCCGACTGAGCTGGCCCGCTTCTCTTTAGTATGGGGAATCAACGGAAACATGCGTCCCCCTCCCGGAAATAGGCAATTCCCCCCCCCCGCGTCTCGACACCACCCGCTGTGCCTGTTCTCTCCTTTTTGCCTCTGAGCGAGTTTCAATTGCCTCCTTTTTTCGGTTTGACCGCCAGGATTCAAGAGTTCTGGCCTTCGACGACCCCTCAGGCTACCAGGAAGTCTTTTTCGGCGACACCCTTTTTTCGTCTGGACCGGGTCGTTTGGCACGGCAGGTCTTACTCTTCCAGGAGGCGAGTCCGAGGGCCGTTTTCCACTTTCCCCCTTCTCCCAGCCGAAAGTCACCGTTCCTCTTGCCATTTTTTCCCTTCATGATGATGCTCCGGGGAAGAATATCATCCTAGCGAAACTGTTTTTTGTGCTTCCCCCAGGAATAAGGTTCCTCCAGGGGTGGCCACCCTGACATCCCCTCTCTTCTTCTCGTTTTCCTGGAAATCTCCGTTCCCCCCCCGATCCACTAGGCCTTAGACCCCACCCTCTCACACCGGTGGCACTGCCTTTCACCAATGGTTAGTTTAGTCGTATGCTGCCTCCTTTTCTTTTTTCCCCCTGCAGCTTTGTGCTGCCCGCGTGACCCGGCTTTCTCCTCTTCCATTCCCCTTCAAAGGAGTAGCGGGGACTTCTATTTGTGGTTCCCCCCCCTTCCT
>Ga0179593_1704519_pt1 | contig 10584 bp, 9 predicted proteins | sample CZODoug2_1_08_16_FD_185931 | JGI IMG/M metagenome (GOLD analysis project Ga0179593, IMG submission 185931) | Vadose zone soil fungal communities from Angelo Coast Range Reserve, California, USA - CZODoug2_1_08_16fungal (PacBio error correction) | ecosystem: Environmental > Terrestrial > Soil >... | reverse complement strand
TTCCTTTTCTTTCGCTCGTACTACGAAGTTCTTGTTTGCCGGTTGACCTTTTTGTTTGTCCCCTTTTCCTACCCACCTCCCACCCCCAGGTTTGCAATTTTTCAGTAACCGGGGCCGTGCAGGTAACTGATTTTTACCTGTTTCTGCCCCCCCTTTGTTTACTTTTTCCCTAATCACGTATACTGCCCCCCTTGACGCCTTTGACCCTTCCGACTCTGGGCCCCCCCTCCTGTGAATTTCCTTTCCGATTATCTTTGCGGATGACCAGGCGGTTTGCGTTTCCAGCGGCAAAGGTTTCCTACTTTTTTGATAACTTGCCAAGGAAAAGACTCTCCACAGACATTGTCTGCACTTTCTTTGCCCAGCCTAACGCTCACCACTGCCCCTAAGACGTGTTTTATGTCATTTTAAGGGTGTTTCGTTTTCCTGACCTGACCAGTATCGGCCCTCGCGAGTGCTTGCTGGGGACTCTCGAGCCACTCGAGAGGTCTCTGCCTGCCCCTTAGGTCAGCGTTCCTTGCGTCGGTGTTCCGCTTCATCTTTCGTTTTTCTTTTCCGAATGCTGTCGGTCAAAACGGCGTTTCACCGGTCGGTTCCCTCTCCAATTCCCCTGAAACCTGGGCTGAGCGTTCTCGGCCAGGTCGTTCCTTCACGTTCTGGGTGATCGTTTTTGCGGAAAAGGTCTTCCCGAACCCGCGTTCCCCCCCCGAGGCCTACATGAATGCCCTCGCCTCAGACCGTTTCCTTTGTACCCTTTGCATCTTCGGGTCCGGACCCTGCGACCCATACTGATTCCTTTGACTTGTGCCGTTTTTTGCTCTGATTCCCCCAGGTTTTCCGGTTCGATTGACCCCAGGAGTTTCGCCTTTGATCGGGAGACCCCTTGGCTTCGTTGGCCGGCTTCTTGCTGTCCCTCCCGTGAAACCCACCGATGGTGACACCTTCACTGCCCTTTGTCGGGAACTTTTTTGCGGGTTCCTAGGGGGACCCTCCCGCCCCCCTTTTGATCCACCATGGACGTTTTGCCCTAACTCTCATGGGTGCTGCCCCACCCAAAGAAGAGCCTGCCGTTTTTCCTCACTTCTATCGAGGTGCACTCTGGCCATGCCCCTCTTTTTCCGTAACCCCCGGGAGGGAATCTCACTGAACACCTCTGGTTTTTCCCGCACCACCAGGAGACCGAATTCCTGCGTTTTCCCCCCCAAATTGGGATGGACCCTTTGTTCCTGCTTGCCGAGCTGTCTGTCTTTCTATACACTTGGACGTTACTTTTGTGTTTTCCTTTTGTTTCTCTTAAACACCTGATCACACGCGCCCGTTTTCCCTTTTGCTTGCCCCCCCTCCACCCGCATTTTTGGGGCCACTTCATGACCCCCCTTTTGGTTTGTTCCAGCGTCTCTCTTACCATTTTGACGCCCCAACAAGTCGCTTCTTTCTGACCGATGGGTTCAGGTTTGTCTTTCCTTCTCCCCCCCCCTTGGCCTTTCCTCCCCCGTGGTTTTTACCCCAATTAAAATCTGTCCTTTGGGAGCAGATGTGGCCCATAGGGTTTTTCCGGCCGGGCCTTCGGATTTTATCACTTTACGTTTTTCTCCAAGTTTTTCTTAAAAATATGCAGGGACCTTCTTTATGCCGGGATGCTTTCTCGGTATGGCGGGATCCCTTCTGGGTCGGCTGATGCAATAACGCCCCATCCCTTATAGGCTGAACCCGAGGAATGGACCTCGTTGATGTTCCCGTCCTCTTCTCTTTTCGGTTATGGATCCACGGAGCTCGTTTTAAGGCCCCCTCGCTTTTTCGTGCCTCTTTTGACTGTAATGGGGTCCTTTGGCGGGTGGTTACCGGAAAAGCCATCCCGCGGCATGGATCCTTCCTTTCTTTACTTCGAATTTTCGTCTTTGGTGGGGGTAAGGGACCGATTGGTCTCCTGGCCCAGCCGCAGGCTAACTTCCCAGTCTATGCTTTGGCCCTACCGCGAAGGAGTTTTATTTTCGTTTCCCTTCCCCATTGGCCTCTAGCCCCGCTGACGTTTTTCCTTTCTTCCTGTTGGTAAGAAGCTTCGCCAACTTCGGCAAATAGTTTGATCTGCTTCTTTTGCGAATTCACTGGAGGGCGTTCTTGAGTTGGCCAATTTCCCCTGGGGGAGTCCGGGGGTCCCGTCGGATCCGTTTTTCTTATTTTGTTTGTCGTGACATGCTTCACCGTTTCTTTAAATAATTTGCTTCTTTCCCCACGGCGTCTTTCTTTGAAGGGTCAAGTTTTCTATAGTATATTTACCCCTGTTTGTGGAAGTTTTAACCCCCCCTTTATTTATTTCTTGAAATGTCGGAATTTGAAAAGACGCCTTCTTCTTTTCTACAAAGAGTCCTGGGACCTTTTCTTCTTTTGTTCCCGGTTTGCTGGAAGGTTTTCACAACCTTCGTAATCACCGGCTTGGCCGATATGCCTTTTTTTTTTTGGCCGGAAACAAAAGGCGCACACATTTTTCCCCGGGCTCCGATAAAGACCCAGGATTTTCGCTTCCTTCCACCTTGACCGCAGTTTTTCTGTTTCCCCATTGCCTTCAGTTTCTTTTCGCTCCCTTCGGAACCCAACCCCCGGACCATGGAATTTTTTTTTTTTCGGCTAAGAGGGCAATGTTTTTCAATGCGCGCTCCAGGTCCGAACGTCGTTCTTCTTTCTGGAGGAGGTTCAGCGTTTGGGTTTTTGTTTCCTTCTTCCACTTTCGCTTGGGGTCCTTTGGGGACATGGCCGGGTTAGTCGAGGACGCCTTACGGAAAATGCTTTTTCTCTCTCCCCTGCCCCTGTCCTCTTTATTTTTTCCCGTTGACCCTAGTGAGGAAGCCGTTTGTTTTCACTGCGTGTCCCCCCGTTGTGTCTTCCCCTTAGTCCCCAGGGTCTTCAGTGCCGGCTTCGCCTCGCTTTTTCAATCTTCTTTTGATCGGCGGTAAGGTTCAGGGCACGACCCTCCCGGGTACTTGCCATTCCTTTAATTGGTTTCCCCCACACTCCCTTGTTCCCGCAGTCCCTTAGGGCCGAGTTGCTCCGCGCGTGGGCAGCTATACAAGAAGGACTGCTTTTTGCACATTTTTTTCAGTTTGCGAAGATTTTCCCACATTTTTGCTCCAAGGGTTTCTCTTTTTTTTCGTGTTGAGTAAAGCCTCCTAGTTTGGTTGAGCATTGCTCCAGAAGGTACTGCCGGAACATCACTTTCACCTTTCTGTGCGTTTGTTTGCTAACTTTCTTAAGCCGTTTGTTGAGCAGAGTGCCCCCGGAGGTGGACTTCCTTTTTTCTTCCACAGGTTACCATACGTGATGTTCCTCAGTGGTCGGACGGGGACCTCCCTGCACGGCCCCCAGTCCGGCTCTTTTGCGCGGGCACAGGTCCCTGCGTCCGGTTTTCTCCAGGCCTCGTCGGATTTTCCAGATTTTTCCTTCCTTTCACCAGTGCAGTTACTCAATTTATTCCCACCTCTATAGTAGGGTTTCCAGCCCAGGCATTTGCCTTGCCCCCTTTCTCTTTTGCGTTTATTCTTTGTTGCGCGTTCGAGAAACTTCACCCTCTCAAGGCTGTGTTCTTTTTCCTGTTTTTGGTCCACGGCTGTCAGACCAAACCAACGGCGTGCTTTGCTTTGCGCGGCTGTCATCGCGTTCCTTTTTTTTTTTGTTCCCCGAAACGACTGTCATCGTCTACCTTGATAGTCCTCTTTCAGGTTTGCAGGGCGAAGCCCATCTCTGTGTGTTAGGTGTCCTTCGTTCGATTTTTCTTTCGTTGGTCCCCAGGTTGCGTGGTACCGGCGATTTCTTGGAATTCAGCGTCGTTCTGTCCACTTTCTTCGTTGCCTTTTTCCTTGCTGCCATCCCGACGTGGGAACGGAGCATGGACTCCCGCTCTTGCCCATTCTTGTCCTATTTACTGTTTTTTGTGGCTGTAAACACCTATCGGGTTCTCTCCTTTCCGTTTGGTTCATACGCCCCTTTTTTCCTCGACAACTTGCCTTTTCCAGGGTTTGGAACCCTGCTGTCAAAGGCTGAATTCGTCTTTTCGTTGCCGCCACATTTCGCTTCGGTTGCCTCGCTTATGCCATCCCTGGTTTTTCCGGTTGAGAACCGTGCGCGCTCCTCCCTCCTAGCGGCCGCATATTCTTTCCCCTTCTCTTTCCGGATGCCTCCCTCGCGGGCTTTTTTTTTCTTTACGAGCCCCATCTGCTTTCTTTTCATTCGCTTTTTTTTCCCGGTTTTTCGGGCAGATGATGGTCCCGGTTGCTAGGGATTCGGCGGCACCGACTTCCTCTTTGTCCCCACATAAAGATTTATTTGCATGTTTGCAGGGGGCCTGGTGTGGTGGTGGATGTGGTCGTTTCGTACCCATTTTCAAGGTCTGAGCAAAAAGACCCCGAACTATATATATTTACTTATTTTTTCTTTCTGTGTCGAGTGCGTCTGTCATTCTGTCATGTTCCTTTCCCCTTCCCATTTGTTTTGGACATTCTTGTCTTGAACCCCCCTGCCAACTCTTCCTTCATTTCTTTCCGATCACCGGTGTTCCTTTTTACCTTTACCCCCCGTGCACCCCGGGCCTTCTCATAGGGCTATTCTGCCCCCGGCCGCTCTTCACGCCCCCGATTCGGTTATCGGGAGGGTAGGCTGCGATGAGCACGTTCTGGATGGTTTTGCCGGCAGGGCCAGGAGGGACCGATTCTCTTGAGCCCCCCCGCATATCCTGCCTCGGTCTGCTATTTTTCGCGCAGTAACCCCTCCAGTTTATAACAAAAAGGGAAACATATCTTTGTCTTTTCTTCCCTTCTTGATTCCCGGTTTTATGCTTGCGACTCCATCGAGGTCCCCACATTCTCTTTTCGTTTAGTTCTTGTAAGATAGGTCCACCCACTACGTTTGCGGTTTCTCTGTCCCCAGTTCTTCCCCCGGGTCTCAGGTCCCCCGGTGTTTTCTCCACACACCAGTACGTACAAGCTTGCTCCCGGAGGATTTCTTGAATGTTTAATTTTAGGGGTTGGTCCTTTACTTGAGGTCACCGCCACCCTTCTCTTTTCACAGGCTAAATGATGCAGCCTCCCTTTTCCCCCTCCCTCTCTGTACCCCCCGATTCCTCGCACACCGACTTCTCCCTCGTTTAGGATTCACAGTTCCCCCCTTTTCGGCCGGTTCTTTCCTGTATCGACGACGGTTTTCCGGCAGTAGCAGGGAACTCGCCGGGCGCTTTTTGTGTTATTTTTCCTGTTTTTAGAGACGGAACCCCCCCTTTGACTTTTTCCCCTGCCTAGTTACTTTTGCTCAGGTTTTTTTACCCTCACGTGCTTGTCCACAACAAGCGTTTCATTGGGATGACCACCCCCCTCTATTCTTTTTGGCCTTTTTCGTTAGTCATCTTTGACGCTGGTTGCAATGCTCGAAACGCCCGGTCCTCGCTCCGTTGTTCCTTCCCTGAGGACGTCTTTTGTCTGGCTCACATTGTTCGTTTCCTTCCGCGACGTGTCTTCGGCCTCAAATGGGCCCTCATGATCTCTTACCCAACTCCACTTCGTGCCTTTTGCATGTTATTTTCTTTTTTTCTCCCAGGCCACCCCCCCGCGGGGTGTCCGGGTTGCATTTTCCTAAACAATCCCCTTTGGTTTCACGACATCCGCCAACAGCCCCTCTATTTTTGCCTGATGTTTGCTGCTTCCCCTCCCACAATCCTGGGTGATTTTTTACCCATCCCTTTAAAGCACCATGAGTCCCCTTGGAATTCTTCGACCCCACATTAGCTGCAGGATTTTTTCAAATCGTTCCAGGGGAGACGCATTACTTTAGTTAGTACGGAACGATTTCTTTTTTGTTTCCACCCCCTGTCGGAATCAGGCCCCCTTTTTGGAGGCTGGTCATTTCTGTCCCTTGTATGGTTCTTTTACATGGAGTTTCCCTGTCCTGTGCAGTCTAGAGCCTGTGCGGCGTTTTACGGGCCCACAGGCCCTCGGGTCGTTCACGTAAGAAAGTCTTAGCTGAGGGGGAAGCAGCAAGGCTTCGGAAAAGATGCCTGTTTCTTGCAATGGAAAGCGGTTTTTGCTTGTTTTTGCGGTCGACAGTGCCCCGTGGTTCTTTTTTTTTTTTTTTTTTTTTTTTTTTTTTTAGCCCCTTCCCCTAATGATTTTTATAGACGAGACAGCTTTTCGTCTCCCTTGTGGCCACAGGCGTTGCACACTTCTCTTTCCCCCCTGCTTATGATTATAGGCCCTACCCGACGCGGCTTCCTGGACCATTTTTCCCCCTTCTTTTTTCCCTTCTGCAGGGCGGCCCCACAGAATTACATTTTGTACTGTTTTTCTTGTTCCCTCGACACCAATCCTTTTCCCTTCCGAAAACCCCCCAGTGCACACTTGGTGTCCGTTTGCCGGAGAGGGTCGTTGGCGGGCGCTTCTGTCACTCAGGTCTTTCTTAGCTTTTTCTTTGAACTTTCTCGTTTCTTCCTTTCCTACCACCCGCTGGGACCATTTTTCTACCCACCGTGTGGGCCCCCAGTCCCTGTGATCCTTTTTCTTTTTTTCCTACACCCCCAGTTTGTTTTGTGCCTTCTAGTGCCCACGTTAGGATGGCGCCCCCCCTCCCCGCTTTGTCCGTACTTCCTGTTTCCTTATTTGCCGCGGTTCCCTTTTTTGTTGGACAACCTATGTCCTGTCACCTATTTGACCCCCCCCCCTTGGGAACGTCCTCCCCCCCTCCGGCCCCTCCCAATTTGACTTCGATCACGTCCCCTGCTTTCTTTTGAACTGGGGTGTTCTCGGCTGAATATTGCCGCATCTCGCCCCCCTTTCCGTACCAGAGGGAAAATTTCAACCGCCTGTGCCGGCGTCCTGACTTTTTCCATCTCGTCAATTCCTTTCGGTTTTTTTTTTTTTTTTGCCTATGGTTCTAATACTCTTATTTTTTCGTTAGCTTTGGGTCGAGGGCCTTTCCTGTTAAAGGCCCTCTTCATAATCCTGGGACTTCTCTTCTTCCTTTTCAGTAGTTTTCTTCCTTGTGCACCGCGCCTTTGCTTTGCTCCCGGCCCTTCCCGATGTTTCCCCCCACTCCCTTTTCTGCCTAACCTTCGACAGGAAACTTCCTTGCGTCCCGCCGGGGTCAGTTTTTGTTTCGGATTACCCGGCTTTAAGGTCCAGACATTTTCCTTCCTCTTTCCGAATTTTGTGCCTTTTCCGCCGGCCAGAGTCGGTTTCCTCTGGGTGCTCCTCTCTTTGTCCCTCTTAAGGCCTCAAGCGTCCTTTCGCTCCCCCCGGGGCCGTTTCCCCTTCCGTTGACGGTGGTCTCATCTGACTCCCTCCATTTTCCCCCTAGTCCATTTTAATTGTTTTACTCTTCCATCTAGTGTGCCTCTCGTATTGTGCTGTCATTTCCGTCACTAACCCCTCCCCCCCCCTCTGGTTTTTTTTGATGTCCGCTTGACCCCGTTTCGCCGCGTGCCCCTGCCGTGTTATGTCCTCCCCCTTACCAACGGTACGATATTTGATAGCTTAAGTTCACCCGTTCCCTGCCTTTATTCCCCAGGTGAACGTCTCGGTGTGAACGAACCCTTCCATTTTCGCCCATCGAGGCCCTTCCCCCGTTGTTCTTCTCAAAATTGGTCGGTCTCGCATGCCACCAAGAAGTCCGATGATCACCCTACTTTTGTTCAAACCACCCTCCCCCTTTCTTTCGTGTTCCTCCCGCGAGGGGCTCGTTTCCGCTTTCCGTTCCCTCGGTCCGTCATTTCCGCCCTGTTCGGGTCCCAAAGTACGCGAATTCCACTCCCAACGGTACGGAGAGCTCTTGTTCGTGACCGTCTGTCAGGCGAAGTTCATGTCCCCGACCACTTCAGTAGATCTTTCATTTTCAGGTCTTTTCCTGCCGACAGGGTCCACTGGAGGTCGGAGAAGACCCCAAGTCGTTGGCAGCATGCGGGTGCTACCTCTGCTCCCTGTCTGCTCGTCCCCCCATGTAGTCCTGATCGTTTTTTTTCCTGCTCCTTCCTTCCCTGATTTAACGTTGCATTTGTCCCCTCTTCCTCCTATTGTTTGCGAGTCCCCATGGTTTCTCCCTGTTGGCCTTCAGACCCTTTTTGTCTCATTTCTAGAGTAAATCGACTATTGTGCTGGTTGGAACTTTCCTTTCTTTCCCACCCCCACAGGTTTTCCTTGCACACTTTTGTGGCTCGCATTTTTTTTCTTGGCCTCCTCCCCTTCCCTTTCCCTCTCCCTCCCTTCGTGGTGAGGTTTTATGTTTAGGCGGGGTTGTTCCCACTTCGAGTTTTTTCTCGAATTCCTGCTTTTCTTCCATCTTTTTTCGATGACGGAACCATCCCCCCCCTCCTCTCTCTACTACGGGCCCATTCGTGGTCATTTCTCTGTCTTCTAGGCGGGCCTCTTTTTTCTTGCCGTACCTTTTGTTTAATTTCTGGTACACCGGCACACCTCTCGCTTCGACGTGCAACTACCTTTTTGGCTCATTTGTTCTCCCTAATGTAACAAGCTCCCTGCGTGCCCAACCTTTGACCATCGCCTCTCTTTCCTTTTTGTGGGTGCAGAGAGATCCATCTAGTTTCCTTGTAAGCTTACCCGGTGACATTTCCGTCTCGGTCCCCACAACTGCCACACCCCTTCCCCTTTTTTGTCCCTTTTCCTTTTTCTTCCGTAAACGGGGATTTTCCTGGTGTTCTGTCCATATTTGCACCGTCCGTTTTTTATCATCCACCCGATCCCAGCGCAGAGGACCCCGCGGTCTGGCCGCGTGACTCAGGTCTATCTTCTGATATCCCTCCTTGGCTTGGCCCCTGTTTCCCTTTTTCCCCCCCTGATCCACTTTCTCCCACTCCCCCAACCGATGCGCTTATAGCGTAAGGCTCTTATCATCAAGAGGTTCCTTAATAAATTAGGTTTTTTACGGAAGAGGCCTTTCTGTGATGATGGAGACCCTCACTTTTGCAACCTTAGATGATTCTTCTGTTACGTCTGTCTGTACTCTTTTTCTAGATGAGAGTCCCCCACCACAAGGGCGACGGTTGGTGACTTTTACAACAATAATAGCCCTCTTCTCTTGAGCTTTTCGCCCTTCTCCCGTCGGGGCTTCCGCTTTCCTTTTCAACTGACGAGTTCAAACGCTTCCTTCCCCCCCTTTTTACGCCCTCTTACCCCCCTTCCCTTTTCACACGGATTCCCCTCTAGTCGTCACTCGATTGTTTTACTTAACTGCGTCCAAGGGTTCTTGATCGGAGACTTGGATCAATGTTTCGCCGTTCATAGATAGCACGCCATTGATCCTTAACGATCTCATTACGGGATAGTCCTTCGATCGTTTTTCCCCCCTTCAGGTTCTTTTTCAAAGACAAGGCCCAGAGCTAAGAGTCGGTGAAAGTTAGTTCTTCCCCCTGAGAAAGATAGTTCCTGGCTTCACAGCGGGGACCTGTGTGGGTGCTCACCTATTCTTGTCTGTCACGGTGATGGCATCACGACAGTGCTCGTTGCCTTTTTTTCCCACGGCGGGCCAATCTTCTTGACCCAGAGAGTCCCCCCTGTTTCGCGTTGCGTTCCGCTCCCGGCTGACTTTTTCACTGTGTGGAATGTTTTCCCACCTTACGTTCGGCGCCCCCCTTGATCAATGTGGTGCCTGTTTTTTTTCAGCTCGGCTACCCCCTTTGCACTTTTTTTCGTGCTTCACCCCGTTTGGCTTGTTCAAAGCGACTGGCCCCTCAACAACAACGCCCCTCTGTTTCTGGTTGCCTGGTACCTCCAAGGTACATCTTGGCCTTGATCGTTTCCCCCCGGACACCTGAGGGGACGTCTTTTGCGATTTTTTTGTTCCTTTCCGGCCCGGTCCACGGTTTCCCGCGGGGTCGTCTTTTTCTTTTTTTTTTTTTAAGCTTGGATAAACCCTTTTTGGTTTTCCCTCTTAGCTCCCGGTTGGCTGATCCGGTTGCCATTTTCCTTCTTCCCCGTTCTCCTTTACCCTGGCGGCGTTTTAGGCCCCTAACCCCGGCACCTGAATCTTTGTTCCTTTTCCCTGTCTCCCCGGCTGACGTTTTGGACTTTTCTACCTTGCGTATCAGTGGGGACGGCCGCGTTTCCGTTTCGGGGTTCCAACTTTTCTTGTTTTTTCCCCTGTGGGGCCGGGGTCTGATACTTCTACGTGCAGCCATCCTGGCGGTCCGGACCTATGTGTAAGAAGAGGGGGTTGCTTTTTCCTTTCCAGCTGTGGCCTGGCCTTTGGTCTACAAACTTCCCGTTGCGCTTATTGAGCCATAGGCCTCGTTATACCAGAAGGAAGTTTTTTTTTTATGGGCTTTTCTGTCCCCCTTTCCCGGGCTTTCCTTCATGTGCGATCACAAGGCGCCACTGTCATATTCAACACAAGCCAGCTGTCTTTTTTTACCGGTGAACGCAATCGGTTTCTTCTCCGCTGGGTCCACTGTTTTTTGAAGGGGCCGCGTCCGGTGTCTTCCCTCTATTTTTGGTTTTTCCAGCCATTTTTTGTATTTCTGATGTTGTCCGGTTCGCCCACCCCGTGGCCATCCCCACTTGCGTTTTCCCACAGAGTATGTTTTTTGGACAGGTCGTT
>Ga0179593_1696723_pt1 | contig 10584 bp, 11 predicted proteins | sample CZODoug2_1_08_16_FD_185931 | JGI IMG/M metagenome (GOLD analysis project Ga0179593, IMG submission 185931) | Vadose zone soil fungal communities from Angelo Coast Range Reserve, California, USA - CZODoug2_1_08_16fungal (PacBio error correction) | ecosystem: Environmental > Terrestrial > Soil >... | reverse complement strand
CTTTTTCTCCGTTTATACCCGCAGGGAGCGCTTTTAAACCCTAACACGACCGTAGCGAACAGTTCTCCTTTTTTCCCGGCTCCGGACTCCTCACTTTTTCCTCCCGCGTAGCCAGGTTCTTCTTCCTGGCTCTTGGTTTTGACGGGGCGAGGTCGGGTTTTTTTTCCGTTGATTTTTTTCTCCCGTCATCCTCCCTTCCATCGTACGAGGTTCCGCCTCCCCGAGTGTTTCCCCCCCCCCCTTTTCCCGAAGGGGACTTCTCCCGGGTTCCTTCTCCTCCCTACGCCCTCGAAAACCTCCTTCTTTTTCTTTTTTTTTTTCTCTTTACGCTGAGGCGTTATACACCTTTGCAGAAGCGCTCCTCCCTCTTTTGTTTCCTCCCTTTCTTTTGCCGTGGACGGGTCGAGTTTTTCCTTTTTTAATGATCGGGCGTGTCGCGCCTTGTTTGATACGGCACGGTTTTTTTTTTCTCAGCAAGCTTTCCCCCTCTTCGGGCCAGATTTTTCGACGTCACCCGATCCAGCTGGAGTTTTCCCCCCTGTGTCCGCAAATACTTGCTGCTCCCCTCTCCCCCCCTGGGTGCGACAGTGCTTGCCTTTTTTTCCCCTGTCTGCTTCTCCTGCCCCTCGATTCCCCCCCTCCATCCAGAGATGCGGTGAAATCAATGCACCCCTTTTTCCCACGAGGGGGTTTTTTTTTTCGCCAGTGCCCATCTCCCGGTGTGAAATGTCCCACGTTTTCTCCGCCGCTCTTGCGGTTTTTTTTTGAGACTTGTCCCCCAAATGACAGCGTTGTCTCCTTTTTCCATCAGGGCGTATCGCCTCCTTCCTTTTCCAGTTCGAATTCTTCCAAAGATTGACACGAGACTGAAGGGTTCATGACCACAGGTTTCAAGGACCCTTTGGGTGTGCCCTTTCCCGAATTTAGAAATAATTTCCGACAAGGTACTCCTTCTTCCTTCATAAGAAAATACTTCAGTCCTTTATGGACGGAATTCCAGCTCAAGGGGTTTATACAGCGGAAAGACTTTTCTTTCTCCCCCCCGTGTGGTTTGTGAAACATCCTTCGCAATAAAAGAATGGGTTTGCTTTCCCATTTCCCCCCCGGTAGACGTCCCGACGTCCCCAAGAAAGTGCGCGCGACTTTTTTTTTCCCTCTTCGCCGCACTACATCATCAGTTTCCCTCCCTTTCCCCTCAATGTGACAGTTAGAATCCTTTTTTCCGTCTGCGATGTCTCCCCCCCTGTCCCCTCGGTTTCCGATAGAATTCCAAGAGAAGTTTTTTTTTTGCTATCCAGAGGGCAGATCTTTTAGGACCTTGCCCTATCTTTCCCCCCGAGGCCAAGACAGAGAGATCGGAGAGGGAATTTTTTGCGGCGACAAAGGGTTCACGAAGGCACAAGCGAATACGCCTGCCAATCATTCCCCCGCCTTTCCCCTAGAAGAATGATTTGGTTATGGCGGACAGAGCAAGGCGCTACGGGCCGCGGGCCCGACCCCTTACAAAGTCCCACGCGAGACACCCAAGAACCAACTCCGTACACAACATTCCCTCTTATGGACCCCGTCTTTTTTTTTGTTAACTAGGCCCGCCTTCCCCCTCCTTTTCCCTTAACGGCGCCCCCCAGCGAGGTGTACCGAAAGTCTAACAATCAGAGCGACTTTTTTTCACCCGCTTCCTTTTCTTTTTTTGAGATAGCCCCTCTGTGCCTGTCGTGAAGAAAAGACCCTTTCCTTCTTTTCCGTTAGAGACAAACGCCAGGTCCCTTTCCCTACAGAGAAAAACATCCCCCATTTCCCTTTCCCCCTCCCCCTCAAGAAAGAACTCCATTCATGTACTTCCTCTTTCCTCTTTTCTTTTCTCACTAATAGTTTTTTTTTTTCTTCTCTCCCCTTGTGTGAATGCGGATTCAGCAACAAGGACTTTTTTAGGCTTTTTTTGTCTCCTTTTTTCTCCGACAACTTAATAGTCCCCTTTTTTTTTTTCCCCTCCTAGAGAAGAATAGAAGTCGCGACTTCCCGGCACATCGTGGCTCTCCATGGATTTCCTTCCCTATTTCTTTCCGACCGCTCCTTCTCCTTTTCCTGTTCACTATGGTGAGCGCCTTTTTTTTGCCGGGGCTTGGAGACCCCCCCCTTTTTTCACGCAGCGGTCTTTTCTGATTTTTTTTCTTCCCCGTCTCGAGTCGCCTTTTTCCTTTTCTTTTTCCGAGGTCCCATTCTCCTGGTTGGCGACGCCCCTCTTTCTTTTTCTGGCAAGCAAGGCCGCCCCTCCCCTCCTCCCCCCGCTATCCTCCTTTCTCCTCCCCCTCTCTTTCCTTGCCGCCTACGGCCCCTTTCTTTTTCTTTCCCCTCCGCAGCGACCCTCCTTGAAGGCTGCCTGCTTCCCCGGAATGTTCTCTTTTTCGAACATACATTCCCTTTTCTTCCCGGATTCGACGGTCCCTTTTTCTACCGTCTATTACCTCTTTTATTCTGTACGGCTCCCCCTCCCCCTTGTCCCGTCCCGTGCGGACCCTTCGGGCAGCTAATTGCTTTTTTTTTCTCATTGATGAATCAGAAAGGGAACGGAGCGGGACCCTTCTCAGAAAAGCTTCTTTCCCTGATCACCTTCTTTTAATTCCGGACAAATAAGGGGCCCTCTCGTCGCCTGTTTTTGCTATCGATGCGGAAATGGTGTGGTGTTTGTTCTGTTTCTGAGGTAAATCTGGGCCTGTTCCCAGTGGTAGACTCCGCTGGCCGCAGGAACGCCTTTTTTTTTTCTTCTCCGCCCTGATGTAGCCGCGGGCCCTTTCGGCTTCCCTCTTCCCCCCTTTTTCGTTCTCTGTCAAAGTCCCCCCTCCATTACCTTTTTCTCTTTTTGCGCGGATACAGTTCCCCTCCTCTTCCTCCCTCTTTTGCAACCTGGCGCAGTGAATTGATTTAATCCCTCCCCCCTGACTTATGTCATTCGCTTCTTTTTTTTCCTTTCTCAGACTTTTCCCCCCCCCCACTCCTCTTTTTTATTTGCTAAGTTTTGCTCAGCAAGTATTGTTTACCCTTTTCCCCTCTTTTCCTGAGCGTCTGCTTCTTGATACAGAGACAACACTTCCCTTTCCTTCCTCCCGGCTCGTACGGCCTCGAACTTTCTGGTCCTTTTCCCCCCTTCCCCAGATGTCCCCGTCTCCCGGTCTGTCCGGCCGCCTTTCCTTCCCCCTTCTCCCCTTCCCTCGACGTCAAGAGCAAACACTCCCCTTTTTTTTCTCGCTGGTTCTCAACGACCCCGATCTTTCCCTTTCTCCCCTTTTTGCGTGGTGTCCACCTTTCTTGCGTGGACGAACTCGTTCCCCCTAATGCCTTCCCCCCCGAGTCTCACCTCCACCCCCCTCCACGAAACACAGAGCTTTGAAGGAGCTCGAAGGTGATCCTCGTCTGGAAAGTAGGACCTTCTCCTTGAAACAAAGGCGTGTCTCACTTCCTCCGAGCGACTGGCGTGGTCAGTTTTTCTTCGCTAGTTTACACTAGCGTCTCCTCCCGGTGTTTTGTTGTTTTTTTTCTTTTTACACTACGCGCTTTACCACTGTTATGCGATAGAGTATTCTTCCCCCTTTGACTCCAAAGTGTTTTAGAAAAGAAGAGTTTCCTTCCTCCTGAAAACGACCGCTCTCTCTTCCTTTCTTTTCCAGGAGACTGCTCACCCGCCTGCTAGGGGTTCTTTTTTTTTGACTTGGTTGGCGCTGAGATCCGTCAGGCCTTTTTCCCCAGAGATTCCTCGTTTCTGCCCTGCCGACGAAGGTTTTCCCCCCCTATTCTCTGTAGAATCTCGTTTTCTTCCCCTCCGACGAATACCTCCCCCACTAAGAGTTGTTTCTCGTGACCTTCCTCTTTTCTTTGACCCCAACAGTAGAGACGACCCGTATAAGACTGACTGTCCTCGAGGTCATATTGTTGCCCTTTCTCGAGTAGAGCCTCCCCTCCCGGTACTAGAAGAGGGTAGCGTATACGTTCCCTGGTTTGCCTTTTGATCTTCCCCTTTTTTCCTTTATATTTCTCGGAGGTGACACCTTTTCCTCTCTTCATCCCTCCTTCCTCATACCCAATTTCTGATGCTCCCTCTTTTCACTTAGGTTTCCCTTTCTCCCCCCCAATATATAATAGTCGTTTTGCCTCCCCCCCCTCCTTGAGCATACATATGCGTGCACCCCTATTTTTTGTCTACTACCTTTTCTCCCCTTCCCTTCCTGGGCAGGAAGCCGCCCTTTCCCTTCTTTTCTCGAGTCTTGAGTGAAAGCGTTGTAAGCCGACCTATCCTTTTCCTTCCCGAAGACCGCGACGGTTCAGTCTCCCCCGAGACGGTCCCCTCTTCTACCGTAGGGGGCCATTTCTTCCCTTTTTCCCCTTGAACTGAGAGATTATAGCAATAATTAGTGCCCCTTCTCCCAGATTACCCCCTCCTCCTGAGGACATCACTTCCTTTTCCCTTATTCCCCCTGTGTGAATTCCTCCTACGCCCACGTCGATCCCCTTTGGGTGCGCCCACCTTTTTCCCCTCTCAATAAAAGAAGGTTGGCTTTCCTTCCTCCCACCGGTGGAAAATTATCCCCTCCCTTCTCTCGACCTGGAAGTAGGTTTAGGTACTTTCGAGCTCGCCGGTCATTAAAATACCATCCCTCGGCGTGGAGATGTTTGTTTTCTTTCTTTTATAAAGGAGAGGGTCAGTCATTCTTTTTCTTCCCTCTCCATTAGCAGGGTCGCTCTCTTCTTTTCTTTTTCCGAGCCGTGGCGTAGGCGAGCCGAGGACACTCCTTTTTTCCTCTCTAGTGCTCTTGTGAAAGGGGGAGAGGAGGGGGTCTTCAGAGGGAGTCCCATCATTTTTCTCTATTTGCAGAGGCTGTGTTTCGTAGAAAATCCCCCCCACCAAAAACCCCCCCACCGGGCCTTTTTCCCCGTGAGAAGTTTTATCCTTTTCAGACCCCCCTCGAACTAAGTAGGAACAACGGAAGTGGCTCTTCCAGAACGTCCTTATTTCCCTGTAGCGGAAATCACTTCTACCATTTGAGCGCGGTCGTAAATAACCTTCACCTCCCCTTATGGTGACCCGCCCCGACGACAAGAACCTCGTTCCTCTCTTAGTTCTTATGAAGTCGGAGACCCCGCCCCTTTTTGATCGACGTGGTCTCGACATAAAAGAGCCCACCCCTCCCTTTTCCTTTCCGATCGAAGGACATGAGCGGAACAAATCTCTCTCTTTTTTGTTGTGAGAGAGAGCGCGTTTTCCTCTTTATTTTTTCTCCCTGCTGCTTTCACGGGTGGGAGTTGATAGGGGCAGGTCCCCCGCCCCCTCCCCTTTCGATGAGTCTGCCCGACGGCCCCCTGGACCTTTTTTTCTGCCTCCTCGAGTAGAATGTGCAGTTTCTTTTTTTGCACCTGTCGGGGTCCCTGAAGTGATAAAAAACACCCCCTTTTTTCTAACTTTCAGATTCTGCTGGTCGCCGTTATTTTTTCTCCGAAGGTCAGGACGGTTTTTTCTTTCCTTTAAAACAAAACGTTTTCTCTCTGTTATTTTTTTTCGTAATGGGTAGATTCTCCCTTCGAATGGAAGTCCCCAAAAAGGCCCACCTTTTTTCCCCTCGCTGCCCCCCCTAGCAATCGGTCTTCCTGAGGGAATCCCCCCGAAACCCCCCCTCTGCCGATATCCCCTCTTTTCCTTCCTTATAAATAGGAAAGCCTCCTTGACGAACGACAAGCCCCCTCTCCTCTTTTTTCCAAGTTTCTTCGATGAAATGTACCTCGCCTTTCCGGCAGCTACTCGCCAAAGGAGACCCTTCTTTCTGCCCCCTCTCTCTGCAAGATCGGACTTTCCTCTTCTACCAAGTGCCACTTTCCCTAACTTTCCGTGTAAAAGTAGGCCTGTCCCCTTGCACCAAATTTTTTTTCTTTTGATTGGCAAGAAAGGCAGGGGACTCACCCCTCGACCTTTTCCTCTAGTGACTGACCAAGAGCCCTTCCCCCCTTTAAATCGGAGGAGGATGTTATGGGACGGTACTTGGAAATGGCTTTTTCCCATTTTTTTCCTTCTTGAGGAAAACTAGTCTTGCCTTTTTTTTTAATTCTTCCCGTCCCTCTTCGCTCGATGGCCGCCCCTCTAGGTTTTTCCTTGATTTAGTCGATACGCCCTTTTTCCCCCCCCCCCCACCCCCCCCCCCCCCCCCCCCCCCCCCCCCCCCCCCCCCCCCCCCCCCCCCCCAGGGCCAATATTTGTGGAATACCCCCCCTTCTTCCTTGATAGGCCGAGCTCGGTCAACGGCCCCTTGCCCCCCTTTTCTTTTAAAATTCACTCCTTTTTTACGCCTTCTGCACGGTTCGTCGACACCCTCTTTTTTTTCCCCTCCCCTTATTGTGAGGACCAGACTTATGTCATAGATAAGTTTTTTTCCCCTTCCCTTGCAAAAAACGCCACTAATGTTGCTTCCTTTCTTTTCTTGCTCAGAAAGATTTGCTTGACACATGTGTCTGATGTCTGTAGTCCTACGACAACATACCTTTTTTTTCCTTCCTCCTTTCTTTCCCGAAAACGGGGAACGGCCGACAAGTCCCTCCCTCCCTTAGTCGGGAAGCTCGACCCGCTTTCACCCCTTCCCCCCGAGATACAACCGTTTCGTCCTTTCCTGGGGTTATAACGCTCTTCTCTTTCTTCCTCTCTTTGGGATTAGGAATGTCGCCGGTTCTCCCTTTTCCTTCAACTTTGACGAAAGCGGTGTCTTTCCCACAGAAAGTCTTCGTCCTTTGGGTTCCCCCCTCCAAGCAGACCTCCTTTTTCTCCCCCTTCCCCTCCAAACCCATAAGAAAACCGACCCGCCAACGGTCCGACCCCCTCTTTTTTCGCCGGGCTACGCGGGCAGAGTCTTTTTTTTTTTTCCCCTCTCCCTTGCAAAAAACGGCCCTTTGTGCTCTTTCCTTTTCTTCTAGCGGAGTGACGTCTTCCCTCTCCCTTCCCCTGAGATTGAAAAATATATCATCTTGTCTTCCCCCTGATGGGTAATCGGACTTTTTTCCTTTTCGCGAGATCCTATTTTTCTTTGATTATGAACCCCCTCCCCTTCCCTTCAGTTCGCAAAGGGGTGAACGCGACTAGTCACTAACTTTTCCCTCAATATGACCTTATCCTTTTTCTCCTCCCACGAGACTTCTTTCCTTTCCCCTTTGGAGGTTATTAGGTTGGCCGTTTTATTCGTCAGTTCCCCCCCTTCTTTCCGCGTCGTTCCCTTCTGGTGACGGCCGCTGTTGAAAACCTCCCCTTTTCTTCGTATTATCTGGGGTTAGTGGATGAACCTCTTTCCTCGTCGTGTTGCTCGTCCGTTCGCTCTTCCCTTCTTTCTTGATACACCCCTTCTCTTCCTACATTCGGAGCCTTCTTTCTTTCCTTGTTGAAGTTTCCAGTTTTCGGGAGAGTAACGACGTTACGTATTCTTTACCGTTTTCCCTTTTTCCTTGAAAATTTGTTTTTTTGCCCCTCCGCGTTGTGTAGATAGGGCATTTTCTTTTCCTTAGCCAGGTTTCTTTTCCCAAGAAACTTAAGCCATCAATGAGGTTCGACTTTTTCCAAGTAGGATTATCCCCTGAATCTCCTGCACCCTTATATAATGAAATCCTTTTTTCCCTTGCTCAATTAACTGCGTCCAATCATATGGTGCATCCCCCCCCTTTTTTTTTTTTTTTCGTGACGACCAGATGCTTTGAAGGAATCGTCGAAGGTCCTTGATCCCTGTTCCAGTGAAAGAGACTGGTTTTCCCCCTTTCCCCCTTTTTGATTTTTTTGTTGTTTTTTTTTTTTTTTTTTTCTTTTTTTTTTTTTGTTTTTCAAGCGTTGTAGCCGAAGGGACCCCTCTTCGAAGAAACGAGAACGTTCCCCCCCCCTTTCCTCCCGTCGGTCTCTAGAGACCTATCCTGAAGTTGTGAAATAGGCCCCTTTCTTTTCTCTTATAAGACACTCTTCCCCACCGAAAGTTTCCGCCCACGTTTTTCCTCTCCTCCACTAAGATTCCCCTACTCCTCTGAATACAAAAGTTGATCATGGAAAGAACCCCCTTTTCCGGTGGGACAAAAGAAGGGAAAACTTTTCCCTTTTTCGGTGCGATTGCGAGCCTCCCCCTTTTCCGTTTGCAGGACAAGACTTTTCCCAGGACAGTTCGCGACGAAATTTTTCTTTCTCCCCCTCTCCTTAAATTTTACGATCAATACTGTCTAATTTCTTGCTCCAGGCGAGGTTACTCTTATCCCCCCTTTCTCCTTCGCGGGTAGGAATCTTTCTTTGTCATAGTTCCCTTTTTTTGTTGATCGTCCCTTTTTAGTCTTTTAAAGAGAGCCAGGATAGTAGATGTGAAGTGCAGGAGGGATCCTCCCCCTTTTCCCACACAGACAAGAGATTGCCAGATTCTTTTTTCATTTTTATTGAGGAGAACATGGCGGGACCTCTCTTTTCGGGAAAAAACTTTCTACCTTTCCCCTCCCCTTCAACGTTCCGAATGAAAGAAAAGTACCTCTCCCCTTTTCACCGAAACGGCGACAGAAAGAGTTCTCTCCCCTTCCCCCTCCATTTGTGTTTTATCTATCCCTCCTTAATACAATAACGGAGGAAGGAGACCCCTAATCCCCTTCTTGGGGTTTTTGGTTTTTTCTGTTTCTGTTTAGTTTCTTTTTTTTTTTTTTAGTTTTTTTTTTTTTTTAGGGGGGTTTGGTGTGTTTTTTGTTTTTTTTTTTTTTCTTTTGTTTTTTTTCCGTTTATTTTTTTTTTTTTTTTTGTTCTCTCTCCCCTCGATGACGGGTTAGTAGAAATCAACGATCCCTATCCTTCGGTGATGCAGCCTCCCGTCTCCACCACAAGCCCTTTCTCTTGGAACAACCATATATATCTTTCGTCCCCTTCCCCTTTTTTTTTAAGAATGATGCGTGATCTCTCCCCCTTTCCCCAATCGGTGGATTGTCTTTTTTTTTCTCTTCCTCCTACCCCCCTTTTCGACCATGGCTTGGTCCAAGAAGGAGACCCCTTGCGCCGGGAAGCGAGTAGTGTCTTAGACGTCCCTTTCTCTCCCCCCCCCCAACTTTTGCGGGAACTGTTTTTCGGTTCTCCTCTTTTTCTGAGGAGTCGATTCCTTTTCCCGTCAAGTATTTATAGCAGGACTGGCGCCCCCCCTTTTTGCCGAGACTGTTCCTTTCTTTTTCTTCCTGGGTAGATCGCTTTCTTTCCATGGCAAAGAAGAGGAGCAAATCTTTTCTTTTCCCCGCCTAGGGACGGCTCCTTAGATACTTTCCCCCAAGCACGATCGCCGCCTATCTTCCCTCTTCTCGAAAAAGAGTCTTTTTCCTCCTTGTGCCTCCCCTTTTGCGCCAGACCGCCAACAGAGAGAGAACCGCGCCCTTTCTTTCCCGATGATGGAAATAGCCGTTCTCTCCCTTCCCCCGGCCTCTTACATCTTTCTCCCATGATTCTGACGGATCCATTTTTCTTTCTCCCTTCTCACTTACTGATGTAAGGATAAACTACCTTCCTTTTTTTACCGTCGAAGATAAATTGACCCGTTTTTCTTCTCAACTCCCCCTTCCTTGTATTAGACCGTTCACTATTTTTTGTCTCACCCCGCCTAGAGATTCTCCCTTCTTCCCCACCCCGCTGATAAGGCAAAATACAGGCCGCCGATTTCTTTTAGAGACGGCATCGTGCGTGTCCTTTTTTTTCCCCCCCCCCCTTTTTCGTAGAAGCTAGCGCTCTCCTTTTCCCCCCTCTCGTCCCCCAGGTGGTCTTTTTTTTCCCTTGGCTCAGGCGGAAGAATGGAACCCTCCCTCCTTTTCCCTTTTCCTTACGGCTACAACGCGGTTCACTTTCCCTTCCCCCCCCTTCCCCCTTGAAAATGCCCCCAATCCCTTTTTTTTCCCCTTCGTCCTGATACAGTTAAAGCCTTCTTCCCCACTTCCCGTTGGACTGAACATATGATGCTGCAGTTACTCCCTTCCACGTTATGGAGGCAAACGACTTATGTATTATCTCCGTTTTTTCCTTTCCCCCCTCCTAATTGACAAAAAACTCCCCTCACTTTTATGTGCTCATTTTCTTGTAAGCCCCCCCTCTTTTGTCTTCCCTCTTAGTCACAATAACATATTGCCCGATGCCCTTTCTCAACAAAGGGCGTAAAACGTGGACTTTTTTCTCTTTCCTCCTCGAATTCGTGGAAGAATAATCCCCTTTTCCCCTTTTCCCCCTTTAGGCAGTCGAATTAGGACCGAGAATGGGTGTGATTATACCCTTTCCGAGCAACACCTCTTCTTTTCCTTCTTTCGTCGCGAGTTCCTCCACCCCAGATCTACTTCAAATTCTTCCCTTTTTTTTTTTTTTTTTCCCTGCATGGCATCTACGCGAGACGATGGCTTGCCTCTTTTTCGAGGACTAAACGTCCCACCCCCCCTTTGGACCCTCCCCCCGGAGAAACCTCTTTAGCTGGGAAGGGATACGAGAGGTCGAGGGTTTTTCCGGCAACCGCGGCGGCTCCCCCTTTTTTTTGGCGAAGGCTTTGTCGTCTTCCTTCCTCCCGCTCTCGCTTCACACGTTTA
>Ga0179593_1619577_pt1 | contig 10584 bp, 12 predicted proteins | sample CZODoug2_1_08_16_FD_185931 | JGI IMG/M metagenome (GOLD analysis project Ga0179593, IMG submission 185931) | Vadose zone soil fungal communities from Angelo Coast Range Reserve, California, USA - CZODoug2_1_08_16fungal (PacBio error correction) | ecosystem: Environmental > Terrestrial > Soil >... | reverse complement strand
ACCCTTCCCCAGAGCTTTTTCCTCCCCTCTTGAAGGCGGGTGGATCCAGTCACTCTCTGCCGCATCCTGGAGGCCAGCCATGCCTCCTCCTGGCGCTGACGTACCAACCTATCCAACCCTCCAATTCCAAAGTATCTCCCAACCTTTTTCCGCCCGCCCCAGCCGGCGCCACCCTTTTCTCTCCTCTTTTTTTTTTTTCTAACGGTCTAAAATCAACCCACCCAATTTTCCACGCAGCTCTCTCTCCCTTTCAACGTTCAACCAAACCTCTCTCCACGGAATTCCCCGGAAAATCCCCTTTGTCATGCCCAGCCCCCCCGAAGGTTTCCCTTTAAAACTCCGCAAACGCCCCCCCGCTCAGATCCCAGCCACGGGTACCCACACCACCGACCCCCTTCGCAAAAAACACTTTCCTAACCATCCGCGCTCCAAGTGCGTTCCTTTCTGCGGCATGATCGCCAAACGTTAGCCCAGATTGTTTTCTCTCCACCCCGCCGCCCAACATAAAAACATCGTCTTTCTCTGCCCCTCCTTTAGCCGCAACCGTGTCCGTCCCCCCCCTCGGCAGCGCCGCCCCCTTGCAACCCTCCAGCCAGACTAATAGGCGTTGGTTTGGGATTTCCAAGAAGGGCCTTCCCCCGTTTTGAAGAACCTCCTTGACCGACCCCAAAGCAATCCCGCGGACCTTCCGATGTCCCTTCTGATACCTTTTTTTCGAATCAGACCTCGCTGAGGCAACAGTCGAGGCCCCTCCCCTTCATCCCCAATTGCGAATCGCAAGGGGCCAGACATTTCTGCTAACACGCGCTCCAGCGTTCTCCGGTCAAACAGCCACCAATGTGTTTTTGTTTTTTTTTTTTTTTTTTTTTTTTTTTTTTTTTTTATTCTTTTTGTGCAAATGGTGGCAATCTTGTCGACTATGCGCATGCGAATCTGTAAACCCTTATGTGCTGCGTTTCCACGCGCTTAATCAACTTTTCCTTGAGAGTAGGATTGTCGAGAGCCTTTAGCACATCACGGTTCCCGTCCCTTTTGTTTTATTCTTCCGTTTTTTTTGAAACAGAATCTGGTAGTTTCCCCAAGCTCTATGGGAAAGAATTCCATCCCTTGCATCGTATTTGACACCCTGACTTATCCGCGACACCACCCCCCCCCCCCCCCCCTAAACAAATCCTCCCTTCGATTCGAGAGAACCGCTCCCCTGCATCCGTCTTTAGCGACAGCGCCTTTCCAGACGCAACGTCTGTGCCTCATCCATTCATCTCCTTAGCCTTTTTTTTTCACGTCCATATCGGTTTCCAGATACTCAGCGTATCTTCTTTCCTTCGTACTAACATCCCTCCCCTCCTTCGCCCACTCCAAGGTTTCCCCGTCACTAACTTTCCGGGATCGCCTAAACGGTAAATCCTGCAAACGAAATCGGACTCTCCCCACTTCCATCAAACTAATCTTGCGCATTTAGGGCGTAGCTTGGTGAAGCCCAAATGGCCCAATCTTAGCCTTTCCCCCGCAACTCCTCTGCGGGCCGTCTTTGATTCGCCCTTTCCCCCGATGCAGTTTTAGCGTCCCCCTATCCAGCAGCTTCTTTTGCGCGACCAGCGCCGTCCCTTTGAAGCCCCACGCCACATTTCATCGCGAATAGCTGATTCAGGGGACAGTGCCTTTTCTGAATCGGAATGTCCCCTACAAAAGTGCGTCCTGAGTCGCTCGGCCCTCGGTTAATCCAGTGGCAGCGCCAGCGCCTCTTTTTTCGCAACCCGCCCCCCCTCCTTCCGGCACTTTTTTCTTATATTCTGCAAAGACGCCGTTGCCCCTACCACCTCTTAAAATGCTGGCCCACCTCCTCGTTCTGCGCTTCCGGGCGTTTCCTATGATGAAACTTGGTCCCCCTTTTTATTCATTCGCCCGTTGTCCCCCACCCGGTTTCCCGCACACCGTATTTATGAATGTGCGAAATGTAAATCCTCCAATACGCCGTAAGCCCTTTCTCGCTTCATAGCTTTCGATGTTGTTCCGTAAGTCCCCCGGCACACCTCTGCTTAAAATTGCTTGGCGGCCGATCCCGACCTGCTGACTTTCTTAAAAATCTCCCCTTTGCCCCGCGAGCTCGCCTCAGCCACTCCACGACGCTCCTCTACGTCCTTTTAAGTGAACCATATTAGGCAGTCTCCTATACAGCGATTCCCCCTTTTGGAATCGCCCCCCCAGGTCTTCCCCGTCAATTCCCTTCCCCACTCGGAAGGTGAAACCTCCTTCAACCAGGGGCGGCTCAGCGTAATAACCTCCGTATAGTCGCCCTTTTTCCCTTGCCGTTCCCTTTCCCTTTTTTTCCCGAAAAAGGTGCCCTCTCCGCTCCTTCAAAACGTTCCCCCCTTCCTCCGTCCTATTGCGTTCATCGATGCTCTTCCTTTTTTCCTCCGCCGGCATTCTGTTCCCTAGCGCTCTCCCTTAATCCTTGGGTCTTAGCCCCTACGTAGCCCCCCGGCATCGGTGAAGTAATCTCTGCCGTTTCCGCGGATTAATCCTTTGGTCCACGTAACCTCTTCTAAACTTCCGTGCCCTTCCTTGCGCCGTCCCTCGCCGGAATCCCTGGCCCTCAAAGGACTCTTCACCCGCCGGGTGAAATCACTATCTTTTTAATTTGAGGTCCTTTTTTTTTTACAGAAGGCACCACTTTCTGCTTGTACGCTGCTCCTCCTATTTTATCGAGCCACAGAGAATATCGCTCTTTTTTCCCAGAATCGTTTCAAGTTTTTTCTCAGCGTCGCCTCCCCCCTCTTCCAGGAAATACCTCTCCCGCGATTCCGCCAGCGAACGTTTTTTTCCCCCCGAAGCCCCCCTTGCCCGCCCCTTCCGAACAGATACCACCCCGGGTGGGACGCTGCTTCCTTTGTCCTTTTTTTTTTTTTTTCGACGCCATCTTCATTTCAAGCCGGAAAGAAAAATGTACAGCGCTTTTCTTTTCCTGGTTATTCCCTTTCGGCCTATGCTGCCTTCACCTTTTTCTTGACGCAAGCGTACAGTTGTGTTCCAAGCCTAACTAAGGTACCGCCCCGCCACTGTGGAACGAGCTCCAATTGCGGCGTTTGCGCTCCCGGGTTCGTGCACGAAAAACAAAAAAAAAAAATCACGTTTTCGCTCGTTTTTTATTCCTCCTTTTCTGGGGACCCTGTGTAAGTTGGAGTGACCCCCTTTCCCCTTTTTTTTTTCGCGACCGCACCCAGCTGCCTTGATTTGCTCTGATTAAAACCTCTACGCCCCTACCCCCTGTGCGCATCTCTCCAACCTTCTTCCCGCATACTCTTCATTACATTTGTCCCTCCCCCTGCGCGTTTTCTTCACCTCCACCCCAAAGAGCCGCCTCACCTTGGTCCCGTATAGCCTTTGTTGTGCTTTGTCTTGATTCCATTTTTCTATTTCTTTTCTCTGGAAATCAGCCCAGCACCCCCCCGAAGCCAGCACACCTCTAGGGACCCGGGGCCTATTAGTTGCTACTGGGGGTGGCTGTAGAGCCAAAACGGGCCGTGAGGACTGATTCTTCTCTGCGGGGGGTCGAGAAGGCGGCAGGGCCCCTTTCCCCATGTAGGGCGTTTTTTCTTTTTGTCCGCAAGGGTATTAGAAACCCTTTTTTATGACGGTCACTCCCTACCTGGTACCCATAGCAGCGGCCCCCCTTCTGGATAGCACTGACCCAAGTGGGAAAAACTTGCGAGAACCAAAGTGATTTTAACCGCGCGCCTTCGCATATTCTTCCTCTCTTAGGGGGCGTACCGGAGCAGCGAGTTGTCCGGGTTCTTCTGGAACCGTCTCTTTCCCTCTTTTCGTCGCCTCATAGTCCCCTAAAAATTCCCCCTCTGGACATTTTTATTTAGGCTGTCCCTTCCTGATGTCCGTGGCGGCGAAAGTTTCCCCTTCCGACGCCGCTTCAAATTCAATTTTGGTCTCTCCCTAAAAAGTCTCCCGGGGTCTTCCTTTTTTTGACAAGGTGGGTGCGGGTGGTTTCCTTTCTGGTCCGGCTGTTCCGCTGCAGGAATCGCGTGCGTGCGTTCGTATTTCATGGACCATCAGGGTCTTCCTCGATTGATGGACTTTCAACGGATTTGTGACCCCGAGCGAGCTGGCGCTCGAACCTGATTCCCTCCTACAAGCCGTCTGCTCGGGATTCCCTCCCCGTACATTCCTACCTCTCTGAAAAATTCTGGTTCCCCCGTTGGGGAAGAACGGTTTTGCTTTATTCGGGCGTGGCATTTTCCTTTCCTTCACTTCATTAAACCTTCTGGTGCATTCGGGTTTAAGTGGGCCCTCTCCTCGTCTAGCAGGTGCCTTTTCCCCTTACATTCAAAGAGCCTGGGGCCTTTTGCGGAGGGTTTCCCCCTTCTTTAGCGGAGGCGTCTGGACGCGCGGAGTTTCTGGACCTTCAGGAAATGCTGAGATCATTCGCATGCTTTTCTCGGATTCGTTCTTGAGGCTTAGTCCCTCACTGTTGAGCACGCTGCTTCTCGAATGGCATCGGAGTGCTTCCGAGGGCCGCGATACGGATGGCTGATACTTTTTCCTCTTTTGCGCGTCCCCATCTTTTTTTTGGCGAGTGGTGGAGCGAATCCCCTTTCAAGAATGGCTTTCCCGATCCACACGGAAGTTGTCCCTCTTGAACCCCAACTTTCTCTGACCCGCCGGTACCTGACGAAGAGGTTAATTCTTTTTTCTTGGAGAATGGCGACGCGCTGGTCCCAGGGTTTCAGCTTTTACGCCGCCCCCCTTTTGGGCCCCCCAGGCAATTCTTCTCTTTCTGGCGGAAAAGAACGCCCAAAAGGGCATATCCCCTTTCCCTCGGTCCGTCCGAGCAACCTCTCGCTGTTGCACTTGAAGCGCTGCCTTTCCGGGATCTTGAGAGCTTCCCTCGGGACAGAGACGGTGTTCTTCCATGGTGGTTGTGGGGAACCCTCCCTCAACAGAAATCGGATTACGCGTTATACTTCGCGGCGTGCAGAGCTTCCCCAAGCGCGCTACATAACTATTTGCCCAGCATTTTACTTCTTTTTTTTTTCGGCTCTTACCGGCGGATGCCTCCTCTCAGAAATGCCAGGGCTGCTCCTGATGGCGGCCTGGGGCAATGCGCTTTCGGAGCTTCAAACCTCCTTTCCGAATCGCGAGATTGCCGTCCGGTATTGGTTGGATCCTAATGACGCTTTTATTTGAGCGGCACTACTGGTGCTTCACCTATTCAGCCCCCTCTCGACTCACGTTTGTTGCCGTAGCAGGCGCGGGTTCCAGCAACCCCCGCTGCTGATATTCCGGAATTGGGCCGCGAACTTTCTCTTTCAGCTCCTCGTGTCTCCTCCCCGCGAGGAGGATTTGCTTCCCTGCCGCGTCCCCATTTTGTTCAAGCTGTGCACCCCCTCGCAGCCCGCGCTTTTGAGGCCGTGTTTTTGCCTTCAGATGCTTGTACGTCTACGTGGCTTGCGTATGTCTGACACTGTCTCTCAGGTTTTAGTTGTCTTTTTTGGGGAGGGCTGTTTTTCAAGTTCCGGCGAAGATATTGATATCGTAGCGCGCGGATGGTGGGAATTTTGCGCAGACTCGGGAACTAGTTCCTAGAGGGTCCGGGATGATGAATGATAGAGCGTTTCCTCCGCTTGAGCTGACTGATCGGGAGTCGCGGGGCGGTGGATGCGGGACGCGTCTTTTTTTCTCCGAAATCGTTGCTGCTCCTCTAGTAGGCGGCTCGAGGGCGTTTTGTAACATAACGATGCAAGTGTTCATTCTTGCGGCGTCCCTCCCCCTTCTGATGGTGCATCCTGATTTCTTTTAACTGCCGAACAAGAATCCGTGCCCTTGATGTTTTGGAGGGACCTGCCCCCTCGGGTGGGACCCTCCTGACCTGTCACACCTCCCCTCCCCAACAAAGCCCGACATCTTTCCGGCGTGGTGACCTTCCCCGCTTCCATTCGTTTACATGACGTTTTTCGCAGAGTTCGACAAAGCCAAGACTCCCTTATCGGTTGGTTTTTTCTTTTTTTCGATGGAAGCGGCCTTCTATTGCGGGGTTCGAAGGTCCCTTTTGAGGTCGTTTCTTCCAAGCGTGCAGAAGGCGTCCAGTGTGCAGTTCAAAATTTGTTGATCCTCGTCTTGTTCTTGCGAGTTGGATCCCCCCTCGGTGGAGCAGGTAGACGACGTTTATCCTGAAGTCCGATTGTCGCGGGATTGCTTTGTTTCTCCTCTCTGAGTTTCCCCCGTTTTCCTTTTTTTTTATTTGCAAAACCCCCCCCCCCAGGAAAAAGTGAGACTGTGCTGACAGCGTGTTTATAGGAGTTGTTGTCTCTGCACGAGGGGTTCCTTTCGGACACTTTTCTCAGGACTCCCTGGCGGCGATCTTTTTGCGGAGGGCGGGACCCCCTATTTCGACCTTTTTGAGGAAGCTGAGGAATCGGCGAACGTTGGATCCTTGGACGGAAACTTTCCCGAGTTTCTCCCTTGTTTTCTCGCGACTTTTTTGCCTTGCTTATATTCAGTGGATGGGAAGGGCTTGGGCGGATGAAAGCTTTTTTGAAGGCTTTGGGCCGGCGGACTGGATATTATTTGATTGAGGCCTGCTCATTTGGCGGGGATTTTCTGTGTGGGATACTTCTTGGTTTTGGACCTTTGAACTTTCTTTTTTGAAGAGAGCGAGTGTCTTTCTGTGTGGGCCTTTTGATTTAGCCTTTTTCTATTGAAGTTGCCCCGCGAAGTTGAGATGAGGCCGAGGGTCCCCTTCTTTCCTTGCGGAGATGGTTCTTTTGATGGATTTTTCCTTTTTCCTCCATTCTTGTCGGCCTTGTCTTTTCAGGATGGCTGCGCTTCCTCTTCTTGCTCCAACTCCCAGGACAACCCACCCAAGGTTCCCCCGTTTTTTGTTAGAAGACGGCGCACTTGGGCCTTTTTTATTTTCCGCTGGGGATCTCTTTTCTTTCCCAAGAAGCGCCATAAACCCCTTCCCTGTCTTCTCCAACAACGAAACAGTCCTGGCCTTCTTCTTTTCTTTCAAGTAAATTTGTGTAGCCCGCCATCAGGGCGCTCCATGCCGACAAGATGCAGGCGATACCACCCCTCCCTCAGCCCTTTTCGAAGAAGCCCCTCCTTCCCCCCCCTAGTAAACATTCTCCTCGCCCCCCTTTTACCGGCCGGTCTCTTTGCCCGCTAAATCCCCTCCACCGCCAAAACTTTTCCCCAGTTCCTTCTCTTCACCAATCACCCTAAACCCCCCTCCCCCGAATCCCCGGAAAATCCCACTCCAAACTTCCGCATGCCCAGCCCCTCTTTCTCCTATTCCCTCCCTCCGGCCATCACCCTTTCGCCTTTTCCAATCCTACCTTCCGCCACCCTCCCCTGCGCTTCCCTTTCACCCCACCTTCCCTTAACCCATAGCAAAAACTTTTCCCCGCGCCCCCCGCTGCTCCAAGTTCCGTCGTTTTATTTTTCGCGACACGTTTTGCTAGCCCCTTCCCCCCCCCCCAAAAAACCCCCCCGTTCAAATAGCCCCTCCCGGCCCGCAACTAAACTCGAACAAAAAAAGCTCTCCTCCTGACGAGCTTTACTCCCCCCCCCCCTTCCCCCCCTGCAGCGCCTCCGTACCTACGCAGACCCTTTTCCCAGCCCGATTCCCTCAACTTTTCGGGTTTGGTGCAAATACACAGCTTTCCCGCGAATGGTGAAACAGCTCATTCGACCGCCCCAGCACGGGGTGAACAACCGTCACTTAGATTTCCCGTTTCTGATCCCCTCGCGGCTCGAGAGCGACAACCTTTGAGTCCAATTTTTATTTTCCCCAATTCCTGCAGCTTCGCACCGGGGCATCAACCCTCCGCCCTCGAAACAGAATCTCCCCCCCCGCTTCCAGCGTCCCTTCCTAATACTTTTTCCCCCCCCAAACTGGCCCGCGCCTATCCGAAGCTTCCGTTTCCTGTCGACCCCGAGCACGTAAGTTCTTATGTCAAAGATTTCTCACGCGTATTCCTAGCCGCTTTTCGTGTGTATTCCACCCTATGGATATGTCATGTTTTTGTACCCACGCGAGAGGTCTAACCCCCCGTTTTAAAGGATGTTGGTCAGTTGCAGCCCTGCACGATCCCTTGGTAGTCCCAGCGCTTGGCCGCCGCCCTATGAAACTCCCTTTTCCTACGAAACTATCCTCCGCCTTCCAAACAAAAGCCACCAACCACTTCCTTAGATTCGCGAATCACTGCGTCCCGCATCACCGCCTCTCTCCCGCTTCTTTCCCCGATCCTATTTCCCCCCCCGGAAAGAAGAGAAAATTCTTCTCTGCGCCAAATTACAGTCCTCCGCTCTCTTCGTGCCTAACGCGTATCTTCGAAGTCCTGCGCCAACAGCACTCCCCCCCCCCGTCCCCCCCACTCCAACTTCAGTTACCTCCCCTTTCTTTGTCAGAAATAAGTCTCCGAAAGAACCAGCCCCACGCATCTTAAGTTCCGTTCCCCACGACATACCCCTACTATCTCCCCCTTTTTCGGGCGTCAGAGACCCCTTTTTTTTTTTGAAACAATATTTTCGCACTCGAGGCGCATTCCGGGCTCAACTCCCGCGTGGCATTCTATCGCCACCCCCGATGCCATCCCTCCCTTGACCAATTTCCCTTAGCCAGCAGCGCTTAGGCGTCGAGACCCGCCCCGCTCTGACGGGTTGAAGACGCCAAACCCTTCTCATATCTACCTCATAGCTGTGTTCACGGCGAGTTGACGATCCAGAATAATCGCCTCTTCCTGTCCCAAAGAATCCCCCCTCTTCCTATCTTAGAGATGATCCGTTCTTACTCTTCCCCCCAATAAGAGACTCGTCTTTTTTGCGAAGAAATTCCCAGGCCGCCACAGTTTCAAGGGAAATGCCTTTTTCCTCCCTAGGTATCGCCTCTTTTGTAATGCTGGCACTTTCGCGCTCGGTCTAGACGCGAATGATTCGGTAATCCAGATTTCTTCATTCGCCGTTTTCCACCCCACCATGTAGTATTGTACCCTGACTTGCCCTTTTTCCGCAGCTCTCCCCCTTTCCCCCTCCTCGGGACGTCTCCCTTTTACTGAGCGAGTCCCTCAGCTTCGAATGTTTTGCTCAGTACTCGTGTAAACCTCTGCTTTTCAGCTTTTTTGGAGTTACGCTCCCCCTTCTCGCTTTTTGATGAGGCGTAAATCTCACACCCTTGCCCGCGACGTCTACGTAATTTACCAGCAACTTCCTTCCCTCGAATTTTCACCATCTTCGTCCCTCTCGGAAGATCAAGGTTCCCCCAAATCCTGCACACCATGGGGATCTTCAGGTTCCCGGCGGTCAACCATAGAACCGCAGTGAAACCCTCAACCCGGGGCGGCTAAGCGTACAGGCCAAAACTTTTCCTTCGACCTGCGCCGCCGCACCATCTTTTCTCCATTTCTCTCCCCTTCTTCCACAGGTTCCCTCTCCCACAACGTTCTCCCCCCCCCCGCGGCAGCATCTTCCTCGATGCTCTTCATAAGGTTCCGCCGGCCGAACATCGCGCGTTTCGCCCCCCCCGCCTACTCATAGCGGGCACCCTCCCCCCTCCGCGAACTTCCCCCAGCATGGTGAATTTTGATATGCAGGGCACTTCCTTTCTGTAATCTTCGTCAGGTTTCGCGACCCCTCTTTTTTCCATTTTTTTGGGGGGGAAGGGAATTTTCCTCCTTGCCCAGGCTCGCCGGCCCAAATAGGCGTTTTTCAATAAAGAGAACCCTTCTTCTTCACTTTGAAATAAAAAAGCGCTTTTGCATAGAGTGTCAGCTTATGTAAAGGGAGTCTTGTAGCAATAAGTTGAATTTAGGACTTTGTCCTTCTTCCTCTTTTTTCGTAGATCCCCCTTCCTATCCCTGAAATCGTTAGGTAGCCATCTCCTCTCCAGCGAAAAAGTCCAATCAACCGCTCCCCTTAAAGGAAATACTTTCTCAGCTATTACCTCCGCGACCTCCCCCCAGAGGCAAAAAGATAAAAACCCCCCCACAACGGCGTTTCGGGGATAGCATTTCTTGCTTTCTCTATATGTCTTTTTCATTCTTTTATCTGGCCAACACCCCCCCCCCCCCCCCCCATGGCCCTGTCTTTCGCGTCGGCAGCTTCTTGCCTTCCAAGCCTCCCCCTTCAAAAATAATATTGGCCGGAGGAGGACTTGAGGTCTGCTGCCTTCAAACGGCGACGCAATCGTATCCGGTTCCAGAAGACCCAATGGAACATCCCCCCCCCCGGTACCGCAGCCCGCCGTGAAACGAGGTCCTTGCGGGTCCCTCGCTTTTTTAAAGCATCACGTTGTTTCCAGATAGTGTTTTCCCACTCCCTTTCTCTCAATCCTTGGTGCGTTCCTCTTGAACTGTGAAAAGTTTTCGCTGATCGCCGCTGCCTGTATGTCCCCCTTTTCCGCACCTTTCCCCCGACCTTTTTCAATTCTCTCCACTTACTGGCAACTGAATTCTTTTTTCCCCCTTTTCCTTTTTCTCCAGGCCCCACTGCGGTTTGGCTCTACCATAAACACCCCCATCCCTCACCACGGGCCCCCGTCCTGATTCGTTTCCTTGATGGGCTGTTTTTTCC
>Ga0179593_1536989_pt1 | contig 10584 bp, 12 predicted proteins | sample CZODoug2_1_08_16_FD_185931 | JGI IMG/M metagenome (GOLD analysis project Ga0179593, IMG submission 185931) | Vadose zone soil fungal communities from Angelo Coast Range Reserve, California, USA - CZODoug2_1_08_16fungal (PacBio error correction) | ecosystem: Environmental > Terrestrial > Soil >... | reverse complement strand
AAGGGTAGTTTCGTCTTTCGAAAATTCATCTTGCGGTCGCCCTCCGCGGCGAGGGGTGGCGATCGTGTTTGATATTCGTAGTAGCGGCTCCCTCTTGTAGCGGTTTTTTTCTGCCTGGGGGAACTCTTCTTACTTCTCCTGAGCCGAACTTGAAGGCGGCCTCGTTTTCTCGATTCGTGCTGCCCTCAGTTTCTTTCGCCGCCCAGCAGCCCGTTCCCTCAGGAGACGCGGCGAGGTGGCCAGTTCTTTGTGCGGTAATAGGCGAGATTCCGCTTTGTAGGCGCCACCTCGGCAGCCAGGTGTCCTCCTTTGACTTTCACGCACCAGCTTCCCTTCTCGTGTACCGTGGAAGTCGGCGCCCAAGTTTGGAGTACCTTGCCTGCCTTATATAGCTGATGAGATCGAGTTCTCCCACGATCGGGTGATGGACGTTCGGTTATGCAGGACCACCGCTTGAGCGGGGGTGTTCGACATGGGATGGTGTCTTCCCGCGCTAGCGGGAGGCGCCCTTCTTCTCCTTCCACGGCAGGAGGATTCCATATTTCTTCGGCGAGTCTATCTTTTCGTTAGCACGCCTTTTGGACTTCTTTTAGTGCACTGGCGTGTGAACCGATTCAGGTCTCCCCCAACAAGTGGATCCTACCGTAACTTCCTTTTGGCATGGCGTCCCAGAAGGTGCGCCGCCCGCCGCGCACTTAGGACGCACAGACGATGAGTCCGTTTTTTAAGTGCCCAGCCAGGACCCTTTTCTTATTGAAGCGTCTGGGGGTTGCGAGGATAGAAGTTTTCGAGAACGTGTTTTGTTGTGGGCAGAATCTTTTTAGATAGCCTCAGGGGGTAGGCCGCCCGATGGTCTGCGCCACATTGCCTCTTTTCCGAGAACCCACGTTGGACCTTTACGCCCTGGTTTTCCTTTTCTTCCGCGAAGCTCCTTTGTCAGGGGCAGAGAGTAGGAGGTATCGTGAGAATTAGGTCCTGTTCGGCTCTTTGAACTCTCTAGGTGATCTGCTTTTCGTGGTGTCAGTGTTCGATCCAGGATGACTTCCCGGAGCCCTCGAGCCTTTTTTGAGCTCCGCACCCGCGGCGAGTCCCTTAGGTTCTGGTCCTTTTCTCCCTCCGAGTACGGCTTTAAGGGGTCGATCTGAAACACCATTTTTTCCTTCGCATGCTTGAGTCGCGATAGTTATTGGCGAATGTTTTTTTCGCATACGAACGCGAGGCCCCTTTCACGATGGCTCTCTGCTCCCAAGGTGGGTTCTTTTTTTTTCCTTCTTGTTCGCTCTTTTGCTGTGTCCACAATTTATTTTTTTCCTTTTTTCCGCCGCCGCGACGAGGTCCCCCTCCGCTCGGCCAGCACCTGCCCGTTTGAGGACGCGGATTGCGGCCTTCCTAGCCGGGTGATGTCTCCCCCCTCTCCGTGTCCGGTTCTCCCCTTCTCCACGGCGATCGAGATTCAACTTCGGCAGCCGGATCTTTTCTTTTGGAGAGGTGTCAGGTGAGGGCCTTCCCCGTCGTGGTGTCGAAGCGAGCGCCGGGGCGCCCGCGTGATTTCTCATGCGGATGATGAGTCGTGGCTTCCCCTTTTTTTTTCTCCGTAATGGATTTGTTGATCTTTTTTTTGCCCCTCTCGAGGCCCGCTTGACCGGGATTGCCAGTTTGGGACGCGCGATCGCGGCCCTATTAACGGGAGCGTGCGTTTGCGGGGTTTTTTGTTCGCGTCTTCTTGGATTTTTTGGCGGCCCCGGGGGCGATGCTCTCCCTGAAGGAAGAAAGTTCCTCTCCTGAGGTCCTCAGCGGTGGCCGGCGATAGCCCAAGAAGCCTTTTCGGGCAGGTAGGCCGTCCCCACCCAGCAGCCCCTGCGTGCATGAAGGCCGGTTCTTCTTCTCCGAAGAAGGGTCTTTGGCAAGTCCTCGCGTAGCGCGGCGAGCGAGTTTTTTTTCACGCCTCCCTGTCGGGGCTCGTAGGTCTTTCTCGGTCGGGCGGGTCAGGGAGGAGAAGGCGGCTTGCCGGTAAGTTTTTCACTGGCCTCCGGCTGACTCCGTTTTTTTTTTCTTCCCGCGCGACAGCGCCGATATCTCGAGTTTCTTCCTCTTTTAGCTATTGGTGGAGCGGTGGTCCCAGATCACGAGGGTCCGCACTGGTGCCGGTACACGAATCCTCTTCTGGTCGAGTGCCATCTCGGGCTTCCCCGGGACCGCGAAATAGATGGATCAGATTGCGATTTTTCATTTTCGGAGCGCAGGTTTGGAGAGCGTTGTCCCACCAGCGGATGGACGGACGCCTTCTGCTCGTTATCGGAGAACTCGTACGATTTTCTTTGCGCGAGTAGGGAGATCTTTCTCCCGCCAGACAACTTCTCTTTTTTTCTCTCTCCTAACCCTTGCGTTACGCGGCTCGCATTCGTCGAACTCCTTTTCCGCTTTCGACCGGCGGCAACACCTTGCGGAGCAAGAGTATTTCCGGGCGTTGTCATGGAACTATGCTTCGGGTGTTCCGGTTTGCTTTCCTTTTGTACAAGCCGCTTTGAGTGTCCGACTTCTTACGCCGCTCTCGTCGAGGTTCTTTTCTCCCTCTCGCCTCGTTGCCCAGTTATTTTTTCTGTTATCTCGCTGTGCCTCCTCTTCTAAGACGCTGGGCAGTCGAGGTTCTCTTCTAGACCTTCCTCGTCCCCTGACCGCGAAATAGTCCCTTTCGCGGATGAGGCCGAGCGTTGTGGGACCGCTTGAGGTCCGGGCCGCACCTCGGCGGCCAATTTTTTCCAGCTTGCGGTCTTTCTCGCCTACCGGGGCCCCATCCCTCCCCTTTCCCTCTTTTCCTGAAAACGCGGGTGCCTGCCAAGATGCCGGCCTTTGGAAAAACTCGCTGAGAGTCGGGTTAATCCGGCCTATGGTCGCCAGCCTCCTCTCCAGGCGTTTGGGTCACGCCTCGCGTTCCTTTGCGACGGGACGAGGCTTTCCCCCAAGTGGCTCGTGCGCGGTCGGAAGGACCCGCTGTCCCTCGAGGGAGGCTACTTTTTTCCCCTAGATCACTTCTTGTATGGCGGTTTGGCCTGCGGACCTGTCTCCCCTGGAATGCGCGCGGGCAACGATATATTAGACCATCACCAACAACTCTTCCCTGGTTCGGCGCAAGGGCTCGCGGCTTGGGTCAGGTGCCGACCTTTTCGGTGAGGTTTTCCCCTTTCGGGGCGAAGACGTTTAGCTCGCGATTATGGTTTGCGGCGAAAGGTCCCTTGTTCGGACCGCTTGAATTTGCTCGAGGAGATGGAGACCCTCCCCCCCCCTTCCGTTGGCCAGATAGTGGCTTTCTGAGGTCGCCAATCTCGGCACAACTGCAGCTTCACGATTCCGACACCGTCCGAGGTTTCTTCCGGCTGTGTGTTCTCCCAGAGTCTTCAGGAGGGCGGAAGTTCCTGACGCCGCGCACGTTTACGTGCTGAGTCTACAAATTTTGCCGGAGAGTATATATTCCCCCCCCCGTTTTGTTGTTGTTTTCTCAAATCGCCTTTGGCAGGAATTGACCCTCAGTAACGTGCAGGAGTGAGGCCGTCGCGCCCTGCAGCACCTCCTGAACAAGAAGCCTTTGCCACCCAAGAATCCTTATTTAAAAACTTAACTCTTCGATAGTGAAGCTGGAAGCCTTTTCAAGAGCTTGGCGAACGCGCCACAGATAGGGCACGTAGAGGCTGGTTCTCTCTCTAGAACTCCCTCCAGTGGCGACCAACAGAACCGCAACCGCCAAAAGAGAGATAGCTCTGCTCGCCACAGAACTTGATACACAGGCGCGTCCCCCTGGACCCCGCTGGCGAAGAGACCGTGCAGGCGCCGGACCTGGCTTTGGTTTGGTGTGTCTAAGCGTCCTGTTTGACCTCTCTCAGTGGCTGAGCCCCCACCGCTCGATTTCCTTTCGACATCGGGCGGCCGGGGAGGAGGTTACACACGCCCAAGTCCCCCTCTTTTCATCCCGGGTCCTTCCCGACCGCGCACGGTTTCCCGCACTCCTGCTTTCCGGCGCACGTCTGCAACGCTCAGTCTCCGCCCGACTGAGATTGGAGCCCTATGCGCCCATTTCTGCACGAGGCCCCCGATGAACCCGACTTCATGTCGACTCTTGGCCTGCATCTTGTCCAAGCAAGTTTTTTGAACCTGAGTCTTTATTAGGTCCCCTTTCCGAGCCACACTGCGCCGGGCCCTCCGCAAGCTCACACGTTTTGACGTCCGAGGTCGGCCCGGTAGATCCCCAGAATTCCACCTTGGACACATCGGTCTGCCTCCGCGGCCGGAATCCCTCGTTCGACCCCCCCCTTTTAAGGGACCAAGATCAGCTACCCCCTTCTCACCCCTCTCCCCAGAGTCTAGACGGGCCTCCTACACACCAAGCGTCATTCAGGCAGCTCTTCAGTCGCCTGAGGCCCCCTTTCTCTAGGCGACTCGACGAGAGCGTGAGTATGATCTGATCGGACAACCGAACTTTTATTGTACTTTCTTTTCAAACGGCTCTGGCCACTCGTCCTCTTTTTCCCCCGTGACCCTCCTTCACTAGAGGCTATGTTCACCGGTTTCGTCCTTTCGACGCGGAAACGATTCCCGGCGAGCCAGCGTACGACAGCTTCTCTGCTGAGTCTTTCTCTCTGCGGGTCTGAGCTCTTCTCTATAGCCTGACTCGCGCCAGATTTCTCCTCCACATGAGAACGAGCAGTAGGCGTCCTAGTAAATCCGCCTCGGACGATACCCTTTTTTTTTTCTCCAACCGGAGCTCTACTGGCAGCTCCACCCTCCTCACTGATCCTCCTGGCCGGTAAAGGATGAGGATGCCTATCTCTCGGACCAAGCCGCGCGTTTCCCGGCACCATTTCCTCCTACGGAGACCCCTCTCCCTTCTTCTTGGACAACCGAGCCACCACCGCCTCCTTAGCCGGAAGACGTATCGCCCTGCGCGAGCTGCGGCGCGTTCGACCCTCGACGTGGAGCCGGCGGCAGGTGACCCTTTTTTTTCCCCTTCCCCAATCACTCCCTTCACCAAAAGACAGATGCTGAAAGACCTACGCCCGAAAAACGGATTTCTTATAATATGCATATCGCCTTTTTCTACGCGCCGTAGTTTGGCCGTTCACTACTCATTACTCTATGAGGGGCCCTGGCCTTCCCTTTCCCCCCCCCGTCTGTCGGAGGTGGGTGGCCTAACTGACAAGAGTCGGAGGCTGCGCTTAGTGGACTAGACCCCCTTTTTGCGTCCCCCACCGCTGAGGTACCTTTTTACTCGGTTATTCATATAAGGCCTTTCCCAAGTAATCGGTTTCCAGAAGTTAAGCGCTTATTTTCCGCGATCAGAGGGTCCACAGCAGGGTTCCCTTTTCTTTGTCGGCGCGGCTTCCTTTCTTTCTCCCCTCTCACTACCGTCCTCCCCTTTCTTCATCTGATGGTATGAACAAAGACATCATCCTGATGGCTACGACTCTCCCCGGGAGAACTTCCCTCCAGCTCCGCTTCAGGACAACACGCCTGGCTGGCCCCTCACAGAATCCCTCCCCACCTGATCAGGCTTCAGTAATTCATATCTGGAGAGTCCATTCCCCGACTCGGCCCAATGTACAGTGCGATTTCTCCGCCCTGTGCTCTAGGCCGCAAATTCTCTAAAGGAAACCGTTGTGCTTTTTCTCCTCTCTAAGATCCCTCTCCCGGTAGAATTAATTAGTGGTCCAACCTCATAGAGCACCCCTCGGCCCTAGAGATAATGACCCCCCCCTTGAAGAGCGCCATCGGTTCCCCTTCTCGCGGAGACGACCCTAAAAAATCCCGCCACTCAACTATCTGTGATACGCTTGCTTAAAAGTGTGTCTTTTTCTTAAAAGGATAGGGAAGCTACTTCGATTTTTCCTTCCCCATCCACATCGCATGACATCCGAAGCCCCCCCCTGTGTGATAAAAGACCTCCCTTTGAGGTGTCGGCTCATCCTCGGGCTCGACTTTCCCCCCGCGAACGGACTCTTCGTCCGAGGACTCCCTTCCTATACCATCATTTCCGCGCTGCCTCTTTGGATCGGCTCGCGTTTTCCGTCATAATGCCACAGTTCTTGCGCGAGTCCCACCCCGTTGTGTTCACTGAAGTCCCCGGACGGCATGTTTGCTGTTGGCGGCCTACGCCCAGTGTTTCTCTACGGCGCTTCTCCCCACAACCTCGCGTACAGTCTCTTTCGCCCCTGCCTATTCCGCACCCCCCCGAGACGGCCACGAGGGTTCCGGTTCGGACGCATCGTATGCGGCATCTTTCCTGCGACCTAAAGGCGCACTTCTGGCTTGTTTGCCCGCCATGCCTGCGGCAAGTGCGAGGTCTCTGATTCATTCCCCCGTGGTGGGACTACATGATCGAGTTAACACGCCCGTCGCCTCCGCTGGAGCACCTTCCCTTCCCGCCCCCGCGTTCCTCGCCGCAAAAGAACGTCCTGCCCCTCATGCCGTTTCCCCTCGAGAGCGCTCCTCACGCTAGACGCTTTCATCCCTTCTCCTCCCTGTCGCCCCGACCAGTCCCTGTTGGTCCCTTTACAACGTCCTAAAACGATCTTTCCCACAAGCAGTCTTTAGCAGGCAGCTCGTTCCACGCGGCAAGGACTCACCGGGTTTCCGCCCCGGAAGCGTTTGCTTCCTTGTTGGCCCTTGATTCCGGCTCCCCTCTGTCGCTGTGGCGGACGAACATGTTTGGTCTCTCGCCTATTCACACCGCGATGAAACCCGGCCCGCTCCCGCTCGCCTGCTGAAGGTGAACGGGTTTTCTCCCTGAAAACCTTCTTCCCTTCCTCCCAGCGGGATAGTGGCCAAAACGTCGTTGCCTTCAAGTTCGCCTCGTTCCTTCTCGCGGAACGAGTTCCCCAGTCCCCTGCCCCTCTGACGATCAGCCGTACTACGATATCACCTTTTACCACGCTCGCCACCCTCGACTTTCTCGGCATGGGCGACTCCCTTATCCGCCTATCCCCCTCTTTCCCAGTTGGCCTATATCCTTCCTTCCCCGTGTTGTTGTGAGAGATTCTTTTTTTGCCGGAGAGCGTTTAGACTTATTCGCCCATGCCGCCGCGGTCTCGAGAGTGGGGCGTGATAGGAAGTTTTTGATCGTCTGGTATTTTTCTCTGTCTTTTAATAGTGCCGCGCTTCTTCCCCTCTCCACTTGAAGGCTTTAATAGTTGGCCCATCGCCCTAGCTGTTCTTCTTTAGCCTTTTTTTTGGTTCCCCATGAAGCCCGTTCCCCTTTCTCAGCGCGGCGGCGGCCCCGGTTATCGAGGTTTTTTCCCTCTGCAGAGATACGCTTCCCTTACTCCCAACTCTTCTTTCCCCGCAGTAGTCCATGTCATCACCGAGCCCTGGGAAATTCCCTCCTTCGAGGAATTCGGCGTCCCCTTGGAGTCCTGCCGGATCCGAAGAGCTGCTGATGCTATAGCTTTTTGGCACGATCGGGTGGCTCCTTTCCCCCTTGTCATGGAAGTCTTTCGACATGGGGAGTATCTAATGTCTTCACGAGATAGCCCATTGGCTTAGAGTCGAGACGGTTCTCGGAAGAAGGGAGTGGCTGCCTCCCCCCCCCCTGAAAGCGGGGGGGTAGATTCATAGTGGGAAATACGCGGCCTTTTGTGAACCTCTCATGTGGTAGATTCCCCCCACGGCCTGGTCTCGCTCCTCGAACTGGCAGCGAGCCTTTCCTGGCGGGCTACCCTCCAGAAGGTTCCCCTTTCTTCTCCGCGAACTCGATCCCTCCCCTCGTACGAGCAGGTCAAGCCAGACCACCCTGCCCCTCTCGCTCTTTTTTTTCGGATAGGCAGGGCGATTCTCTTTTACGCGAGGTTGTGGCCGCGACGGTAGATCGCCTCCGTTGCGTAGGCCGCCCCCTATGGCTAGGAGCCCCTATTCACGGTTCAAACACACCCTTGGAATCTCGCTTCTGGCAGTATGCGGTCCTCCCCCTTGAGAGCCGATCCAGAGCGGTGGGCAGCGAGTAGAGATGTTTATAGTAGCATGTCTTGGGAGAACCTCGATCCGGGATTGGTCGCGGGTTTTGCTGCCGAGTATTGTTCTTCCAAATAAGTCCGTCGGTGAGATTCCGCACCCCGAGGATCCATGCGGAGGTCCTTGGACCATAGAACGGATCTTCCTGCTTTCCGTGGCAGCCCAAAAGTGCAAGCCTGTCAGCGCATTGATTGATGAACTCTAGTTATGGCTATCGGGTCGCCTGCATCGAGCCGGAACAGATTTTTTTTGTGGGAACCCTCTTCCCCTTCCAAAGGGGGGTATCCTTCAGTGCCGCTTATGTTCCCGATGAAGTGTAGCAGAAGCCTGGCGCCGCGCCCTTTCTTCCCTTTTTTTTGTTTTTTTTTTTTGTTTTCTTTTTTTTTTTTTATTTTTCTTTTTTTTTTTTTTTTTTGTATGCAGAACAGGGGAATTGAGCGCGGGTAGAGAACTGGGACTTCGCAGAACTCGCACGTCGGGCAAGCAGCTCTGAACGGACGCCTTTCTCATTTCCTGTCGGCATCTTTTTTTCGCGGGGGGAGGGAAGTATAGTGCTCCGCTTTTTTTTTTTCGCAGGAGATGGGCCGCCTTTTCCGGCGTGCTCGTAGAGCCTTTTTATGATGGAGTCAGGGGGACGCCCCCCTCTCGCAGAACTTTATCAGTTCGCGATTTTTAAGAAAGGACGCTGGACCCGCAGGCACGCCCCTTTTCAAGCGGGGGTGCAACGAGAGATCGCGTGATGAAAGGGAAGCATGCCGGCCTTGAAGACCCCCCCCTCCCCCCCCCCCACCCACAAACACCCAAAACCCAAACCCACAACCCCCCCCCCCCCCCCCCCCCCCCCCCCCCCCCACTAGTAGGACAGAAAGCTGCCCCCCCGTCCCCACGCGATTTCGGTGGCCGTCCTGCCGTTCTCGTCCACAAGCTTTTTTCCTTCACACAGAATAGGGCAGGTAGCGGCCACCACCCGCAGCCACTGCCTTCTTCCTTTCTTAGGATGCGCCTCTCAGGGCGGGTAGGAGTCTGGAAAGTACCTACCGGACGGCGAGTGCTCTTCCCCTTCCGAGGATCCGCCGCCTTTTCTGGGCTCGTAGGGGCTGTGTTTTTTTCTCGGTCGGGGCTGGTCGAGACGTTGGCGGGGAGGGGCCGGTCTCCTTTTGTAAAGGCTCACGTATTAGGGTCGTCGTGCCTCACGCTCGATCCCCCTTCGAGCGTTATTCCTCGGGCGCGAGTCTTTTGAATGGTGGAGCGTTCGTCCCAGATCACGATTCCCTTCCACTTTTCTCCTCGAGCTGGTTTTGTAGAGTGCCCTCACTAGCCGTTCTGTAGCAGCGGCCTTACCGGCCAGTCGCTATTGCGGCGTTAGCTTCCCCCGGTATTTCTTTTTGATTCGGGATCAAGAAACAGCGTTCTGCTTTCCCCCCCTCGTTCTCTTTATCGGAGAACTCGAAGGCGGCGTCTGGCCCGAGTAGTTCCCCGAGTGATGCAAGACTTCAGACCTCGATGCGAGAACTCCGGACCTTTGGTCGTACTTTTCTTCATTCTTCCTTTGGTAACGCGTGGCGGCCCACTTTGAGAGCATCGAGAGTAGCGGCCGGGAGGGGTTCTGCCCGATCCCCTGTGCCAGCCAAGGTTCAGATCGTAAATTCTCCTCGGTTGTCCGAGATTCTCGACGCTGTCGAGGTCGAGATGTTTTATGATCTCGATTCTTTATGGAGTCTCTTAGCCCGAGTCTTTTTGTGGAGCCATCGTCGAGACGTTTTTTTTGCAAAGTCGCTTCTCTCTTCTTCGTTTCTTTTTCGTCCCTCTCTACGCGACGTCCATTGCCGGCGGTCTGCCCGTCGTGGCGTCGTACGTCTTGAGGTGACCGTTCTCCCTCGGCGGCAAAACATTTTCCTCTTGCGAATGTTCCCCCCTCCCCTTTCTCTGCCTCCGGTCCTTGGCGGTTTTTTCCGCCGGGGATGTCAAGCCACTCTCCTTTCCCCCAGCTCCCTTCTGAACCTTTCGTCCTTTTCGGGTCATCGGTCTCGGTCCTGGAGCCAGAATGCGCTCCAGGCGGCGGGTCCCCTCGTCTTCGGATTCTCTTCGGCGCCACCCGTGTCCGTTTCCTCGTTTCTCCACACAGCTTGTTCCGGAGGACGTGGATTGTGTTCACCTCGCCCCCCTGCCGAGTTCGGAAGGTGGCCCTCCCTCTCCTTTTCCTCCCCCGGCATGCGTTCTCTACCTCACCCCCCCAAAGCACTGCCCCCCCCACTGTCCGTTTGCGCTGACCCCCTGTTCTCGGAGAGCGGGGTTCCCTGTGTCTCACGCGCCGGTGAGCGGGGGCCGGGGCGAAGGAAGAGGAATTTTCTGGGTGGGACGGCGACCGGGAGTTTCCCTCCTTTCCTTGGAGCGATTCACCTGACACTACTAGGGGGTGCCCGTAGTTCCTTTGGTTTTTCTCCGCTAGTGCAACAATCCAGCTTCAAGATCCGACACCGTGGCCCGAGGTCCGAATGGGTTTTTTTTTGCGCCCGAGCTTTTCAGTGAGCTCCAGGACTCCCCTCACCCATTTCAAGTTAGACGTGCTTTTCAGTTCCTGCCTGCTAT
>Ga0179593_1495014_pt1 | contig 10584 bp, 13 predicted proteins | sample CZODoug2_1_08_16_FD_185931 | JGI IMG/M metagenome (GOLD analysis project Ga0179593, IMG submission 185931) | Vadose zone soil fungal communities from Angelo Coast Range Reserve, California, USA - CZODoug2_1_08_16fungal (PacBio error correction) | ecosystem: Environmental > Terrestrial > Soil >... | reverse complement strand
CAGTTTCCGTAAGTCAGCGAGGTATCTTTCTGCCCGTCGTTCTTGGAATTTCCTGGATTCCTGCTGGTATATTTCTCTGTTCGTTTTCTTCTGACACGCCACAGAGCTTCCTCCTAGGGTTGAGCCCACTCTCCGGCAAATTTGTGGTCGATTTCCATCCGGTTGGATTGTCGTTTCTGAATTTCGCTCTTTGAGTTAGCTAGTGATTAGTATCTTGCTTTCTTCTTTCGCCGACATTAATAGTAATTTTTTTGTCTGAGGAATGCCCACCTCCATGTGTGCAAGTTAATTCCAACCTTTTCCCTAGACCGGAGTTTGGTCCTTTCGGGGTTCCTGTGATGGTTTTCCGTTGTCCTGCTCCTTCAGATCCTTTTCATCTCTCTTAGAGCCATTTGCCTTTTTGCTTTATTTTTCAGCCAAGGGAAAGATTGGAACGTTATCCCCCTTCCAGCCTTCGTTTCCATCCTGTAGGAGTTTTCTGATTCCGCTACCTTTCATCCCTCGCACAGTATCGATCGTCCCTTTTTGTGTGTTTTTCTTTTTCCCTAAGAACTCCAGCAACCTCCGCACTCCTCGGAGTTTTTTAGTCAATTCCCTCTATACCTGATAGCCCCGCTCCGTTTCCCGGCGCTCCTTGATTTTTCGTACGATACTGCAGCCCAGAAAACCAAAAAATGACGCTCCCCCAAGCCCTGGTATTATATAATGGTGAATCCTCCCTTCCCCGGTCCTATCAGGTCTGACGCATTCTTTAGCCGCCGTTTTTGATGTGCTCAGTTCTGGTCCCCCACTCGTCGTCCGAGATGCAGCCGAATCTCTTGTGCTTTCGCCCCCCATTCACCTCACCCCCTTTTTTCGCTTTTGTCTCGCAACGAAATACACGGTTTCTCCCCTCCAGCTCGTCCCCCTGGATGTGTCCCGCTCCCTCAGCTTTTCGCGAGAATTGTCCATGACCCTTTTACCACAGCACACGATTAGGTGATTGCCCCTCTCCTGCCCCGCGCCTTTTTTTCCTCTTGAACGGATTCTGTGTGGTCGACTCTTTTCCTGTATCCCCCCACATCCCCCCCTCTTCGGCATCTGATTAAAACTGGGTGATCTTTACCAGCTGCCCTTTTGTTGCCGTGACTGGTGCTTCTTGTGCCATTCGCTCGACAGATAGCCAGTAAACCTTTCCTGCCTATTCGACGACGTCCCTTTTCCTCTTGCCTTCTGGTTCTGATTATCAGGACTTCGCTTTTGCCTCTTAGGCATCTCCCGAATGAACGAGCCTTGTCTTTCTTCCCTTCTTTTTTCTCCCCCTCTTTTTTTTTGAGCGAGATTCTCCAAGATTTATTCCCGGACGCTTCCTTTTTCACCCTTGTGTTATGATAGGTTGAAATGGCGCCTTTCTTATAACTTCGCCCCTTTCACGTGCTGTTCTACTGCTTTCGTAAGCTTTTGCTTTTTCAGGGAGCGTTGCATTCTTCTCTCCGTGCAACTGACTTGCTCCGTAACCTTCATACCTTTCCAGTCTTGGTACATTATTCCTTCTTCTTTTCCAAAAACCTGATCTTTTTTTCGCCTTCTTTCGTTTCAACGCACCCGATATCCGGGCCTCGCCCGTCGTGCACTTCACTAGGCAATCAGCTTCTTCTCTTGCTTTCAGAATTGCGCACTTCTCTATACCTTTACCGAGCGTTCCCATCCTTTCGAGGCTTTTTCATCTCGTTGTTTTTCTTTTTCTTCCTTTTTCGGACAATAGAACCTCTAGTTTATGTCTTTCCCCTCGGGTGTAGTAATCCTCAGACGACGTTGTGATTTGTGACTGAACCTCTCGCAACCTCTTCTTCTCCCAGTGATGGGGCGGTCCACCCCTCTTGCGGCGGCATTTCATAGGGAGGGCAATCCCGGCTTCCACCCTAGATCTATACATTTCGTTGTTGATAGCCGTTTTTTTTTTTTATTGCGGTTTCTTGATGAATATTTTTCGCCGTGATTTCTCCTTTCACCTTCTGCGTGCGATAGTCTCGGGAAGTTCGCTGATTTCCGCGATGATTTTCGGCTGTTCCTTCGTTTTTTGATCTTTACGACCCACCAAGTCGGTATGACTGCCTTCTCTCTTTCTGTTCACGCGATAGTTTTCGCACGCTGTTTCCGCTTTTTCCGTGCGTCCCACTGGCTTTCCCCGTCTTTTGAGCGCTTTTCGACAAGATCTGACACGCGTTCGAAATTCCCTTTCTTCCGAGACGACCACGCACCTTGGTCTGACATTCCCAGGACCCTTTCCTACTTCTGGGGAAAGTTTGCACTGGCCCGTTCCGTGCTTTGGCCGCTACTTTTATTGTGCATTTTCTTTGACTGGTTCGCGAATACGCCCTTCGTGATGACTACAAGCCGCATCTAAGTTCGTCTCCAGACGTTGTCACCCGGGCTTAATTCCAGGGGGCGCTTTCGTTTCTTCGCCCTCTTCAGGTACTATCGGTTCTTTTCGCAGCCGCACTCAATATAGGACGCGCTCCGCCGTTGCCGAGCCTTCCCCTGTGCGCCGTTCCTCCTGCTCCGGTCACTTTTCTCTGCTTATAGGCACATCCGGACCCTTCGTATGGTTCACTGCTGTTTGAGGGTTGTCTCTCCCACTGCAGCTCCACGACCAGACCCCCCGCTAGCACCCCCCTTCAGACTACACAGCCCCACGCAGTTCTTTCACTTTTCCCTCACTCCACCGCACGACCCATCTATTTTACGCCTTTAGTACTCTCCTAGGTGGCCTTTTTTTCCCACCTCTCACCCCAGCAACCGTATCCTTCCTAAGCCAGCGGCGACCATTAAGGACTCATTTACTCCCTCTGGCTACGATCTCCAGTTCCTTCGCTGTCAGTACTATTGCCCGGGTTCTTACACGAATTTCAGGATGTAGGTATCTACCCTCTGATCACAATAATTTTTTCTCGTCCTTCGGTGACGCTTTTGTTCCACCCTTTTCACATGATTCTTGCGAAGAATCCCTGTATCCAGTCACTTCTTCACGCCACGTAGAAAGCCGTGCACTCTTCCCCGTCCCTTTTAGCCTCAGGTTCGACACCTCTGGCCCTGTCGCCCCCTGATAGAATTATCCGTTTCCTCTTTTTCGGGATCATTTTAACTTTATTACATACGATCCTACCCGCCCTATCTTTGCGTGGCTTGGGTCTTTTTCTCTATTCTATGGATCATGTTGATCTGTGGCTTCTTGGTGGGTCTTTGTGTCTTCTCCACGCTATAATATGAGTCCCTTTTTCTCCCCCTTTCCCGGGGAATTTCCGCTTCCCTTTATCTCGCAATAGATCATAGAAGAGTGACCGATGAGCTCCTGATGATCTACCATTGGCTTTTTGGTGCTTTTTATTCTCCGTTTCCCCTATGGTGATTTGAGCAGTTTCTGGCTTTTGTCTCATTTGCCGGCGGAGCATAGGCTGTCCGCAGTTCCCTGCCGTGCGTCAAAACACGGTCTCTACTTCGATCTGCGCCCCTCACGCGCCTTCCGCCTTTTTTTATCTCATCCCAGGAATAAAACGGGGGCAATTCCTTTTGTTTCATACGTTTGGGCGGAGAATAGGCAGTATGACGCGACTGATTCTAGTGAAAAGCTCTATTCTTTTTTCCCCCTCATTTTTTTGTGTGAGCGTCTTTCTACTGTTTGCATACATTCTTCCCCGTTATCGTGACCACTTTTCAGAATTTTTTTCCCGGCCTTTTCGTGCAGTCTTCCGATTATATCGGAACTGACGTCGCCCTTCGCGTCGGCCGGCAGCTTGAGTATTCCATCTTCTCTGTAGGATTACTTGGTTGTGAACAGTTCAGTTCCCCCTTGCGACCCTCCAGCGGCCGACTCCGTTTGGGATGTGCCTTGAAACTGAAACCCCCCCACTTCCACTTTGAATGAATTCAGCATCCTCCTCCCTGTGTCGTCCCTCATTCTGGGATCCCCAGCTATTCGATGTAGATAGCTTGTATTATTAAGACTTTCTGGAGTCACGTCCAGCGCTCCTCTTTTCTTCTCTCTTCTTATATTCACCCTTTTACCCATGACGCTCGCTCCCCTCTTTCAAGTCCTCTCCAGCCGATGCCCATCAGACACTTATGGGCCAAGGGCTCCCCCGCCTCCTATTTCAGTTTCTCACGTGTCCGTGGACTTTTGGTCTGAACCTTTTAATAGAGGATCCCCTCATATATCGGCGAGATCCCGCAGCCTAGAAAGGTAAGTGCTTGCCCCCCCCTTAGTTCCCTCACCTCTCGATTTATTCTTTTCTTCGGCTTAGGAGGCGGGTTTGCCCCCTAGTTTTCCGACATTGGATGCGCTTGAATGTCGCCATTGATGTCCTTGGTGCGAGATGTACAGACATCGTGGGCCCCCCCTCCGCAAAACTTATCTCGGTTGCTTTTTGAGTCCCGACATTTTTTGGAAGAAAAGCGCCACACTCTCCGTTTCTCCCGTCCGCTAGAGTTTCTAATCCCTCATTTAAGTTCCTGGTGGAGCGGGTGGCTTAGTTCTTTCTCTGGTTTGTTTTTTCGCGTTGCAACCGCCCCCTGCCCGGCTGTCTGAACTGTCGTCCCTGTATGCCTTGCCTGCTTGTTGTAAATTCAAAATACGGCCGGTTTCCCTTATATCCTCTAGAAATGTCCTGTGGCGCTCGCCCTTCGCCGTTTCCCCCTTCCTGTCATTGCCGTTCCGGCAGCCGAGGTTCGCGTTTAGCCTCAAGATAGACCTGCTCCATTTTCGAGTCCCGCTTTGACGCCACTCTTTCTCTTTCCTTTTTTCGTGCCCCGCTCCGCTCGTTAAGTCCTAGGGCGTTGAGACACCTCAACTGAGGCAACACTTTTGGCGAGTGCGCAGTCCTGTTTCCGATTATTTCCTCCCCTGTTACTTCGAGCTATTGAGTTCTCTTTTCTCATGCTTTGCCTCCCTGTTAAGTTCCTTTTGCGCTCCGCCCCCCTTCTGAAAGTCTGCATCCGGATGGCTCATCATTTTTGGGTTATGCCTCCGTTCCCCCATGTTATCCGTAAACGTCTTTGCCGTCCTCCCTGCGGTTCCCGGATTTTTTTTTCGTTGCCTGCGGCGGTCCAGTAAGCTTCGTTTTATCTCCGATTTTCGAAGGTTTACAAGCCTGCAGCATATGGCCCTCATCTTTAGCACCGTGACGCTTCAGCGTGTTGGCCCTCCTCTTTAGGTTCCCCTCCCTAGAGAGTCCTGGATTTTTTCAATTTTTTTGAGAAGTGCCCATTTTATCCCCCGCTGCCGCAGCCTCACCCTCTTCGTACAGTCAGGGACATCCCGCCTCTTACCCGATCTCAAGTTTCACTGCTTCCTGGCTTTATTCGGCTGAATTAATTCTTCCCTTAAGACCATCAACAACCCTTCAGACACAAAGCTCTACCTGAAATGTCACTCTCTACATTTCTCTGATTCACTCGCCCTAGGGGCTTCAACAGGGTTTCCTGAATATATGGCGTATCTTCTTCCCCACCTTCTCTGTCGTGTTCCTGGCAGACCTGATGTGAGCTCGAAAACCCTTTTCGCGTCTTTTGTAGAAGTCCCCCCCAGATTAATCCGCGGTAGCACGGCACCGAACGTGCTGGTTGAGCCTGTGTAATCATCGTTCGCGCGACTTGGTCTCCTGCCCTAGGAACATCGCCCAGCCCCCCCGTTTTTTTTATGCTTAGCGACCATAGTGTCCAGCCCACAGATTCCGGATCGTTCTGTGTGTAGCTTAGACCGTCAGTAAACTCTCGAAGGTCTTGAAGGGTTCTTTCCACGTTTACTCGCATTGTTTTGTCACCGATTGTACGTTTGCTCGGTCTTTGAACTTCTTTACGACTTCAAAATATCCCCATTAACACGTCCTGCTTTCCCCCCTCCCGCCCCTTTCTATTGCAGAGGGTTTGCTGATCGACGGCGCTTTTCGAGTCCCCCTCTTTCCCGAATGGAAAACCTGATTTTCAGATATTTTCCCCTTATCTCTCTTTTTTAACTCCTAAGTCATGGTGGTTTGTCGTCTGCGAGATATGACCCGATCTTCAGACGGTCGGGTTTCCAGTATGTTCTTTTCTACCTTCAACGGTCGAGTTCACAGTTTTTTACTCTCCACCCGTGCCCCCTGATTTCGTGGTCGTAGTTTTTTCCGAGAAGATGGTTTCAGCGAGCGTGCCGTACGTTTCTCGTCCTTGAACACTTCCAGCTTTTCTTTCCCTCAAGAAGCCTTGCAGACTTACTTAGATGCTCTTCCCTGGGTTAAGAACCCACGCCCCTACCTGCCTTCTCTGTCTCCCCGAAAAATGCCGATACTGGGTCTTCCTGAAGTCTTTCTCCTCGGCCCTCGGGTTTTGTGGTCTGTTCTGTTCTCGCACCATCTCGTCAACTCGGTATCTAGCTTTCCCATCCCCTTTTTCTCGCTTTTGCGGTACCTGCGCGTGATGATGTCGTCTAACCCCATCCCCTCTTTTGATGTTGTCCAAATCGCTGTCCGGCTTAATCAAGGACGACCTGCGTGGGATGTTTGTAGTCAAATTTTTATTAGACATATCGGTTTGCGGCTTTCGCGGCCCCTCTTTTTGAGGAGCCCTGGTGTACATCGGCTTCCCTCTTTTTCTCCCCGAGGACCATGTGATAGCTTTTTTTTTTTTTTTTTGTTTTCTGTTTGTTTTGATTTTTTTGTTGTATTATTAGAATTTTAAGTAAAGTGTTTCTATTTAATGATTCCGTCGTCCCCCCCCCCTGTGACGTGTCCGATGATGTGGGATGGCGAATGAGGGAGGATCCCCTAGACCCAATTCAGCGGCCGCATATCTCTTTTTTTATGCTTTCTAACCGATGCTAATTTCCGCGGCTTGTCCCTCTTGGAAGATGTAGTACCTGCTTCGATGGCCATGATTTTTGAAACATTTTAGCACCGAAGGTCTCATTTGATTCCCCTCCTGGCTTCCTTTCCCCCCTCGCGTCCCCCCGGCCATTAAAGTGAACCGCGATTGTCAGACCCTTTCCCTACGCGGCCCTGTTGGGGAAGGGTCTCAATGACCAAGTTTGATATCCGGCTTTTGCAGACGGTCTATTCGGTGTTTTCGACAATGTAGACGTTGCAGAAAGAGCATGATATCAAGCATATCCGAAGTCCGAGACCCGTCGACCGTATTCGTACAATTTGCTAGGCCAAGCGACCCCCCGGTGCACAGATGCTGTCTCTCATCCCCCCTTCAGGATTCAAGATCTTTCTTTGGTCATTTAAAGACCGAAATCTAAATACCCTTGACCCCCGTTCCGCTTTTACGAATTTCCCCCAAATTGTTCCTAACCACTCTTGATGATGCAACTTACCCTCTTCCCCTGGACAATGCCTTTAGTGACTTTCGTATTCTTGGGCAGAGAATTTTCTACAGATCTTTCTCACCTTGCCGATGGTACGTTTCACTCTTCCATCACCGATCCGCTTTCCCTCCCTTCCCGCGGCCTTTGGGGAGAAAATTTTTTCACCCCTAGACACTCCCTTCCTCCTTACCCCAGATACTTTCGTCCTCCAGGAAGACGCTCTCTAGCTTGAGCCGATCTAGTGAAGTCTCCTCCCGGACCGATGGCGCTGTCGTTGATGCAAAACGTGATGCTTGTTCACTCACTCTGCCATCCGATATGGTTCTCGTTTTCGCTGTGTTAAATTTCCCCTGGAATGGTCGCTTAATCCCTGACGAGAAACCGATCTGTTTCGGCCTCCCCTGCCCCTTCTCCCTCCCCCTCTACAATTTGATCTCCCTGAAGTTTTTTCAACCTGTCAAGCCCCCCACTCAACTTGCTCTCCCCGGCTGCGTCTTTTCTTCAAGTTGATCTCCGTTTCGTTCCACTCTCCCGTTTCATCAATCCTTCATCTATTTTTCTGACCCCATTACTCTGGTTCTGGGAGCTTTTGACATAATGGTCCTCGGATACGATTTCTCCCGTTCTTTAAGGATATTCTTTTTCTTCTGTTTGGATTTTTGCAGCAAACCTCCCTCTCATGATGTCTGGAATTGGGTTCTTGGGGGAACGCGCTGAAATGTTTCCTTTTCTGAAGATATACTTCCTTTTATGTTTTTTCCGATGACCTACATGTCGGAGTTTTGGCATGTCTCCCTTGTGCCATTGTGTATCTTTGCGTTGTCTTCTTGCTCCGTTCAGTCGGTTATCCCCCCATAGTCGGCCCCGGCAGTTTCTTTCTCCGTCTTTCACCCCACCCCTTATCTCCTACTCGTCTCCCCCCAGCGCATTCGCACGACGATCCGCGCTCCAGCCTTTCACTCAATTCCGGTTCCTCACTCTTCGGACCTGGCTTGAAGGGTTTTCATTTTCAAATCTCCTTCTCCTTTTTCCTCCTTTCCGTGTTTTTGTTTGCTCTCAGTTTTATCGATTGTCGCTTCTCGCTTATTCTCAGAATTTGCCCCGTCATTTTACCTTACTTTGAGGGTGAACCTTTTGCGAGGCATTTTGCGTGAGTTTTTCCTCCTCTGTCTGATGACGGGTGTTTCCTCTTCTTAAATTCGACCTCCCGTCAGGCCGCCGACGAGTGCCTAGCGGACGTCGCACCTCAGACTGGCTTCCAGAATCCACTGGCAAAGGGTCTCTTCCACGCCGCCTGGTCCTTTTCCTGATGGGACGTCAACGATCAGCTTCGTAGCTTCCCGCGTCCTTTCGCTGGAGTTACCCCGGTACGTTCAAGGATTTCTTGCTCGAGTATTCTTGCACTCCCCACCAGTCTCACAGTCTTCTGCTGATAGACAAGCTGCTGTCTCGCAGGAAAGAGGGCCACCCGCCCCCCCCTCCGATTGCAGTTTCGTGCAAGTATCGTGCAGGGATGGATGACCCGGATTCGACACTATATAGACGTCGATTTCTCCCCCCTTTTTCAGGTCCTTCTGGGTTGCCCCTTCTTTTTTTCCGAACTTTGGGATCACTGGTAAGAGGCTTTTTGAGCTCTTCCGGGTTGCGAGCGTCTGTCCGTCTTTCTTTTTTCTGCGGCACTGTCTTTCGCCATTCTTGTCCTGTTGTTGAGATGAACAGAGTCCCGGTCAACATATCTCTTTATGGTTGGTCATTACATCCCTCTTGTATGCACCGACAGCTGTTTAACCCTGGTCCGGCTGCTCTTGAGAGCGTCCCCGCGCGGTCTTCCTGGGAGTCTGGTTTTCTTCTCTTCTCCTCGTTTTGGTCTCTTTAACAAAGGCGCAGTCGATTCGTGTTTTAAAGCGATCTTTCCTTTTCCTTTTAACTTCCCCCATCTTCCGGTGATCTTCCGATCGATCTTTAACGTTCGCGCTCTCCCTGCATCTAGAAAGTACTTCCGAGTTCCGTCCCCCTATACTCGTTTCGCCTTTTATCGGCGCCCCTTGTCAAAGATATGACGTGTTCCTGAACCTTATATGATATTGCTTCTTGTTTGACCCGCGAACGACCTGTGAGGGTTTTCATGACCCTCTCTTCACCCTTGGTCGCTTTGTATAGTTTCCTCTTTATGGTTCGCCTGGTATCCTTGCAGCTGGCTTTAGCGTTTTGAGCGGACGTATCGTGATTTCCGGTCGTGATCCTCCTTTTTTCCCTTAACGTCCTTCTTCACATCCGTCTTCGGCCCCCCCCCCAGTCATGCACTTTCCCCTTCCTTTCGACAAATGTACTGGCAGATCGTACTGGTTTTGCGTTGTCCTTTTGATGCGTAAAGAAGTTTCGTCCTCGGCTAGTGTTCTGACCTCTTTGTTCCATCGTTGCCGAATTTTCCTAATTTCGATTTTACTGTAGCTTCCAGAGGCGTCCCTAGTATTGTCTTAGGTTTTTTGCGTCCCTGCATTTCGACCTTTCTCTATCGTCTTTTCCAATTTGGTTTTTTGATTTATACCGACTACCGACCTGCCTCACCTCCTTTCGTGCTACAGAGTAAGCGGTCAATTCTGAACTTTCATTTTCTCCCCCGTCATTTTTACGTCCTCATTAGAGTTCATCCTTTACGATAATGTCCGCCTCCCCCCCCGGATCAACTTTCTCCAACTCATTGGTCATCGTATATCAATGTGACCCCCTCCTTTCCATCCCCGTTATTTTCTCTCCTGGTGCTTCAGAGGGCTTCGACGTCCCTCTCTGGCGCCTGCTTTTCTCAAAACCGTTGTCGGTCGTCGTCCCGCGATTTGGAGCTTAGCTCAACTTTTCTACTTTTCCCCGATGGTTGTAGCGTACATCACGCGCTTCGCCATCTTAGACCGGTTGTTTGGAATTTCCCTCCCCTTTTTGCGGTTTTCTTTTGCATTTCCTTCACCTGACTCAGCCCCACGAGACGTTTTATGATGTCCCTTGTTATGAAAAACCTGCGAATTCTTTTTTGGTGCTTGTGCAGCTTTTTGGCACCACCTTCGAAGGTCCCGTTTGCAGCGTTGGACATCTCCTCCTTACCAAGCTCACCCCCTTTTGACGAAGCCGGGCGCGTATCCTCTTTTTTCTTACTGGTCCGCTCGCCCACAAACATTGCGGCAATAACTACTCCTCTCCATCTCCGTACGGGCGATGGCGATTTGCTATAGGCCGATCACTCATTGAAAGGACCTGCGTCGAGATATTGT
>Ga0179593_1412912_pt1 | contig 10584 bp, 10 predicted proteins | sample CZODoug2_1_08_16_FD_185931 | JGI IMG/M metagenome (GOLD analysis project Ga0179593, IMG submission 185931) | Vadose zone soil fungal communities from Angelo Coast Range Reserve, California, USA - CZODoug2_1_08_16fungal (PacBio error correction) | ecosystem: Environmental > Terrestrial > Soil >... | reverse complement strand
TCAGGGTTTTTTTCCACGGACCGGATGCACCTTATACCCCCTGATGCCCGCCGTATGGGCGGGCACTTGTTAGTTTACGCCGGGGGGCCAATTCACAGCGGATTCCCTTTCCCTTGCGGTACAGGCCCCAATACGTCGATCGCCTTTTGGCTAATGATGCTAACAACCCTGCTTTCCCCCCCGCAAAAAGACCTTTGCGGGCGCTTCCCCAGGGGACCAGTACGTACCAGCTCGTCGCCTTCCCCACATCCGCTATTGACCTGTTTTTTTTCCCATTTTGTTTATTGCGGGCGTTCCCTAAGTGGTGTGCTTTCTTTTTCAGTTCCCTGTTTGTGCTTGGCGGGCTGCAGGGACTTGTCGTCACCGCCCCCGCGGAGCTTTCCCTGTCCCTGTTTTTCGCCGTCCCCGGTCTGTTTGTCCATTTCTGTTTCTTTTGCCCCCACCGAATCTTTTCCCCACCCTCCCTGTCCTTGTCCGGTCGTCCCTCCGGCCTCCCCCCCATTCCATGGACCAATACATCCTACTTACCTGTTCTTTTTCTACGGCTCTACGTTTTTTCGATTCCGTTCCCAATACGTCCAATCCGGTTGAACCTTTTCCTGGCGCACAACCAACATGGTTTTTGCTGAACCCCAATGTGTTTTCCAGACGCGCGGTTGGCCTTCTGTGCGCCGCGGCCTTTTTTTTGTCCCAGTTGCCCATACTCGCCTCATTCTCGCCTCCCTGAAAGCGGCCTGTGACGACCCTCCCCTATCAACGTTCACCCTTCTTTTTTGACTTGCCCTCTAGACAAAGCCGTTGGTGGCCTCCGTCGCCGGGTTTTGTTTGGGGCTCCCCCCCTGTGCCGAGGCGGTGCCTTTTCGATCCACCCACTTCTTTCCCGGCGCGCGTCTTTTTTTCTGCTTTGGTTGGTTTTTCCGTTTGTAAATCGCCCAGTTGGCATCAGTTTGGCAGTTTTTTTACCCCCTCCTGCTTCCCCTTTTCGAAACACCCGACACCCATCCCAGTCGCTGGCCTATTTGATTGAACCACCCCCAAGGTTTCCGTGACGTGGGTGCCTTTCTGGCTATGCCAATCGCTAACGGGGGCCGTTTCACCCCTTTGTCCGTTTGCCACAACCTCGCCTCCATGCGTGGTTGCTTTCAACAACTCCCCCAAGGTGTTTTTACGTTGTCGGCTGCTTTTTTTCGTTCCAGATTTTGCCTTGTTAATTTTCTCTCAGCGACTCCACAACTTTCGTGAGTTTCCTTTGGACCGGCGATGCCCCGCAAACCGTTCCCCAGGGTCTTTTGCCGGCCCCTCCCCCGCGCCTATTCTTCGCCCACGTCCCCCCCCCCACATGCCAAACTCCCGACGCTTTTGCCCGTATTCACATCTCGCGTGATCCTCTTTTATGCCCCTTTTTGATGCACCGTCGACCGCTTTGTCTCGCTTCGCGACAAGAGTTGTTCCCCTAGATCGACCTTTCAACTCGGTATTTGAATCCCTGCGAACCTGTGATGCAGGCCTTTTGAAACTTAAATGCCCCCTTCTTCTGATTTATCCCACCGGGCAATCACAACTTGTTTTTTTTGCACGGGTCAGTTCTAGTTCTTCCCCTTTTCCTCTGATTGACACAGGAATTCTTTGAATGCGGGCAAAACTCACGTTTTCCCTGCTTCCCTTGGCGGAAAATGGACGGGTTGCTGACCCGTCCGGCGTTTTCCAAACAAGTTCCGTGGCTTTTTCCACGCCTTGGGCATGCCCCGTTCCCCCCCCCCCAGAAGATTCCCCGTTAAATCCTCCGCACGGACGGTTCTCTATCCCCCATTTCACTTTTTTTTCAGCCCAAAATTCCTGGTTTCCCCCCGCGACACCACCAACGACTAAACTTTCTGCCTTTTCTTGCCACCCCTTTTATGGAATCAATATTCTGTTTTAGGACCTTTCCCTGTCCCCCACCCTGCAACGTATTTTCACGCCCACTGGGGCCCCTCCGCAACCCCAATTCTTTTTCGACTTTTTGGAGTGCAGTGCTCTTTAGTGTGTTTTTTTCAGTCCCTGCTCCCCCTCAGGCTGGACCGTTGTGCAGTTGTGTCTGGCTTTCGTCTTTGCTCAATGGCGTTGTTGATAGGGGGTTGGTCGATGGCAGGGCCACCCAAGCTTTTCCAAACCATACCCCCGAGGAGCTTTTTCTTTATCTGGTTGCCGATGGCCTTTATTTGGTTGTTTTCGCCGCTTTTTTCCGGTTCCTGCTGACCTTCATGTTCCTGGGATCAGTGTCCGTGGAGGCATTTTTTCATTTCCCCTGCGGTTGTTTTATTTGTTTCAACTGTTTGTTGGCTTCCTGTCGTGACTCACGTTTTTGTTTATGTCCCAACGGCTTTTCCCGGTGGATCAATCATCGTTTCCCGTCACAAAAAGTGTTTTGCCCGGATTTTTGGCGTGTTTAGACACGTTATTTCCCCTTTTTCTGTTTCGCTTTATGATCCCCGAACTATAGAGACCCTGTCCCTGCCACGGTGTGCCCGTTTATCGGTTGCGATTAATTCCCTGTTGCCATCCGACTGGCATCCATTGTTATATTTGTTGATCACGAAGTCCCTCAGTCTTGGGGGTTTTACCCACTTAGTTTTTTGTGCGCCGTTCGCCCGTTCGGTTTTGAAAGTTTTTTTTGTGCCTCCCGGGCCTTCACGAGCCTGCAGAAAGTCCCTTTTTGCCCCTTTCCGGGACCTTTCGCCACTTTTTTCTGCAAGTGGAAAAGTATTCGCTTTTTGCTGTGCGGCCTCCCGCGCTACATGCGGCGGCGGTGCCTGGCAACCGTTTTGGCCCTGCCCCCCCCGCCGTTTTAGGGCCTCAATCTCGGTTTTTTGTCGTCTCGTTCTTTCGCCTCCTCCGTTCGCTCCCGTCCCTTTCCAAGGAGCGCTGACAACTGGAATCAAATTCGCCCTTTGTTATTTTAAAAACTTCCCCCATGAGGTTCTCCCTTGCTTTTGTTGAGCGGTGGCCCCCCCAATGGGTCTTCCGACGGGAACGTCCCGTTTTTTGTTTTTTATATTTTCCAAAGGCTGGGGTCGCGGGATTCCTTTTTTGGTCCTATTATATCGCTCTGTCTTTATCTGTTTGAGTTGTTTTTCCGCTTTGGGTAGCTGCGCCGATTGTCCTGCCCAAACCGCCGCGTCTGTGGTAATGTGCCTTTTCTGGTTTCCGGTCCCCCCCGACGTCTTTTGCATTTTTTTTTTTTCCCCCACGGCCTCGTTTGCGTTCCTTCCTTTTTTTGTTCCAAGTATCACGTTGGAACACAGCCCCTTGCCGATGTTCTTTTGTCCTTGGCTGACCTTCCTTTGTTTTCTTTCTCCCACCAAAGTCACTGTTTATCTTGTGGCGTTGACGCGCTTGGTTTTTGGCCCCCGCCGTTTGATTCCTCCGCTCAGCCGCTTTCTAGGATGGTGGCGTTCCTTCCAAAGAGTTCGATGATTTTGGCCTTTTGCTTGGGCTGTTTCCCCAACAGCCCTGGGTGCGTCCCTTTTGTGCCAAACCGTGAGAGTCTTCCACTTTTGTTTCACTTCGGGATTTGTTTCGGAATTCCCCTGGTCCAAGCGACTCTTTAACAGTGAACTTATGGTCGGAACGAACAAGCTACGGTTGACCCTGCAAAATTCCCCACTCTTATTTTTTCTTTACCATGGTTTGGGATTTGACGGGTTTGTGTGTGGGGGGGGGGGGTGGGGGGGGATGGGGGGGGGGGGGTTGGGGGGGGGGGTGGGTTGGCTTTCCCCCCAAAACCAAACCCAACATTGCGGAGTTTCGCATTTCCCTGAGGCCACTTTGAAATGGGTATTTTCGATCTCTTTGTGTTTTTTTTCCCACCCGCTGCACGACCCCCAGCGCTTATGGGCAGGGCGCAGACGCCTTTGCTTTATTATTGTGTCGCTTTGTGATTAACACGCCCTGGCCGTTGGCCTGTCCCCCCCCGGCTTCCGAGCCAATTGCCCTTTTCCCCATGTACCTCCCCCCTTGTCCACCCCTTCGATTTGCGAATCCCGACTCCCCTTCGGTTTTTTTAATTTTACTTTTCTCCATGTCCAGAGGGTGGCTCTGGCTGTTCCTTTTTGTTTTCTGGTGGCACGTTGTTGGTTCCGTGGAGTTTTAACCTCAGCGGCCTGAGTTCTGGTTTTTTTGCTAGGTTTGAACTTCCAATGGAATGTTGTTTTCCTTAATTTGTCCTTCCGTTTTTTTACCCATCCCGTTTTGTTGAGGCCCCCAGTTTTTCTCTCGTTATTCTTTGCCATCATTGTTCTTTTTGTGCATCCCTTTTTTTTCTTGTTCCTTGCCTAGATCTTTCCTTTTCCTTTCATCGTTTGTGATGTCCGGCGCCCATTTTGGCCCCCCCGCGCTATCCCAATGATGGCCACGTGCTATTGCGCGGGCCCCACAGCCTCTTTTAATGGTTTTCCCACCGCGGGTTGCATCACCGCGTCTTTTGACTCATTGCCGCCACCATTTTCAATTGCTTTGCCGCGCGTGTGGGACGGAGTCCGAGCTCCACACTTTTTGCTTTTTATCACCCTTCGCAAAGCTTTTCCCGTCCTCGCTGGTGGTTATCCGTTTACGCTCCCTTTTTTCTAGATCCCCATTCCGGCTAGGACTTTTTTGTTCCCCCCACTGGCTTGTCGTGAACTTTTTTTCCACCTTTTGGCTCGCCCCCTCCCGTCCTCTTTTTTGCTGTCCGGCCATGCGGTGTTGTCGTTCAACCACTATCTCGGGCGATTTGGGGTGGTCGCGCGGTCGCGGGCTTTCCCCCGCGATCGGGTCCGTTTTTCTGTTTTCCCCAGATTTCCTGTCTCCAAGGACAACGGCCTTTTTCGCCATTTCGCGGTTACTCACATTTTCCCGCCCTCATGGACCTTACCCCGATATGGTTGTGCCTCTACGCTGCGATTTTCTCTTCCAATCCGGTGAAAGGCCGCTCGCTAGTTCAGGCCCTACTACGGTTTCGCTGACACCCCTGTTTATTTCCCCTGACTATCAGCGTTGGGCCCTTGGGCGGCCGCCGTTGCTGTTTGGTTTCAGCGCCCATTCCTCTCCGGCCCTTTGACCCTTTTTTTCCCCCCCCCCCCCATTCCCCTTTGTGGGGAAAGTTCTTCCTGAAGCGGCTGCAACGGCCAATACCGGGCGTTGCACCCTTCCCCTTCGCCGTTTTTTTTTTTCCTACGTATTTTTCGGCTTCCGCATGTTCTGCTAAAAACCCGAGCTTTTTTCGGCTTCGGTCCCCCTAAACCCCGTTTTTTTTTTTTTTTTTTTTTTTTTTTTTTCTATAATCTGTTGTTTCTGCCGAGTTTTGGGTGTTTTCAAGCCGCGTTGCATTCATTGTATGACTGGTTCTTTTTTTCATTCCATGTCTGGTTTCCATTTTTAACACCCTCCAATTCGCTGTGACCGCTTGGTTCATTTATCTCCCCGCGATCCCTGTTTTTGGCCTATGTCCAATTCGGGGTGATTTCACGTTTTGCCCGGTCTTTCCCCCCCTAAGGGGCCGCCACATGCGATGTTTTTTTATAACTTCCCTTTTATTCCCCGTCTGCCGGGCTTTGCGGTCCCCTGGGCGAGGCTACATGTCTTCGCGGACGCCACCCCCATCGCCTTGATTTTTCCCTGTTTTGAACTGTTTTTTGCGACAACAGTCACGTCTGGCCCCTCCTTTTGACCGCCTTTGCGCTTAGCGGCCTTTCCGCCACAGCGAAAGTCCGCTGGGTAGTTAACATGAGATCACTTTTCGGCAGGTTGCCCACCGTTTTCACAGACTTTGCCCCGGCTTCAGTTTAACATGGGGTTTCCTTGTTCCCTCCGCACTGTCGACTTTGTATCCCTTCCACCATGTGATCAGTGCTGGGCCAGTTCCCCCCAATTGCCTGACATTCGGAATCCACCGGGTTGCAGTTCCCCACAGCAGGTTCAGTTTTGCTGTTCTGTCGTTCGGGGGCCCCCCTCCCTTTTTTTTTCTATTTCTGACGGGCCTGCGTGCAAGTGCCCCGCTTCCTGGTTTTGCGGACCTAGGTGCACGTGGATTGACCAGAACGTTTACGTTGAACACACGTCACGGCGTCCAGCACCTTTCCCCCATTTGACGTCCCCCCCCCTGCTGTCCCCTCAGGCTGATTATGGATCTATCATCATCCCCAGTTCAAAATGCACCCCCCCCAGCGACACACCCGCCGCCCCGGTCTGCATCGGGTCCCCCTGTTGTTTTGCTCTGACGGCAACGCCTTTCGATTCTCTTTTTTTTCCCTGCCACAGAATCGGCCCACCGGCCACTTTGTGCAAGTCTCGCTCTGCCCCTCCGTCATCCTGGCGTTTTGCATTATTCTCTTCTTTTCCTAACCGTTGTTTTTTTTTGTGTTCCGTGATGTGAGATTTCCTGTTCAGCTGACGGATCATGGGAAGTTGTCTTTTTTCCCCATTCTTCGTTGGCTCATTGAGTTTCCCTTGCAGGTTCTGAGTAGGCCCCCCCCCCCAGCGACTTATACTCTTCGCGTTTTTTTATCTTGTTTGCGACCCGGCCCCGTTTCTTGGTTTGCCTGTATTGGTGTTTCCGTCACTGTTTCTGACCCTTCTTGCCCTGTTCATCTCTTCCCAGCCGTTTGCTGATTCCCCCCTTTTGTTCGTCGGGAAATCTGGGTTCTGTCTGCGTTCCTCCCGTGTTTTTGACCTTGGTTATGCCGTTCCCTTCTGGATAATCCCCGTCGATGGAACCCAATTTTGTCAAAGCGTTCCGGTTGTTGGGGGCTCCGTTAAGATCTTCACCTTCTCGGTTCTTACTGACCGCTCTTTTTTGCCAGCACTTGGCCTGTTTTCCTGTGTGATTTTCGGGCCCCCTCTCATGTGGGAGACCTTTTCCCCCTTTTCCCGGCGCATCACCTTTTTTCGGTGATCTTTCCTCCCCCGCTTCCCCGCAGCTTACTTTGAACACGTGCGCGCTAGGAGTTTTCCTTTTTTGTGGGCCGTTTTCTTTGGCCCCCCGTTTCTTGAAAGGTTTGTTCCCCCCGTCCGCCTCCCAAGATGTAAGGCTGATCTCTCACTTTCGAGATTTCGGCAGGTTTTCCCCCCCTTCGTCGCTTGTTTGCGGCGCCATTGCTTTTTTCGGCCTTTTTTGGCGGGCTTTGGGTGTCCCCAACGTCGCGGCACCTTTTTTAATGACGAGTCCAGCCCGGTCCGGGATTGATAAGTCGTCGCTTCCCCCCTTGTCCGACGGCGTCGACCCACCCCCCCCGGATCAAAATTTGCTCCTTTTTATTAAAACCTGGGCCCCTTCGTCGAGTTTGCCCCGGCCGTTTGCGTGACCGCGGTTGTAAGTGTTTCCTGGGACCTGTCCCATTCGTTTTTCTGATTTTTTTGCATTAGGGCCCCAGGAAGTCTCGCGGTTTGGGTATTTTTTCCAACTCCATCCCCCGGGCCCTCTTGGCTTTGTCTTTTTCGGTTTTTCTTACCGTTTTGTCAGAGCGGCCCCCCCTGATTGTTTCCTTCCATCAAGCCTTGCCGAATGTCCGTTGTTGGCGTGAAGGTACCCCCCCTGACACTTCTTGGATGCACAATTCTTTTGTTTTTTTTTTATTTTTTTTTTGAATTCCAGTTAGCTGTCCAATTTTTCCCGACAATTTCCAGCTTTGCTTTTGGAGCCCCCCCCTGCATCGTTTCTAGTCGTCATTCCCCCCCCAAACCGGTTCGATTGTTATTGGGGGCTTTTTTCCGCCGCTTACCGGTCGACTCGCCTATGCCGGCCGACTTAGGCTGGTTAGGGTACGTTCATAGGGTGCGTCGTGGTTTGCCTGGCTTTCCCCCCCTAGCAGGCCGGCGCCCCCTTGCGACCTGATTGATGTATTACACAACCTTTGGTTTTTCAAGCTTTTTTCTCGACCATGTTCTGTGCGGCCTGCATTCTTCCACTTCATCATGATTTTTGGTCTTGGACCCCTTTTTCGAAACCTGTAGACTCCCCGTCCCGTTGTCACATATTCCTTGATTTTAGGTCCCCGGGGGATGTTGCGTTTTTTTGGGCATTGGACCGCTCATTTGAGGGTGGGACTGGGTTTTTTCTCTTTCTTGTATCTGGCCCGATCGCTTCCGTTTCCCATCTTCGACGCCGGCGTTTCCCCCTTATTTGGGCCCGCGCAGTGGCGTGTGCCGTGACCCCGCCGAACCTTGCTTGCCGCGTCTTCCCCCCGAATGACCTTCCCCCGTGCGTTTTTTTTCCACCTTTCACGCCCCGATTTTCCAAATCCTGGGTCAACCGTCCCGTTTTTTGCGTCGGGGTGGGATGACCTCACCTGTTTTCCAATATTCTTACTGCTTTTTTTGGCGCGCGCTTGTCGGAGTAGTTACACTGGCTCCATGTTTTTTCCTCTGTGACGGGGTTCACGCGCGTGATCGGACCTTTGTGTTGCTGACCGGTGTAGGTGTTTGTCCCTTCAGGTGCCCCCGTTACCACTTCATCGCCTCCTTGCCTTCTGGCCCCATCATTGTTTTGCGTCTGCCGGCCGGGCTTCATCTCTCCTTTTTAGGTTTCGTCTCCCGACTGCAGAAAAGCCCTTCTTCAACCCCCCCCCCATGTATTTTCCCCCCGAAGTGCTCGAAAGTGGCTGGTGTTTTCGGGTTTTCTTTTTTTTAAACCGCTTTGGGTCCAATCCCCGCCAACAGCTTTTTTTTTTATGCATCATTGGTTAGCCCTTTACAGTTCTATTTTTCCCGCGTGCAACTCTTATCGGTGACCCCCCCCCCTTGCTTCACGAAAGTACCCGGTCCCCCCCCCCAAAAGACGCATTTCGGAGCACACGTCAACTTACGTACAAGTTTTCGTTTTCTCGATCCCCCCCAATCCTCGCCCCCGGCCAAACTTTTGGGATTGTCAGGTTTACATTTTTCCCCCCCCAGTTGGCCCGGTCATCGGTGTGTTCATGGGGACCCGGTTCCCTGTAGGCGTGTATCCACGACTCTCTCTTTGGCGAAGTCGGTCCTGTCGCTCCCCGTTCCCCCTCTTGTTTTTTCCAAAGTGATGGTGGGGCCCCAAGAAATCTCGAAACCCCCCCCTCCCAACCTGTTCCTCGCAAGCCCGCTGTATCCCATTTTCCAGGCCACCCTCAATTCCCAACCCAAATACTCGTGGCGTGCTTCGGCTACCCCTTCCCCCTTTTCTGCCAAAATTCATTTTCCCCGGTGGTCAACTTTTTAAGTTGTACGCTTCAAACCGCCTTGAGCTTTTATGTGGTACTTCCATGGAAGATCGCGTGCCTGCAACTGTTGCGTCCTCGTTGATGTGTCCTCCCCCCCACTCCTATCTATTCGTGTGGACTCATCACTTCCCTCTTTTAAAAGTCCGGAGAGAAGTTTCAACGGCCACTTCGTTTTTTTTTTTTTGCCTCCACTCACTTTCGACGACTTTCCCGTACTTTCGTGCACGTAGTTTATCATGGGATCCCCCGCCGCTTTAGGCTCCCATTGACATATCGTGTCGCTTGCCTCCTTGGCGGCTGCCTCTGTTCTGGGGTGTTCCACTATCCAGGGCATTGCGCTGTTTTGCATGCCAATTCCGGGCTCGACTTTTGACCCCGTCCCCCAATACTCAAACATCTGGCCGTTGGATGTGACTTCCCCCGTAGACGTCCCTGGGCAATCCCACCTCCTTCCAGCCTTTTCCCTGTACGTTTCATTTCCTTGAAGCCTGTTCACCACCCTCCTTGCGCAACCCCTGTTGGTTGCCTGTTCCCCCCCAATACAAGTCATTTCTTCCGTTTTTTGCCCACATGGCGGACAGTTGTCGAGCCTCGCTTTTTTTCTTCTTCCGCCACCTCGTTCAAATTGATGTTCCCCCCCTGGACCGGCAGTCCTCCCCCCCTCCACTTCTTGTCTGGCCGGTCCTTGTCTTTTGGCCCTTCCCCTGGTCACCACACAAGCCGACCTTCCCCCCGTTGCCTTTCTACATCCTGCTCGTCGGAGGAATTCTTCTTCGGCCGGGTTTGATTACTAGAACCGACGTGCTCCGTCCTCGACTTAATAGTCCTCCGACCCTGCCCCCCTCGGGGATCCCTGGTTTGACCCTTTTCTGCAGGTTTTTTTTCGTTTTCACATGCCATTTTTTTATCGGGCCCTTCCCCCGGGCCCTCCCCCCCAAGTGTTGAGGTCATTGCTTTTTTTGTCTCCGTCGTACCAACTCTGCCCCCTGCGTGGCCCCGATCGTGACTGGTGCCACTCCGTGGCAACCGTCTTTTCCAAAACCTGCGGACCTTTACCGGGTCTATTCTGGACGGGACTCGTCTACACCGGTTTTTCACGGAGACCAGAGACCCCCCCCCCGTTTCCCCCTCACACGGCTTCCCTTTTCCTGACTGATCACGGGGGATCTCTTAGATCCTTTCAAGTTTTGGCACATGACGTGCCCCCAGTTACGACCCAAACCGCATTCTTCCGGCGGCCCTCCGTGTCACCCCAGAGAAGACCCACCTTCTTCTTTTCTGTGCTTTTTTTTTATTCGTTTTCCCCTCAAGCCCACGATCATTCGCCAAGGATCGCACTGGCAGCCTGACCCTCCCCCCCAACCGTCATGCCGCGCGG
>Ga0179593_1375453_pt1 | contig 10584 bp, 9 predicted proteins | sample CZODoug2_1_08_16_FD_185931 | JGI IMG/M metagenome (GOLD analysis project Ga0179593, IMG submission 185931) | Vadose zone soil fungal communities from Angelo Coast Range Reserve, California, USA - CZODoug2_1_08_16fungal (PacBio error correction) | ecosystem: Environmental > Terrestrial > Soil >... | reverse complement strand
TATGCACCTGAGCCCCTGACTCTTAGACCAGTGCACGCAGAAGATAATGCAAAAGACGTTCGCCATTTCTCCGCCTTTTTTTCCTTCCTCTTAAGGAGAATGACCTTGTCCCGATTTTTTTCCTTCTCGTTCTTATTGTCCCAAAATGTCATCCCTTTGGCTTCTCAGGCCCGGAATAGCTTTTCCACCAAGATTACCTTTCCTCTTCAGGCAACATCAGAGCACTACTTCTTCAGTCTAGAGCGGTCAGAAAGACTAAACTTGCCGGTCGCATCCCTGTGCTTCTGCCGATCATTTTGTAGCCGGGAGCTGTCCTTTCAGAATGCCCCTCTTCCAGCAATTTCCCTGCTTGCTCGTAATTCACTTTTCCTTTTTTTGTTGAGTAGATGATTCTGACATTTATCGCTCTTGCTGAGACGGGGGAATTCGGCAGCGTTGCTGCTCTTTCTGACCAATGATCTTTTCCCCGGGCCTTCTCTTACTTCCGTCAAGTTATCTTCTGCGACCTTGCCCCCTTTTTTGGCCGTCGTGCTCTGATGGTGGCCATTCGCCTTCCAGCCTAGTTCCGTAGCGGCTATGCCGGGTCCTTAATGTGACATCAAACTTCTCTTCTATTTGTTACACCACGCTTTCCCTCTTTTTCCACCTCCTGTCATCGACGCGACTTAGCGCCGTCCTATTTTAGCCTTTCTCGTCCTCTTTGTGACTCGGCGGTTCTCGTTGGTAGCTTCGCCCTTTCTTCAAGTCTCGCGGACTCACTGTGCATCACCCCTTCTCTCCCTTCCTCCCCAAACCGGACCCGGATCTCCATGAGCCGTTCGCCTCCACGGCAACCATCAATGGCTTTAGTATTATTACATTTATTAGAACATAAACTCCCTCCCCCCTTATGAACTCTGTCACGCCTTTGACAAGGCATTTCTTCTTTCCTATTCCTATCTTTCTGGCAATTGCTTTCTGTTTCCCTTCTTTTCAGCCCAATGAAACAGAGGCATCCGCGCGATGTCATCTGGGGTAGCACATGTGTTGCGACCCCAGCGCTGAAAGCTCAAAACCATGCTTCCTTTTCATCCCCGAATATCCCCAATTTATACACTGCTCCGTTTTTGATCGTCCTATAGCGTCTGTCCCTCGGAAGGGCTCATGCGCGAATATTTCCTTAACCGTCAGAGATCTCCTTCCTGGATGACTTTGTCCCCCCAACCCACCTCGATCTCGAATAGGCCGCCAAGATGGGCATGGTCCGGACTTAAGACGAATATTTAGAGCGCGCCTATTTGCCACCGCAAGTATATTTTTCTACCCAATGCTGGGCTTCTTCTCTCCCCTCTCTGAGAGTATTTACGAGGAGTGTAATCGATCGCCAAAGCTTCCTTCAGTAATGGCAATCTCCGGACATTTTCTTTTCTTTGACGGAAACCCCCCAACCGGGCTCGTCTCTTTTTCTCCTCTACGAAACCCCTCTATATTCTTGTGGGGTGCATCCCGGCCCTCCTTCCTTCGAAGGACAAATGGGCATTTGGGTTTGTTCATACGTAGTTTTCACACCGTTAGCACCTCTATGGTAGGTACTCCCTTTTCCTGTTCTGTGTTACCGGCAAGCAAATTGTCGTTTCTTTTCCGGTTGTCAATTGGTCGCGAGACCGTGAAGAGAGGACTTTTTTCTCGTATTTTGATTTGTACCGAGTTCCCCCCGATGCTGTTTTTAATTTGCGCCGGGTTTTCCCTCCTTGCCAGAACAACCTCTTCCTAGTTCTTTTGTGATAACGTTAAGACCTCCCCCCGCCCCCCCCCCCTTTGGCCGACAAGGACACCGGGCCTCCCCCCATCTCGCCTCCAAGCCCTACTTGGCTGCGGCCTCGTCTCTTTTTGCGTATACCTAAGAACGATGGGGCGCTGAGTTCCCTTCCCCCCCCCACCCTATTATATCTTAATATTTTTTTTTTTGGAGTTCATGTTCCGCTAAGCTCCCAACGTTCGTTTATCGCTTTTTCTTTCCCTTCCTACTAGATCCGGCCGCCGCTCTGTCTTTGCTTGCGACGTGTTCCCGAGTAATTGTCTAATTTGCCCCCCCCCTTTTCCCCTCTCTGTATGAATAGATATGATGGCCTTTTGTGGGGAGCACCTTCCCCCTTTTGGGTTTAAGTTCCACATTCTGCCCACCCCCCTTTCTAGCGAGCCATCCCCCCCCCCTCCTCCTGGGGAATTTAAAGCCCCCCCTTCCCAGACCCCTGCCGCGCCTTCAACTCTTTCCCCCCTCCCCCATGGACGCGAAACCTTCCTGTTTTTCCCCCTTCCTAAGTCACCGCTCCCTGCTCGAAGAACCTTATTCTTCCGTTGACTGAGAAGATGAAACCAGATACACACTTTTTTTTTTCCTTCGCTGTTCTGAAGGACTTGACCCCCCCCTTTTCTTGCTTGATCCGAGTAAAGCCTTCTTCTCCCGCCTACCTTTTTGGGATCGGTGGTCCGTCACCGCCAATTCCCCCTTCTTCGGATTTATGCACCAGAGGGATGATCTTTTTTCTCCCCCCTATTGCAAACTCCACTTACAGTCCTCAGTACGAACTGTGAGAACCGCTGAGCCAGGCGGTTTTGATTGGTGCTCCCCAACAACTCCGCCTGTGTCCCGGTCCTCTAAGCCCGAGCCCCCTATCAGTAGGTATTTTCCCTTCCGGTCTGATCCACTTTGTCTCATGACCTTGAGAGAGTTGTCCTCCTTCCCTTCTCCGCGGCAGCTTTCTTCTCTTAACGGAAATTCGGGCATATGCCGGGTGCCGCCCACCCCCCCCCGTCCGCGTGCCGATCAGTGCGATCTACAGATCTTGTGTCTTTCCAAACACCATAGTTCGTTTCCTTCTCAATGACACTTGGACCCCTCTTTTCGCGGCGGTGAATTCCTTTTTTTCCCACTTAAACCCCCCATCCTACCTCGCTCCCCCCTCTTGATAAGAGATTGTCACCCGCCCCACTGTGTAAAATAGCTATCACCCCCCTTTGACGACTTCCGATTCGTCGTCGCAACGGGTGATCCTGATTCCTGTGTAACCAGACCATCAGAACTCGGGACGCATTAATTCCTGGACAACCCATGACCATGGAACGAGAATTTTAGTGCTTCTACTTTCTCCGTAACTCTTTATTTGGCGTTGGTTTTTGATTCTTCAGATCTTTCCCATCATCTTACTAAGATTGAATGATTTTTGGTCATTCCTCCTCCACTTTGCTCCGTGGAGATGAGTTCTGTCTTTTTCTCTGTGAGCCGGATACCTTCGGCAGACCTCTTTTCTTCCGGGAGTTTCAATTCAGCGGAGACCAAAGACGCTATCATGCACCATAATGAAGACGACCTTTCTCTCGGTGTCTCGGACTTTCAGTAGTATTGCAACTTCTGTAAAGATACGGGAGTTTTTTATGTCGGCCGGGGTGTTAACACAAAAGCCTCCAGGTGTTTGATGTGAGTTCCTTTAGCCATTTATACCTCCTTTTCACAACTGCTTATGTCAGTCCTCTTCCTTACCAATAATGAGTGCCCTCTAGGACAGTTCCTTTCCGAGCCCCCGGTTTTAAGATCGAAAACCCCATTGAATTTTGAATTCATTATCAGAGGAAAGATCCCCTTTTTTCCTCTTCGACAGTCCTCCCCTTGATGACACAAACAATTTTTTTAAACATTTCCCCTCACGTGCGCAATGAGGTCCTCCTCTTTTCATACTGTTTCCATCACCTCTCTTTTTTCTCCGAGATGTTATTTGAATACACTCATTCCTCCTATTCAGCTGGGCATCCGTCCGGCGCTTCTGCTCTTTCTGCCCAATGATATTTTTGGTTGCCTCCTTCATTGTCCCGCGTCAAGTTTCGATCTCTGCCTCCCCTCTTTTTCTTTTTTAGTCCAGCATATCCCTTTGGTGCCTCCCACCTCCCTCAACTACCAAGCCCAGTGTTCAAACGGCTGGTTTTTCTTTTCCCTCCGGCTTATCCGAAATCAAAAGTTTTTCTGACTTTTGGAAACCCCTGCCGACGCTGTGCCAATCTTCTTTTTACAGCTGCCCCCGAGAATCTGCGACGAAGGAGCCCCGATCTCCCATAGCTTGTAATCGTTTTTCTTCTTCTCTGTTTCGAGGATTCTCCCCCCCTCTCTTCAAGCTTCGTCTTTCCATTCCTTTATCCTATCTAAAATTTAAGACTGTCCCACGATCTACAAGGAGAAGTTAGTTTCCTGAAACATCAACCTCCTGTGCCTTCATTTTTCCCTGCAGCTTTTTGAAATTTTTTCCCCCCCCCTAAGACCCGGGAATCCAGATGTTTTAACAGCCTTTCCCGACGCGGTCCACGGGTGGAAGTGTAAGTTCATTTCCGCGCTATTCCTCGCTTACCGGACTGTTGATTTCTTCGGCCACCAAACCAACATTTTCCCTTCCCCTTCGCGATGTGAATCTGGTCGTTTTATCAAATGTTGCTGGCTCCACCATTGCTCATCGTCACCCCCTTTACCCCCCCCCCCCCCCTTTCTCAGTCATGTTTTCTTTTTTAACTTACGTTGTTTGGTTCGAAGTGATTTTTTTTTTTTTTGTTCTAGTCTTTTGTCCTTCCTCGGCGGCGGCCGGATCACGTCGCGCCACCTGTCATATTCTTCTACAGCCGGGGTTATTTTTCCTGTCCTCCCGACGCGCAGATTTTTCCTACGAATATATTTTTTCCCTCTCGGCCGCCATCTGAATGTTTTTTCGCTCCTTCCGTACTAAGTTATCTTGAGCTTTCCCCTGCGCTCTAAACCTTTGATATGTTCTTTTCTTTCCCCTCATCAATTGAATTTTTGAATATCAGTATTCCTTCCTATGCGGTATCGAGGTGTTGTCCTCTCTGTCGCACCGATAAACTGTTTCCTTTGATCGTCCGTTGTCCCCCTTATGCAGTTGATCCCCAATCCCACGATCGCCCTTCTAGGCTTTCTCTTCTCTCCCGCGAGGTTTTCCCCTTCCCCTCGCCAATATAATGCTGCAGCCCGGCTCTTATCGCCGGCACCTTGTGGATTTTTTTGCACGGTTCATGAAAAAAATATCACTCCATCGATCTTCGGCAGCAGATTACTTTCCGTGCGCTGCCTTTCCCTTTTTTTTATATGGTTTAGGGAAGGGCTGACTTGTTAGCGAGTTTTATTTTCCTCGCGAGGCTTGCTTTTCGTTTTTCACAAGCTTTTCCCTGTCTGGAGTTTATTGGTTTCTCTCGGTTTTTCCCCCCTCGAGATTGACTCCCAATTTTCTTTCGGTTGATCATACCCGCGTTCGTTTTTGATTCGACTCGTCCCCCTTTCGTCGGAGAACCCCCTGAAATTTGGACTTTCCCATCTCTCTTAGCCAGCAGCGATTCAGGATGCCGCGATCGGGGCGCCGAGCACCGAACCCAGCGGTTTCTTCTCCTTCAAAAACCAGACTACTCATCCTTTGTTGTTGTTGAGGAGATGTTTTGTTTATGTTTTTTCCCCACTTCGTAAATAGGGTTGGTGTTATTGACATCGATCTCGGCAGCAGCATCTCTCTGGGAATAGAGATTTGGGAGCTGAAATAGAGTACTTGTCAGGAAGCCCTCATTAAAGGAGGTGAGAGTTCCCTTTTCTTTTGGTTGTTTGGATTTGGGGTGTTGGGTATTGGGATGATTGCTCAGGGAAGTTTCCACACAGTGCCTTTCCTTTTCCAAGGCACATAGAGCTCCCTTCTCCTGCATCACCCAAAAGCCACCCCCTTTTTTCCTCTTGTTCAATGTCCCGGTCCTCCCCTAATTGCCGTTTCACTGTCTCCGAACAGGTTAAAAGTTGCACCCCTGGATACACCCTTTTTCCCCGAGACATCGTAACGATGCTGCCCGCCTCCTCTTAGGCCCGTTTCCTTCCCTCCCTGAACAGGCCCCAACCAACCCCACATCCACCGGTTTTTTCCGCTTAGTTTTTTCCCGGGTCTTGCCAGCCACTCTAGTAGAGGGATTGCGGCGCGGCGCGAAGGACCCGACTACTTTCGTTCCTTACTTTTTCTTTTGGATGTGGCCGTCAACTAAAAACATGACCCATGTTTTTTACTTTTTCTTTGAACCCAAGTCCCATCCCCCCTTTCTGTTCTGAATTTGCGACTCGATGACAAACCCTACCTGCCTCCTTCTTTTGACCCTGTCCGCATTGATGGCTTGCTCCGCCACCCCTCTCCGTGCCGGTTGCACATCGTCTCCCGCGAATATCGTAGGTTCTAGTCTTTTCGGCCATTCTCATCTTGTTGCCGACTTGATCGATCAGCCATTGATGATTCGTCACTTCCTTCGGAACCAACTTTTTCTTTATTTTTTGTTCTGGCCCTGCTGTCTTAGAAGGTCCCTTTGTACCCCCTTGCATATTCGACGGTGAATTTTTGTGCACTCAGCTCGCTGATATGGCCCGATCCAGCGGTCGATATTATCGACCCCAAAAAACAAAATTGAGCTTCACACTTGCTGCGAATCCCCATGGCCTCTCTTTATCGATTTCCGTGCCACCTTTTAAAACCCCCGATATCAACCCTCTCCGAATGCCAGCGCTGCCTTAGGAAGAAATGGTTCGTATTGTCCCGAGACGCTCACTTGTTTTCCGCAGTTCCCAGGTCTCGGAACACAATTCACTTGAAAATGCGCCCCGGGTCTGACTATCTAGCCCCCTAGGCGATGAGTGTCAGGATGTTTATGTTCAGCTCGATGAAAGTTCATCAGTTCCATGAACGTTCTGCAGGTCCCGCCACCCCCTCCTGAATTTGAGGGCGTCTTCTTCCCGGTCTTTGACTGTTCTTCGTGATAATGTACACCTTAATCGTTCCCCAGAACTTTGAGATTTCCCAAATAAGCTTGCAAAATTGACCCGAGAACTTATGACATTATAGAACCTTCTGAAGATTACGTTCGGGTCTTAGCCGCCGAGACTTTTCACTTTCTGGAAAGATACCACCCCCTCCCTATCTTGTGGTCCCTGACTCTCCTCCGGAGTAGTGCGTTTCTTCCTTTTTTGCCCAAAAAGATTCTATAAGGCCTTCTTCCTTAGCGCTACCCCCTTTCGGCTTCCCTTCTTTCCCTTTTTGGAACTCTATTCCTCTTTCCTTCTAGAGCCCCGGTCTCCTCAAAGATCGATTTCCGGCCTTCAGTCTCAGAACCCTTACGATCCTTTGTTCCCGGGTCCTCTCCTTGATCATGCCCTTCTCAGCCAAGGCGGCAATGGTCCATCTATCTATTTTTCCCTTTCCTTGTTTTTTTTTCTCTCTGTTGTACCGCATGCCTCCTTGCTGTCCCCTGGTTCTTCGAGAAAGGCGAAGGAGTCCTGGCTCACTGCCTTTTGTTTGTTTGGTGGGTTTTGGGTGTGGTTTTTTTTTTTTTTTTTGTTTTGTGGGTTTGGCTTTTTTTTCTTATTTTTGGGTGTTTGGGTTTGGGGTTTTTTTTTGTTTCCTCTGAATCCCCCCTAATTCTCTCTTCTTCGCCTCTCAGCCTGAATGGCGTCTACTTTTTTTTCTTGGTGCCCGGCCATACCCCTAAGCTTGTGACACCCGTTTTTAGAGTCGAATGCCGGATGAGAAGCCCACTTATTTCACTATTTTGGGACCACCCGTGCCCGTACGCTGTGAGATTTCTTCAGCATGTCATCCGCGCGTGCGCGCTACCTTCCACCTCTCTTCTCCATGTCGATTCTTTTTTCTTCCACCTGTTCTGCTTCTTGATACGATCCATATTCCCCTGGCCAAGGGATAATCGGAGCTCCCCCTTTCCGCAGGAACCAATCCCTTCCATCCTCCCTTCACCATAATCGGGCAGTTCATTATGTCAGGTCTGCGATCCTTTACCCCCTTCCCTCTATGCTTCGATCCGCTCCAGCCGGGCAAAGCACCCGCGTTCATGTCATTTGGGCAAGAGATATTCCTGCTTCCCGGCTGTCTGATAGTTGTTCCTTTGACAGCCTACTGCACCCATCTGGTCATCTTTCATTCGGCTGGGGATACCTGATGTTGACCATGTTCCCTGGCTCCCACGCTTGATCCGTGGAACCAAAACCCCTCTCCCTTGTGAAGGCAAGTCCAGTTGGTTTTGGTCCTCCCCCTTGATATGATTCTCGTGATCGGCATCGGGCAGTGCGGCCCACTTCTCTTGCCGTCGACTATTTTTTTTTTTTGCTCTCTTTTTATTGCCGATCCGAATGGATTGAAGATATTCCCCCCCGTATAGAGCTCGGCGTCCAATAGGCATGTTATTCGGACGAGATTACGTGCGGCTTCGTCATATGCCCCGCAGGCGCTATGTTTTGTCTGCCCGCTCTGTTCTTTGATCTTCTCCGAGCGATCCTTTTGATGCGGCCTTCCCTCTGGAGGTTCCAGCTGTCCGCAAGTTATCCTCCCGGTTTTCCCTAAGTACTTACCTGTTATTGGCGTGCCGGCCCTCCTCCCCGTTCTTCTGCCGATCCGGCGCGCCCTCCAGAGAGTAGCCCCGCACACTATTTCCCCCTAATGGGGCGCCAGCCGGCGCCCGAAGCCGGTACCCCGCTGGATGTTTGATTCATCGTTCCTGACACCATAGCTTTTCCGAAGATCTTAGGGCAGTCAGCGGACGTTCCGGGCCAATCTGTGGGCGGGTTGTTCGTACATGGTTCGTATCAGTGAATCTCCCGAGAGTTTTCACGCCGCGGGGCCTACACAAACTCCTTTACCGAATGGTTCCTTTGATCGACGTTGCTGTTGTACTCAAGTTTATCGGGGTCCGGCATCGTCTTGACCAGCAACCAATTTCGCGTCACGCCCCGGTTCCAAGAAGGACAGTCAAAAATCTCTAGCCAGCAAGCGCACGAGTTAGCGATCTCTCGCGGCGGCTCCCGTGTCATACGATGGGGCGCTGAGCAGCCACCCCATCGCATATACTCCGCCCGTTGTTCCGTTGTTGAGGCTCTCTGGTTTTGAATTGTCCCTAGACCCAACCCCCCAAGATGTTCAGTCTCACCGGTAGCGCCGCCAGATCGTCTTTCAACCGCCGCAGAGGATACCCCCCACTCCCCCGTCGACCTAACCCAAAAACCGCACCGAGCTTCATGAGTACCATTAGTCCGAACGCCCCCAGGATTGAGTGGAAGAACCCCCTTCCCCCATTTTATGATTTACCCCTCCAGGACCTCTAAAGATAGCCTTTTTGTTGTCCTTTTTTTTTTTGTTGTTGGTCCCCTGTTTTGTATTGATTTTTTGTTTTTTTGTTCTAACCTTTTTGACCTCTATCATCCTTCTTTCTCGCATTAAAAGCTTTTTCCCCCGATTTTTCCCCAGCCATACCCCAGGCTTCCCCCCCCCCCAACTGTCCCGCATATCCCGTTTCTCCTATGGTGTGCGCGACCACCAACCGAATCCCAATCCGTTTTTGGCAAGACCCCACTTTCGTAGTTCCCCCTGTATCCTCCCCCCATGCTACTCACAGTAAGGCCCTGCACCCCCTGGAGACCCTTGCGTTTCCCCGTTGCATCACATTTCGCACTCGTGTGCCCCTTTTTCTATTCTTGTTTGCGTCTGCCCGCGTGTTTTACTACATTTTCTTTGTGCCGATATGTTTTCGCACGAGGGTGGCATGATGCATTCTTCAGGTAATGAGATCCCTCCCTAGGAGTCCTCTTTGTGCAGTCGACTTACCCCCCCCCATCCCCCTTCTGGGCTTGTCGTGTACGGACGAGGCTGGCTGCGATGTTGGTTGATTCGGTCACTCCAGTAACACTTTTTTCCTGTCGAACCGGACCCCACTGATCACCCCCCTCCCTTTCTCGCGAGCGGTCTTCTTCCGCCATTTTTTTTTTGTGCATCCTTTTTTGAGATCTCTGACGTATTCTGTAGTCTCAACTGGGGCGCTCTTGATTTCCCCTTGTACGTTCGCTCCGACTGGGCCAGTCCTTGAAGGGTTGGCCTGCAAGTCCCCATGGTGGTTTGCGTCATCCTTCTGCTTGGATTCTGCATCGCGATTTAAGATGTATAGTTACCCCCCCAGTTGGAGGCCCTTTCCTTTCCCCTTATTACCTCCATGAACCTTCTTCCCCTCCCCCGTGTGGCTGGTGTTGACAGCAGGGTTTTTGAACGTCCATGCACTTTCCTTTCAATCCTCCCCATCTTTTTTTTTTTTTTTTTTTTTCTTTTCTTTGCCACTGTCTTTTGGCGTTTAAGATCCGAGATTGGAATTTTTTTGCCCTGCCCTTCTGTCCCCCCACCTTCCCTTCAGTCTCCCCCAATCGCCCTGCCTTGACTAGATGGTTCTAGTCCTCGGGCGGGACTAGCGTTTTTGTTCTTTATTTTTTCTTAAGGGACCTTCCCCGGGCCCGCTTTTTTTATCTGACGGGCATGGTCCCTCTTGTTGGCCTGGCTTTTGCGTTAATTGACTAAATCCCTTCGTTTTCCCTTTCGGCGCCAGTCTGGATCAAGCTTTGTATCCTTTTTCTCGAGTTTTTTTTTTCCCTCCCCTCAACTCCCCCCCTTTCTTACAATACTGAATGTTTTTTCCTGGAACCAGGGTTCTAGCGCTTGCGGGTGCGTTGTCCTGACCCCTTTTTCGCCGCCTGTTTCTGTT
>Ga0179593_1652185_pt1 | contig 10585 bp, 16 predicted proteins | sample CZODoug2_1_08_16_FD_185931 | JGI IMG/M metagenome (GOLD analysis project Ga0179593, IMG submission 185931) | Vadose zone soil fungal communities from Angelo Coast Range Reserve, California, USA - CZODoug2_1_08_16fungal (PacBio error correction) | ecosystem: Environmental > Terrestrial > Soil >... | reverse complement strand
CCCTTTTTCTTTCCTACAAGTCGATGCGACTCTAGAAGACTCTCCCCTTCTCTCCAGAGACACCTCACAAACTGAGTAGAAATACTACACGATATCTTCTCTTTTTCTTGCAGCGGTCGGCAACTTCCCCCCCCTATTGCATGTTGATAGAGTCCTTCCCCCCCCTGGCTTTACGTCGATCTTCCATTTCATCCGCGCCATTAAAGGCTGCTCTATGTTAATGGATCTGTAAACCTTTCCCCTCTTCCCCTTCCTTGGAACGAGCTGAAATTACCTGAAATCCCCTATTCCTCCCCCCCTTCATATCCCTGCAAACATCCAGCCTTCCTTCCCCTTTTCTGACGGCGCTAGCCGATCCCCACTTTTTTTCTCCTTCCCTTCCGTGAAGCAGCTTACACCCCTTTTTTTCCCCATTCGGACGGCTCTATCTATTCGTTCTCTCTTCCACATTGAAAGGGCAACTGGAATCCATTTTTTCCCGATTTTCTTCCTTTCTTTCCCAGCGTTTCGTCAAACAAGACGCCTTTTTTCTTTTTCTGTTGGTGGCGTTTCCTTCTTCCACGGAAGGTGGGTTTTCTTTCCTCTATAAAGGGGGTCTGTCGTTTTCCTTTCCAGTTGAGGCCTCAATGTCGCATATTGGTGGTTCCCCCCTTCCCATCGGGTATATGTTGACTTTTGTTGTTTTTTCCTTTTCTAAGATGATTTTTGTGGATATCCTTTTCTTTTTCCTCCCCGATGCTGACCCAATTGTCCCCCTTCCCCTCTGCAGACCCTACATTGGTACCCTTTCCCCCCTCTTACAACGTGACCGGTTATTCCTTTCTCCTGTTTAGTGCGTTTGCCTCAGTTTTTTTTTCTGTCAATGAATTCAAACATTTTGTTTTCTTAAAAAACCAAGTGAAGTTTGACCGTCCCCTTTTTTTTTGTGGTTCTCGAAGGTCACGCAGCCAACGTCCCTCCCCTCCCAATGAACGGAATCTTAACAGTTCCCTGATAAAGAAGCTAGCCGCGCAACTTTTCTTCTTCCTAGAAGAGGAGGATATTCCCCTTTTTTCCCCCTCCTAGGCAGCGACTATTAATCCGGGGTCTTCAGCTTTTGAAACTTCTATTGGAGACGATTCTCGTTTCCCCCCCCCTTTTTCTCTAGGTCTGATCGTTACCTTTGCATTGATTGACCCTGCTCCTTCCCCCTTCTAAGATGGAAAAATGAGAGCTTCACTCCCCCCCCTTCTTCCATTCGAGTTTGAATTAGTACCCCAGAAGACTTTTTTTTCTCCGTCTTGAAAACAGGAACGCGCCGATCCCTTTTTCCCTTTGACTTTACAGTGGGCTGGCACAAATCTCTCTTTTTTCTCTCTCTTTGTCCAGCCAAGTGTAGAAGTCAACCGTTTTCCTCTTTTTTTTTCTTTTTCCTACCGATTCTACACCTTTTGACCATTACCCTCTTTTCCTTCTTTTTTTATTGTAAGTAGGCGTGACGTCGCAATTTTTTCTTCTTGTGATGCTTAGCATGTTAAATCAATGAACCACTTTCCTTCCCTCTTTTCATGATAGAGGCTGGATACGAGCTCGTCGCCCCTTTTCCCTTCTGGAGTGGATGGCCCCTTCGGCTTGCTTCTTTTTGCCCGAGATGTCGAAGCCCTTTTCTCTCCACTCGGAGCTTTTTCTTCCCTTCTCAAGTGCGGTAGATTTTTCTTCTCTTTTTTTTCCTTCCGGGCATTTTCCGTTTTCTTTTTTTTTTCCCCTTCTGAGTTGGCTGCGTGCCCCCTTTTCTTCCCCCTCCCCAGGGCGGAGGCACCTCACTTCAATGGTGTTTTCATAGGAGCAATCATTTTTCCCCCCCCTTTCCTTTTCATTTGCCGTCCCGTTAGGTTTCCTCCCCTCTCCAACGGAAAAATCGATTATTAACCTACCTTTCCCTTTTTTTATCAGCGATCGGTACGCATTGACTTTTTCTTCCCCCCTTTCTCTGGCTTCAAATTGTTTTTCTTTCTCAAAAGAGAGTCTATCCCCCTCTTTCATGTTTTTCTTCCCATCACCACAAAAAGGCAACAGCCCCTCTTCCTTTTGCCACAAGATCGCAAATAGGCGACTTTTCCCCCCCTTTGAGATGACCCTCGCGCAAACTGTTTTTCTTCGCGAAGACACACACCCTGTCATTTCACAGCAACCACCTCCTCAAGTTTTTCCCTAAAGCTGATGCAGGGCAGTAGAAACGGAACCCCTTTCCCCCCCTAACCCAACCCCACTTTTTTTTTTGCTTTTTTTACTTTTTCCGTTTATCAGTTCTGGACTGTGGCCTCGTCTGTTTCTTCCTTCTTCCCTTTTGACAACCAGGCTGTGGGTAGATGCTCACGGACTGCCCTTTCTTTCCTTTCTCGGTAAGAGCGTCATAGACTCTCCTTTCTTTTGTTGGGCAGGGGATCTTCAGCCTTTTCCTCGCGGGCCAAAACTTCTTTCCTAGAGTCCGGTTGGCAACTTTGGTCTTCTTCCAGATATTAAGCATTTCCTTCTTCTGCTTGGTCCAGTGCCGATTGTAGATTTCCAGGAAGGAAATACGATCACCCCCCTCTTTTTTTTTTGACGGTAAAAGTTGCAGACCCCCTCCTCCCCCAGATAGTGACATCGTGGATTATTTTTTTTTATTCTTTTTGGGTTCTCTGCTCCCGCGATCGACTTGTCGAACCGCGCCTCTTTTTCCCTCCCCCCAACGTTGTTTTTTTTCTCTTTTCTCCCCTTTCGCGTTAGAAAAGTCGATCGCTAATCCCCTCCTTCTTCTTCGGGCCTCCCTGCGTTACCCCCCCTTCACCGAAGACTCCACGAGAGGGTGCCCCTATCTTGTTTTCAGCGGTCGGAAAATTTTGACCCTTTTTCTGTTGATCGATTTCCTGTCCTGGCACTTTCTTTCCCTTTCCGTGGTAACGCCGCGCCATTCCTTTTTCCCTTCTTGGTAATTATCTGTAAATTGCGCATTCCTTTCGCCCCCCCCCGGAACTCTGACGATTTTTTTTTCCGCGCCGCCCCCCTTGCCAACATCCAGCCGGGAGGAATTTCCCCCCTTTTCTTCCTCTGATTAAAATAACAATTGCCACCCCTCTTTTTAGCCCTCTCCACAAAGGCGGTTGTCAACTTGCGTCCTTCTTCTCCCTTCTCTGCTTTCAGAGAAATCCCCAAGGACCTTCCCCTGTCCAGGCAGAGGTTTTTTCCCGCTCCCGGGCAGAAGAGTTCTTAAACAAGACGCTTTCTTTTCTGGTGGATGGGTGTGTCCTTTTCCCCCCCTTTTCCTGTGGGTGCGTCTCTCAATCTGCATTTGAGCTTCGGGCGGCTCCCCTTCCCCTAATGTAGCATATGGCAGTCTCTTCCCCTCTTTTTTTCTGGGCAGTTTTTGGTGTGTTCATTTCGCTTTTTCTTTCATGAGGAGGTGATTTCTTTCACGATGCTGACACCAATTTGAAGCCCTCCTTTCCCCTCCTCGTACGAGCGTGATAACGCGCTTTCCCCTTTTTTTTCCTCCCCGTAGTTCGGTGCGCTGTGCGGATTTCTCCTCCTCCTTTTCTTTTCCCTTTTTTCCCACTTTGGTTTTGTTTTAATGCTTTTTCGCTTGAACTTTTCCCCAAATGTTTTTTGCCCCGCCTGTGATGTCACTTTTCCCTTAAGCAGCACGCCCTTTCCCCCCCTTTCCAAAATGCAAGGAATGTCTCGGCACTCCTTTCTTTTTTCCTGTGATTCATCCCCAGTTTCTCCTTCGATTTCAATGCGGGCTTCGCATCGACGGTCTTTTTCCCCGGAATTAAGGCCGCCTCAGGGGGCCATCCCCCCTTTTTTCCCTTTCTATGGCGACGATCTCGTATGCCCTTTCTTTCTTTCTGATTGCATGCCCGGATTCCCCCCATTATACTCCGATGGCCACATTGCGCGTTTCTCCCCCCCCCTCTGACAGTTCTCTTTTTCCGTCCTGTCACGGCAGACCCCTTTTTTTTTCTTCCCCCCGGAACGCGCCTCTTTTGCCCCTTCCCTTTCTTACAGTGGGCTGAAAAATCTCTCTTTACTCCCCTTTTTTTTTCTCTCATTGTCAGACACACTGTAGAAGTCAAACTTTTTTTCTTTTTCGCCGGTGTAAATAAGATTCTACCCCCTTCCTCCCCCCCTTCTTCTCCTTTCCGGAATGGGTATTGTCTCTTTCCGAAGCGAACTGGTCTCCCCCCCCGGTGCTGATTAGACCGGTTCAATCAATGAACCCCTTTCTTTCCCCTCTAGAGGATGGCATACGAGATCGTCGCCCCCCTTTTCCCACTCTTGAGTGGATGGCACCCCTTTTCTTCTTTCCCCTAATCTCGGCATTATTTTCTTTCCCTTCGATGTCCAGAAGGCCCGCATTTTTTTTTTCCCATAGAGAAGATCCATTTTCTTCTCCTTGAGAGAAATTCAGGGTCCTTTTTTTTTCCTTTCTTTGTGGCTGCGTGACCTTTTTCCAACCTCATTTTTTTGCAACCATTTGAGTCAAAACTAACTGGGTGTTTTTCCCCCCCCCCCAAAAACAAAATGGAATCTTGTTTTCTCTAGCGGATAATCGCACCCCTTTTCCTTTTTTACACCTAACCTTTTGTTACGAGATTTCTCTCGGTACGAATGTATGTTTTTCAAATTGGGGTTCCAGCCCCCCTTTTTTCCTTTCTGAGTAGTCATATCCCACGCCCTTTCTCCTGTACGCGCTTTCCAAAGCAACTCCTGACCAGAGGGACTTGCAACCCCCCCCCCCTTCCCTTAGGCAGACAAGTGAGGATGACGCCTTTCTCTCTCTAGGGCGCGCCGCACCCACTTCCTCTTCCAAGTATCAAGCTTTTTTTTGTTTATCCCTCTGCTTTCGTAGAAAGGAAAATGGGAAAAAACCCTTCCTTTTCTCCAGTGGACCTTGTCCTTGGCTTCGTCCTTTTGATGTCGATAGAGCTTTTTCATTTCCTGGTTTTTCCTCGCTACAGGAAGGAAATGTTTTTTTTCCCCTTTGCCCCAATTGTGATCGGCTAAGCTTTCTCCTTATGACCAGGAAGTGAAGGCCTGGTGATTTTTCCCCTTTTTCATCTTGCGCGTTCCCAATTTTTAAATCGATTCCGGGGCGCAACTTTGACTGCTCCCATCATCATGAGTTCTCCACTCCCCCCCCCGTTCCGAGCGAAGTAAATGCCCTTTTCTTTCCCTCAATCGATCAATTATCTCCTCACGCTGAATTGACACAAGATATTGGCTCCTCTTTCGGTCCGGAGGTGGTGTTTTTTCCTTCCCTGAAGAGCTTCTCTCCCCTTTCTTTCCTCTTTCTCCTCTTTTCCTCCTCCCTTTGTGTTCTTTCTAAGTCAGCGCGGACAAGTCTCTCTTCTTTCCCTCAAGCGAAACCTAACACAAACGCCGTCTCCCTCGAGGCAAGATCTTGTTCCCTTTCTTTTTTCTTTCCTGCAACCAATCTTTTTTTGTCTCCTTTTTTTTCCAAGGGATTTACTTTCGCTCGACTTCCTCCCCCATTAAGGATGCGACAACCAGTTTTCCCTGCAGTTCAAAGTGCGCAACCGTTTCCTCCTTTTGTGGCCCGCTCCCCCTCCCCTCTCTCCTTGCCAACATCCCAGACGGGACTTCTGGTCCTTCCTCGCATCCGATTCACAATTGCAAACGGGCCCTTGTTGCGGCAGCGACACAAGCTTTTCTTTTTTCCGTTCCGAGCCAACTACAATGGTTCCTCTTCCGGCAGAGGTTTTTCCGATGTTCCCTGTTTCTTCTCCCCCAGACGCGGCAGCTGAGGCTGTTGGCGGTGCCCTAACGTTGGTTTTTCCCCTAGAGCTAGGACCGGGGGAGTTCTTTCCCCCCTGTCGCATATTGGAGATATTGTTGCAACCTTTTTTTTTTTTCTGCGGTAATCGCGGACCTGCAGTTTTTTTTTGAAGATCCACTTCCCCTCTTTGCTGACCCCAAGTTGAATTTCCCGGAGCGCAGCCCCTACATGTTCCCCTTTTCCCCCTCGCTGTGAATTAAGTTGACCTTTCTTTTTTTCCCGTTGAGCTTTCTCTAGCCCGATCCCTGCATTCAAATTGTTTTGTTTAATGATTGATCGCTATGACCACCCCTTCCCCTCCTTTTTTGCACGCCTGTGATGGAACGTTGTTCTCTTTTCCCCTCCCGGGCAGAAAAATCCTCCTGCCAACTTCCCCCTTCCCCGATAAAGAAGCTAAGTCGGTCTTCGTCTGATCAATGCGGGCTTCGACATCGTCCCGTTGCAGAGACTATTAAGGCCGCTTTCTCCATCAGTTTGGTTCCCCCTTTATATTGTTTCTGACGTTCCTCCCCTCTGATTCGTCCTGACGTTCCCTTTTTTCCCTTCCCGCCCAATAACTCCGATGGCCATGTTTTTTTTTCCCCATAACCAATGCCGGACAGTTCGTTTTCCCCCTTTTTTCTCAGCGGGATGGACAAACCTTCCCCCGCACCTCCCTTCCTTCTTTACCCCGTTGACTTCTACCTTTGGGTGGACCAATTTTTTTTTTGTTGAGGAGAGATTTGTCAGCCACATGTAGCCGTTTTTTTTCTTCTCGGCGCTTTCCGGTTGTACATCCGCTCTTTCCCCTCCCTCCTCCCCCCCTAGATGTCGATGTGGTTATTCCCCCCGATTGCTCCCTTCTTCTCTTTGGAGGTGATGCGTAGCCTGTTCACCCCTTTTTCTCTCGAGCATCGATAGAGGCTGGTGCTTCCTCCCCTAAGGTGAAACCAACTGATGGAGGGCTTTTTTCTTTTTCTCCTTTTAGTAGATGCCCAGTTCCTTGGCTTTCGCCCTCCATTTGATCGCCGCCGCGGAGCGATCCCCTACTTTTTCCTCTTCGGCCCCTTTGCCGAGCATTCGGGCATTGGACATTCCTTTTTCGTTGATGCGTGACCTTCGAGTTCCTTTCCATCACAGGGCGTTTCCCAATTTCCCCTTTTGTTTTCATAGCGATCCCCCCCCCCCCCCCAAAAAACCAACAATGTTCCTTTACTCGCAATCGCACAGTTTTTTCCCCCCTCCAACGGTCAACGTCTTGGGATTTTCCGCAGTAGGGGATGCGCTCGGAGATTGCTTCTTCCCCTCCTCGAGAGCAAATCTCCCTCATTAATCTGCCGGGCCGCGATGCCCCTTCCCAAAAGGCCCCCTACTTTTTTCAACAAATCTGCCACTTTATTTTCTGCAAAGTGAGGACTTGCCCTCCCTCCCCCCTTTTAGTTTTCTTTTTTCCTCGCCCCTTTCGTCATTTCACCGACACACGCCCTCCTCTTCCTCTTCTGCAAGGGCCGTAGAAAGGAACCTTGTTTCCTTTTCCTGTATTGATCCAGTTGTGCCCTGCCTTTCTTCCCTCTCTCTCTAGAGCCGTCCTTGACCCGTTTTTCCCCTTTACGTGGAAATGGCTGCCCGTTTGGCAATTGCTTTCTCCCCCCCTTTTTCTAGAAGAGGAATGACCAGAAGCTTTTTCCCGGGATCTTCCCTTTTCCCTTTCCAACCTTAATTTTCCCTCTGTTTCCGGGTGCGCAACCTTGACTGCGCAATTACAGACCATTCCTTTTTTTCCTCCCTCCTTAATGAGACGGTTTTTTTCTCCTCGAAGTAAAGCCCTGTGTATCCGCTGAAATAGATCCCTCCCTAATTGGTTGCCGGTAAAATTGCCGATCTTTCCCCCGATATTGCCTCTTGCTAGGCCCTTTTGTGAGGTGTCCTTTTGTCTTCCCCCCCCCGCTGCTTCGCGATCTTCTCTTTTTCCCTTATCTTCTCTCTTTCCTCCCTCTCCAGAGATAATGTTTCTCCCCAAAGTCGATCCGAATTTCAGGAATCCTTTTTCCCTTTCCTTAATCAGCGAACCTCCCCCTTTTTTTCCCCCACAGAGGCTTTCTTGTATTTTTTTCCCCAATTTTGACCGGAAACCCCTTTCCTTCCCTTTGTAATGGCAACCACCCCCTTCCACCTTCGGATGAGACAATCAGATTTCTGAAACCTGCGCAACAGGAACTCTGACCTTTCACTATTGGGACCTCTCCCCCTCCATATCCATAGCCAACATTCCCCCCTCCGTTTCCTTCTTTTTTTTCCTCTCTTAGCCGATCACAATGTCCCCCTGTCCAGACACTCTCTCTACCCAAAGAAGGTTGTCCAAGGGACGTTCTCTTTCAGGACGAGCCAAAGTACCTCTTTTTTCCCCCTCCCGTCCCCGGCAGAGGTTTTTTACAGATGTTCCGTTTTCTCTTTTTCCCACTCGGAAGCTTGCGGACGTGGTTGCGTTTTTCCCTCCCCTTACGGTGAGGTTGCGTGTCGCCTCCCCCCCTTTTGGAGATTGGGTAAGCCCCTCGGCTTTCTTTCTTCTGTTGCAAAAAGTCCCTTTTGCCTTCCTTTCCCGCAGATGAAGGCGTTCCTCTCTTTGCTCTCGATGTGACCCCCCCCCTTTTTCGCAGCCGAACCATGCGTTTAACGATCTCTTCTCCCCCTTTTTCCCTTCTTTCCGACGCGGTTCGTGCTTGTGGTGCGATTGCCGCTATTCTTCTCTCCCCCTTTTTTTTGTTTAATGATGAAGAGCTATGAAACACCCTTTTTCCTCAATTGTGTGCCCCGCCTGTGATGGCAGTTTTCTTCCCTCTTTGCCGCAAAATCGATTCCGCCCCTTTCCCCGGACCGTCCCTCATAAAGAAGCGAGCAGCCCCCCTTCTCCTCCGAGGAGGCGATCCAATGCGGGCTTCCTTTTTCCCTCCCCTAGGAAGCGACTATTAGGCCGCTTCCATTTTTTTCCTTTTTCCCCTTTATATGCGGGACTTCGTCTCCCCTCTCTATCGATTGACGTCTGATCGTTTTCCCCCTTCCGTTTTCCTTCTCACCGCCCTTCCTCCCGATGGCCAATGCGAGTTAAGACTTTCCTTCTTTTGTGCATCGTAAAGTCACGCGCTCTCCTCTTTATGGACAACGGAACGCGCCGATCCCCATTCCTCCCCCCTCTCTCCCCTGGGGGGACCAAATCTCTCTCGTTTTCCTTTTTTTCTTCTTTCCAGAAAACTGGTAGCAGCAGACTTTTTGACTTCCCTCTTTTCCCTAACGAATTATAACAACGGCGGCTCCCCCTTTACTGTGTTTCCGGCATGGGTTATTGTCGTCGGTCCTTTTTTTTTCTCTATTTGCGGTGATGCTTAGCCTGTCAATCAATCCCCCCTTTTTTTTTTTCCCTTTTCTCCTCGATAAGGCTTTCAGATCTGCATCCCCCACTGATGGAGTGGCTGGCCCCCCTGGTGCGTTCCCTTTTCTCTTTGCTTTGGCCACGGACGATGTCTGATCTTTCTCCGCATCGGAGCGATCCCATCTCCACCCCTTCCCCTCTTCTCTCCATTCCGGGCATTTGGTTATCTTCTGCCTTCGGTGCTGCGTGACCTTCGATCCTCACAGGACGGGGCAAAACCCTTTTCAAAACTTCCTCCCTATTACAACACCCCAAATTTCCCTCCTCGATAGGCGGCGATCGCCCCGTCACGAAAACTCATTTCCCTTTCCACGTTAAAGCGCGTTTATCAGCGCTCCCTTTTTCTTTTTTTTTTTCTCTTGGCTTCAAATTCAGCCGCCTTTCGAGAGAACAGAAAATATAAATCAACCCCACCCACAAAAACAATTTCCCCCCCCCACGCCTTACACTCGCTCCCCAAAATCGCCCAAACAAACTGGAACATCGAAGAACCCCCCCCCCCACAGATGCACCCCCCAAACACCTCCCCCCCCCCAGCCCCCCACCAAAATTGACCACAAAAAAGCGCACTCACAGAAAAACCCCCCTAAAAATCGCCCCCCCTAAAAACCCCCCCCCCGACCCCCACAAAAAACCCCCCCAGCGATCCCCCCCCAACCCAACCCCCCCAAGTCCCCCCCCCCCAACAACAATAAACACACCATGGAAACCCACCCAAAAAAAACACCCCGATGAAAGCCAAAAACCGCACACCCCACCCCCCCCAACCTTACCCCCTCCCACCCCCCCCCCAACGCCCCGCTTTCTGAACAGCACCAAAAAGGCACTTTTTTTCCCCCCCTATGCACTCTTCTCCGGCTCTTTTTTTTTCCCGGAAGGCTCCCCGGGTCTTCCTCCCCCCGTTTGTAAGGTCATTCACCGCCACCACGTCTCCCCCCTCCCTCTTCTGCAGGGCAGTAGAACGCCCCCCCTTTTCTTTTTTCGGTCTTGATCCCTTTTTTTCATTTTCTCTTTTTTTTCCTGCGATAGAGCCGTCCGCATTGACAACCGGCTTTCCTGAAATGGAGGACCGTTTTTTTCTGGTTTCCGCGCGTCAAGACAGAGGACGACAAGAAGTTTTGCCTTTAAGGCGGTAACTTTGTTGGCCCTCATCGTTCGGTTGCGCACTTTGACTTTCTCCCCTCCTCACGTTGCATACAGGATTGTCGCAGCATTACTTTTTTCCGCGCGAAGTAAAGCCCGTGGTTTTTTTTTTTTTAAACAGCCCTCTTGGTGGTCCTCCCGCTGCAAATTGACACAATTTTCTTTCGGTCCGGAGTTTGTGGTATTTTTTTATTAAGGCCGGAAGCTCTCTTTTTTTT
>Ga0179593_1557696_pt1 | contig 10585 bp, 12 predicted proteins | sample CZODoug2_1_08_16_FD_185931 | JGI IMG/M metagenome (GOLD analysis project Ga0179593, IMG submission 185931) | Vadose zone soil fungal communities from Angelo Coast Range Reserve, California, USA - CZODoug2_1_08_16fungal (PacBio error correction) | ecosystem: Environmental > Terrestrial > Soil >... | reverse complement strand
TTTCCTCCCTTCGGGCAGGGCCGTTGCGTCAAGAACTTTTCTTTTTCAGTCCCGTTCAGCAAGCCTGCGCAAGCCTGGGGTCTCTTTCCGTCCTTTCCTTGGCCTACGCTCCCTTCCCTCGGTTTCGGTGCGCCAAAGGCGAAGGGCTTGCTGGCTCCTTCCATGCGGTCGTTTCGTTAAGCCATACCTTCCTTCTTTATCCAAGGCGGAGCCAATTTTTTCCTTTATCTTTTTTCTTACCAGACTTTTTCTTGGGCAAGGGCTCCAAGGGGATGGGCCCTTTTTTCTCCAAGCCCAGCACGGTAACTTTCTGCGTAGGTTTGCGGATGTTGTCCTTTCCTTCCTGCCCCCCTTTAAGCTTGTGCTTCCTTTTTTTCCCAGCGATTGCGCGGGGGGTGGTTTTTTTTTCTTCCCTTTGGGCGTGCTTGAGGTTGCCGACGCGTTTTTCTTTTTTCCACTATCGGGTTGATAAAAAAAAACTTTTTTTCTCATTCTTCCAAGTGTGTCTTTCTTTTCGCGATCGACCGAGCCGCTTGTTATAGAGCCCGACATAGGTTCCCCAATTTGCGATCTTTTCCCGACCCTTTTCGCCTTTCTTGCGAGCATTTTGATACTGTCAGCATGAGATTCCCTCTTTCCCCTCCCTCCCGAGCCTCCACCGTTTCGCTCCCCCTCCCCTCTACCTCTCACGTACGACTCAGGACTTGCGGCTTTTTCGTTTTTTCCTCTGCGCCCACGGCTTTCCTTTTTTTTTTCTTGATAGATCCGTGTGAAGCACAACGGCTTTTCCCCCTGCTCGACAACCAGCCTCTTTCTGTGGCATCTTCATCTTAGACGCGTACCTTTTTTTCTTCCCCTCCCTCTTCCCATGCCCCTGCATTTTTCTACGTCGAAGTCGGTCCGTATTCGCTCGTGGCCTTTTTCCGCTGGCCGGATCCAGAACGTGATGTGAATTCCCTTCTCCCCCCCGAAACGTCATAGCCCGCATAGTATCTTTTCAGTTTCCCTTTTTTCTCAACGCGGTTCCCCCCGTCCTCAATCAATCGAGCAGCGCCTGGGTTTTCCCTCCCGGTATTATCACTCAACGGTGTCACCCCCCCGACGTGCTTAAGTCGTTGACAAACTTCTTTTCTTTTCTTCTTTTTTGGGTGTTCACCTCCTTCCATTGTCTATCTATGACGGCTACTCTTTTCCCACCTCGCCCGCACGCTCTCCCCGAGAATCCATCTTCTGCGAGAAGATTTCCTTCCGTTTTCGTCAGTTATGAGCGAGAAGAGCTGTAACTCTTTTCGATTGATGGAGCTTTTCTCTGCGCGTTAGGCTGATGCTTTGAGCGCTCTTTTCCAATGTTCAGGTGAATCCCCTTTTCCCACCCCGTCAAGGGGGCAGATTGATCGCTTCTTTTCCTTTGGGGGAGAACCCCCTATCCGCCCCCCCCCCCCCCCCCCCCCCGTCCTTCTTCCTAGGGGAGCGCGGGGGATCGCCCCCTCCCCTTTGTCCTTCCTCGGTCTGCCTTGCAACAGGAGAGAATTGTTTCCTTTTCTCGTGCGCGTCTTCGCCGGCGGTCCTTTCTTTGCTTCACCCTCCCATACCCTTGGCCTGACCTCTTCCTCTCGCTTTTTTTTTCTTCCATCTCGAGTTCTGCGCGGACATCTCCCCCTCTCTTAATCGCCTTCGGATATGAGGGCTGTTTTCTTTTTTTTCATACTTCCCCTCCCGCCGTCTTTCTCCTGAAGATACAACTCGTGTTCGACCCACCGTTTTCTTTTTTTCCCGACGACATGAAACGCGCACCCCTTCTACGGGATTTAATGATCTCCGATTCCCTTTCTGCTTTCTCCCCTCCTTACCTCCCTTCCTACGGGATTTTTAAAAAAAGGTGAGCGGTCAAATATTTTTTTCCCCCCTCCCAGAAGCATCGGGAACGCACTCCTCTAAGAAGACAAGAGCTTTTTTTTTTTCCTTGATTCCTCCTTTGTTGCTCCCCCCTCTCCCTTTCCTCACTTTTCCTCATCCTCCGTTTTCTCCTGCTCCTCTTCGGCATTTTGGCAAAACGAACCCTTTTTTTTTCTTCATCTTTTTCATCTCCCCCCCCCCCCCGATGCGAGTGCGGGCCCGAGTGTCCCCCTTCCCGGTATTTGACCGGCAACCTGTTTTTTCCGTCAGTGGTTTACAAGGAGCATCGATTCTTCTCTCCTTCCCTTCTTTGTTATTTCGTTCTCTCCTTCATCGTGATATCCGCAGCTTCAAAGGTCCTGGTGTTTTTCCAAGAGCTTGAAGGTTTCCTTCCGCCTTTTCATATTCCGGTTTCTCTTGTAGATGCGCGCCCTCCCCCCCCCCCAGACAGCATATCCTCCTGTTTCTTTCTTTTTCTTGATGTCCTATGTCGAGAAGAACTCCTCTCTGCTGGTTCCATCTTTCCCCTAGATCTACATGGTCTTCTTTCTCTTCTCTTTACTGCAAAAGACGAGTCGGGCTGTCCCCGTTTCTTGCACGCTGACAGTCATCTGGTGAAATAGAGAAGATTTTTCCTGACCTCTGTGAGCCCCTCTCTTCTGGTCGTGCTAATTGCCTCTTGTCGGGGTGATCTCCCCTCGAAACTTTGAGTTTTGTTGCGCGAGGGGCGATTTCGCTTGCCCGTGCGGGCGGCTGGAGCGTTTTTTTCAAGCAGAAGAGAAGAACCGCCTTCTTTCTGTCTTCTTACTCCCCCTCCCCCCGGTAAGTTCTTCTCTCTACTATTTGAATTTTCTCCCTTGCAATCCATCTTACTCGCCCTTTTTTTTCACGGCTTTTTTTTTTTGGTACGGTGAGGTTCTCCCCATAGGATTCGAGTTTTTCCCCCGTCCGCCCCATCTCCCCCCCCTTCTCCCCCTTCTCTGCTACGTTGCAATCCGAACCCCTCCCCTTTTTTCTAGTGGGATTTGAAACCGTTTTTTTTTTCCACTTCCGTTTTTTTTCCCGGACCAGGATTCCCCTCTGAGAGGGAGTTCACGCGACTTCTTTTTTTTTCACTTCGAGGTGATGTCGTGCTACGCTTTTTTCTAGGTTTTTCCCTTTTTCACTTCCCTTTTTCCTTCCTTGCAGGAGGGCAGTGAACCTTTTAGCGAAGACGGACGATCTCCCGTAGCTGAGGGCATTGATCCTCCTTTTTTGGCCCTTCCTTTGTGGCTGCAGTTTCTTTCCTCCTCGTTAAGAGCACAAGGACTCCAACCGCGCTTTTTTTTTGTCGAGCGTGTGAGCATGTCCCCCTTCCCCGGAATATATACTACGCTCCGCTTTTTTTTCCCGAACCCTTCCCTCCCTTCGTTGTCCTTTCCCTCCCCGCGCGCATCAAGTTGAGATCGTACGTGAGCTTAATTTTTGTCTCCACTTTGGAGGACGAGCGCTCTGTCGAGGCAATCTAAATGCTGACAAGTCTCCCCCTCTTTTAGCCCCTTCTTTTCAACCTTACATGGTGTTCTATCTACCTTTTTTTTGACTTGGGACGCGTATGTCGGGCTCTTGCAGACAGTTTCGAGCGTCTCCTTTTTCATCAATCCTGGCTTGTCACTCTTTTCTCCTCGATGTGGTCGAAATAGCCTGGACCCTTGGTTTTTCTCTGCATTGAGGCATTTGTCAGCGGACTTCAAGTCGGCACCTCAAAGGACTGCCCCTTTTTTCCATGGCGACCTTTTCTCTTTTGTCGCTATATCGAAAACGGCGTCATCCAAACTTTTCCCCCGGAGAGACAACAGCCGCAAAAAACGCCTCTCCTTTTCTTGGAAAGGGAGCGGGGCTGGGTCCTCTCTATTTTTTTTTCCCTCTCCCCTCGCGAACAAGAATGAGTTTCTTTTTGGAAAACCGACCGGATATAAGTTTGTGCCCCCCCGATGAGGAATAGCACGTGCGCATGGTCCCTCTCCCCCTCCCTTTTCCCTTCCCCACGAGTTCCTTTTCTTCCCTCCGACCGCATGATCGGAACGGGCAGGGCCGTTCCTCCTTCCAGCGGATTGGGCTTGACCTAACGGTTCCTTTTTTTTTTCATCAATGCCGCACCTTTTTCAGCTTTTCTGGTTGAAACTCCCTTCCCTCTTCCGACAAAGGCCCTGCCCGAAAAGTTCTGGACGTCTTTTTTTCCTGAACGCCCTGCCTGATCTTTTCTCGAGATAGGGCCGTTAGTCAAGAACTTTCGGTTTCCTTTCCAATCCTTTTTTTTGGCCGATCCCCTTTTTCTCTCCCCTTTGGGGCTGCGGCAAGTTCCCCTTTTTTGCCGCGAACCGGGCAGGAACGTTAGTCCAGCCCAAGCCTTTTTTTTATGAACGGCCATGCCCGGGCGATCATGCCCTTCCCTTCAGTTTTTTTAGGAGTTTGTACCTTCTCCCCCTTGCGCACGTGCGATCCTCCTCGCACAACTTTCTTTTTTCCAGTCCCTCATGCGGTGTTCGCTCTTTTTTCTTTCCCAATCTTGATCCGAGGCGTGTCGTCCCCCCAATTTTCCTCTTTTTTCGGCTGTTGTCTCTCCTTTGAATGGGTTTTCCCCCCCCCCCCCCCCCCCCCCCCCCCCCCCCCCCCCCCCCCCCCTGGACTGCCCCTTTCTATATAGCGCCACAGAGCTACCAAGAGCTTTTTCCCTCTCGCGAGGAGTCCTTTGAGGTTGACGACGCGTCTCTTTCAGTCTTTTGTTGATAGCGCAACCAGGTCCAGGCGACTTTTGTTCCCACGGGATTGGCCAGCCTTGTGACTTTTTCTTTCCCCCCTAGCCCGTGCGAACGGGCGGCCATCTTCTCCCTTTCCGACCTCTTTTTTCCCCCGATCTAACAAATTCTTTTTTTGTGGAGAACTCCGGGCCAATCGCTCGCATCCCCTCCTCTTTCAGCATTGAGATGCCTAGACCCTCGGGATCCCGATGATGCATCTCCCTCTTTTCTATCTTTTTTTCTACCCAGCTTTCTCCCCTTACTTGAGCGAGCGGGGTAGCGAACGTCCATCTTTTTTTTTTTCTTTCCTCTCCCAACGAAGCAGGGCCGCAGCGGCTTCCCCAGCACTTGGATGCGATTGACATGCTGCCCCTTCCCAGCCCTCTTCCGCTCGATTTTCTGCGATTGGAATATACTATTCTCCCCTTTTTTTCCCCCGGCGATGCAGGCCTCCGGTCCTCTCGTGAGAAATGCGCAGCCCGTTCCCTTTTCTCGCTCCTCTCGTTCACATGAAAGCGGCCGGTCTCCATCCCCCCCTTTTTTACTTCCATGGGCTTCCAGGACGAGGCAACCAGCCTTCGTAGAAGACATCACCTCTCCCTCCCGATTCTTTTCCCCGCTCACCTCCATCCGAGCAGCGCATTGTTCCTCTGGTTACCGACCGTCTTATCACCCCCCTTTTTCCCTCCACGAGCCAACACGACTGCTCCCTTTTTCCCTTATTTTTCTCTGCGGACGGCGGTGATTCACCAGCGGACCCCTCTTTTTGGTTGGAACAGCCACTGGTACCTTCCTCGGATGATTGACAGAGAATAAATCTTCTTTTCTTTTTTTCCAACTCCCTTCCCCCCGACAGATCGTATTTCTTCTTGCGCTAACAATATATTCCTTTTTTCTCCTACTAATGCCTTGCGTTTGATTAAGTTGCTCTTTGGAGGGATCAAGCTCCCCTCCCTTTGCATCCGCCTCCCTTGCTTTTCCTTTTTTGTTCAGCTAATGATCGCTTCGCCTTTTCTCGTTTTTATCAGGCTTTTTTCGGCAAGAACAGTTTTTTTCTTCTCCCCTCCCCCTCCCTTTTTTCCTTTATTCTTTCCTCTCTGGCTATGCTCGAGGCCCCGGAGAAGGATGTCCTTCTTTTTCTCCTGGGTTCCTCGGCGGCGGTCCGGTGCCGCTCCCCGTCGACTATAGCGCCTTTTTTCGCTCCCCCCCTTTCCGAGTTCTTTTGCTCTCTTGGGTCAGGAAAAGATTTCTTCATCGCTTTTGCTTTGGAGACGGCCAGATGGGGCGAGCCCTCCCCTTTTTTTGGTTAACGATACCGGAAGTTCCCTCCAATTTTTTTTTCATTCCAGCGTCTCCCTTTCTTCGGATAGCTACGATTTCATGCTCTCTCCCCCCCTTTTTTCCCGCTAAAAACTGAAGCGTGAGTCCTTCCATTTACAGGATTTTCAACCACAAGGTTTTTTTCCCCCACTTCCCTCTTTACTAATTTTTTTTTTTTTTTTCGTTTGTCAAAGATAGCGCCCAGCTTTTTCTTTTTTGGACAAATGCTCCGCGCTATTCTTCTTCTCTCTTTTACTAATAATACGTTGTTTTTTCTCTTCCCCCCTGACTTTTTCTCCGCAGTTGCCCCCCCCTTGACACAAGAGGCGCAAGGCTCTTTCCAAACGAACCCGAGGCGGTGCGTTTTTTTCTTTTTCAACAGGCACGTTATTGACGCTTTCCCTCTTTCGGTTTTTACCCTGGACGCCTTCCCCCCGTCCTAAGTTGTAGCTTACATCTTTTTTTTTCCGTCGGAGAGCAGACTTTCTTTCAAAGGTATGGGTGCCGCCGTTTTTTTTGGTTTCTCTTTTCACGGATGTGGATATTCCGTATCGTGCTTTTTCCCGCCCTCCAGTGGCAGGCTCCCCCCCTTCTTTAAGATATTGAAGGGAACATGATGCTTCCTTTTTCTCCTTCTGATTCGTCAGTCTCTTTTTCCTCTCTCCCATGGTCACCCAGGGGCTTCTCTTTTTTTTGTCTGAAAAGGACGCCGGCTCCTTTTTTTTGTCACTTTCCTTCATACTTCTAGCATTTTGCTTTTCCCTGTCCTCAACAGGCCGCCTTTCCCCAGCGAGCAAATATGGTCGTGCTTTCCCACCCTTGCTCTCCCCCCTCGTGGACGTTTCCCTTCCGACGAAAAAGCGTTTTTTTCCGTGAGCGTGGCTTTTGCGGAGATTTATCTGCCTTCCTTCGTCTTCTCTTTTTCTGCCCCGCTTCCTTCAACGCAGCAGCCGAACCGCTTCGGCAGGAGTGAGTCCCTCAATCGCTTTTTTTTTTTTCCAGTTCTTTCATAATGTAACTCCTTTTTTTTTTCTTTCGGGATTGACCCGGCAATCCATCTTACTTTTTTTTCCGGGGTCAGATCCTATGCAGGCGTCTTTTTTCTTGCTGGTACCCCCCCCCTCCGCCATAGGAGAGACCAACTTTCCTTGACCCACCCCGTCCGCCGCTTTTTTCGTGCAATAGAATTAATCCATTTCCTTTCCCCCTTTTTTCTTGATCCAATTTTTACCAAGTGAAGGCGGCGTTTCTTTTCTTCCTTCTTGAGCGGGTTCACGCGGCGCGTTTTCCCTGTCGATTTTCCGATTTTCTGAGGTTTTTCTCCGGTCCTGGAAAGCCCATTGGCCCCCTTCCCTTCCCCCCGTTGCAGGTGTGAACCGGCGAGCTCCTTACGACCCGATTTGGGTTTTTTTTTTTTTTTGGACCCCGTTTCTTTTCCCTTGATACGATATCTGCTTTTTTTTCTTCAGCGTGGCGCAAGTTCCGCGTCCTTGCCTAAACGGAGAGACACTTTCTCTTTTTTTTTTTCACATATCCCTTTTTCCTTCCCCCCTGCCTATAAATACGCGCCGCTGCGGCCTTTCTCCCCCCTTGCGCATGGCGAGGACGTTCTCTCTTCTTTTACGTGAGCTTAGCGTTTGGATCCCCTTTCTTTCTTAGGCCCCCTCCTTCTTCCCCCTTCTCCATGATACGAGGTAGAGCATATCAATGCTCCATTCTTTCGCAGAGATTGGCCGGAGGTTCGCCCTTTTTGTTTTCTTTCTTTCGGACCCTTTTTATGTATTGTTTCTCCTCGTTTTCGCAGAGGGCTCGTTCCTTTTTTATCAGCAAGGGCTGCATCCTCTTCTTTCGAAATAGACTGGACCGGGTGCGCTCTTTTTTTCTATATTTTTTTCTCTCCTTTCAGGCCCCTTTTTTTCATCGCTATCGTTTGCAATGGCGTCTTCTTTCTATGTGGAGCTATTCTTTTTTCCATATGAGCCTGACCCCTTCCCTTTTCCCCAGCTTTTTTTAGCTAACTCTATACAAGGTGGATGTGTGACCGTTCTTTCCCCCTCTCTGGATCAAGATTGGGTCCCATCCCCTTTTCCCCCCGAATGAGGGAGCTGGTACGGGACCCTTTTCTCGTGAGGACTCTCCCTTTTTGTCAGCCTGTTTCCCCCCTTTTGCCAGCAAACACGAGTCCTTTCTTCCCCATGATTTCCCTCCATGAGCATTGGGCGCACCGCCCTCTTTTTTTTCCGAGATTTTTTCATCCCGTCCTCCCCCCGGCTTGCGCAGGGATTGATGAACGGCCCTGCATTTTCTCTTCCTGCCCGAAAAGTTCTTGACGAACGGCCCTGTCCTTCCATGATTCGCTCGGTTCACTAATGACTCCTTTTTTTTTTTCCCAAGATTTTTTCCTTTTTCAAGCGGTCCGTTTTTTTTTTTTCTCCCTTTTCGGGAGGCAGTTATCAAGCCTGCGCAAGCCTTTTTTTTTCTTTCTGACACGGCAGACTCTCGCGCCGGGTCTTCCCCTCCGCTTGAGGTGAGCAAAAAGGAGCGGTCCTTTTTTTTTTTCTTCCTGATTTCTTTTTCTTTAAGATCTTTTCCCTTTTTTTTTCAGGAGTGGAATCAAGGCGGAGCCCATGTCGTCCCACCTTATATCCGGTCGGGGGTTTCCCCTCCTTTTCGATGGAGAGAAGGGATTCCCCCTTTTCCTTTCTTCGTTTTTCCTTTTCCAGCTCAATCCCTCCCCCCCTTTTTAAGCGTTCATAATGCGTAGTTTGCGGCTTTTTTCCCTTTCCTTTTCTTACTGCACGGTTGGGATGACGCGCCAACCGTTTCCCCCTTCCCCCTTCTCTTGTCTCTCCCCCTCTCCTCGATGTCCTCGTTTCTTTTCTGAAGCGTTCGCGGAAAACCGTTCTATCTGGTTGATGCGAAACCAGGTCCCGGCTCCGGTCGCCGGCCAAGGGATGAAGCCTTTCTTCCCGACCCTCCCCCTTTTAACGGGCGACCCCCTCCTTCTGCGTAAACAATTTCCGGACGATTTTCCCTCCCCTCGAAGGTGAGGATGGTGGCGAACTTTTCTTTTTCGAGAAGGGGGACTTCTTTTTCTCACAGCTTATCCTATTCTTTGGTTCCCTCTCGTCATCAACCGTTTCGATCCTTTCTTTTTCCCCCCCTGGTCGTAAGCTTCAGTACGATCTCCGCTTTTAGCGAAAAGTACATAGAAAGTGCGCAATTTTTTTTACCACGAAGCCTCTCTTGTCTTAGTTATAGATTGCATTGTGTCCTCCTTCGATTGACATGATCCAAAAACTCTCTCCTAAGTTCTCTTCCTCCGGTGGAGGAGCTTTTTCCCCTCTCGAAAAGCGGAAACTTGCCCCCTTTTCTTCCAGGATAGCCCCCCTTTTATCAACTTCCCTTCCTTTCTTTTTCCCTTTATCCGGTTACGTAGTCGCTCGCTCCCTTCCCCTGTAAAGCTGGCGGATCCATCCTTCCTGGATTTAAAGGCCCCTTTTTTTACCCCCACCTAATAGCCCGCCTCGCCCCCCCTCCCCCTCGACAGGTCGGTTCCTCTTCGAGTGAACAAGCTACAATTCCTCTCCTTGTTTTTTTTTCATTGGTTTCCTTATCACTAAACGGTTCCCCCGAAGGATACAATAATCTCTTCTTTTGCCATCTATTCCTTTGCATGGTTTTTTTCCCATGCGGACCTTCCAATTTTCCTCTTACTGGTGGGTGTGGAACCGCACTGGGACCACTTTCCTTTCATAGGATATTGACCGTTTTTTCCTTTCTCAGTCTTTCCGGGTTTTTTGTCCCCTCCTGCCCATTACGACCCAAAGAGATTCCATCTTTTCAAGCGATGATAACCTATATTCCCTTATGGGAAGATAATAATGCTTTCTTTTTTTTTTCTGCCTTCTTTCTTTCCGAGTCTGGGTTTTCCCCTTCTGAGAGAAGCATGCCCTTTCCTAATTCCCGACGCGCGCCCACGCTCACGGGTTCCTTTCTAGCATTACGATACCTTCTTTTTCTTCGGCTTTGATTGCCCTTCCCTCACCCCTGGGGGCGCGATGGGGATCGCCCTCCTTCTTTTAGCGGTCATCGCTTTTTCCACAGGCGAGAAGGATTCTTCTCGTTCTTTCGCGCCTTTTTTTCCAGCCCGAGCTCGGCTTTTTTCTTCCCTCCCGACCGATACCATGGGAGATCCTCTTTTTCTTTTTCCCAGAAGAGAAGAGATCTGCGCTCTTTTTCTTGCCCCTATCTTCACTTTTCTTCTCTTTTGCGGGAGCCGGCCAGCTGGAGGGCTTTTTTTCCCTCGCGTCTGGTTCACTTTCCAAAACTCGTGATGAGACCCCTTTTTTTTTTTCCTCCGACTTTTCCCTTTCCCCCCCCAGATTTTCTCTGATAGCTACGTTCAGCCTCTCTCCGATGTAAAGCTCCCTTTGAGACATCCCCATTTTACCCTTCACAGTTACAGGGTCTTTCCCCTTTGATCGGTAAATACAGGCATGTGACAACTTTTTCCTCCCCTCATAGGGTTCGTTTGAAAGATATTCCTTTTCTTTTTTTCCAATGTTCTCCTCGATATCGCGCGTTGG
>Ga0179593_1419922_pt1 | contig 10585 bp, 14 predicted proteins | sample CZODoug2_1_08_16_FD_185931 | JGI IMG/M metagenome (GOLD analysis project Ga0179593, IMG submission 185931) | Vadose zone soil fungal communities from Angelo Coast Range Reserve, California, USA - CZODoug2_1_08_16fungal (PacBio error correction) | ecosystem: Environmental > Terrestrial > Soil >... | reverse complement strand
TATCCATAACCTTTTTTACTGACACCCATGTCCCCGATCAGCAGTTCCGATGATGATTGAAAATTCACATTGAAGTTTTCACCGCATTCCCCCCTCCTTTCTTTTCTCCTAGTTTTCAGTGTATATTCTCACCCCCTCAGCTTGGTCTGGCTCCCACCTTTTGGATCTTGCCACCTTCTATTCCCTTTCCTGTCTGCCCTTTAAGTTAGTGGCCTCTGTCTTTTCCTCCCTCACCCGCAGCTCATGATTCGAAGCTCTTCTTGCTTCTCTTCCACGACGAGGAACCGGCCCTCTGCGGCTGAGTCTCGTCAATTATTTTAGAGAACCGTGTTTAGTTTCCCGGTGGCCAGTTCATTTCTTTCTCCCCCCCCCCTCTTTAAATCGCCTCCTTTCTATACTCGAATGGCTTCTTGAGGCCAAGACCCCGATTTTAATTGAGTGGCTCTTGAACTTTTCTACACTCGCAGTATTCTCTGCTTCTGAAACGTATTTTCCCTCCCCTCTCCATCGCCTCTCTGCTTCCGCCCGCTCGTTTTAATCCCTTTTTAATTCCAGCGCGTTTGGCGCCTACGCGTGCCCAATTCTCACATACCTTCTTTCATCCAATTTCCTCCCGTGAGATCCTCATCGTCCCACTGGCCTTGCAGGATAATGGATTAGCACATCCATTTTTAGGATACTCCCGCCCTGTCTCCCATTTCCTCCGCAGCAAATTTCGGGTATCTCCCCACAAAAGTTTCTACCCCCGACCAACCACCTCCTTCTCTCAACATTCCCCGCTTCCCCCAACCCCCTCCCCCAGAATGTGAAGCCTTCCCCTTTCGCGGGTTCGCTTCGGAAATTTTCCCCAACGGACACGACTACTTAGGGTGGTAACGTATGACTTACATCCTATAGACCCACCCCCCCCCTCTTATGGGCCCCCTCTTTGGCAGTTTCTCCTTCCACTACTTTTCGGTGACTGGTTTATTAGTGATGTTCTCGCGTTTCCCCAATTCAGTTAGCGTTGGTTGGCGATCAAGTCCATTCTCCGCTACTTCCCCTCCCTCCCCCCCTGTTAGACCCCTTCCCCCCCCCCAAACAACATCCCGTATGGGTCCAAGCAGCTCTCTTATTCACCTTCTGTTCCGCGACATGCATGCGCCCAAGCTCTCCCTTTTTCTCGTAGGAGGTTCCTCCCCCTGTATTCTCCCTCCTGCCCAGCTGACGCTATTCCCTTTTTCCGTTCGGTCCACTTTTAATTTCCTTCGAGGAATATAGCGGCACCATGATTCCCGCTTTTCAATAACACTTTCCCTTAAATGGCCGCGCTCCCTCTGACCCAATTCTTTGGGCTATCCATATGGGTTTTCCCAAACCCCACCATCCTCCAATATAGCTGGCTGATTTTCATTACCCCAAACGGCGATTTCCCCTTCCACCAGCAGAATCAATCTTTCCCTTCCACCCAACCCGATTTGATTTCCCCGGTACAATCGAGCGGCTCCCAGATCCCGTTCCCAAAACTTCTACTCCTCCCCCCTTGCACGATCGGGTAAAGAGGCTCTTTTGTCGTTTTCCTCTCGCCCTCCCCCCCCTCCCTTTAACCCCTCCTTTCTTTTGTTCTTTTTCCACGCTTCCTGCTTCTGTTTCCGCAATTCCCGGGGTTCTATCTGAAACAGATTCAGCGCTATTTAATGTTGGATGTGTTTTTTTTTTTTTCCCCTATCCCCCTAATGGTTGAACTTAGTCGCCGCTATGATCAAGTTTCTTGCCCTCGGCAGTACTTTGCAGAATTTATTCCCTGCTTCCTGACGTATTGTTTTTTCCGTCAAATACCCTCCCCCTTTTTGCCCGCTTATTCTTTTTTTCCTTCTTATGATTCCTACCCTACCGTCCGACCCTTGCTCTTGTGCATGAATTAAGTTTGCTTTTTCACTCCTGAAGGTGGAATCCTCTCCTTCTCGTTGCCGCTCAAAGCAGATTGGCATTGGGTGCCCCTTTCTAACTTGCTGATGCTTCTCTGCTCTTCTCCTTCGACTTGATCGACGGCATCTTCTCATTCACGCGCAACCCATAATAACCAGATCATTTCGTTTAGATTCCCCCCCTCTGCCCAAAAGCTTGCCGTCCTCCCGACTTTGTTTTCCCCCTGATTCCAGGATCCGTTCCACCCCTGACGTTCTCTTGGCCGGTGTTTGAAATTTGCCCTCGCTTTTCAAAATCCTGCTCCCCTCTCCCTCGTGTTTTCCCATATCGTTTTTTTTTGTGGTGGGGGGAGTTTAGTGCCGCGGCCATGTCTCCAAAGGCCCCCCGGGACCCTTTAGTCGGGTTAAATTCTTTGTGTGAACTTCACTACAAGACCTCTTTCTGTCTATGCTTCTGAAGGAATACGTTCTTCTCCTACCTTTTTTGACCCCCCCACACTTCCCTTTGTCCTAACTCTCCTTACCCAGCCCCCTTTGCTCTGCGTTCTACGGGAGGACATGGGCTCTCTCCGTGTGTCGACGTTATGAACGCTGTCACGAAGGAAAACTGCTTAGTTCCTCGCTGCCCATTTATCACCCCACACTTCATCCGGTACCCCGACGAAGATGTGATCTTTTTCTTTACTCCTTTTTTTCACGACGCCCTGCTCTTCGAACGCTCTTTTCGTTCAGACTCCCCTTCCTGCAGATTACGGAGAATATCTTCCTTTTCCGCAATCACTCACCCGAGTCCGGGCTTATGTGACCCTTCCTCTTTTTCAGCGGGCCACTTCTCTCCCCCACTTCACATTCCCTGGACCCTGTCAGGTATTCTCAAGAATTCTTCACTCCGCCGCATTGAAGTCCAAAAGTATTTCGTGGATGAGTTATGGCCGCCATAGATGCTTTCATGCCGATGCATCATCTGTCTTTCTTGCCCTTTTCCACAGTATTCTTCCCTACGTCCTTTCTTTCCGTGCTCATTGCAGGATTCTAAGGTTAAGATTCCCATGTGTTCCCTGAACAGATGTTGTTTTCTAATTACATGCCCCCTGGCCGTTCATAGGCGAACCCTATTTCCCTTCCTATTCAGGGAACGATCCTGCCTTTCCAATCCTTTTTTCTGAGTTTTCGGGAGATGTCATGGTTCCCTCGACAACCCTTGTACTCGTCTTCTTTTTTCCTCTCGTTTTTCTTGCTATTTTAGCTCATTTTAAGGGCCCTTTTTTTCCGTACTTTGCCACCCTTCCCCCTGACGACCCGCAGCGGCGACTGATGAAAATCATTTGTCCCCCCCTAGTCCATCTTTTTACGCCTCTTTTTCCCTCTGTCCCTTTCCACTGTTATCTCTCCCCAGAATCTTGGTCGTTCGCACAGCTTGAATTCTCCCCCACAAGCCATGCGCCTGCGACCGTGAAGCATTGCTCGTTTCCCTCAGTTATTAAGACAATCATTCCCCCTCAAGCAGCAGTTTCCTTCTTCCTCAGGCTGTTTCTTCCAGCCCCCTTCCTCACGAGCCATGTTGACCGGACCCCCGTTCCTTCGTCTCTCCCTTTAGAGAAGCACCTTTAAGGGCTTGGAGTTTCATTTTGCAATTTCTTTACCTTTCCTCCCCTCCCTCACTTGCAGCTATCCTCAGTGCTGGCGGCTTCTTGACGTGCAAACCAGTTCTCATGGAGCGAGTTTTGAATGCAAGCGTTTCGAAAACCTTAGCCTCCGTTCCTTCTTTTTGGGGAACCTCCCCCCAGATTCACACCTGATAAGACCGCGGGTACGCCCCAGCTGATTTCGACATTGCTCATGGAAACTCGCGGGCTTGCCGGAAAAGCTTTCCTAATTCAACATGATCGCCCCTAAAATCGTTCCGTGATCTCCCTCATCTTTCCCCACTTCGAGGCTATAATGGTATCCTTCAAAGGTTTTTAGTGGAGAAGTCCCAGCCATTTCATCCCTGGAGGACCGCCCAAATATTAGAGGTTAGTTTTATCCCCCCCCCCCTAATTTATCCCTCCACGCCCCCTTTTTGAGCGTAACTTTTCTTTGACCTAACCCCGTTATGTGAACCCCACCTTGGTCCTTTGACTCGTTTTGGAAAGACTATAGGAAATTTCCCCCCCAACGGCCCCCCCGCCTCCTTCCTGGTTGAACTTTTGTACCTCATCTCTTAACACCACCCCCCCCCCCCCCACTTCGCAAGCTGGAATGTGTCATCACACTTACTTGCTGATTTCTTGTTCGTCGATTTAGGACCTTTCCCGTGTCCCCTCTGGAAGAGTTGAAATTTTTGCAATCCTCATCTCATTATACTTACTCCTTTCGACAGTCCCAAGCAAATGCCCAAAGAGGGGAAGCTGTCCAACCCGATTCTCTTAAATTCAAGTGTATCCCTTTTCCCTTTTCAATTTTGAAGACCTCTGCAACATGGTTAGATTCTGAGGTTTTCGCAAAGTAGAGAATCTACCAACCTCACTTCGGTCACCCTTGCGCTGGTGCTGCTACCACACTCTCTCCTGGCCGGAATTATCCGCGGCAAACTCCCCTTGTCCCCACACCCCTTTCTTCCGGTGTTCGTCCCCCATTTGCCAATTGGAGACCTGGCGGGGCAAAACACACATTCCCCTTAGATTCTCTTTCCCCCCTTGTTTTATTTCTACCCCCTTTAGCATTGGGCACATAAGCCTTCCCCCAGAGTGTAAAACACCCCATTTCTTACAAGGAGTTTTTAGGCACGACTCTCTCCCTGATAACCCCTCTCATCTTTGCCCCGATACATTTCTCTTCCACAGTTTTTGTGTGTCTAGGAGACAACGATTTTCGAGTTTTCCCTAACCGCCTGTGAAATCCTTTTTTTATTCTTTTTCACCTACGCCTTTCTGTCCGCATTTTCTGCATTTTTCTATTACCCAATAAAGAACAAAGTGAAGCCATCCGTATGGACTGGATGGTGTTTTCTGACCCGCATTCTCTTCCTTCCACCTCATGGTCCCCTTTCCTTAGAGTCCGATTTTAAGATCATTTTTACTTGACTATTTTTCAGCCATTTTTTTCTCCTTGCCTTCCACAACACATTCGTTTTGTTCGAAAATCAAGAAATGACCAGTTTTTATAGTCTTCACGTTGCTTTTCTTTTTCTTCCTTTTTCTGTTTCACACTCGAGTCCCAATGTTCCCTCCCTCCGCGATATCAGTTACTGAAAGGATCACTCGCAGTTTTATTCTATCATGTTCTGAGTTCAGCCCCCCCTAGATTTGGCATAATTATTTCCTTTCTCCGGCTCTCCTCTGTAGGACTGGAACTTGATCGTCCACAAGGCCTCGACCAAGGTTTTTTATCCTCGAGAACCCAACTTACATGGCTTTCCCTTCCAAATTCGTTTATCGTTTTTTGCCCCAATCCTGCCCAGTACAGCTTTCTTCGCTCTTTCTTTTCATCCCACCCTTTCAACCAGGAAGGCTTTTCCCTTTTTTTTTTTCCATAGACATCTCTTTCCCAAACCACGACGCCGTACGTCCTGCGTAAAAGATAGGCCAGACTTCAAATGTATATACAAAAGGATGGGTCCCCCTGTAGTGATGCACCTTTTTTTTTTTCTGCAAGAACTCCTCTACTATTTTTTTTTACTGCCTCATGAATGCGGACCAGGTGAGTTTATTACCCTCACTCCCCCTTTAGGTGACTACCCTATCCTTCCCTTCCAAGTACTCTGATTGAGCTCCCGGTCTGGAAACTCTCCTGACGTGAGGTGATCCTCTTTCACCTCGTTCCTTTCACAGATGTTCATTTATGTCCCACCGCCTTCTGCTCGGAACCCCCGCCTTCCCCCCCCCCGCTCATATTTCTTGGTCCTTTCCTCCTCCCATTCCGACTTTTGACTGTCTAGGTTTTGTCAGTTTCCAAAATTCGCACCGCCCGACTCTTTTTTTTATTTTTCCGAATCTTGTCCCCGATTAAACTGTCACTAAGATTGTCCCCCCTTCCTGCTGAGTTAATTTCCCACTGGCGAACCTTCCTTTCCCCTCCATCTGTCCACTTTTTCTCTCTCCTACTGGTCATCCCGGCTTTTGAAGTTACAACTTCAGTCGGGTTCTTTCCTCCATCAGCGTTCTCATTGCTCCTGCATGCTCGTCTATGGAATTATTATTTTCACTCCCTTCCCCCCCCATGTCTCCGGTCTTCCCTCTTTCTTCTCTTCTTTCATACCTTTGGCGCGATACGACCCCCGATGCTGGTGAGATATAAATGCCTGAACCTTTTAGTCTAAATCATGAAGATGATTCCCCTTTTTTACGGTGGTTTCCCCTCCTCCCTGCTCAGGGTCTGTTCTTTCTTTTTCCCCTCGTATTAGTTTCTATCTTCTTTATCTTCCGTTGTTTTTTTTCTTTATCATGTACGGTGAAGCACCCCTTGAACTTTTCTCACAGACACGACCGAAGAATATGATTCTTACCACTCCTTCCCCTGTCAACACCTCTTCATGATTTTCTCCCCCCCCATGCGGTCCTTGCCCTTTCTTATTCACTGTGTTCGGTATCGAGCAACCATTTTTCATGGTCCCCGTGGAATACCTTTCCGTGACTCACTGCTCCTCTTTCAAGTCTCCTCCTTTCTTCCGAACCTCAGAAGCTGCAGGCGATTTCCCCGCTCGCTTTTCATCAATCATCCACGCTTGGACGGACCAGCGGCTTTCAGGCACTGCTTCCTCTCTCTGAATACAGTTGTTTTTTCCTTTCTGATTTAAGTTTCCTTTTCTATCTTTGACGCTTGGACTTCGCTTAGAGGGAAGAGACGACTTTTTTTTATCTTTTGCCGGCCCCCAGAAAAAGAGTCCTCTTCTTGTGCTAGTGATTTTGTACAATCTTTTGAAACACACTTCTTCCTTCAGGTTTGATTTCTTGCTGAAAGGTCACGAAAACTCTTTTCCCCATCTTATCGGTTTTTCCCGTCCTAGGCTTTCCTCCTTGCGCAATTGCCCTCTAGTGTAAGCGTTCAGACTTTTACCCTCTGCAATCCCTTTCCGTCATCTTCCCAGGGTTCTTTGACTGTATTCGAACACTCAAAGGGTTTTCCTTTTGATAAGAGCCAGGTTTTTTTTTTCCCCCTTCCCTTCCTACTCCATCTTCTCGTTCGTTTTGTCAAAAGGATCCCTCCTAATGTACCTCCCCTTTGAGGACCGTTCCTTTGCACTCAACCGCACCCCTATATTTTGAACCTTACTTCTCGGTTTGGGACGCTCTTTCCGGACAACTTTCCACAACGGCAAGCTCCCTTCCCTTTTGGAAATGTCTGTACCCGAACCTCCTCTATACACCAAACCCTTTCTTTACTTCCTAGTCACCTCGGAGCGTCGATAAACGACCTTTCTTACTTCTTTAGGGGTAGTGTCGTTATGTTTTCTTTCTTTCTTCAACTATGTGATTGGCCTTTTTTGCCTTTTTCCCTGTCCCTTATTCGCTACGCCTCGTGTTAGAACCCCGGACCCTCCCCTTTCCAAAATTTCTGTGGGAACGCCTCGCCCTCCTCGCTACCTTGCACGTCTCCAGTTCGCTCCCTTCTGCATGCGTTTGAATCTCAAGGTGCGCGGTTCCTCAATCCCTTTCTCATCCTTCAACTGCCGACGTTTTCCCCTTGTTTCATGGAGGAACCCTCCCCCAACGTCCTTCCCGAGCATCCACCCCCCCGCCACCCCCCTCCTATCTCCGGTTCACCCCCTTACTACCGCGGCCACACCTTATCCGGAACTCGACGGACCTCCTTTCAAAATTCGGCGATCACTTACTGGCGGGTTAACAAAAAACCGACCCACCTCCAAAAGTTTGTTTCTTGGATTGGCCATCCCCCAATGCTCCTTCCCCAAATTGCTTCACCATCCGACCTTGATTTAATGCTAAATCCACCACACCTCGAGGTCCAAGCCCTTCTTGGACCCCTTTAGGTTTAACATATCATAGCACCCCCCCCCCAACCACCCCCCCCCCCCCCCACCCGCTTTTATATTTCGGGTATACTTTAATCCTTTCCGTTCTTTGTTGTGGAGATTCTTCTTTTTTCACTTTAATCTTTTTCTCCCCTCGGAGTTTTCCCACCCGCCCTGGTCCCTTATCATTTATTTTATCTACCTGTGCCACAATTATGTTTGTCTTGATTCTCATGTAGTGTCCCTTTCCCCCCAACTTTTTTAACAACTTTCGTCCGCTTGGCCTTTCTTGTTTCACCCCCGCCACCCCTAAATTTATTTTTTTCAATGTACGATCCCTCTTCTAAGATCCGGTAGTGAAGTCTTCCGTCACCGCGCCCCCCCTTCCGATGAAGCGAATTAGTTGGTGACTTTTCACTACAAGTACAATTGCCCCTTGAGTCCTTATTGCGTCCCACCCTTTTTTTCGCCCCTACGCTACCCTTCTCTTTCTTTTTGCATTCATTTGAAGTCTGAGCCCAAGTTTGGACTAGATAGGCGCGTTTTTGAATGATCCACCTCTTTTTAATTTGGATGGCCTTTTCTCCCCTTTATTAGGGCTGTCTATTCTGATGAGAATGGGGCGATGACAAACGTTCCAATCTCTTTACCTCACCTGCGATCAAATCCACACCTTTTTTTCCCCCTTATTCTCCCTTTTCCAACTTTCTTTACGACGCTGCCCAAGCTGACGGGTAATCATACCTTTTGTGGTTCCCTTAGATTTAACTGTCCATTTCCCGGAATTGTGTTTCTTTGTTTTCCTTTTCCCCAACGCAACAGCGAGAACGTAAGGGTTTTCCCCCATTATCGGGTGCTATTGCAGAGGAAATTCTTTTTTTTTCCACACCTGCTGTTTTACCCGGCGGTTTGGCGATCTCCCCCTTCTTTGTTTGTTCAATCACTTCCTCTGACATTTCTGTCTGCCGCAGAATGCTCTGAACTGTTTCCTTCTCCCCCCACGTTCTTTAATACCATCCATATCTTCAAGGCCACAGGTGGCATATGCGGAGCTAAAGGGTACATGGGCTTTTATCTGAAATTCTTTTTGCTCTGTCTTCACTTTTTTTCCTCTTGACCCCCCCCGCTCAATCGTTTGCCAACAGAGCTCGTTACCTACGCATCTCTTGAATCTTTTTTGTTAATGCCTTTTCCCACCGACCGAGTCCCTTCCTTTTTTTCGAACGTTCACACCCCACGACGAGATCCCGGCGAATCTCAGGTTTTACCAGTCCTCCCCCGTCACTTTTCCGCGTCGCTCCCCCTGCCTTATGATTACTCTTTCCCATCCGCGAACATTAACCTCCCCAAGTGGCCCCGTTCCTCAAGTACGAATGGGCCCAGTTTTACAATTTTTGCTCGTATGGGCTTTTCCCCGGCTCTTCGAATAGCCTCGTTTCTTTCTCTTCTTCCTTTTAATTATCTAATAAGGATTTAATCGGTTTTCTTTCATTTTTTTCCCTGTCTCATTCTGGGTTTCCCTCGCAACTGTGGCCTCTCTGAGTGGGGATATTCCCATGCCACCCTCCTGGTGGAAATAGGAGAACTTTTCTCTCCCGTTTTTCCCCCATAAGGCCGTTATTTACAGATCATTTCCCGATCTTTGCTGTCTCCGAGTCTTTGGTGCCCAAAGTGTCCATTTCTCAGACCTCGCTTCTCCCCACAGTTGTGTTTTTTGGAGATCGTATCCATACCCGGTTGTCAGGATCCACCACTAAAGAGAAACGACCACTGCGATTCTGATGACACAATCATGCTAGCCCCTTTCCAGTAATTGGATTTCCCTCCCTTTTCCCCTCGTTGAATTTTTAGGTATATTCTCACCATCCATCTTTCCCTGGCAAAATTTTATAGCCCCCAAGTAACTCTGGGCACGTGTCCCCTCGCTCGGCTACTCACTCCACCATTTTCCAAGTGACCTCCTTTCCCTTCTGCATTTCCCGATTATTGACTCCCAGAACCTCATCAGAAGTTGACTTGGACCGACTCGAGGGCTGTTGCCCTGCTTACAATCATTCGCCTCCCCTTCTGGTTTAAGGATGTTAATGTTCAGTTTTCGCTCCTTTCCCCTCTGACAGCCCCCCTGGAATTTTAGCAGAGGCCCCGTTTGAACACCAAGAACCAAAGATCATGTGTGCTGATGCTGTGCGGAATTTTTGACTCTTCCCCCCTCCGTTCTCTGACTGCGAAATTCACTTCCCCGCAACATCTTCTTTCCGCAGATTTTCCCTTCTTTTTGAAGAATGCTTCAGTCCCCTGCGGTTTGTACTTTTCCTTTTGACCTCACCCCTCCCTTTTCCTTCTTTCCCTCCAATGTCCGCTTGATCGCCGCCCCCTTAAACTTCCCTTTTAAGGCTCTAATGTACCTTGTTGGCGTTGGCCCGACGTCCAGTCTCTCATCCCTTCAGACACAAATTTCTCTTAGTTATGGCCCCCACCAAAACCCCCCCCCCCTCCCCCAAACTGGTACCCCCTCCTTCTCTAACCTTTCCATCTTCCCTAATTTCACCCGATACTTTCAACCAATGGAAGGTGAGTTTGTTTTTTGACCTCGGAACTTTTTCCACGAAATGCTAACCCGTGTGGAACTTGCTTACCGGAAATCTTTCCCCCCCAAAAACTCGTTCCCCCTCTTAATGTGGCATCTTTCGCTTTCCCCTCCTTTGACGGTTTGGTAGTCTTTTCG
>Ga0179593_1377499_pt1 | contig 10585 bp, 9 predicted proteins | sample CZODoug2_1_08_16_FD_185931 | JGI IMG/M metagenome (GOLD analysis project Ga0179593, IMG submission 185931) | Vadose zone soil fungal communities from Angelo Coast Range Reserve, California, USA - CZODoug2_1_08_16fungal (PacBio error correction) | ecosystem: Environmental > Terrestrial > Soil >... | reverse complement strand
TTGGGTCTTTAGTACATGAAAGGTGGTCCTTCTGTGCCCTTGTGGAACGCATCCCCCGGCCTGCCCTCGGAACCAATGTTTTTCTTGCACAGGATTTTTAAAACGGCGACGGACTCCCCACATCCTCCTTTTCTTTCCTGGTCCTCGTCTTCCCCTGCCATTGCCGCTCTCTAGAAAATGGAAGTTGCGGAGCTCGACCGACCTCTTCTGCGCTTTGCAGATAAGTTGCTTCTTCATATGCGGCTTTTTTTCTGTCTTATCACCCTCCCCCGCCGAATCGAGGCTTGTATTCGCATCCCCCCGCTTTCTTTCTTCTAACCGGGTCTTTAGTGCGGCCGGCCATCAGTTTTTAGAAGAACTTTTGAGTTACACCCCTGAGACAGTCGCAGAACCCCTACCTCCTGACCGAGCCTGCCCCCCCCCTTTTTTTTCCTATCTTATCAGTATCCGGCCATGGAAAGGACTTTCCCCCTTGTCTTGTTGGCTTGGGTCTTCTTGTAAAGGCAGAACGTTGAATTGTTTCCCCCTTCTTTATGTCAGCTTCTTTTTTTTTTGGCAGTCCTGTTACTAGTTGGAAGCGTCACCGACTCACGTCGTACCCTGTCGTTAATCCGTTTCATTGAGTCTTCCCTGAAACGCCATTCCCCCTTTAATTCACCTTTCATCTCGATTTTTGGCTGGTCACTGTCCCTGTCGCCTGGATATCGATCCTGAACCCCTTCCCCACCCCAAGAGAGGTCCTCCCCTACATTAGTTTGTCCCGAGTTCAGTAGAACTTCCATCAGTTCCTGTCGCCATCAACTTCCCCTGCTCGTCATAATCCCCTTTTTGCCCGCCGTCCGGCTCTCCCTCGACGGAATCTGAGGTATTGTGTGATATGACTAAACCAATTCTTTTTTCGCAAAATTCCCTTTCCTTTCAGTTTCAGGTCCTTCTCCCCTGTTGACAACCACAGTTCAGCCTTCCGCTGCGCCAATTTTCAGACATACTTGGGGAATTTGGAATCGTCACATACCTGAACGCGATCTTCCAGTAGATCCTCCCCTTGACCCCTTTTCTCCTTTCGTTTTCTTTACCCCCATGGAATTTCGGCCGGAGCATTCTGAACGCGATCATCCTTATCAACTACTCCACGTTCCTTAGACGCCACTTTTTGACGTTTTTATGCAGGTGTCTCCTCATGGGGACTTTTTCTCTATCAATTATATTGCATTCTTTTCAGGGACCGCGACCCCCTTGTCAGCTTCATCTTTGCCCCAGTCTCCCGACAGTTTTTTCTTTCCTTGGTCTGTATTTTCTTTGTGCATATCCTCACAACATTGACCCTCCCTTTTCAGCTTTTTAGCCGCGCGGGGATTGCGGTCTTTCGCGTCTAAGTTTCCATCCGTAGGCAGCTCGGGTCCAGAAGCTTTATCATTTCGTTGGCCCCAGCAGGGAGTCTTATTGCCGGTCCGCCTCCAGTAGCTCCTCCCCTCGATGGGCGTCTAGATAACCTACACGACGCTGGGCTCTGGTCAGGCGTCTGTTTCTGCTGGGTTCTTCTTTTTGCATTATTGATGGTCGGTTTTTTTCAATCGTTTCACTTGCGTCCAATCCTTTGTTCGCTGGTTCCGTGACCTCCTTTTGCCTCCTGCATGCTCTCTTCCACGAGAGGCTACCAGTTGGAAAAGATATGTTTCTCCTCCTCCTGTGGGTTACCTCTCTGTGAATCTTTGCGTCCTCCTCGTCGTACAGGCTCCTACTGCTTCCACGTTGGATACTTCTTCCAGCCCCCTTACCCCTCGTAACCTTAAAAGTTTGCCCTTTTTTTTTTTTTTTTTTCTTTTTTTTTCCCCCCTTCGCCTCCCCCAGCCCTCTAGTGAATCGTCCTTGCCGGCCGCGCAGTTTTTTTTTCCGCCACGCCCTCCCAAGAATTTTTTTTTCATTCCGGCCCCAGTCATGTGGGAATTGGTTCTGGCCTAATTTTTTTACACTATCGGTGTGGACAGGCCCCCGTGACAGTCGCGCTCCCCTCGACTACGGAGCTCTTCCTCATTCGAGGTTTCCATGCGTGGTGTTCTGGGCGAGTCTTTTTTCCTATCTTCCCTTCTGGTTCTGACCTCCATGATGATTCTCTATCTCCTTTTTCTCTCCTACTTTGTTTGTTGATAGCCCCATCCGCAGAACTTTCGGTTGGGTACTCCCAGGCGGTTCATTCTCTCCAGAATCGCGCCCGATACCACGGCATAGTTTGCCCTAGTTTTTCCCGGTTTTTCTGGTCGCGAGCGCTTGTCGGCTGGTGTGTCTTTATCGGCTTCACCGATTCGCCTGTTTTTCAGCATGACGGTTCCCCTGAATGGACCCGGTTTTGGTGTTGCTGTGTCGGGACCGAAACTTGCGCGGCCGGAAGCTGGCCTTCACGTCTTTTTTCTTTTGCGTTCTACGTTTGATTCGTTTTTACATTTTTCTTTTCTTAGGTGACGCGGACGGTTTTGGCTTACCCTTACTTCTTTAAGTCCGTAGCCGGACGACTTCCTCGCAAACTACTTAAAGCTGAACCCACCTTTTTATGAGTCTTATCCTCCTTTTTCCGTGGCTGCTCCTCTGTTAAGATTCCCTCCCTTCGCTCCGTGGTTTTTTCACCGTCCCGTTCCGAGCGGTTCCTTGATGACTAATTCAATATCCGACCATCCTCCATTGCCCTCAGAAACCCTTCCCCTTGACTGCCTGACCGTCTGCATCGTCGTTTTTTCGGAGCCTTTTGAGCCTCCCTCGTTGCTTTTTACGTGCGCGACGGCCTACGTCCTCTCTGGCGCCGTACGCCCGATCGTCGCGGCTGACCTCGAAGGACGGTTTGTTTGGATACCTAGAACAGCCCTCCTCTTTTTTTACTCTTGCCAATTTTTTTTGGGCTGCTCTGCACCGGCGCACACCCCCCCCACCCCCCCCCACCACCCCCCCCCCCCCCCCCCCTTCGCCAATCCCTGCCCTGTGGCCGTGGATCTTCCAGAAGAGGTCCCCGGGCGCTTTACTGCAAAAAGGCATCCGGCCAGTTTTCTTCTTTCCCCTTATGTTCCCTTCTGCCCCACCCATCGTCCGACATTTAGTCTACTCTAACGGGAGGGTGCCCTTCTTTGCTCGCTTCCCGTGCTGCGGTTCGGCATTTGCCCGATCGATTTTTTCACCGCCTCCTGCTGCCCCTTTCAGAGCATTTTTAGTACTCTCCTGCACTGGGCTGAGTTTTCTTAGTTACGTTCTCCCAGCTTCTTTTTCGTTCAAGCGTTTTAACTGGTTGCTCAAACCTCCCGGACCCCCAATGCGCCCAGTGTTTTGCGGCTGAGGTTTTTGGTTTACTTGGATTCTTTACCCTTTTTTCTCTATCCCAATGAGTCCGTTGCTTTTGACACTACGACGGCTCCCAGTTCTTGCTGATTTGTCCGAGAGACCGGGTGAGGGATTAATTGTTCTTCCTTTTCCTGTTTTCGTTACTCGATTCCTTTCCTGCTGGATTGGTTAGGGGTTGGAGATAGAGGCGCTTCCTGCGCAATTCCGTCTCAGGAGAACGGAATGGCGTTGGTTGGCGCTCATCTACTCTTTCTGCCCCTTTTTTTCGGTGATGGACGCCTCGGTCATTGCTTCCCGTTTTCTTTAAACCCTGCCCCTGCCCCCTCCCTCATAATTTGCCTTCCGTGCGTCATGGACCTTCTAACAGTCCCAACCCCTCCCCACATTTTTTTTTTTTTTCCCGTCCCGTTTTTCCATGGGCGTGACTTCGGACCCCTACAGGTTCTCTTTCTGCTGCGTCCTTCTTTGCGTGGCCGAGGCTTGCCTTCCAGCGTTCTGTTGTGAGTTTTTCCGGTCAATCAACCGTGGTCCTTTCCCCCCTGCTGGGTTATGTCTCTCCCTACGCCTCTCCGCGTTCACTTTCAAGTTCGATACCGAACCCAGCTCCTCTCACGCGCCCGCTGCCCATTGTCTCCCCGGTCCCCTCCCTATGGAGGGTCAGATTTTTCCTACGGCCTGGTCTAATCCTCTTCAACCATTTCCAGATACGACAATTTGCTCTCGAGGTTCCACCGGACTTTTTTATTGGATTTCAGTGATTTGGATTTTCTTCAAGAAGGTCGAACATTTCCGCGTTTATATTGAGTTAACTTCCCCTTCGTTTCCTGCCTGCATGTATCGACCACTCTCTCTTTTTTCCCTCCTCCTTCCTTTGTTTTTTCTCGATTTTTCCCTGCGACATTTGCGAGGCCTCCCGGTGCGTGTAACTCATAGGCCGGAGTCAAATGGTTATTTGGCCCTTCTTAATAAGGCAGCTTGTTATTTTCCCCCCAATTAACCCTCCGGTTCCTCCGCTGATGTGACATTTCGTCGTAATCGTCATGTTTGACCAGTGGAATCTCCCCATGCGGCCGTTGGCTGGTGATCATCTTTCCCCTGCTATCTTTTCTTTATCCATTACGCTCCTTTTTCCCACTCTCTTCATATGAGGTTTGGTTCGGTATCGAAATTCCTTGCACCGCGGACCGCCTCGTTCTTTCGTTAACCCAGCTGGTTTGGTGACCCACGTTTTGTCTTGTAGGGTCGGACTGCACATAAAAGACTTGGTTCGTCAATTCCTTTGCCGATTAACAGGATTCCAGCTTACTTCTTCGCAAGTTTTTTGTCTAAGTCGTTACGTTTTCTTTACCCCCCTGGACCTCTTTACCACCCAATTTGTCTTGTTTGGCGGGTTAGAGAGCCTTAAATTCTGTCCCCTCCTTCAGGGCACTGCTCGTCTTTCCTTGCGGTTGTGTTTTTCAGCCGCGGTTCAGCCAGTTCTCGTGCTAGATAGAACAGCGTCACTACTGGTTGACTTTTTGCGCTTCCCTCCCCCCCCTCCATGTCGGTATGAACGGAAGATTCCTCGCGCCGTCAAGCTTGATCTCCGCCCTCCCGCGCCCCGCCAGCAGAGCTGAAATCCCTCAGGGTTCGTTTTTTGAAAAGGTTATTTCCTCTTTTCATCACCCTTCTGTCCGGCATCAGCCATCCTGGTCCTTCGGCCGCGTGACACCCGCCCTCCAGGCTGAGGATCTACTTACAGGCCTCTCCCCTTGTTCGCTTCCTCCCCCCAAGGACTTTCTTCCTGGTAGGGTACGGCTCTGCTCGTTTGACCCACCCAAGTTCAAGCCTACCCTCTCTTTCTGTGCTTTAGGGGAAATTCTAATCCCTCCCAGCTGAAGAAAAGTTCCCGTCGTCTTCCCCTGACCACCTTCCTCTCCATTATCGTCGTCTGGTGACCACCCGGATCATGCTTGCCGGGCCCGACCTAAGCGGACGAGATATCCTTTCACCACGCTCCAGTCTATATTAGAAGGCTTTGGACTATTTTTTCTCCGTGTAGAATAAGGGTCGTGACGCTTCCTTGGCCGATTCCATTTTTTTTTGCAGGACCGTCGTTACCAGTGGTTCCGATTAGTGAGAGCCAGATTCCGCCATTTTTGCCCTGTGTTTTTTCGTATGGTTTGCTGACGTGGTGTATTTTTAGCATCCCACCCCAGTCGTCCTTGGTGCCAGATTGCCCGTCGTGACCCTTGAGGCCGTGCGAGGCCTCGACCCCACCGTTCGGCGTTTCGTTAATCTAGACCGGGGCTTTTCTTTCTGCGTTGCCGTTTTGAAGGCTTTTGTCGCGACCACGTCTTCTCAGCCGATTTCCTCCCTCCCCCTAAGATGTTCGGTTTCCTGCTTCCTCCCTTTTTCGTTGGGTGCTGCGGCATGGTTGAGGTACTTCGGGTATAAGGTGCATGATGTCACCTCCCCCTTTCCTGCTCGGTGGCTGCTAGGGGTTGGTTTTCAAGCCTTCCCTCACCCACTGAGCTCTCTCTTCTGTAGATTCACCCGAGGATCCACGGAGGGCCCCTTGCGATTCTGCTCTTCCTTTCACCCTGTTGGGTTCAGTTTGTTTGAATTTGAGTTCGAGGTCCTGCCTAGTGCGGATTCGTCGTGATACCTGGTCAGCCCCCCCCCTTTCCTCTTCACTCCCCTAGTTGTGCCGCCACTCCTCCGTACTCAATCAAGCAATCTCGTATTTTTTTGCTTCATTGCGGCAGCTACGTGTTTCTTTTCCTCCCGCCTTCCCAAGAACTGGTTTTTTTTCACCGTCATGTTCCCCTTTTTTCCAGGTTGACTATCAATCGGGTTTTTTGAAAACTTCTCGTGGGGACCTCCCTTGCCCCCAGCCTAGACAGTTCTTCTCGTTCCATTTTCGACGGCATGCATTGCGCTGGGTTCCCTTATGGCGTTTTTCGGGCGCCGACTGCTGGCTTTGATCTGACTCCTTCTTTGCTGTTTTCCTTTTCCTGTCCCCACCTCCTCTTGCTGCTGATGATCTTTTTCTTTAATTCTCAGTTGGTGGTTTAGTAGAGATACCTTATGGCAGCCTGGAGGTGGTTTCCCTTCCAGGAGGTTTCTACAGCAGCGCGTCCAGACCCCTAATAGTACCCACTCTTCCCGCTTTCCCTCAGTCGTTTTTTTGCTTTCTGCTAGCTTTCCTTCTTTTTTGCCATGTTGCCTTCCACTCCTCTCGTTTCCTTATTACCTTAACCCCCGTTTCCCTGACGGGGCGGTACCTGGCACCCCCTTTTTTTTAGAGAGTTCGGGACCTATTTGAAACACACGGAGGTTACCTTCAAGCCTTTCCTTAACGGCTCTTCTTGGATGTCCTTTTCTTTTTCGTGGTTTCCCATGGGGGAAGGTGAAGCGGACTGGGCTTTTCCCCTCAACGTTCCGCCAGGTTGGCGCTGCGCCTCCTCAAGCGCAAAGACTCACAATGCAATACCTTTTGGGGAGACTTGCATCCCCCCCGGGCACATCGTTCTCCCCCTATTTCTCTCGCGAGAGATTCCGTTTTTAAACTGCCCCCCCCTCTCCATGCCGTGAGGCGGCCTTGATTGAATAAGTACCCACTTGATTGCCCGCCCCTTCCGCCATTCCGCCTGACCGACTCCAACTTCTTTTTACCTCATTCCGTCGGTCCTCATGCGTCCTTTCCGGGCTCGCTAAGTGCGTTTCGTTTTTTTTTTTTTTTTTTCCGTTCCTCGTCTTCAACCGTGACGCCGTCGGTCTGCTTCCACGCCTGACGGCGGTTTCGGCCCTCCCTCGCACCCTATTCCCACCGTCTTTCCTTCTTTGTCATTTGCCACGGTAGAATGGGTTTTTTTTTTTTTGGCACCAGGCGCACAATTCTCAAGCACGCTCAACCATTCTTATCGGATCTGCACTCAAGCGGACCGTTTCTCTTTCCTGAACAAGCATCGGCAGGGTCTCGTCGCAATTCCCTTATGTCACTTGCGCCACCCCTCACGAAAGTCGTTTAATTTAACTGGTTTGCTGGTTGACGGATTACCTTTTCTCGCTTATTCTTTTGGCCTTCCCTCCTTCGATGGTGGTATCCTACCTAGAAGGGAGCGCCTTTGTTTTCATGTTCGACGGCAATTGTCTAATCTTTTCTTGCTTTTTACGCATTCCCAGCGATAGATGGCGCCTATTCTTGCTTTCAAGTGGGGGAAAAAAGCTCACGGGCCGGAAACTTCCGCGCAAGTCGGTTTGCGGCGTCTCTTTTTTTATGAGTCTTCCTACAGATCACCCCTCTTGCCGTAGCATGTTCTACCAGCGCGAAGGAGCAATTTTGGTGATGAGAAGAGTACAGACTGTTTATTTAAGACGCTTTCCTTGTCCTTTTCGACGGACCGAGGCACTAGATTTATGTCGACACCCTTTCTTGCTGGGGCTTTGCGTGGAGATCGATTCCCTCTTTTTTGACCGGAGCCCTCGTCCCTTTTCGGAGAAGGTCATGGGTTTTCCGTGCCGATCCCAATCGCAATCTTTTTTTAGTTTTACGATCTTTGAGAGCCGCTGCGGCTCAAAGTGATAGCCCCAGCCCTGTAAATGATCTCAATTTGCCCTTCGTGCCTTTATGCTTTTTCTAAACAACACGTTTGGTCAACGTCTTCCCATGGCCGAGCCTACGACTTACCGTTTCCGTCTCTTTCCCCTTCTCTTCTCCCCGTTCTCGGAGCCTTCGAGTCTTCCCCTCTAACCAGTTGCGTTCCTTTTTGTGAGTTAAGTTCCGCCCGAACCATCAACCGTGATAATCTTCTTTGAGGATGACGACTTCCTCCTTAGATTAGCGGGTGAATGATTTTCGAGTACTGAAACCCAGACGCAGATTCACCTGGCTTGTCAATTGTTTATTGCACGCGGCAATACTTCGGGGGTCGCTTTTTATACATGCCACCTTCTTTTATATCCGCTTCCCACCCGCCTTTACGACGAATTTCTACAGCGCCGGTCTTTTTTTTTTGATTTTTCTCTTTTTCGTTCTGCCGTTATTTCAATCCTCCCGAGAAAACCGTTACCTCCGGGCGCCCTGCTTGTCGTTCCACCTGCCCCACTTTTTTTCGATGCATTTATCTGAAACCCTTCTCTCTTTTCCGTTTTGGTTTGTTTCCCTTTCCGTGACTCCTGCAGCGGGCCGCCTGCTCAGTGGACAATAATGTTTTTCCCGCGACGCCTGGACTTGTTCCTTTCTTTTCTTTTCCCGGCCCAGAAATTTTATATCCCATACCCAGACCTTTTTTTTCTCAGCCTCGCTGGCGCCATTAGTCGTACTTCGGTCTTTTTCTCGGACTTCCATGCCGTTTCTGGAGCTACCCGCCTAGCTCTTTTCACCGTTTATTCGTTTCCATACCCTGTGCAGGCCCCTTTTTCATCTTTTTTTTTGTTCCCCCGGTCTCAGACCCTTCACTTCGTCTTTTGGGGTGGGTGGTATCGACTTCTTTATTCTCCAACCATCGGTATTTGGCTCCCACTTGTCTTCCTCTTGCGGCCCTTTTGACTAAATAGCTCCTGAGTCGCGGCCATCATCCTTGCCCAGGTCGCTCGCAACTGCCGCCCACCGCAGAGCCGACCCCTTGTTCCGACGTCTCGGTAAGTTCGGATGTCGAGTCCCCCGTGTTTTTGGCGGAATAGTCCCGGGACGCACGGCAGGAAATGATTTTTAAGGCTGGTTTGCTATCATCCCCCGCTTTCCTCCGTTACGCTGTCGCTCATTGAACAATGTTCGTTTCCAGCATCGTGATTGTAGCGCCCCTGCCACGCCCGCCGGTCTACCAAGCGACGAGTGCTCCCGTTCAGCGCCTCGATTCTCCCCAGAGCCAGCCCTCAATGCCCGGTGCCATAAATCGAGGTGCCGGGTTCAGGGCTCAAAGGACCTCAGATTTCCAGAACCTGTTTGGTTTGGTCTAGTAATAGCCATCCTGTCGCCGTCGGCGTCGTTTCACCTCCGTCTCATTGAGGCTTGTATGGGACCGCTCACCACACCCCCGTTTCTCTCAGTCCAACCGTACTTGGCGCTGCCTTTTTTTTCTTCCCTTTTTCTGGGGGAACCCCCCTTTACCTCTTCTGAGGTGACCTTTTTCCTATTCTTTTCCCTCGTCATCATCCTCCGCCCTCCGCCCCATTTCGTCTAATTAACTGAAAAAAGGCTTCCCTCCCTTTAGTAGTACCCCGGTGACCAAACTCTTCTGATATTCCCTTCCGAACGGCGGATAGCTCCTCCCCGTCCCCCCCGCCCCGTTATAGTAGAACGCTTTTTCTTTGACTATTTGGTTCCCCGTGAGCCCCCCGGTTTCCGTTCGCCCCTTGACGACCGTTTGAACTTTCTTTCTTCACAAGGTTTTCCCCTCCTTTTTTTGTTGCCAGCTCTCTAAAGCCATTTTTTTATTTGCTTTTCGGTTGATTGTCGCCTTGTCATGTCACCCCAGTCGGAGTGTGGAAAGTGCCCGCGTCTTTTGACGACCCGGGTGGAGCGCTTTCAAGCCACCCATCCTTTCCTTTTTCTAGTTTCAGCCTTTTACTTCTTTGCTTCTGTTCCGGCGAGACCTTCTTTATGTCCCGCCGTTCCCGTAGAGCGAACGAGAGTCCTTTCGCCTCTTGCCGACGCTTCTTTTCTATTTTCCTTCGTTCCTGGTTCGGCGGGGCTGCGGGCCTTTTGATGGTCTGGTCCAATCTTTTGTCACTCCCCCCATTGCAGTCGGCTCTTGGTTTTCCGTTTCAAGCTAAACACGGACGATCCGTTTTGATCAGATTTATGAAAGAGTTGACTACCTGATATTGCCACCTGGTCCAGCTGTTTTTTTTAGGTTTTTTTCCTTTTGTGCATTCTTTTTGCGCTTCTGTGATTCCTTTCTCCGAGTTCTGGCTTTTTTTATACGGTCAGCCCCTTCTTCGTCCCCTTCCCCCTTTGTTGCCGCACACGATTTCCTCAAGCAATCTCCGTTAAGTTTCCGTTTGCCGTCGTGGTTTTTTTTTTTTTTTTTTTTTTTTTCTTTCCCGTAACCTCCCTATTCCCAATGAATGTTTGCCCCCATTAATTCCCCCCCCTCATTGACCGGGTCCGGCCGGGGGTTGAAATATAGTTGACGCACATTGACCATCATTCTTCGCTGCGCGCCGACCCTGTCTGAAGGCCTCTTTTCTCTTTTTCCCCCCTTTTGGTGGTTGGGCGCTATTGCTGTGATCCATTCCCCTTTTTGCTGTAACCCACTTTCCCTTTTGCTTCTGG